>Ga0272446_1003050_pt1 | contig 21757 bp, 20 predicted proteins | sample YNPCB0061_FD_194587 | JGI IMG/M metagenome (GOLD analysis project Ga0272446, IMG submission 194587) | Hot spring microbial mat communities from Yellowstone National Park, WY, United States - YNP-CB-006-1 | ecosystem: Environmental > Aquatic > Thermal springs > Hot (42-90C) > Sediment | place... | reverse complement strand
TGTCAACGCTTCGCCTCTGCCCTCGCAGGCAGCGACGCATGACTCGGGGTCAACGTGGATAGCTATTCCTTTCGTTGTTTGGACTTTCACCATTTCACCTCGCCGGCTTTGACCGGCGCACAGGAGTGCCCGATGGACATGCTGCGCGCCAACGCGCGCCCCCCGTCGCTGAGCGGGCGCGCGTTGGCCGACATCGAGCGCGTGCAGGCGGCCTGGCGCGCGGCGCGCGCGCGCTACGGCGCCCCGAGCGGCGAGGGGCCGTTCCTCTTCGGGCGCTTCGGCGCCGTCGACGCGATGTTCGCGCCCGTCGCCACGCGCCTCCGCTGCTACGCCGTCCCCGTCGACGCCGAGGCGGCCGCCTACATCGACGCGATCTACGCGCTCGACGGGATGAAGCGCTGGATCGACGGCGCGCGCGCGGAGGCGACGTAGCGATGGCGGCGAAGCGCGAGGTGCTGGTGCTGTCGTACGCGGGCTGCGGGACCTGCAAGAAGGCGCTGAAGTGGCTCGAGGCGCACGGGGTCGCGGCGACGGTGCGCCCGATCGTCGACGAGCCGCCGACGAAGCGCGAGCTGGCGACGTGGGTGGCCGCGAGCGGCAAGCCGCTGCGCAAGTGGCTGAACACCTCGGGGCAGAGCTACCGCGCCCTCGGCAAGGCCGCCGTCGACGCGATGAGCGACGCGCAGCTCACCGACGCGCTGGCCAAGGACGGCAAGCTGGTGAAGCGTCCGGTGCTCGTCGCCGGCACGCGCGTCCTCGTCGGCTTCGACGAGGGCGAATACGCCGCCATTTTTGTCTAGCAGGAAATGACCCGGCAACGGCGGGGGGCGATTTTCGGCGCCGAGCTGGTCGGGCTGGCCGCGCTGGTCGTGTGGGGGGCGCGCGCGTGGCGGCCGACCGACTTCTACGCGCTCGGGACCGGCGTCGCCATCGCGCTGATCGTCTGCGTGGTGTTGCTCGGCGGCGGCGTCCTGTGGACCTTCTACGGCCTATTCCCGTCGCGGCGAACGCTCGGTCGCGCTGGGGGTGCCCGCGGCGCTGCTCGTCATGGTGTGCGTCACCGCGACCGCTGGCCTCCTCGTCGGCGTGAACGCGCTCGGCGGCGCCCCGAGCCCGCGCGAGGTCGTCGGCAGCTATCGGCGCGTCGTGACGGCGCGCGGTGGGAAGCGCTACGCGATCATCGAGGTCGAAGGGCGGACGATCGACATCCCCGAGGCGGCGGTGACGGGGCACGGCTTCGTCCTCGGCGACCGCGTCCCGCTCACGCTCCACGACGGGCCCCTCTACGACTGGGGCGCCGTCCACCGCTGAGCGCGCCGCCGTCCGATTATCGATTGACGGGAAGTCCGATCGGGCAGGAGACGCCCGTCCCGCCGAGGCCGCAGTACCCGTCGGGGTTCTTCTCCAGATACTGCTGGTGGTACTCCTCCGCGAAGTAGAAGGGCGGAGCGTCGACGATCTCCGTCGTGATGGCGTCGTAGCCGGCGGCGGAGATTGCGCGCTGATAGGCGTCGCGCGAGGCCTCGGCGGCGCGGCGCTGCTCGGCGTCGTAGACATAAATTCCCGAGCGGTACTGCGTGCCGACGTCGTTGCCCTGGCGCATGCCCTGCGTCGGGTCGTGGCTCTCCCAGAAGACGCGGAGGAGGTCGTCGTAGGAGACCTTCGTCGGGTCGTAGGCGACGCGCACCACCTCGTTGTGACCGGTGCGGCCGGTGCAGACCTCGCGGTAGGTGGGGTTCGGCGTGTAGCCGGCGGCGTAGCCGACTGCCGTCGAGATCACGCCGGGGACGCGCCAGAACTTGCGCTCGGCGCCCCAGAAGCAGCCGAGGCCGAACAGCGCGAGGCGCGTGCCGTCGGGGAAGGGGCCGTCGAGCGGCGCGCCGTTGACCGCGTGGCGCGCGGGGATCGGCATCTTGTCGGCCCGCCCGGGGAGCGCCTCGTCGGGGCGCGGCATCCTCAGCTTCTCTCCGTAACCCATGTGTGGTCGCCTCCGTCGCTGATGAATACGCGACGGAGGGCATTTTGGTTTCGCGGAGGCGGCTTGGCTAGAGGCTAGAGGCGGTCGCGCAGCTTGGTGACGTGCGGATTGGGCGGAATGCGGAAGAGCGCCGTCGCGCCGGGGGTGGGGAGCGGCGCGCCGTCGTCGACGCCGTCGAGGTCGCCCGCCGGGAGGGCGCTCTCCAGGCCGGAGAGCGGGCTTGGGGCGGCGGCGGCCACCTCGTCCTCCGTCGGCGGCGCGGGCGCGCGCGGCGGGGTCACCGGGCGCGGCCCGAGGAGCTCGGCGGCGAGCGCGCGGCGGCGGCGGGCCTCCTCCTCCCCGACGCGGCTCGCCGAGGCGATCAGCGCGTCGACGATGCCGAGGCGCACCGCGCGCCGGAGCGCCGTCGGGCGGAGCCGCGCCAGCGCGTGCACGTCGTCGGGCGTGGCGGCGAGGCGGCGGGCGGCGAGATCGAGCTCCTCGCGCCGCGCCAGCGCCGCGCCGTCGGTGGAATCGAGCTCGCCGAGGGCGCGCACCGCCGCCAGCGTCGAGAGCGCGTCGTCACCGAGGAGGATGGCCAGTCCCCCGCGCCGCGGCGCCGCCTCGTCGTCGGCGGCCGCCGCCTGCGCGAGCGGATCGTCGACGAGGCGCAGCCAGCGGAGCGCCTCCTCGTCGCGGCCGGCGCGGCGGAGGCGCGCGGCGATGGCGAGCGGCGCCCAGACGTAGAGCTCCCAGAGGTAGGGCGACTGCGCGGCCGACCAGCTCGCGTCGACGCCGTCGCGCGGGGCGCGCGGATCGACGACGCCGGCGATCGGGCGATAGCCGTCCTCGAAGGCGTGGCCCGCCTGCGCGCCCGCGCCCGGCGGCGGCGCCGCGAACAGCGCCTCCACCCCGCGCTCGTCGACGAGGCGCGCCAGCGCGGGCGCGATCGCCAGATCGAGCGCGCGGAAGCGGAAGGGCGCGTCGGTGGTCGACTCCGGCCGCACCTCCGGCCAGAGCCAGGCGCCGGCCCCCTGCGCCGTCGCCGCGCCGCGCGGCTCGTAGCGACGGCGGAGCGCGGCGGCGACCTCGACGGAGACGCGCCCGCGATCGGTCCAGCGCACGAGCGGGCGGAGCCGCTCCTCGCGCGCCACCAGGAAGGTGCGCTCGTCGTCCTGATAGACGAAGGGCAGCGCCGCCAGGAACTGGGTCTCCTCCGCCGACGGCACGATGCGGAAGCGGCCGGGGGTCTCGCCGAGGACGTCGACCTGGCGGGCGCGCTCGGGGGCGTCGTCGTCCCCGCCTGCGCCGCCGGCGCCGATAAATAGCGTCAAGCGATTATCCCAGCCCAGCTCGGCGTTCTCGACGAGCTGGCCGTCGACGACCGAGCTGCGATCGGGCGTGAGGAACGTCCGCGCGGCCCCGCGCGGCGCCGCGACCACGCGCGGCTCGGAGGCGCCCGAGGCGAGGCGGGCGGTGGCGAGGTGCTGCGCCCACACGAGCGGCTCCTTGCGGCCGCTCGCCGCGTCGAAGGCGAGCTGCCGCGTGGCGACGTGAAGCTCGAGCGCCAGCGCCCCGGTGGGCTCGCGCCGCGCCTTGAGGAGCAGATCGCTCGGCCGCGTCCCGTCGGGGAGCGCCGCCTCGCCGCGCGCGATGCGCCGCGACGACCAGCCGCCGGCGCGGCGCTCGGCGAAGCAGAGCCGCACCGCGCGCTGGTCGACCTCCAGCCAGTAGAGGAACAGCCGCCCGCCGAGCGCGACCGGCGCGACGGCGGCGCCGAGCGGCGGACCGCCCCCGGCGATGTCGACCGCCTCCCACGCCGAGAAGGCGCCGCGCGCGCCCACGCGCCGCCACCACAGCGGCGTCGCCGCACCGAGCGGCCGGGCGAAGAGGTGGATGACCTCGGCGTCGCCCTCCCCCTCGACGCCGACGCCGCAGACCTCCAGGCGCGCCAGCTCGACCAGCCCCGCGACGTAGGCGCGAAAGGCGCGCTCCGCCGCCGCGCCGTCGAGCGCTGAATTGTTGTCTAGCGCCTGTTCGAGCGCGCGGAAGAGCGGCGTCGCCTCCGACGGCGCGCGCTCGAGGAGCGCCGCCTCCGGCCACAGCAGCAGCGCCCGCCGCTCGCGCCACGCCGCGAAGCTCTCGAGGTGGCGCCAGCGCGCCGCCGCCTCGGCGTCGAGCACCACCGTCGCGTCGCGCCCGAGCAGCGCCCGCGTGACGAAGCGGTGCACGGCGTCGACGGCGAAGCCGACGCGCGTCGTCGTGCGCGTGGAGGTCGTCGTCAGATCGACCAGCAGCGCCGAGGCGAGCGAGTCGCGATCGGCCGCGCCGAGCGCCGCGCCGGCGTTGTCTCCGACGAGCGCGTCGACGAGCGCCTGCAGCCGCCGCGCCGCCACCACGCCGTCCTCGGCGGCGCCGCGCGCGCGCGCCACCTGCGCCACCAGCGCCGCCTGCTCACGCGACGGCTCGGCGGCCGTCCAGCCGAGCAGCGTCGACGGCGCGACGCCCACCTTCTGCGCCAGCGCCACCGCGCGCCCGAGGCGCACGAGGCCCCGCCCCGAGCGGAGCTGTCCCTCGTCGACGCCCAGGCCGTCGTCGGAGGCGAGCCGCTCGAGCTCGCTCTGGCTCCAGCCGCTGCGCTTCGCGAGGAGCGCCAGCACGTCGCCGCGCTCGCCCTCCTCGGCGCGCCGCAGCACCACCGCCAGCGTCGCCGCGCCGCCCGGCAGCGCCGCACGCGCCTCGGCCAGCACCAGCAGGCGATCGAGCGCCGCGCCCCGCTCCACCGACGGCGCCGCCGGCGCGACCGGCAGCGCGTTGGCGTCGAGGAAGCGCTCGGTCCCGAGGGTCCACAGGAGCCCGTCGTCGCCGCCGAGCCCCAGCCTCTCGACGAGGATCGCCGCCTTGCGCGCGCGCACCAGCGCCGCCTCGGCGGCGGCGACGCGCGGATCGTCCCCCTGCGCGCCCTCGCCCACCGTCGGCGCAAGGAGATCGTCGAGCGCGCCGCCCGGCGCGCCCTCCGAGACCCGCTCGCCGCTGCCGCGCAGCACGCGCGTCGCCAGCGCCTCCGCCGTCGCGCGCCCGAGCCCCGTCCAGGCCGCCAGTCGATCGAGCGCGATCCCGCGCCGCTCGTCGCTGCTGGCCTTGCGCGCGTCCGCCTCGGCCAGCGCCGCGCCGAGCGCCCGCCGCTCCTCGCGCGCCGCGCGATCGAGCGCCTCCGCCTCGGCGCCGCGGTGATCGACGATCGCCCGCAGCTCGTCGAGCCCGAGCCCGACCGCCGAAGCGCGCGCGCGCAGCTCGACGATCTTCTCGATCCCCGCCGCCGTCTCGATCGACGCCCCGGCCAGCCCCGCCCAGACGAGCAGCGCCTCGACGCCCAGCTTCAGCCCGCGCGCCACGCCACCGATGCGCCGCGCCTCCGCCAGCGCCTCCGTCGTGCGCCGCACCGGCTCCCCGGCGGCGTCCCCGGCGATGGCCCGCGCGCGCCCGAGCTTGGCCCGGCTCGCCTCCTCGTCGACGAGCAGCACCAGCTCCTCTTCGCCGAGCCCCAAGGACGGCGCCAGCCCCGACGCGCCGTCGACGATGGCCAGCGCCGGCGCCGCCAGCGACTCCAGCGCCGCGTCGCCCGCGCCCGCGTCCTCGCCGCGCGCCTTCAGCCACGAGAGCACCGTCGCCACGTCGGCGCCGGTGCGCGCCCGCAGCCGCTCGACGCGCGCCAGCTCGACGAGCAGCGCGTCGCCGATCTCCTCGACGCCGAGCGCGACCATCGCCCGGTCGAGCTCCGCCGGCGTCCACCCGAGCGCGCGCTGCAACCGCGCGAACCGGTGCAGCCGCTGCAGCCGCTCCGGCGGGAGGTGGGTCACCGTCATGTCGTGCACGTCGGTGGCGTCGGCCGGCGACAGCTCGCTCGCCCCGTCGGGGTTCACGAACTTCGTCGCCAACAGCGTGGTCAGCTCGGCGAGCGTCAGCCCCGAGCGCCGCAGCAGCTCGGGCGCCGGCGCCACCGCGTCGTCCCAGCGGACGCGCGTCCCGCCGCCCGACGGATCGTCGACGCGCTCGCGCGAGAAGCCCCACGCCTCCCACGGCGTACGGTAGTAGACGTCGCTCACGAGGAGCCGCACGCGCGCCGACAGCCCGAGCCGCTCGGCGGCCACGTCGGCCTCGGTGGTGCGCGGCCCGGCGAACGCCTCGACGAGCTCCGCCCGCGGCGCGCCGAGCGCCCGCAGCGACGCGCGCGCCTCCTCGAGCGGCTGCGCGAACGGCAGCGACCAGGGCGCGATGCGCTCGCCGAGGAGCGCCGACGCCGCCGCGCTCACCGACGGGGGCGCCTCCTCCTCGCCGCCCGCCGCCGCCGCGTAGCGCGGCGCGGTCCCGAGGATCGCCGCCGCCCCGCCGTACTTGTCGACGAGCCGCGCCTCCAGCAGCTCCGACACCAGCTGCGCCTCGGGCAGCCGCTCCGTCGCCGCCGCGCCCCCGAGCGTCACCCGCCCGAGGTCCGGCCGCCGCTCGACGAGCGCCGCCTTCGCGCTCGCCCGCCCGCCCGATGCCGTCGCCGGCCCGTCGCAGCCATCGAGAAAGTTCAGCAGATCGACGAGGTAGGCCGGCTCCCCGAGCACCGTCGCCCAGGCCGGCACGTCGCCGGTCTCCGCCGCGCCGAGCGCCGCGAACGCCGCCCGCGTCTCCGCCGACTCCTCGTCGCCACGCCCGCGCCCGCCCATCAGCGCCGCCGGCCCGTCGAGCGCCGGCGCCAGCTTGAGGAACAGCGCCAGCGACGCCGCGTGCACCTTGCGCGCGCGCCCCCACAGCGCCACCGCCCGCGCCTCGCCCGCCTCGCCGCCGCCGAGCCGCTTGCCGATGCGCCGCGCGAACGCGCGCCGCCCGACACCGGCGATCGCCTCCGCCGAGTCGAGCCCCGTCGCCAACAGCGCCTCGATCTCACGCCACCGCGTCGTCACGCGGAACAGGCGCGCCAGCGAGCGCAGCCGATCCATCGTGTCGCGCGTCGGCCGCTCGCGCCGATCGAGCCGCCGCACCAGCGCCTCGAGCGCCGCCGCCCCGCCTGTCGCCAGATCGAGCTCCGGATGGTCGCCGAGGAACCGCGCCGCCGTCTCCCAGCCGGCGAGCTCGCCGCGCTGAAGCCGCTGCGCCGCGACCTCCGTCGGGAACGCCTCCTCGACGGCGCGCACGATCATGTCGGCGTACTGCCAGCGCGGCACCCCGCCCGGCAGGCCGCGCTCCTCCGCGCGCCGCACCAGGTCCTCCCACTCGCGCTCGTCGAACTTCGCCAGCTCGCGCGCCGACTCCACGCGGGCGCTCATCAGCGCCCGCACGAGCGGCACATGGTTCTGCGTCACCGCCGCGAGCTGCATCGCCGTCTGCAGCCGCTGCGCGTAGGGCCCGAGGTCGCCGCGCTCGCGCACGCGCGCCCACAGCTCCTCGGGGCGCCCCTCGCTGCGCGCGTACAGCTCGATCAGCTCGCGCTGCCGCGGCCCGTCGCCGAGCACCGTCCCGACGAGGTCCGCGATGGTGGACCCGCCCGGCCGCGTCGGCTCGGCGAAGGCGCGCTCGACGCGCAGCGCCCGCAACCGCTCGACGACGGCGTCGGCCGACTCGGCCACGCGCTCGGGCACCAGGTTCGCCTCCACCGTCGCCCGCAGCGCGCGCCTGACGGCGTCCGTCCCCTGATCGACGAGCGCCGGCAGCGTCGCGCCGAGCCCGCGCCGGATGAGCGCGTAGAGCGCCTCGTAGGGCAGCTCGGTCTTGCGCGCCAGCTTCGCCGCCGTGAGCAGCGCCCCGACGCGCGTCGCCTCCTCGCCGCTCTGCTGCGCCAGGAACTCGCGCGACTTGTCGTCGATGTCGGCCAGCTCCTTGCCGTCGCAGTGCGGCCGCACCGCCGCCTCGACGCGCTCGAGCTCGCTCGGCCCGCGATAGGCGCGGTTCCCCTCGACGAGGTTGACCTCCTCGAGCCGCCCCGCCTGATAGACCTGGGTGCGCGCGATCTTGTCCTCGTCGCGCGCCACCTCGACGACGAGGTGCGGCTGGTGGCGCCCCTTGTCGCGTAATCTGTCTAGCGGATAAGCGACCGCGTACTGCCCCGCCTCGTCGGTCATCGCCGCGCCGAGGAGGTTGCGCGTCGTCAGATCCTGCAGCCACACGCGTGCGCGCACGCCCTTCATCGGCGCGCCCTGCGCGGTCCGCACCCAGCCGAAGACCATCGCGTGCCGCGCCGGCGTCAGCCCCGCCGCGCGCGCCCCCAGGCCGACCGCCGCCGCGCTCAGCTTCTCGACGGTGGTGTCGTCGACGGCGCCGCTCGCCTCCAGCCCGGCCGCCTGCTGAAACGCGCGCACCGCCGCGTCCGTCGCCGGCCCGAAGAGCTGCGCCCGCAGCTCCTCGTCGGGCAGCTCGTACCCCAGCCGCCCCAGCACGTCGTGCAGCACCTTCACGTCCGCCCCAAAGGGCGACTTCACCTCGATCGAGAGGACCCGCCCCGCCTGCATGATCGTCATCGCGCGCTCCGATAGGGGCGACGACGATATCACACGACGGCGCTAGCGTCCGCGGCCGTGCCCGCGACCGCCTTTTTGCTTGACGACAACGACCGGCGGCCGGACGACGACCGCGCCGCCGCCCACGACCACGCCGGGCGGGCTGGCCACGACGACCGCGCGCTTCGGCCCCTTCCAGTGGCGGTAGCGCCCCGGCTTCATCCTCACCAGCACCGGCGGCGGCGCACCGACGGCGACCCAGCCGCCGCCGTGGTGCTGCGTCCGGTACCAGTGCGGCCCGCGCCGCACCCAATACCAGCCGTCGACGAAGAAGACCTCCTCGCTCTGGTCGGGCACCACCTGCACGCCGGGCTGCACCACGACGAGCGGCGGCGGCGCCGCGAAGGTGATCGTCGGCGGGGGCGGCGGCGCGGGCGGCGGCGTGATCTCCACCCGCACCGACTGCGCGAGCGCCAGCGTTGGCGTGAACACGAGGGCAATCAGGAGTCGACGCATCGCCAAATCATATCAGGCGCGCGGGGACTCCGGACCTGGCCAATCGATCCGCCAGGCCACCCCCACAGTCACCCACCGCGTCATCGAACCCATCGCAATCACATGGCTTCCTCCGTCACGCCGAGTGGTCCGGCCCTTGCTCACCGCCGCCGGACATGAAGCGTGCGGTGACTGCGTTGGCGAGTGCGTTGTGGCTGTCGGTCGCGGGTGCGGGCTGCCAGGCCCCTGACGCGATCGATCCGGAGCGGACCTCGGGCGGCGAGTTCGAGCGCGGCAAGGCCGACTCGAGCGCCGAGGCGACCTTCCTGACCTTCGAGTGGGACGGCGAGCTCGTCGCCTCGTCGGTGTGGAACACGAAGTCGACGATCCAGGATCAGCTCCTCTACACCATCGGCCACCTGAACGGCGATCGCGCCGTCGGCCGCCTCGACAAGCTCGAGCTCACCAACGTGAAGTCGGCCGCGGTCAGCGACGGCACCAAGGTCACCTACCACGCCAAGATGTCGGTGGCCTGGGGCTCGAAGACGAACCTCCCGACGAAGTACTCGTTCACCCTGCCGCGGAAGGTCGACGCGACGGCGCTCGAGGCCTTCACCACGAAGTACCTCCACAGCTGCGTCGACTGGGGCGCGCACGACGTCGACTCCGGGTCGATGTGGTACTACTACCGCCCGAAGGCGAGCGGCTGCACCCTCGACGCCGCCGACGTCGTGAAGGCCGACGCCGCGGTCTCGGTCTCGCCGAGCAACACCACCGGCAAGTACCCCGAGTACGACCGCGTGTGGGCCGACAACGAGCTCCGCGTCGTCGCCATCTTCGGCAAGTACGAGGACGGCGCCACCACCGCCAGCGACGCGGGCATCGCCGGCTGGAACGCCTTCATCAAATCCGTCAAGCAGGAATTGGCGCCCTACCAGCTCGCCACCGTGCCGGCCAACGTCGCCGACGCGCCCGGCGTCGCGGTCAACGACGTGACCTTCACCGGCACGCTCGCCGGCGGCAAGAAGGTCATCGTCAACGCGCTCCTCGTCGACAACGTGTCGCAGGCCAGCGAGACCTTCTACACCCGCTACAACGGCCTCTCCACGCGCGCCGACGTCATCGTCTACAACGGCCACGCCGGCCTCGGGCAGAACGTCCGCGCCCTCGCCCGCCGCGGCTCGTGGGTCGCCGGGCAGTACCTCATCCTCTTCATGAACGGCTGCGACACCTTCGCCTACGTCGACGGCTACCTCGCGCAGACGCGCGCGGCCATCAACCCCGACGACCCGACGGGGACGAAGTACATGGACATCGTCACCAACGGCATGCCGGCCTTCTTCAACCAGATGCCGCGCGCGTCGCTGGCCCTCATGCGCGGCCTCATGAAGACGAGCGCGCCGCTCACCTACGAGCAGATGTTTGCCAACGTCGACTCGTCGCAGGTGGTGCTGGTCACCGGCGAGGAGGACAACGTCTACAAGCCGGGCGCGCCCCAGTCGGGCGGCGGCGGCGCGACGGGCTTCGCCGGCCTCCGCGAGCAGGGCGACGTCGACGCCAACGAGGAGCTCCTCTATCAGGTGAACGCGCCGGCCGGGCAGTACGTCGTCAAGCTCACCGAGGAGCCGGGGCAGCCGGGCGGCGACGCGGACCTCTACGTGAAGGTCGGCGCGCGCCCGACGACGTCGTCGTACGACTGCCGCCCCTACCTCGACGGGTCGAACGAGGAGTGCAAGGTCACGCTCACCACCGCCGGCACCATCTACGTGACGGTGCGCGGCTACGCGACCAAGTCCTATTTCCGCTTGACGGTTGATCCGCTCAACGCGCCGGCGCCGACCTGGTCGGGCCTCGACGTGAGCGGCACCGTCGCCAAGAGCGAGGAGAAGCGCTACGAGACGCCCAGCCTCGCCGCCGGCAAGTACCGCATCGACCTCAATGGCACCGGCGACGCCGACCTCTACGTGAAGAAGGGCTCGGCCCCGACGACGACGGTGTTCGACTGCCGCCCGTACAAGAGCGGCAGCGCCGAGAGCTGCTCGATCACGCTCGACGCCGCCGCCCCGCTGCACATCATGGTGCGCGGCTACGCCACGACCTCGACCTTCCGCCTCGTCGCCAAGCCCGAGTAGCCGGGCGCGATTTTCTGTCTAGCGGCTCGAGCGCTTCGTCCGCGGGTCATCCGCCGGATTGACATAAAAGATGTCGAACGGGCCGAGGCCGTCGAGCTGGATGATGGTCTCGCCGCGCATCACCGCCGAGTGGTGGTGCCCGCCCGGCATCTCGAAGTAGGCGCCGGGGCCACCCGGCGTGACGTTCTTCCCCAGCTCGTCCCCCATCCCCATCTCGATGCGCCCGGAGAGCACGGTGATGTGCTCGTCCTGCGAGTGCCAGTGCGGCCGGATGGTGTAGCCCTCGGGCGCGCGGATGCGCACGACGAAGAAGCCCGGTCGCGTCGGGTCGCCGCTCACCACCGACGCCTGCGCTCCCGACGGGAGCCCCGGAGGCGGCGGCCCCCAGGTCATCCGATCGGGCAGCACCACCTTGTGCTGCTGCTGCACGTCGCGCTGCTGCGGCATCGTCTGCGCCTGCCCCTGCGTCGCCGCCACTGCCCCGCCACCGACGAGCGCGAGGAACCCCGCGCCGATCCAGAACGACCGACTCCGCGTCCGCATCCGTCACCTCCTCCGCGCGCCGTCCTAGGGCCGGCGGGGGCGAAGTCAATCGGGGCGCTACGCGGCGAACCGCTAGAAGGTCGCCTGGACGACGAGCGACCCGCTGTCGCCGCTGTTGGGCAGCGGGACCAGCGTCGCGGAGAGCGAGCCGTGCAGCGTCCAGAGCTTGCTGGCGCCGGTGTCTCCTTCGAGCACCACCGACGTGACGTTCAGCGTGGCAGCGCCGATGGCGGTCGTCGAGTTGTGGATCACGACGAAGGAGTGGAGTCCGTTCGTGGTCTGGTCGACCTCGCACGCCGAGTCGCCGGTCGGCGAGCCGTAGCTTCCCGTCGCTGCGTCGCCGCTCACCGGGAAGGCGAAGCTGGAATTGGCGAGCGGTACGCCGCTCGGGAAGGTGATGTCGCCGCCGATCAGCCCGCTGCGATCGGCCCCCTCGGTCCAGGTGAAGCCACAGGTCGAGAAGGTCGCCGAGACGTTCCCGGCGACGGTGCCGTCGCAGCGCTTGCCGCCGCCGCCACCGCCGCCGCCGTTGTTCCCGGCGCCGCAAGCCGCCATCAACGCACCGAGCGAGAGGCCACAGAGGAGCGTCCGGATTCGCATCCGACCTGTGTATCACGTCGGCGGACGCGGCGACAGTTTTGCGCTAGGCAGTAAAGAGCGAGGCGCAGGAGAGCGGCGGGACCAGCCCCAGCGCGTGGGCGTCGTCGGCGAAGCGCTGCACGGCGTCGCGCAGCGGATCGCGCGTGAACTCGAGGTAGCCGAGCGCCTTGCCGAAGATCGCGCGCTTGCCGGGGTTGCGGACGAGGCGCTTCAGCTCGGCGTAGCTCTCCTCCTCGACGTCGGCGGGCCGCGCGCGCGCGCGATCGACCTCCGCGCCGATCGCGGCGACGAGGCGCTCGCCGTCGGCCGCGCGCGCGGTCAGGAACCCGTCGCGCACCGAGACGAGCGCGGTGGCGAAGCGGCGCCCCGGCCAGAGGTCGCGCTCGTCGACGAGCCGCTCGGCGCCCAGCTCCTCGACGAGGCGCGTGGCCCAGGGCTCGGGCACCCACGCCCCGACGAGCTCGCCGCGCCGCATCTGCTGCAGGATGTCGGGCGAGGCGAGCGCGTGCACCGTCACGGTGCCGCCCTTCTCGACGGGCGCGACGCCGCCCTTGTGCAGCCACGAGCGCAGCGCGATGTCGGGCGTCGAGCCGAGCTGCGGCGTGGCCACCGCCTTGCCGGCGAGATCGGCGGGGCCGCGCACCCCCGCGCCGCGCGCGACGACGAACGACGCGCCGCCCGAGGTGCAGCCCGCCACCACCCGCACCGCGCCGGGGTGGCGCGCGTGCAGCGACACGAGCGGCGCCGGCCCCGAGACGCCGACGTCGATCGCGCCGCCGAGCAGCGCCTCGCACACGCGCGGTCCGGCGCGAAAGACGCGCGTCTCGAGGCGCAGAGGGGCGATGGCCGCGGCGAGGCGGCCCGAGCCGACGCCGGCCACGACGGGCGCGTGGGTGAGGTTGGCCATCAGGCCGAGGCGGATGACGCCCCGCTCGCCGGCGCCCGGACGGCAGCCGGCGGCGAGCAGCGCCGCGCCCGCGCCGAGGCCGCGCAGGAGGTCGCGACGCGTCATCGTCGCGCGGAACCCTCGGACGGGTTCCGCACCTCCCGACGAGCTTCGCTCGTCGCTCATCGCTGCGGCCCGTCGCCGACGACGGGCAGGTGCAGCCCGCACTCGGTCTTCGCCGTCCCCGCCCAGCGCCCGGCGCGCTCGTCCTCTCCGTCGGCGACGGGGCGCGTGCAGGGGGCGCATCCGATAGACAAAAATCGCCGCGCCTTCAGCGGGTGCTCGGGGATGCCGTGCGCCGCCAGGTAGGCCTCGACGTCGCGCGCGGTCATCGACGCGATGGGGTGCACCTTGAGCGGTCCGTCGCCGTCGGCGAGGAGGATGGGGGTCGCGGCGCGCGTCGCGCTCTGGTCACGCCGCAGCCCCGAGATCCAGGCCGCCGCCGCGCGCCGTCGCGGCTCGAGCGGCGCCACCTTGTTCAGCGCGCAGCAGCGGTCGGGGTCGATGAGGTAGAGCTCGCCCTCGTCGGCGAGGAACTGCTCGCGCGTCCACGCCGGCCGCACGATCTCGAGCCGCAGCCCGAGCTGTGCGACGAGGCGATCGCGATATTCGAGCGTCTCCGGGAAGTGGAAGTTGGTGTCGAGGAACACCACCGGCAGCTCGCGCGCCACCTCGCTCCACAGGTGCAGCAGCACGCCCGCGCCGGCACCGAAGGAGCTGGTGAAGAGCAGCCGCTCGCCGAAGCGCTCGACGGCCCAGGCGAGGCGCTCGCGCGGGCTCTTCTGCTCGAGCGCCGCGTTGTCCTCTGCGAGAGACGTCATGACGCGATCAACCAGCCGCGCGCGCGCAGCGCCTCGACGATGGCGTCGAGCTCCTCGGCGAGCGAGAGCCGCGTGGTGTCGAGCGTCAGCTCGGGCGCGAGCGGCGGCTCGTAGGGGTCGTCGCGCCCGGTGAGCGCCGTCGGCAGCGCGCCCGATGCGGCCTGCTGGTAAAGCCCCTTCACGTCGCGGCGCGCGCACTCCTCGAGCGGCGTGGCGACGTGCACCTCGAGGAACTCGCCGATCAGGCGGCGGGCGGCGTCGCGCGCCTCGCGGTAGGGCGAGATGGCGGCGACGACGACCGTCACCCCGTTCCGCGCGAGGAGGTGCGCGACGAAGGCGATGCGGGCGATGTTGGTGTCGCGGTCCTCGCGCGAGAACCCCAGCCCCTTCGAGAGGTGGGTGCGGACCACGTCCCCGTCGAGGAGCTCGACGCGCGCGACGCCCGCCTGGCGCAGCCGCGGCGCGAGCGCCTCGGCGATCGTCGACTTCCCGGCGCCGGAGAGGCCGGTCAACCACACCACTGGCGCGCGCACCACGATTGGCTCTAGCATAATGACTCCGTGTCTACTTCGACGAAAAAGAACGCCTCTGGGTCCGCCGCCGCGGCGGCCTCCGCGCAGAAGCGCGCGCGCGTGACCGCGCACGCCGGCGACGACGTCGGCGCGGCCGAGCTCGGGCGCCGCGTCGCCGACAACCTCCGCCAGCGCCGCAAGGCGCGCGGGCTGTCGCTCGACGATCTGGCGGCGGCCTCGGGCGTGAGCCGCGCGGCGCTGTCGCAGATCGAGACTATGAAGTCGAACCCCACCGTCGGCGTGCTGTGGAAGGTGGCGGTGGGCCTCGGCATCCCCTTCTCCGAGCTCATCGGCCAGCCGCGCGGCGGGGCGCTGGTCCTCCGGCGTGAGGACGCGCAGGTGCTGCGCTCGTCCGATGGCCGCTTCGAGAGCCGCCCGCTGGCGCCGGCCGGCGCCTCGCCGCTCGTCGAGATCTACGAGCTCCGGCTGGCGGCGCGATCGATCCACCGCTCCGAGCCGCACGCGACCGGGACGCAGGAGCTGCTGGTGGTCCTCTCGGGGCAGCTCCGCATGCACGTCGGCGACGAGGCGCACGACCTCGCCGCCGGCGACAGCATCGCCTTCGACGCCGACCGCGCGCACGCCTACGAGAACCCGGGCGGCTCCGAGGCGCGCTACCACAACGTCATCGTCTACGGTCGTTAGCATCTCGATCCTCGGCTTCGCCCGCGCCCGGCTCCGTGCGGGTTGACTCGCCGCGGTAATTTCCACTATAACGAAGCTGTGTTCAGGATGACAGAGGCAGCCGCGGCCGCCGCCTCGCCGGTGTTCGGCGACGAGGAGGTCGACCTCGAGCCGGCCGCGGCGGCGCTCGCTCCCGTCGCTGCGCCGGCGCGCATCCAGGGCCGCCCGGTGGCGCTCGAGCGCGTCACCTACCGCGTCGCCCGCCCCGAGTCGGCCGCGCCGCTCACCATCCTCGACGGCATCGACCTGCGCATCGAGGCCGGCGAGCTGGTCTGCCTCCTCGGCCCGTCGGGCAGCGGCAAGACCACCATCCTCCACCTGGTGGCCGGGCTCGTCCGTCAAACCGAAGGCGTCGTCCGCTGCGGTGACGCCGCGATCGCCGGCCCGGGGCCCGATCGCGCCGTCGTCTTCCAGGAGGCGGCGCTCTTCCCCTGGCTCACCCTGCGCGACAACATCGAGTTCCCGCTCAAGCTCGCCGGCGTCGGCAAGCGCGAGCGCGCCGCGCGCTCGGAGGAGCTCCTGCGCCTGGTGCATCTGTGGCGCTTCCGCCGCGCCTTCCCGCACGAGCTCTCGGGCGGCATGCGCCAGCGCGGGGCGATCGCGCGCGCGCTGGCGACGGACCCGGCGGTGCTGCTGATGGACGAGCCGTTCGCCGCGCTCGACGCGCAGACGCGCGAGATCCTCCACGCCGAGGTCGAGCGTATCTTCCGCGCGACGCGGAAGACCATCCTCTTCGTGACCCACAACGTCCGCGAGGCGGTGCGCCTCGCCGACCGCGTGGTGCTCCTCGGGACGCGCCCCGGGCGCGTGCTGCACGAGGTGCGCATCGAGCTGCCCCGCCCGCGCGGGGCCAACGATGAACAGCTGTCCGTTTTCGCGAAGGACCTCGCGCGGCGCATCGCCGGCGAGGTGGACAAGATCGCTCGGGAGGAGGCCGATGACAGCGCCGAAATCGGGGACTATGCGAGCGTGGTGGACCCGAACGGCAGGCCTGTCGATCCTCGTCGCGATCTGGGCGGCGGCATCTGAGCTGACGAAGAGCCCGCTGCTGCCGTCGCCGGCGGCGGTCGGGCGCGCGCTCGGCGCGGCGATCGCCGATCACACGCTCCTGCGCGCCGTCGGCAAGAGCCTCCTCCGGTTGGCGTGGGGCTACGGCGTGGCGCTCGGGTTGGGGATCCCGCTCGGCGCCGCGCTGGCGAAGAGCCGTCTCGTGAAGCAGACGCTGGGGCCGGCGGTGCTGGGGCTGGCGGCGGTGCCGTCGATCTGCTGGCTCCCGCTCGCCATCCTCTGGTTCGGCCTGAGCGAGTGGGCCATCCACCTGGTGGTGGTCCTCGGGGCGCTCCTGCCGGTGGCGATCGCGACGGAGAGCGCGGTGCGCCACGTGCCGCGCGAGATCGAGCGCGCGGCGCGCACGATGGGCGCGCGCGGGGCGCGGCTGCTGCTCTCGGTAACGCTGCCCGCGGCGCTGCCGGGGATCCTCGGCGGCGCCAAGCTGGGGTTCACCTTCGCGCTGCGCTCGCTGATGGCCGGCGAGCTGCTGTTCGTCTCGGGCGGGCTCGGGCAGCTCCTCGAGACGGGGCGCGATCTCGGCGACACCGCGCTGGTCCTCGGCGTGGTCATCACCATCATCATCCTCGGGCGCCTCGTCGAGGTGGCGCTCTTCCGGCGCGTCGATCGCGAGATCGCGCGCCGCTTCGGCGTGGAGGCGCCGGCCGCATGATCTCTGACGTCGGAACCGTGTTCCTCGTCGGCGCGGGGCCGGGAGACCCCGAGCTGCTCACGGTGCGCGCGCACCGATTGTTGTCTAGCGCGAACGTGCTGGCCCATGACGAGCTGGTGCCGCCGGCGATCCTGGCGCTGGCGCCGGCGAGCGCCGAGCGCATCCCCGTCGGCAGGCGCGCCGGCGGCTGCCGCCACCACGACGTCGACCTCCACCCGGTCGTCGTCGCGCGGGCGCGCGCCGGGCGCGACGTGGTGCGGCTGAAGGGCGGCGACCCGTCGATCTTCGGCCGCGTCGGCGAGGAGGCCGAGGCGCTGGCCCGCGCGGGCGTGCCGTTCGAGATCGTCCCGGGGATCTCGGCGGCGCTCGGCGCCGCGGCCTCGACGGCGATCCCGCTCACGCTGCGCGGCGTGGCGGCGTCGGTCACCTTCGTGACGGCGCACGGCCGCGGCGATCACGGCGACGACGGAATGGCGAAGCTGGCGGCGCGGGTGCCGCGCGAGGGTACAATCGTGGTGTACATGGGCCTCGGACGGATCGCGGAGACCTGCGCCGCCCTCGTCGCGGCGGGGCGCCCGCGCAAGACGCCGGCGGCGATCGTGGCGCGGGCCACGCTCCCCGGTGAGCGCGTCCTCGAGGGCACGCTCGGCACGCTCGCCGCGCGCGTCGCCGCCGCCACCCCGCCGCTGCCGTCGCCGGCGCTGCTCGTCGTCGGCGAGGTCGTCGCCCACCGCGTCTCGGCCATCGCGCGCTCGTTCTCGTTCGCCGACGTCGTCGGAGAGGTCGCATGAGGCCGCTCGATCCCGCACGTTTGTCGTCGCTGCGCCAGCTCGAGGCGGAGGCGATCCACATCATCCGCGAGGTCGCCGCCGAGTTCGATCGGCCGGTGATGCTCTACTCGATCGGCAAGGACTCGGGCGTGATGCTGCACCTCGCGAAGAAGGCCTTCGCGCCGTCGCGGCTGCCGTTCCCGCTCCTGCACATCGACACCTCCTGGAAGTTCCGCGACATGTACGCGCACCGCGCCATGATCGCGAGCGAGCCGGGGATCGAGCTCCTCGTGCACCGCAACGAACAGGCGCTGCGCGACGGCATCAACCTGTTCGATCACGGCAGCCAGGTCCACACCAACCTCCTGAAGACGCAGGCGCTCTTGCAGGCGCTCAAGAAGTACGGCTTCGACGCGGCGTTCGGCGGCGCGCGCCGCGACGAGGAGCGGTCGCGCGCGAAGGAGCGCATCTTCTCGTTCCGCGATCGCGACCAGCAGTGGGATCCGAAGCGGCAGCGCCCCGAGCTGTGGTCGATCTACAACACGCGCGTCCGCCCCGGCGAGAGCATGCGCGTCTTCCCGATGTCGAACTGGACCGAGGCGGACATCTGGTACTACACGCTCGTCGAGAACATCCCGATCGTGCCGCTCTACCTGGCGGCGCCGCGGCCGGTGGTCGAGCGCGACGGCGTCCTCATCATGGTCGACGACGAGCGCATGCGGCTCCGTCCGGGGGAGACGCCGCGCGAGGAGTGGGTGCGCTTCCGGACGCTCGGCTGCTATCCGCTGTCGGGCGCGATCCGATCGCGGGCGACGACGCTGCTGGAGGTGATCGGCGAGATGCAGGAGGCGCGCGTGAGCGAGCGCCAGGGGCGGCTCATCGATCACGACGAGGACGGCTCGATGGAGACGAAGAAGCGCGAGGGGTACTTCTGATGGACACTTCCGCCGTCGAGGCGCGGCTGCGCGCCGACGAGGAGAAGGACCTGCTGCGCTTCGTCACCGTCGGATCGGTCGACGACGGGAAGTCGACGCTGATCGGGCGGCTCCTGTACGACCTCGGGGCGCTGTACGAGGATCAGCTGGCGGCGATCCGGCGCGCGTCGCAGAAGTCGGGCGGCGTGCTCGATCTGTCGCTGGTCACCGACGGGCTGCTCGCCGAGCGCGAGCAGGGGATCACCATCGACGTCGCCTACCGCTACTTCTCGACGGAGCGGCGGAAGATCATCATGTGCGACACGCCGGGGCACGTGCAGTACACGCGCAACATGGCCACCGGCGCGTCGACGGCGGATCTGGCGATCATCCTGATCGACGCGCGGCTCGGGGTGCTGCCCCAGTCGCGGCGCCACGCCTTCATCGCGTCGCTGCTGGGGATCCCGCGGCTGGTGGTGGCGGTGAACAAGATGGACCTCGTCGGGTGGGAGTCGGCGCGGTTCAAGGAGCTGCGCGAGGACTTCGCGCGCGTCGTCGGCAAGCTCGCCTTCCGGCAGGTGATCTTTCTGCCAGTGTCGGCGCTGCACGGCGACAACGTGTCGCGACGGGGCAACACGCCGGGGTGGTACGACGGGCCGACGCTGCTCGAGGTGCTGGAGACGGCGCCCACGCGTGAGGCGCCGGCGGACATCGGGTTCCGATTTCCTGTCCAGCACGTCATCCGGCCGGAGGATGGGAAGCGGTTCCTGGCGGGGACGATCGCCGCGGGGACGGTGGGCGCGGGGGACGAGGTGGCGCTATTCCCGTCGGGGCGGCGGGCGCGGGTGGCGGAGGTGCGGGGGCCGGATGGCGCGCTAGACAAAAATGCGCGCGCGACCGCCGGGATGGCGATCTCGGTGCGGCTCGGCGAGGAGGTCGACGTGAGCCGCGGGGAGATGCTCGCGTCGCCGTCGCAGCCGCCGCGCGTGACGCGCGAGCTGCGCGCGGAGGTGGTGTGGCTGCACGAGCGACCGCTCGATCCGGGGCGCAGCTATCTCCTCAAGCACACGACGCAGACGGTGCGCGCCGATGTGGTCGCCATCGAGCATCGCGTCGATCTGGAGACGCTGTCGGAGGTGCCGGCGGCGACGCTGGAGGTGAACGACATCGGCGCGATCGCGCTGCGCGTGGCGCGCCCGTTGTTCGTCGACGCGTACGCGAAGAGCCGGGTGACCGGCGCCTTCATCCTCGTCGACAGCGTCACCAACGACACCGTGGCCGCGGGGATGATCGCGCCGGAGCGGGCCGATGATCGCGCGGCGCTCGGCGGCTCGTCGTCGTCGCTGTCGCGGACGCAGGTGAGCGCGCGCGAGCGCGCCGAGCGGCTCGGGCACGCGCCGGCGGTGATCGCGATCGCGCCCGGTCCGCGCGCGGAGGCGTTCGCCTTCGCCGTCGAGCGCGCGCTCTTCGACGCGGGGCGCTTCGCCGCCGTCGCCGACACCCCCGCCGTCGCGCGCGCCCTCGCCGCCGCCGGCCTCGTCGCCGTCGTCGTCACCGAAGACGCCCCCGAAGGCGCGCTGCGCGCCTCCGCCCCCGCCGCCGACGCCGACGACGACCCCGCCGCCCGCCGCCTCACGGGGTCACTCTCCTAGCCTCCGAGCAGATTCGTTCACACGTTCGCGTCGACGTCGACGTGCGCTTGGACGTTGTCGGCGACGGCGACGGCGACCGCGACACCACCGTTGACGTTGCGGTTGCCATCGCCGTCGCGTCGTTACTCACTCGTACTCACTCGTACCTCGATGGCGGTAGTGATCGTTCGTCTCTCGGTTTTTGTAGTGACCGCCTTTGTGAGAGGAGCCCTCGCCACCTCGATAGTGGCCGCCACCCGACGACCGCGAACCACCGCTCCGGTGCCCTCCACCGCCACGGTGCCCTCCACCGCCGCGCTTCGCATCAGCAGCTCCGCCGACGAGAAGGACCACCAAGATCCACCCACCTCGCATGGTCACCCCCGACGCTATTGTATCAAATTTCCTTTGTTCTCGTATTGAGCGATCACCCGAGTATTCGGTCGGTGTGAGGCAGCCCCGAAGAGAGCCCGGTCAGGAGGCGTCGAGGCAGAGCTCGACGCGGTTGACGACGAGGGAGCCGGAGGCGCCGCCGGCCTTGATGCGGATGAGGACGCGGTTGTCGCCAGGGCTGAGCTCGGTGGTCATGTCGCCGGCGGACCAGGTGTAGGGGGCGCTGTTCGGGAAGGAGCTCGTCGCCGTGGCGCCGGTGCCGTCGAAGGTCTGCCAGGTGAAGCTGCCGCTCGTGGTGGTGTTGAAGCTGCGGCCGTAGAGGGCGAGCGTGGCCGAGCGGATCGAGGACAGGCCCACCGTCGAGAGCTCGAGGTCGATGAAGTCGCTCGAGTCGAGCTGCAGGCCGCCCTGCGCGAGGTAGGGGTCGACGAAGGACGGGGTGAAGCCGATCTGGTAGCCGTAGGCGCCGGCCTTCTGGCGCGAGCGGTCGGGGAGGCCGAAGACCTCGTAGACCGGGGTGGCGGTGCCGCCGCCGTTCGACCAGCGGACGCGGAGGGCGGTGGCGCCGGGCGCGCCGGAGAGGCAGGGGCCGCCGGTGACGGGGCCGCCGCCACCGCCGCCGCCCGACGACAGATCGGCGCGCGCGGGCGCGAGGTCGGGCGTCGTCGCGGGCGCGAGATCATTCGCGCTAGACAGCATATCGCGCGCGGTCGACGACGACAGATCGGCCGAGGGCGCGCCGAGATCGGTGACGCTTGACGAGAAATCGACGACTGCGCCGCCGCCGCCATCGCCACCACCACCACCGCCATTCGCGCCGAGGTCCTCGCCGCCGCCCGCGCGGCGCAGGCCGCGGTCACACCCGCCGAGGGCGACGGCGGCGACGACGACGACGACGATGGGCCAGAGCCTCCGCATGCGCCGCGATCCTACGGGCTCGCCCGCGCCACCTTCCGGGCGATATGCTTGTCCCATGAGACTTCCTGTGTCAACCCCTGCGTCACGCGGCAGCGAGGAACCGCTTCGCACCACCGTGAAGGCTCGGGTCGTAGGCCGAGCGCGAAGACCAAGTGCGCCACAGGACGCGCACCCAGGCG
>Ga0272446_1003049_pt1 | contig 21776 bp, 17 predicted proteins | sample YNPCB0061_FD_194587 | JGI IMG/M metagenome (GOLD analysis project Ga0272446, IMG submission 194587) | Hot spring microbial mat communities from Yellowstone National Park, WY, United States - YNP-CB-006-1 | ecosystem: Environmental > Aquatic > Thermal springs > Hot (42-90C) > Sediment | place... | reverse complement strand
GTTGGCCCGCCGGAGGGTCGTCGGGATAGTCCAGCATTTCGGCCACGTACACCCGGCCGAACTCATCGAAGGCCAGGTCAACCGGGTCGACCACGTCGGGTTCCGCGGCGAACAACTCGACGCGGAAGTCCTCGCTGAGTTGCATCGCTTTCAACGAGTCCTGGGGGGAGAGCGCGCCGCTTGAGGGCGGCCGCCCGCACGAAGAAAGGGAAAGAGCCAGAAAGACAAGCGCCAAAGAACTGGAAATCCGCATGGAACGCTCTTGATTTTATGATGAAACGCGTTCGCCACGCGGACCAGGCAGGGTGCAGGCAAGTTAACCTGTAGATATGCCGATCGTTTGGATGCTGGCCGGTCTGATGGTGGCGGCGCAGGCCCTGCCGGCGCCGTTTCCCGATGGGAATGCGTTGATTCGCAAGACTCAACGGGCAGACCGGGACAACTGGCCTCGCATCCTGGATTACGAGTATCACGAGCGGATCATCACCAAGCATCTGGATGGCGGCGGGCGGGTGGAAAAGATCGAGCAGAAGGCCCACGAGGTCTTGTTTCTGGAAGGTTCACCCTATCGGAAACTGCTGGAAAAGGATGGAAAGCCGCTCTCCGAGGCCGAAGCCCGTTTCGAAGAGGACAAACTGAAGGCAGTCGCCGAGGAGCGGCGCCGTGAGACCCCCGAACAGCGCCGCAAACGTTCGGAAGAAGCGCAGCGGGCGCGCGAGCGCAACCGCGCGGCGCTCCGGGAGGTTCCGGACGCATTTAACTTTCGGGTGATCGGGGAAGAAACCGTGAACGGGCGGAAAACCTGGGTGACGTGGTTCGAGCCGCGGCCGGGTTATTCGCCGCGGGACCGCCGGGCCAAAATCTTCCCCCACCTGAAGGGCAAGTTGTACATCGATCAGGAAGAGTTTCACTGGGTGAGGGCGGAGGCCGAATTGTTCGACACGTTTTCGTTCGGATGGATCCTCGTGCGGGTGCACCAAGGGTCGCGCGCTGTCGTCGAGCAGACCCGGACCCCCGAAGGACTCTGGGTGCAGTCGAGAATCGACTTGCAGGCGGACGCCCGCGTGGGGCTGTTCAAGCATTACCGCATTGATCAGCAAATCCTCTACACCGGATTCCGGAAACCGCTGGCGGAGACGGCGCGGAAGTGAAGCCGAAGCGATGGGGAACGCGTCTGTAGTTCCATATATGCGGGCAACCTTGCTGGTGGTGGCGGCGTTTGCCGCTCCCGCGCTCACTGCGGAAGCCGATCCCCGGGAGATCGTGCGGCGGTCAGTGTCGCGCGATGAGTCCAATTGGGCGCGCCTCAAAGACTTCACCTTCGAAGAGAGGGTCGAGGTCCGGCGCCTCGACGGGAAGGGCGCGGTCAAGGACCGGGAGGCGAAGACCTACGATGTTGTGATTCTTGAAGGATCGCCATATAAACGTTTGATCCGAAAAGATGATCAGCCCTTGGATGCGGAGGATGCGGCCAGGGAGCAGCAGAAGTTCGACCGGGAATTGGCCGCCCGCCTCCGCGAGAGCCCCCGGGAGCGGGAGAAACGCTTGCGGGATTTTGAAAAGCAGCGGGGACAAAACCGCGAGTTCGCCCGTGAAGTCCCGGAAGCGTACGACTTCCGCCTGGTGGGGGAGGAGCTGATCCAGAACCACCGGATGTGGGTAATCGATGCCGAACCCAAACCCGGCTACGAACCCAGGACCAGGCGCGCCGACATCCTCAAGAAAGTGCGCGGCAGGATTTGGATCGACCAGGAGGACTTTCAGTGGGTGAAGGCGGAGGCCGAGGTGGTCGACCCGGTTTCGTTTGGGTTATTCCTGGTGCGGGTGCAGCGCGGCGCCCGCTTCACCTTTGCGCAGCGGCAGGAGAAGGGCATGTGGGTTCCGTCGCTGATCCAGGTAGCGGGCACCGCCAAGGTAGGCATGGTGAAAAACTTTCACCTGGAGCAGGAGATCCGGTACGGCAACTACCGGCGGTTTTCGAGCGATTCGCAGATGATCCCGGGGGGCGAGGTCGAGGGGCAGAACCAGTAGGCCTTTTCCTCCGGCCCGGCCGCCTGTGGGATACTCGCCGGGTGATGGCTATTTACCGTTTGTTTCTCGTTGGCGTGTTCGCCTTGCCGCTGTGGGCGGAGGGAGCGGGGGTGCTCGACAGCGTCCGCGCCCCGGCGGATTTCGCATTGACCGCGGACCCGAACGCAGCCCACTGGCGAGGCGTCGAACCCGCGGTGGCGGCCACGGACCCCTGGGGAAAGCCCATGCCCGGCGCCCGCACGGAGATCCGCAGCCGCTGGACCGATGCCAGCCTGTATTTCCTGTTCTCGGCCAATTACGAAGCGATGCATCTGACCCCCAAACCGACGCCGGAGAAGGAAACCTGGGGCATCTGGGACTACGACGTGGTGGAGGTCTTCATCGGTCACGATTTCCAGGACATCAACCGGTACAAGGAGATTGAGGTCACCCCGCAGGGCGAATTCGTCGACATCGCTGTGCAGTATGTCCCGGGCAAAGGGCCCCAGCTGAACTGGCTGTGGGACTCCGGAATGCAGTACAAAGTACGCGTCGACCAGGAACGGAAAATGTGGTTCTGCGAGATGCGGTTCCCGTGGAGCGCGCTGGATCCGCGGACGCCTGCGGCGGGCCATGAACTGCGCCTAAACCTGTACCGGATCGAAGGCGCGCCTCCCCACAGGAAGTACATTGTGTGGCGGCCGGTGCACAACCCGTCCTACCACACGCCGGCGGCGTTTGGACGCCTCCGGTTGACCGAGAGGTAAGCGCCCCACCGTGCTCTCGTTGGCGGGGCGCGGCAAGCGAAACGGCTGGGCTAGCGGGAAGCCGCGCGGTTCCGGCGTTCGATGATGGCCTGCGCCGCCGCCTTGCCCATGCGGACGCAGTCGGGAATGCCAATGCCGGTGTAGGCGTTGCCCGCAACGTAAAGGCCGGGGGTGCGGGCCAGCATGGCTTCGATGTTCTGCACCCTTTCCTGATGGCCCAGCGTGTACTGCGCCATCGAGCGGGGCCAGCGGTGGATGCGGACGAACAGCGGCGCCAAATCGATTCCCAGCTTTTCTTTGAGTTCCGCCAGGACGATGGCGGTCACCGCCGCGTCGGATTCGGCCAGGATCGCCTCATCGGCTGCGCCGCCCAGGAAGCAGCGGAGCAGCAACGTATTCTCGCTTTCCCGGTTGCGGAACTTGTTCCCGACGAAGGTGCACGCCACCACCCGCTTCCGCTCGACCTTAGGAACCAGGAATCCAAACCCCTTCGGAATTCTGGGTATGTCGCGAATATCGAAACCAACGGCCACAGTCATCGAGGACGAATACGGAATGGCGTCGAGGTCGGCGGCCAGCGCCGGGAAGGCTTGGGTGGTGATGGCTGCCGCAGCGTGCGCCTCGCAGGCCAGAACGACGTCTTCCGCGTCGATCCATTCGTCCTCGACCTTGACGCGGAAGCCCCCTGGCGTGGATTCCAACGTGCGCACCGTCCCCCGAATGCCTTGGATGTTCTCCGCGATCGCCTCGAGAATCTTTTCAACCAGGTAGCCGAGACCGTTGCGCAGGGTGCTGAACAGAGGCGCTTTCCCGTCGCCGTCCCCGGAGGCGCGGGCCATGGCCTCCAGCGTCGCTCTGGTCAGGCTGCCATACTTGGTCTCCAGTTCCACAAAGCGCGGCAGCACGGCGTCGATGCTGAGCTTTTCGCAATCGCCGCCGTAGACCCCCGCCAGCAGCGGTTCCGCGATGTAATCCACCGCCTCCTGGCCGTAATGTTCACGGACGAATTGGCCTACCGAACGCTCGCCAGCCGCCGGACCCGGCCGCCGGAAATATTCCCAGCCCATCTTGATCTTGGTGCCCCAGCCGACGAGCGGCGTACCCAGCATGGCCCCCAGCCGCGTGGGAATCAGGAATTGCAGGCCTTCGGGCAGGGGCACCATCTGGCTGTCTTTCCAGATGAAAGTCTCCCGCTCGTCGTCATTGGAGCCCATGACGTGGCTTTCGATACCCAGGTCCCGGATCAGTTCGAGCGCCCACGGTTTCTGCGTCAGGAATGAGTCGGGGCCTGCTTCGATCAGGCAGTTGTTCACCGTCTCGGTGCGAATGACGCCGCCGAGATGGTTGGCCTTTTCAATCAGCGTGAAGGGCACCCCGGCGCGATTCAGGTAATAGGCGGTGGAGAGCCCGGAAATGCCGCCTCCTACGATGACGACCGGGGTCATAGGCGCTCAGGGACGAAACTCCCGCACGATCTCCACGGTGGCGCGCACGTTCTCGACGGGGGTCTCCGGCAGGATGCCGTGGCCCAGGTTGAAAATATGTCCCGGCCGTGTGCCCGTTCGTTTCAGCAAGTCCGTGACATGCTGCCTGACTTCCGAGAGCGGCCCAAACAGCACCGTGGGATCGAGATTGCCCTGAATGGCGGAACGGTAGCTGATGTCCATCCAGGCCTGGTCGATGTTGATCCGCCAGTCGACGCCGAGCACGTCTCCTCCGGCGGCATGCAACTCGCGGAAGAAGCCCGAGGCGCCGGTTCCGAAATGGATGACGGGCACGCCGGTGGCGCGGATCCGCTCGATCAGCGCCCGGGAGTACGGCGCCGCGTACCGCACGTAGTCATCCGGAGCCAGCGCGCCCACCCACGAATCGAAGATCTGGATGGCCCGGGCCCCGGAGGCTACCTGCGACGCCGCGTACGGGGCCACCACGTCCACGATCTTGCCGAGCAGCCGCCGCCACAGCGTTTCGTTCGAGTACATCAATTGCTTGGTCTTGACGAACGTGCGCGACGAGCCGCCCTCGATCATATAGCTGGCCATGGTGAAAGGCGCGCCGGCGAAGCCGATCACCGGCACCTTGCCGGAGAGGGCGCGCACCACCTGCTGGATGGCCTCGCCGACATATCCCAGGTCGTCCGTATTGGAAGTCGAGAGCGCGTCCACGTCGCTCGCCGTCTGCACCGGGTTGTCAATCACCGGCCCTTCGCCGGCGACGAACCGCAGGCGCAGGCCCATCGGCTCGACGGGCAGCAGCAGGTCCGCGAAGATAATGGCGGCGTCGACATCGAGAATCTCCACCGGCTGAAGGGTCACCGCGGCCGCCAGGTCGGGACGCTTGCACATCTCGAGGATGGAATGCCGGGCCCGGATCTCCCGGTACGGTTTCAGGTAGCGCCCCGCCTGGCGCATAAACCACACCGGACGGACGTCGGTCGGCCGACGGCGGCAAGCGTCGAGGAAACGGCTACTCATGGGAGCCATACGCATGGAGGTTCCATCCTTGATTGAGCGAATTGCCGGCGGGGAGACGCGTCTTCGCAGACCAGCGCCCGGAAACCCGCCGGCAGGTGGGAAGCCGCCCACCGGCGGCCGTTGATGAACACAGGCTTGGTCCAGGCTTCGCTGTCGATCGCGCGCGGCGCCACGACGGACACCGATAACATGCCCTCCGCCGGCCAGCCGGTGCGGGGATCCATGATGTGGCTGTACGTGCGTCCCCCGGCCCGGAAGAACTTCTCGTAAGTGCCGGAGGTGGACATGGATTGATCCCGCAGTTCAAGCTGTTCCACCGTAAGGCGCTTGTTCTTGGGGTCGCGAATCGCGATCTTCCAGGCCGCGTCCTGCGGCGGGTGGCCCAGCCCGAAAATGGTGCTGCCGCCTGCGGAAACCAAGGCCGAGCGAATGCCGCGCTCCTGAAGCACCTTCACGACACGGTCGACCGCGTAGCCCTTGCCGATGCCGCCGGGATCCATTTCCACTCCCGGCCGCCGGAAACGCAGCGTCGACCCGGCGGGGTTCAACTCCAGGTTCCGGTAGCCGACGTTCCGCAACGCGGTGCGCACCTCGGCCCGATGGGGCAAGCGCCCGCTGCCCTTGTAAAAACCCCAAACCTTCATCAACGGGCCCACCGTAATGTCGAATGCTCCCTCGCTCAAGGCGCTGTACTCCTGGCAGGCGGCCAGCAGCGAGAATAACTCGGCGGACAGGACCACGGGCTGTGCCGCGGCCAGCCGGTTGGCTTTGCTCCACTCGCTGTTTTGCCGGTAATTCGACAGCAGGGCATCCAAACGCCGGACCTCCTCGAACGCGTCTTCCAACGCCGTCTCCAGGCGCTGGCGATCTTCGTCGTACAGCACCAGCGTGTAGGCCGTGCCCATGGCGTCCAGACTGCCTTCGATGCGCAGCGGCTCCGCCGCGGAAGCCGCGCCACCCAGAACCGCTGTAAGAAACAAAACTACCACATTGTGTTTCATTTAGGAGAGGTTTTCGGAGCGCGACCGCATTTTTTTCGCCCTTTTCAGCAGGAGGGCGACACGATCCTCGGCGTCCGGGTGGGGGTCCAGGGTGAAATGCAGTTCCGGGACGCGCCGCAGCGCCAGCCGCAGCGCCAACTGGCGGCGAAGATAAGGGATGGCGTGGTCCAGCGCGGCCAAGCCCCGCCGCTGCGCGGTCTCATCGCCCCGGATGCCGACGCGCACGGTCGCGTCCCTTCCGTTTGGGGCCACGATAACACCAAGTACTTCAACGGTTTCCAGACGAGGATCCCCCAGCTCGAAGGAAATCAGTTCCACCAGTTCTTCCCGGACTGACTCGGAAACCCGCTCGCTGCGATGATGATCCATGGACCGCCACGGGGACGCGCCCGGCGCGTCCCTACCTACTATTCAAGCCATTCCACCGTGACGTTGGCAAGCTGTTCTGCCAAAAGATAGGCCGCCTCGCGTTCCACCTGGTCCAAAACATGGGCAGCCGGTTCCCGCGCGGAAGCCACGGTGACGGCCGCGATCACAGACCGCTGCCAGGTATCCTGGTGATCGATCTCCGCTACCGCCACGTTGAACTTATGGTGAAGCCTGGTCTTCAGGCTTTGGAGAATCTGGCGCTTCTCTTTGAGCGAGTGAGCCGAGTCCAGCCGGAGTTCCAACAGCAGGACGCCAATCGCGGGCATCGGTCACTCTCATCCGGCGGCGCCCGGCCGCGGGTCAGGCGAACATGTCGCTCTGCACCCGCTCCAGCTGGAACGCCTCAATGATATCGCCCTGCTTCACATCCTGGAAGTTCTCGATGGTGATACCGCACTCCATGCCGCTCTTCACTTCCGCCACGTCGTCCTTGAACCGGCGCAGGGAGCCAATTTTGCCGGTGAACACCACGATATTGTCGCGGACCACGCGCGCGTCGCTGGCCCGCGTGAGGACGCCATCCAGCACGTAGCAGCCCGCCACGTTCCCCACTTTGGAAATCCGGAAGGTCTCCCGGACTTCCGCCTTGCCGCGGTACACCTCTTTGAAGACCGGCGCCAGCAATCCGGACATCGCGCTCTTGATCTCGTCCACCAGGTTGTAAATGATGGTGTGCAGCCGGATGTCGATCTTTTCCTGCTCGGCCAACTGGGCGGCGTTGCGTTCCGGGCGGACGTTGAAGCCGACGATAATGGCGTCGGAGGCCGACGCCAACAGTACGTCGGATTCGGTGATGGCGCCCACGCCCGAGTGGATGACCCGCACCTTTACTTTGTCGTTGGACAGCTTCTGGAGGGTGTCCGTGAGGACCTCGGCCGAGCCGCCGACGTCGGTCTTGAGAATGATCGACAGTTCCTTGACCTCTCCTTCCTTCAACTGCTTGTGGAACTGCTCCAAGGTCAGCCGTCCGGACCGGGCCAAGGCCTGTTCGCGGGCTTTGGCCTCGCGGAAGAGCACAATCTGTTTCGCCTTGGCGGTATCGGTCACCACCTGGAAGGAATCGCCGGCTTCCGGCAGCGATTCCAAGCCCAGGACTTCCACCGGGGTGGCGGGCTCGGCCTCGCGGATTTGCTGACCCAGGTCGTTGAGCATCGCCCGCACCTTGCCGAACACCAGCCCGCAGATGAAGAAGTCGCCGACGCGCAGCGTGCCATTGCGCACCAGCACGGTGGCTACCGGACCGCGGCCGCGGTCGAGCTTGGCTTCCAGCACCGTGCCCATGGCAGGACGGTTTGGGTTCGCCTTGAGATCCTGCATATCGGCGACGAGCAGGATCATTTCCAGCAGCAGATCCAGGTTCTGGCCGGTCTTGGCGGAAACCGGCACCATCACGGTGTCGCCGCCCCAATCTTCGGCCAGCAGCCCGCGGTCCGCCAACTGCTGCTTGACTCGCTCGGGCTGGGCATCCGGCTTATCGATCTTGTTGATCGCCACAATGATCGGCACCTTTGCGGCCTTGGCGTGGTCGATCGCCTCCAGCGTCTGCGGCATCACGCCGTCGTCAGCGGAGACCACCAGGATGACAATATCCGTCACCCGGGCTCCGCGCGATCGCATCCGCGTGAACGCCTCATGGCCGGGCGTGTCAATGAACACGATCTTCCGGCCGTTTTTCTCTACCTGATACGCGCCAATGTGCTGCGTGATCCCCCCGGCCTCCCGGGCGGCGACGTTGGTGGCCCGGATTCCATCCAGCAGCGACGTCTTGCCATGGTCGACGTGCCCCATGATGGTGACCACGGGCGCCCGCCGGACCAGATCGCCCTCGATCTCGGTCTCTTCGACACCCTGCATCGCCTCTTCTTCATAGGTCATCTGCTTGACCGAGGCGCCGAACTCGCGAGCCAGATCCTGCGCCAGTTTGGAATCCAGCGGCTGGTTGATGGTGGCGAAAATCCCGCGATCCACCAGGCGCTTGATCACCAGGCTCGAGCGGGTATCGAGCTTTTCAGAAAGCTCCTTGACCGTAATTCCTTCGGAAATCGTGATTTCCCGCGTGATGGGCGGCGGTCCGCTGGGAGCCTCGCGCCGGGGAACCGGCCGGAGAGAACGCTCTTCTTCCACGCGCTCTCGCTGTGCCCGGGGTTTCTGTTGTTGGCGGCGGTTGACTTCCGAAGGAGGAGGCAGCTCCGCGCCTGGCTCCAGCCGCCCGCGAGATGTCGGGTGCATGGGCCGCGGCCCGCCGGGTCTGCCCGCAGGCGCGCCAGGACGGCCCGGCGCTTGCCTGGCGACCACCGGCTGCCCAGGCCGGATGGGACCTTTGTAAATCGGCTGTCCCGGCACGGGCGGCGCGGACGGACGCAAGGGAACCCCCGGGCGCGGCGCCACCGGTTGGCCCGGCACCAACCGCGGCTGGGTGAGTCTGGCGACCAGATCCGGGCGGGGCGGAACGACAGGACGCTGCGCGGGTTGCCCGGCGAGCGGCGGCCGCGCGGCCGGTTTTGGCGGGGGGAGGCCTGGGGCGGCGGGCGGCCTTGCCGGACCCGGCCGCGGCGCGGGCGGCTCCGTTTGGCCGGCAACGGCGGAAGCCACCGGGACTGATTCCGGCGGCGCCGGTCCGGCCGGTCTGCCGGCTGGGGGAGTGCGAGGCACCACTGCCGGGCGCGCCGCTTCGGCCGCCTCTCCCGGAATCGGTTGCCGCGGCCCCGAAACCAGCGGTCCAGACAGCACTTGCCCCGGCCGCGGCGCTCCCGGAGCAGGGCGAGAAGGCAGTACCCCTGGCCGGCCGGCGGGCGGAACCAACGGCGACACCGGCCGCGCCGGAGGCCGTGGCGGAGCCGCGCCGGGGCTCACCGGACTTGAGGCCAGAGGGGGCCGGATGGGTGCTGCGGGGCGCGCTAGCCGCTCGACGGGCGCTTCCGCGCTGGATGGTGGCTCAGCGGCCGGTGCTGTGGTCTCCATAATGGGGGGCGGCGCGGGTTCCCCGGCCGGTGGCGCAGTCTCTTCCGCGGCAGGCGCGCGGGATGCGGCGGGCGCGGCCGTCTCTTCTCGCGGACCTTCGGTCGCCGGTGCGGGCGCAACCTCACCCTCGGCTCCAAAATGCCGGCGGATCTTCGCAGCCAGATCCTCATCGATCGAGCTGGAGTGGGTCATCTTCTCGGCAACGCCCAATTCCGGGAGCGCTTCGAGAATGAGGTGGGACTTCACTTCCAACTCGCGCGCCAGCACATTGATCCGGATCTTACTCATAACAGGGGAAGAATTTTCGAGGGCAAATCACCCCTCGCTACGCCCGCTCTCTCCTTCGCTAGGTGTGGATTGGGAATCCGACGCCTCTATCGTATCAGACTCGGAGATGGCTTCCGAGCGGGCTTCAGCGTCCCCGGCCTCCTCGAGAGGCGGCGCCTCCGCGGCGGCTGCCTCTTCGCGAATTCCGGCTGCTGCTTCGGTGATTCCGGCTGCCCCGGTGTCGGCGGCCTCCGTGCTGTCTTCGGCGGCCGCCGGCTCGCCGGCCGCGGGTTCGCCAAACTCCTCCACCGGTTCGAACTGGCCGTAATACTGATTCACCGCCAGTTGGATGCGCCCCACCAGAGACGGGCCGATCCCCTCGATTTCCTCCAGTTGTTCGGGCGTCATCGTCCCCAGTTTCTCCACCGTGGCGATCCCGGCTTCGATCAGTTGCTCCACCACCTTCTCGGGCAGGCCATGATCCAGCAGGACGGAAACCGGAGCGCCGGGGGCGACGAGCGCGGCCATCGCATTCTTTACCTCCTGCCGCTTCTCCTCTTCGCTCTTGATATCGATCCGCCAGCCCAGCAGCTTCGCGGCCAGCCGGACGTTTTGCCCTTTCTTGCCGATCGCCAGAGAAAGCTGGGAATCGTCGACAATCACTTCCATGTGTTTCTGCGCGGCGTCAACAATCGACACGCGCGTGATCTTGGCCGGACTCAAGGCGTGGGTGGCGAACACCACCGGATCCTCGGAATACTCAATAATGTCGATCTTCTCGCCCCGCAACTCGCGGATGATCGACTGCACGCGCATGCCCTTCATCCCCACGCACGCGCCGACGCTGTCGACATCGCGATCCCGGGAATGCACGGCGATCTTCGTGCGCTCTCCCGCTTCCCGCGCGCAGCCTTTGATTACGATCGTGTTGTCGTAGATCTCCGGCACTTCCTGCTCGAACAGGCGCATCACCAGTTCCGGCGCTGCGCGCGAAACCGTCACGCCGGGGTTCTTGCTGGATTTGTCCACCATCCGGATCACGCAGCGGATGCGGTCGCCCACTGAGAAACTCTCCAGCCGCGATTGTTCCTTTTTGGGCAGGCGGGCTTCGGTCTTGCCCAAATCCACCACCAGATCGCTGCCCTCGATGCGCTTCACCGTGCAGTTGACCAGTTCCCCGGCGCGGCCGGAGTACTCGTTATAGATCGTCTCCCGTTCCGCCTCGCGCACCTTCTGAAAGATCACCTGCTTGGCCGTCTGGGCCGAGATGCGTCCCAGGATATCGGTGGGCTTGGGAAAGCGGATCACGCCGCCCAATTCCACCGCCGGATCGATCGCCCGCGCCTCCTCGAGCGAGATCTCGCGCGCCGGCGCGGTCACTTCCTCCACCACCGTCTTGACGGCGAACAGCTCCAGGCCGCCCGTCTCGGGATTCAACTCGACGACATAGTCCTCCGTCGATCGGAAGTGCTTGCGAGCCGCGACCAGAATCGCGTCTTTCACGGCGTCCAGGACTATCTGGGGGTCGATGCCCTTTTCTTTACTAAGCAGTTCGATGGACTGAAAGATCGATGCCATAGGATGCCTGATTGCGTTGGGAAAACTTCGGGTTTACCAGTCGAACTTGAGGTTGGCGCGCGAGATCCGCGCGAAAGGCACCGCCAACGAATCGCCCTTCGCGGTGGTGAACCGGACCAGTTCTCCTTCCACTCCCTCGATCACGCCTTCGCAATGGGAGGCGCCGCCGACCGGCTCGCGGAACACGAGCTTGGCTTTCCTGCCGCGGAACCTTTCGAAGTCGCCGAGCTTCCGGAGCTTGCGTTCCACACCCGGCGAACTGACTTCGAGCGTATACGAGCCTCCCGGAATGACGTCCTCGACATCGAGAATGGTACCCACCTGTTGGGAGATGAGTTCGCAGTCGTGGTGGTTGACGCCCTCGGGTTTGTCAATCGAGATCCGGAGAAACCGGTGAGCGCCGCTCCCCTTGAGTTCCACTTCGACGATTTCGATACCCTCGGCCGCGCCCACACGGGCCGCGATCTGTTCCACGCGCGAAACCACTGCGTTCTTCATCCCGGGCTACTGGCGTCGCCGGGGAGCTGTCATGGTGAGCTCCAACAAAAAAGTGGGCTCTCCGCCCACTTCTCCAGTCGACAACGCAACCATAATTGTAGCGCGGCGGCGGGAAAACGCAACCGGCCCAGGTGGCGTTGCGGCATCGCGCCTTAAAAGTCGCGGCATCGCGCCTCAAAAAGAGTAGCGCAGTCCCAGTTGTATGATGCGCGGCTCGCCGGTGCTGGTGATGCGCCCGAACAAGGCGTTAATCCGCGAGGTGTTCGGGTTGCCGAGATTCGGCCGGTTGAACAGATTAAAGAACTCGCCGCGAAACTCAATCTTGTGTGATTCAGCCCAAGGCATCGGGAACCCCTTGAAAGCGGAAAAGTCCACCGTAGCCAAGCCCGGTCCGCGCAGCGTGTTGCGGCCCAGATTCCCGAAGGTCCCCGGCTCGGGCTGGGCGAACGCCGCCCGATTGAACCATTGCGCGATCCGCTCCCCGCGGGAACGGCCGCCCGGCAGGCCGGGATCGCCAACGATGTCCACGCGATCCTGGCCGATACCGGTCAGCGAGATGTCGACGCCATTGGCGATCGTGAGTGGACCGCCCGTCTGCATGGTAACGATACTGTTTGTTTGCCACCCGCCTGCCACCAGGCCTGGCCAGCCCTTCCCCTTGTAAGGCAGAACGTAGTTGAAAGAGGCTGTGAGCCGCCCGGCGCGATCGAAGTTCGAGCGTCCGTAATCCTTGTGGATGGAATGATACGGATGCGTGTTGCCGTTGCCCTCGAAGGCCGTGCTGGACAAGATGTCAAGGCTCTTCTGCCAGCTATAGCCCGCGAGGAACGTCAGGCCACTGGAAAAACGCCGCTCCACGCTGAGCACCAGCGCGTGATAGTTCGATCGGCCGTACGTGCCGGCATAGGTGATCTGCGTGAATTCCGGGCGGGGCCGCCGCCGGTCCGTATTGGCGATGGTGGCGCCCGGACCGAAGACCGCTGGGTTTAGCTCCGAGGCGTGAAACAGGCGCCTGCCCGCGGAGGCTTGGTAGGTGCTTCGCCACACTAGACTCCCGGGTAGTGCTTGCTCCACCGTTACGTTCCATTGGTGGATGTTCGGATACGTAAACTCGGGTGCATATCCGACAATCAGGAACGGAAAGACAAAGCGCTGCGCCGGCGAGACCGGGCGGGTCACCGGGAACGGATTCACGAAGCCCCGGTACGGGTCCTGCGTGCTGAACGGCGCGGTGATATCCACGCGTACCGAGTTCGGCGGCGAGGTTACCTGCCGGTTGTAGGTAAGCGCCGGCATCTGGTCGTGGAACCGGCCATAGCCGCCCCGGATACTGGTCTTCCCATTGCCGAACAAATCAAGAGCAAAGCCGAGCCGGGGGTCAAGGATTCCCCACGCGGCATTCACTCCGGACCGGGGAACCCCGGGGTCTCCCGCCGCCAACTGGCCCGGAGGTAGATTCGGAAACCGCCCCGACTTGATGCCCTGCCGGTAGGCCGCGTCGTTGAATTGCGAAATCTGGTTGGCCGGTTTGTCGGTGAACGGGACGAACGGATTCCAGCGCACACCCAGATTCAAGGTCAGCCGGCGGCTGACCTTGAAGTTGTCCTGCACATAGAGCCCATAGAGGTTGCGCAGCAGGTTGTTGTACAGCGTGGAAATCTGGGTGAAGGCGCTGGGCTTGCCCACCATGAAGTCGGCCAGGTTGTCGCCGGAGAAGCGCCCGCCGAACGTGAAGCTGCCGTCCGAGAGGAAGTCCTGATCTAAGATGCTCTGCTCGCGCAGCAAGTCCGCTCCCCAGTCCAGTTCGTGCTTACCCTTGATCCAAGTCCAGCCGTGCTGGACGTTGTACTGGTTGCGCGGAACCCGGTAGAGCGCGTTGTACGAATTCCCAAAATACTGCGCGATGGACATCCGGAACGTCGTGCCTGCCGACAGCGTGGGGACATTGATGCCGAGTTCGCGGTGACCGGGAAACTCATCCGGCCCGAAGGCGATGTTCGACGCGCGGCTGTAGCTCACCGTTGTGTTAATCAGGAGGGTAGGGCTCGCCGTGACGGTGTAGTTTGCCACCGCGCTCTGGCTTTGCCAGCGCCGGTCCGGAAGCGCAGTAAGGATATTGCCCGGGTCGATGATGGCCGGGATCTCCAGGCCGTCGAAAAAATACCGCCCGGAGATTTGATGCTTGGTGGAAAAATGATGGTCGACGCGCCCCAGGTACTGGTTGTCGGTCTGCTTGTCGCCCCGCTGGTACAACAGCAGTCCGTCGGCGGAAGTTGCAGTGGGCACCACCGCCAGCACTTTCAGCGCGATGGGGTCGAGTTGCGAGGCGGGAATACGGTTTTCCGGAAACGGCTGATTCGTGCGCGGGTCCACCAGTTGTTGGCGCAAGGACGAAAAGTCGCCCCGCCGCTGCGGCGCGGTCGCCACCACCGCCGTCAAATTGCTAGGCAGGGAGCGCACTTGGGTGCCCTGCCACGACCCGAAGAAGAACGTCTTGTTCCGCACGACCGGCCCGCCCAGCGCGAACCCATACTGATTGCGCTTCAGCCCGTCGTTGCGGGGGGCGAAGAACGGCCGCGCGTTCATCTTGGCGTTTCGCAAAAACTCGAAGAACGCGCCGTGGAACTGGTTCGAGCCGGAGCGCGTGACGATATTCACGACGCCGCCTCCCCGGCCGGCAAACTTCGCGCCGTAATTGTTGGTCTGATAACTGAACTCCTGCACGGCGTCCGGATTCGGCAGCACGTTGGCCACTTCCGTGTACGGGTCTTCGTGGATGCCCCCGTCCATCACGAAAGTCGTCGAATTGCCCCTGCCCCCGCTGGCGGAGATCAGTTCACTCCCGGCCTCCGGCCGCGTGGCTGCCTGGCTGAATGTTCCCGGCGCGGTCAGCGTCCCCGGGGTGACTCGCAGTAGCTGAAGAACATTCCGCCCATTCAGCGGCAGATCCGTCACCATCTCCTTGGTGATGACGGTATTCAACGTGGAATTCCGCGTGTCGACGGCCGCCACCGCGCCCACCACGTTGATGGATTCGCTCACCTGCCCCACCTGCAACTGCGCGTTCGCAGTGGCGTTCTGATCGACTTGCAGCACCAGGCGCGGCACGCCGAAAGTAGCGAATCCTTCCTTAGAAACGGTGATGGAGTAAAGACCTGCCGGCAACGCGGGCAGGGTGTAGTAGCCCACCTCGTTGGAGGCGGTTGTCCGTTCGATGCCGGTCGCCAGATTCTTTACCGTCACTTTGGCGTCCGGGACCGGCGCTCCGGTGCTGTCGGTTACCAATCCGGCCACGGAAGCCGTAGCCCGCTGAGCCCGAAGTTCCTGACCTGCGAAAACACAAAGAAGCAGGCAGAACAAGAACGCATTCGGCTTTCTCGCCATCGACCTCCCACCCTCCTGTTCGCCTGTTTATAACCTTGTTTCGCCCGAAGAGCAAGGGAAAAGAACGTGCTTTTTTCTCGAAACTGGAAGGCGCCGGTTGCGGAGAGCGGTTTCCGCCTGCCGCTGCGCTGCCGGCTGGCTGGAGGCTCACGGCCCGGAGCGCCAATAGTGACAAACGCCCCATCCGGATGCGCGCCGGATGCGCGTGGCGAACCCGGCCCCGGACATCGCGAAATCCGAACATCCGGCGCGTCCAAGGTCCGTCGCGCGGTTGGCTGCGATTGGCGCCCATAAAACCAGCGGTGCTGCCCGACAGGCAGACGGCCGCTGGCGTCGGACAAGGAAGCCAACGCGCTTGAAGCGAACCCGCGCGGCGCGGCGCGTTAATTAAGAGCATCCGCCCTGGCCCGCTATACTCACCTCCAGTGGAACAGTTCTCCCTGGATTTTGCCCCCGAGCGGCGCATTTACCGCGTCAGCGAGCTCACCGCCACGGTCCGCGCCCTCATTGACGAGGAATTTCACGACGTCTGGGTGAGCGGCGAAATCTCGTCGGCCAAGCTGTGGCCGAGCGGCCACTTCTACTTCACGCTGAAAGACGAAGAAGCGCAAATCCGCTGCGTCTGCTTCAAATCCACGCTGCGGCTGTTGAAGTTCAAGCCGCAGGACGGCGTGCAGGTGCTCGCCCGCGGCCGGGTGGACGTGTGGGAGCAGCGCGGTGAGATCCAATTGGTCGTCGAAACGCTCGATCCGCAGGGGTATGGCGCCCTGCAACTGGCGTTCGAGCAACTCAAGGCGCGGCTGGCGGCCGAAGGTCTGTTCGCGCCGCAACGCAAGCGTCCGCTGCCGCCGTTCCCGCGGCGCCTCGGGCTGGTCACCTCGCCGCGCGGAGCGGTGATCTCCGACATGGTCCAGATTCTCACCCGCCGTTTTCCCGGCCTTCATCTCCGGCTGTTCCCCGCGGCCGTGCAGGGGGAAGGCGCGGTGGAAGAGATCTGCCGCGGTTTGGACTACTTCAGCGAGACCGGCTGGGCGGAGGTGGTGATTGTGGCGCGGGGCGGCGGCTCGCTCGAGGATCTTTGGTCGTTCAATGAGGAGCCGGTGGCGCGCGCCATCGCCCGCTGCCGCGTGCCGGTGATCTCGGCGGTTGGTCACGAAACCGACGTCACCATTGCGGACTTTGTCGCGGACTTGCGGGCGCCGACGCCTTCGGCGGCCGCGGAATTGGTGGTGCGCCGCAAGGACGAAGTCGCGGCAAAAGTGGAAGGGCTGCGGGAAAAACTGGCCCAGTTGCTGCGCTACCGGCTGGCGATGCTCGCGCGCCGCCTGCACCAGCAGGGCGTCGACCGCGCGGCCGCGTTGCTGCACCGGCAGACAGGGCGGCGGATGCAGCGGGTGGATGAACTTACCTACCGGCTCCGCCACCGCCTGCGGGAAGCGATCGATGCCCGCCGTCTCCGCGTGCGGTCACTGGAGGCCGCAGTGCGGGAGGCGGATCCGCGCCCGCGGCTGGAGCGCGCCCGCCGCCGTCAGGAGGCGGCTACCGCCCGCGCGATCCAGGCCACGCGCCTGCAACTGGCCGCCCGCCGGGCAAGATTGGGCGCGGCGCGGGCCAAACTCGAGCAACTCAGTCCGCTTGCAATCCTCGAGCGGGGCTATGCGATTGTCACGGGCGCGGCGGGCGAAGCGCTTACCCGCGCCAGCCAGGCGCTCCCGGGCGCCGAGGTCGGCATCCGCCTGGCGCGCGGCCGTCTCCGCGCCCGCGTGATTTCTTCCCACGATTCGTGACGCTCCTGCGTCAAACTCGCCAAGGGCATGCCTGAGTACGACGACAAACTGGCCCGCCTGGTGGCGGAACTCAATCGCGCCGCCGCGCCCGCCCCGGCCAGGGAAACGCCGGGAGCGCGCGCCGATTCCAGTTCCCTCGACCGGCTGTTGGCGCAGGCCGCGCGCCAGCACGCCTCCGACCTGCTGCTGGTGGCCGGAGCCCCGCCGGCCCTGCGGATTTCCGGCGCGCTGGCCGCGGCCGCCGCGGCGCCGCTCACCGGCGAGGACACCCGGGAACTGTTACTGCCGCTGCTGGAGCCGCGCCAGTACGAAGAACTCGAAAAAAACAAAACCATAGATTTTTGTTTTCTGCGCGAAGGCGTGGGCCGGTTCCGCGCCAACCTCCACTATCAACGCGGGACGCTGGCGGCCTGCTTCCGCCTGCTGCCCGCGCGCATCCCGTCGCTCGAATCGCTGCACCTGCCGCCGGCGCTCGCCCGGCTCGCCGAGCGGCGGCAGGGCCTGGTGCTGGTCACCGGGCCCACCGGCTGCGGCAAGAGCACCACGCTGGCCGCGCTTATCGACCAGATCAACGGCCGGCGCCGCGACCATATCGTCACCATCGAAGATCCGGTCGAGTACGTGCACGTCAACCGCTTGTCCATTGTCGAGCAGATCGAGGTCGGCCATGACGCGCCCAGCTTCGCCGGTTCGCTGCGCAGCATCCTCCGCCAGTCCCCGGACGTGATCCTGGTGGGCGAAATGCGCGACGCCGAAACGATCGCCACCGTGCTCACCGCCGCCGAAACGGGCCATCTGGTGTTGTCGACCCTCCACACCAACGACGCTCCCCAGGCCGTTTCGCGCATCCTGGACTCGTTCCCCCCGGCCAGCCAGCCGCAAGTTCGCCAGCAGCTTTCGCTGGCCATCGCCGGCATCGTGGCGCAACAATTGGTGCCGGGCGCGGACCAGATCCACCGCTACCCGGCGTGCGAGGTGCTGCTGGGCGCCGATGGCGTCCGGGCGCTGATCCGGAAAGGCGACGATCATCAGTTGCGGTCCCAGATGTCGGTCGGACGCGCCGACGGCATGATGACGATGGAGCAGGCGCTGGCCGACCTCGTGCGCCGCGGCAAGATCTCGCGGGAAACCGCCTTCGCCCACTGCTTCCGCGCCGACGACCTGCGCCGTTACCTGGAGAACTGACGCCCGGACGCGCTTGTGCCGGATCCCGCGAACGTGGGAACGTAAGGGCGGATGGAGCTCGCGGGCAAAGTCACCCTGATCACCGGCGCCTCGCGCGGCATTGGCGCCGCTACGGCCGCGGCGTTGCGGGCGCGGGGCGCCCGGCTGGCGCTGACCGCGCGTTCGGCGGCGGCGCTGCGGGAGACGGCCGGGCCCGAGGACCTCTGGGTGGCCGGCGACTTGTGCGACGACGAGTTTCGCGCCGCCCTCGTCGAGCGCGCGCTGGAACGCTGGGGCCGCATCGACGTCCTGATCAACAACGCCGGCGTCGGTCTGTACGCGCCCACCTGGGAAGCCCCGCCCGGCCTGGCCCGGCAGTTGTTCGAGCTGAACTGGTTTGCGCCGGTCGATTTGGCGCGGCGCGTGATCCCGCCGATGCGCGCCCGGCGGTCCGGCGTGATCGTGAACATCAGTTCCATCGCCGGGCAGATCCCGCTGCCCTGGTTCACCCTGTACAGCGCCAGCAAGGCGGCGCTGCTGGCGCTGAGCGACGGCCTGCGCATGGAGCTGGCCGGCAGCGGCGTGCGGGTGATGGCGGTGTGTCCGGGCTATGTCGCCACCGGATTCCAGCAGCACGCGCTGGGCGGCATTCCGCCCGCGCGGCTGGTCTCCGGCAAACGCTTCGCGCTCTCGGCGGAGGCCTGCGCCGGGGCTATTGTGCGCGGGCTGGAACGCGAGGCCCGCCTGGTGGTGACTCCCCCGCTCGGCCGCTGGCTGACCAGGCTGTACCGGCTGGCGCCGCGGCTGGTCGAGGCGCGGTTGCGGCGGATGCACGCCGCGCACGAGGATTCCCCATGATCACCAAGCTCAAACGGACGCCCGGCCTCTACCTGGTGGGGTTCATGGGCTGCGGCAAGAGCACGGTCGGCCGCCACCTGGCCGGACGGCTGGGCTGGTCGTTCGCCGACATCGACGACGACATCGAGGCGCGCCAGCAGATCTCGATCTCGGAGATTTTCGAAAGCCTCGGCGAAGCGGTCTTTCGCGAAATCGAAACCGAAGCGCTGCGCGCCCGCGTGCAGCAGATCGAGTGCGGCGTCCCGTTCGTCATCGCCCTGGGCGGCGGCGCGTTCGCGCAGGACCGCAACTATGAATTGATCCGCGACAACGGGGTCAGCATCTGGCTGGATTGCCCCTTTGAACTCATTCGCCAGCGCGTCGCCCAGGCGACGCACCGGCCGCTGGCCCGCGACGCGGAGCGTTTCGAAGCTTTGTATCACGCCCGCCGGGCCAGCTATGCGCGGGCCGACTTTCGCATTGAGATCACCTCTGAGGACCCGGGCGTGGCGGTGGACGCCATCCTGGCTCTGCCGGTGTTTTGACCATGAACCTGAGGAAAGACGCGCTGCGAATCTTTCGCGCGGCCCTCGAGGCCGCCGACCCCGGCGCCGCGATCCGCCGCCACGTGCAGGTGGCCGGTGGCGTGCTCCGCGTCGGGAAACGGCGGTTCGCCCTGGACCGCTACGAGCGGATCTACGTACTGGGCGCCGGCAAAGCCGCCGCGACGATGGGCCGGGCGGTGGAACGCCTGCTGGGAGCGCGGATCGCCGCCGGGCACCTGAACACCAAGTACGGCCATGTCGCCAAGCTGCGCCGGATCCAGTTGCACGAATGCGGGCATCCGGTGCCCGATGAGAACGGCGTGGTTGGCGCGCGCCGCATCGCGGAGCTGGCGCGCGCCGCCACGGGCCGCGACCTGGTGCTGGCGCTGATCTCGGGCGGCGCCTCCGCCCTGACGCCCCTGCCGCCGGAGCCCATCACCCTCGCCGAAAAGCAGGAGACCACCCGGCTGCTGCTGGCCTGCGGCGCCAGCATCCACGAACTCAACGCGGTGCGCAAACACCTGTCGGCGTTCAAGGGCGGACAACTGGCGCGCCTGGCCGCGCCCGCGACGGTGGTGGCGTTGCTGCTTTCCGATGTGATCGGCGACGACCTGGACGTGATCGGCTCGGGACCCACCGCGCCGGATCCCTCGACGTTCGCCGGCGCGCTGGAAATCCTCCGCCGCTATGCGTTGCTCGACCGCGTTCCCGCCGCCGTGCGGCAGCGCCTGGAAGCGGGGGCGCGCGGCGAAATCGAGGAAACGCCGAAGCCGGGCGATCCGGTCTTTCGCCGCACGCACAATATCGTCATCGGCAGCAATCGCCTGGCGGTGGAAGCCGCCGCGCGCCGGGCTCGCGAACTGGGCTACCGGCCGCTGATTCTGTCGACGTTCATCGAGGGCGAAACGCGGGAGATCGCCCGCATGCACGCCGCCATCGCCCGGCAGATTCGCGCCACGGGGCAGCCCGTCAAGCCGCCCGCGTGCCTCATCACGGGAGGAGAAACCACCGTGACGATCCGCGGCGGGGGCAAGGGCGGGCGCAACCAGGAGTTCGCGCTGGCCGCCGCCCTCGATTTGGCGGGGATGGACCGCGTGCTGGCGCTCAGCGGCGGGACCGATGGCACGGACGGACCGACCGACGCCGCCGGCGCCCTCGCCGACGGGCAGACGGTTGCGCGGGCGCAAGCGCGCGGCCTTTCCGCGGCCGACTACCTGGCCGACAACAACTCCTACGTGTTCTTCGATCAGCTTGGGGATCTACTCAAGACCGGTCCCACCGGCACCAACGTGATGGACGTCCGGCTGTTGCTGGTGGGCTGACCTGAGGCGCCCGGCCGTTTGCGCCGCCGTTCGGCTTACACTGAAAGCTTCCGGATGTTGCTGGAACTTCAGGGGATTCAGAAGCGGTTTGGCGGGGTGACGGCGCTGGCCGATGGGAACCTCCGCGTCGAGGCAGGCCAGGTGCACCTGCTGCTCGGCGAGAACGGCGCCGGCAAATCCACGCTGATGAAAATCGTTGCCGGCGTGTACCAGCGCGACGCGGGCAGGATGTTGTGGCGCGGCCAGGAGGTGCACCTGCGAAGTCCGGCCGAAGCCGCCGCGCTCGGCGTCGCCATGGTGCACCAGGAATCCCTGCTGGCGCCGCACCTGTCGGTGGCGGAGAACATCTTTTTGGGCCGGGAGGAACGCCATCCCCTCGGCTTGGTGCGCCGGGGGCGCATGGTGGCTGCGGCGCGCCGGCTGATCGAGGAGCATCACTTTCCCCTGAAAGCCGAATGGCGGGTCGACAAGCTCAGCCCCGCCGGGAAACAACTGGTGGAAATCTGCCGCGCCATTCAGCATGGTTCCAGCCTGCTGATTTTCGACGAGCCGACCTCGTCGCTGTCGGATGCGGAGACGCAGGAAGTGTTCCGCATCGTGCGCGCCTTGCGGGAGCGCAACATGGGCGTCGTCTACATCACGCACCGGCTGGAGGAACTCCGCGCGGTGGGCGACCGGGTGACGATCTTCCGCGACGGGCGGAGCGTGTACACAGGCGCGCTCGCCGAAATCAGCACCGGAGAGATCATTCA
>Ga0272446_1003048_pt1 | contig 21776 bp, 4 predicted proteins | sample YNPCB0061_FD_194587 | JGI IMG/M metagenome (GOLD analysis project Ga0272446, IMG submission 194587) | Hot spring microbial mat communities from Yellowstone National Park, WY, United States - YNP-CB-006-1 | ecosystem: Environmental > Aquatic > Thermal springs > Hot (42-90C) > Sediment | place... | reverse complement strand
CAGATCGGTCGCATAATTCGTTGGATAGGATCGAAGTGCACGTCGTGGCATACCAGATTGCTCCTTATCAGAACGGCATGGTCACTATCATGATACCACAAATCCGGTTTTCTGATCGCCCTCTAAAAGATTTTTCTGAATCTACAGATCTTGACAGTACGGGGGAGTCGCTGATAAAGTAATACTCTCCATTGATATGGTGAGGTACCGTCCGTCATGCCGAAACATGATAGGAATATTTACCCCCATTATGGATCGTGCAAGGAATAAAAGTTGGTGAAGAATCCAAAGCGTGAAAGAGCAAAAGGCAAAGCCGTGGAAGAGACAAAGGCTGTAGTTAAATTCGAGCAAAAAAGTCGTTGTAAATGATAAACTATTTCTAACACGTGCTGGTGGTGGACGCGGACAACGCGGGCATGATTTCAACGCTGTACTTCGCGCAAACTTTTGTGGTATTCCGACGTCTGTACTTACGAGTCCGCGCCACACAGCATCGTGTTGGGCGGACAGGTCGCAGACAGCGCCGCTCGGTTGGCCGTCTGCAGCTCTGCGATCAGCGTGCGCAGAACCTCACGCGCCAAGAATAACGGATAGCGTCTGGGAACAATATAATCATCCGAGATTCGACAGCTAATGACATCAGGTGACCCATGCCTCAAGCGGAGACATCAAAAGCTCGGAGCGACGGCGAGCAGAAGCCCGCTGCGCCTTCCATCTCCCTGCCCAAAGGCGGCGGGGCCATTCGCGGCATCGGTGAGAAGTTCGCCGCCAATCCCGTGACCGGCACCGGCTCCATGAGCGTGCCCATTGCTACTAGCCCGGGCCGTTCCGGATTCGGTCCGCAACTCTCCCTCTCCTACGACTCGGGCGCCGGCAACGGGCCGTTCGGCTTTGGCTGGAGTCTGTCACTCCCCTCCATCACGCGCAAGACCGACAAGGGCCTGCCGCAGTACCGGGATGCCGAGGAATCCGATGTCTTCATCCTCTCCGGCGCGGAAGATCTGGTGCCGGTGCTGAACGATGACGGCACGCGCTGGAGCACGACGCGCAGCCTCGACGGCGAGGAATACCGGATTCACCGCTACCGTCCCCGCATCGAGGGCCTGTTCGCCCGCATTGAGCGCTGGACCAACGAGGCTGATCCGAGCGATACCTTCTGGCGCTCCATCTCCAGGGACAACATCACCACCTTCTACGGCAGGACGGAAGAGAGCCGTATCGCCGACCCCGACGACCCTACCCGCATCTTCAGCTGGCTCATCTGCCAGAGCTACGATGACAAGGGCAACGCCATCGTTTACAAGTACGCCGCAGAAAACGACGATCATGTAGATCGCACCAAGGTCAACGAGCGCAACCGCCTGCGCACGGCGAACCGGTACCTGAAGCGGATCAAATACGGCAACCGTGTGCCGAATCGCGACGCCACGACCTGGCAGGCCACAGACCCGACCTCACTCCCCGACGACACTTGGATGTTCGAGGTGATCTTCGATTACGGCGAGCACGACGAGCAGACGCCCACGCCTGCTGAAAGCCGGCCCTGGCCGGTGCGACCCGATCCGTTCTCGACCTACCGCGCCGGCTTCGAGGTGCGCACCTATCGCCTCTGCCAGCGCGTGCTGATGTTCCACCACATCCCAAATCTGCCGACGGGCGAACCGGGCTATGACGGGCTGGTCCGCTCGACCGATTTCACCTACGCCTACGAGGAAGACCCCACCAGCGCCCGCAACCCGGTCTACAGTTTCCTCGTCAGCGTCACCCAGTGCGGCTACAAGCGCGAAGGCGCGGGGTATGTCAAACGCAGCCTGCCGCCCCTGGAATTCACCTATTCCCAGCCGGAGGTGCAAGACCGCGTCGAAGAGGTCGAGGCCGACAGCCTGGCGAACTTGCCCGCGGGCCTCGACGGCGGCAGTTACCAGTGGACCGACCTGCACGGCGAAGGCATTCCCGGCATCCTGACCGAACAGGGCGGCGGCTGGTTCTACAAGCGTAATCTCAGTCCCTTGCCGATCGAGGAGAACGGCAAAGAGACGGTCAGGGCGCGTTTTGCACCGGTGGAGAGCGTGGCGGTCAAACCGAATCTTGCGCTCGCCGGCAGCGCGCAGTTCATGGATCTCGCCGGCGACGGCCAGCCCGATCTGGTGGTGACAGATGGCCCCATGGCCGGCCTCTACGAACACGACGAAAACGAAGGCTGGCAACCCTTCCGTCCGTTCACCGCACCGCTCAACCGCAACCTGCGCGATCCTAACCTGCGTTTCGTGGACCTGGACGGCGACGGGCACGCCGATGTGCTGATCAGCGAAGACGAGGCCTTCGTCTGGCACGCTTCGCTCGCGGAGGAGGGTTTTGGCCCGGCGCGGCGGGTAGCCCAAGCCCTGGACGAAGAAAAAGGCCTGCGCCTGGTGTTCGCCGACGCCACGCAGTCGATCTATCTCGCCGACATGTCCGGCGACGGCCTGACCGATCTCGTGCGCATCCGCAATGGCGAGGTCTGCTACTGGCCCAATCTCGGCTATGGCCGCTTCGGCGCGAAGGTGGCCATGGACAATGCCCCCTGGTTCGATACGCCGGATCAATTCGATCAGAAGCGCATCCGTCTGGCCGACATCGACGGCTCCGGCACCACCGACATCATTTATCTGCACCGCGACGGCGTGCGCCTCTACTTCAATCAGTCCGGCAACGGTTGGAGCGCGCCGCGCGAGCTGCCGGTCTTCCCGCGGGTGGACGATCTCGTCCACATCCAGGCGCTAGACCTGCTTGGCAACGGCACGGCGTGCCTGGTCTGGTCTTCGCCCCTGCCTGGCGATGCGCGGCGCCCCCTGCGCTACGTGCCGCTCATGGCCGAAAAGCCCCATCTGCTGGTGAAGACCGTCAACAACCTGGGCGCCGAGACCTGCGTGCAGTATGCGCCTTCGACCAAATTCTATCTTGCCGACAAGCTGGCCGGGAAACCCTGGATCACCCGGCTGCCGTTCCCGGTGCACGTGGTCGAGCGGGTCGAGACCTACGACCACCTCAGCCGCAACCGCTTTGTGACCCGCTACGCCTATCATCACGGCTACTTCGACGGCGAGGAGCGCGAGTTTCGCGGCTTCGGCATGGTGGAGCAGTGGGATACGGAGGAACTGGGCGCGCTCACTGCAAGCGGAACCTTCCCCACGGGCGAGAACTGGGACGCCGCCTCCCACGTGCCGCCGGTGCTGACCCGCACCTGGTTCCACACCGGCATCTATCTGGGTCGCGGCCACGTGTCCGACTTCTTCGCCGGTCTGCTCGACGCCGAAGACAAGGGCGAGTATTACCGCGAGCCAGGCCTGACCGACGCGCAGGCTCGCACCCTGTTGCTCCCCGATACCATGTTGCCCGACGGCCTGACCGTCGAGGAGGAGCGCGAGGCCTGCCGTGCCCTCAAAGGCTCGATGCTCCGACAAGAGGTATACGCCCTCGACGGCACGGACAAAGCTCAGCATCCCTACACCGTCACGGAGCAGAATTTCACGATCCGCGTGGTTCAGCGGCGCGGCAAGAACCGCCATGGCGTGTTCTTCGCCCATCCCCGCGAAGTGCTCACCTATCACTACGAGAGGAACCCATCCGACCCGCGCACCCAGCACGCGCTCACGCTGGAGGTGGACGAGTTCGGCAACGTGCTCCGCTCGCTAGCCATCGGCTACGGGCGTCGGCAGCCGGACCTGAGCCTGTCCCCCGCAGACCGCGCCAGACAGACGCAGACCCTCATCACCTACACCGAGAACCAAGTCACCCATGCCATTGACGATCCCGACGACTACCGCACGCCGCTCGCGGCAGAGACGCGCACCTACGAGCTGACCGGATTCAAGCCGGAGGACAACGCCGCGCGCTTCAGCTTCGACGAATGGACCCGCAACGGGTTCGCCTTGTTGGCATCGGCAACGGAGATTCTTTACGAGCAGACGGCGGACAATATCTCGAAGCAGAAGCGCCTCATCGAGCGGGTGCGCACGCTGTATCGCCGCAACAACCTGACCGGTTTGCTCGCGCCTGGACAACTCGAATCGCTCGCCCTGCCAGGCGAAAGCTACAAGCTCGCCTTCACGCCCGGGTTACTCGCCCAGGTCTTCCAGCGCAACGGCCAGGCCCTGCTCCCCAACCCGTCCGGCGTGCTGGGCGCGCAAGGGGGTGAGGGCGGCGGGTATGTGGACCTCGACGGCGATGGCCGCTGGTGGATTCCCTCGGGGCGCATCTTCTACTCCCTGAACTCAGGCGATGCGCCGCCCCAGGAGCTGGCCGCGGCCCGAGCACACTTCTTCCTGCCGCGCCGCTTCCGCGACCCCTTCGGTCACGACACCAGGGTCACCCACGATGCCTACGACCTGTTGCTGCTGGAGACCGAAGACGCCCTCGGCAACCGCGTCACCGTCGGCGAGCGCAACACCAGTGGCAACATCACGCGGCGCACCAACGATTACCGCGTGTTGCAGCCCTGGCTCGTGTCCGATCCCAATTGCAACCGCAGCGCCGTGGCCTTTGACGCCCTCGGCATGGTGGTCGGCACCGCAGTCATGGGTAAACCGGAGGAAACGCTGGGCGATTCGCTCACCGGCCTCGTGACTGATCTGGACGAAACCACCATCCTGGCGCACCTGCAAAACCCGCTCGCTAACCCGCACGGCATCTTGCAACAGGCCACCAGCCGGCTGGTCTATGACCTGTTCGCCTACCGCCGCACTAAAAACACGCCCAACCCACAGCCCGCCGTGGTCTACACCCTGGCCCGGGAGACTCACGCGTCCGACCTGAACGGGCAGCAGACCAAAATCCAGCACAGCTTCTCCTACTCCGACGGCTTCGGCCGCGAGATCCAGAAGAAGATTCAGGCCGAACCGGGCCCCGTCCCCCAACGCGACGGCAATGGGAAAATTATCATCGGCGCGGACGGTCAGCCGGTGATGACGCCGAACGACGTCAGTCCGCGCTGGGTGGGAAGCGGCTGGACGGTCTTCAACAACAAGGGCAAGCCGGTCCGCCAGTACGAACCGTTCTTCACCGACACCCACCGCTTCGAGTTCGACGTCAAGATCGGCGTGAGCCCGGTGCTCTTCTACGACCCGGTCGAACGGGTGGTGGCGATCCTGCATCCCAACCACACCTGGGAAAAAGTGGTCTTCGACCCGTGGCGGCAGGAGACCTGGGATGTCAACGATACGGTAGCCGAGGTCGATCCGGAGACCGGCAACGTGATGTCGTTAGACCCTAGAACCGACCCCGACGTGGGCGATTTCTTCCGTCGCCTGCCGGAGGCCGACTACCGGCCCACCTGGCATGCCCTGCGCACCGATGCGGTCCACGCTGCAGTCTTTACGGTACGCTACCCCGATGCCACCGACCGCACCAACGAGACGCAGGCCGCCAGAAAGACCGAAGTCCATGCCGCCACCCCCACCGTCGCGCACGCCGACGCGCTTGGCCGCACCTTCCTGACGGTCGCCCGCAATCGTTTTGTCCGCAACGGCAGCACCGTCGAGGAGTCCTACGCCACGCGGGTCATCCTCGACATCGAGGGCAACCAGCGCGAGGTCATCGACGCCAAAGATCGCATTGTGATGCGCTACGACTACGACCTGCTCGGCAACCGCATCCATCAGGCGAGCCAAGAGGCGGGCGAGCGCTGGGTGCTGAACGATGTCACCGGCAAGCCCATCCGCGCCTGGGACAGCCGCGGCTTTGCCCGGCGCCTGACCTACGACGAACTGCGCCGGCCCACGGGACTGTTCGTCACCGAAAACGGCGCCGAGCGCCTGGCCGAGCGCACCGAGTACGGCGAAGGGCAGGGCGAGGCCACCAACCACCGCGGCAAGGTCTACCGGCAGTTCGACCAGGCCGGCGTGGTCACCAACGCCGCCTACGATTTCAAGGGCAATCTCCTGGAAAGCAGGCGACAACTTTTGCGCGACTACAAGAGCGCGCCCGACTGGTCCGGCTCGCCCGCGTTGGAGGCCGAGACTTTCACCACCCGCACCGCCTTCGACGCCTTGAACCGCCCTGTCGAGCTGCGCCCGCCCGACGGCAGCCTCATCCGCCCGACGTACAACGAGGCCAACCTGCTCGAGCGCATCGAGGCCAACCTGCGCGGGGCGGCGACCGCCACCACGTTTGTTGCCGACCTCGACTACAACGCCAAAGGCCAGCGCGAGCGGATCAAATACGGCAACGGCGCGGTCACGAGCTACACCTACGACCTGCTCACCTTCCGCCTGACGCAGCTCACCACCACCCGCAGCGGCGATCGTCTGCAAGACCTGCGCTACACCTACGACCCGGCGGGCAATATCACCCACATCCGCGACGAGGCCCAGCAGACCGTTTACTTCAACAACACTGTCGTCGAACCCCACGCTGAGTACGCCTACGACGCCATTTACCGGCTGATCGAGGCCACCGGCCGCGAGCACATCGGCCAGTCCAATCTCCCCGTGCCCAGTTCGTGGGACGACGCCCCGCGCGTGCATCTCCCCCACCCCCACGACGGCCAGGCCATGCGCCGGTATCTGGAGCGCTACGAGTACGACGCGGTGGGCAATTTCCTGAAGATGATCCACCAGGCGGCAAACGGCAGTTGGACGCGCGAGTATGCCTATGAAGAGCCGAGCCTGCTGGAGTTCACCAAGACCAGCAACCGCCTGAGCCGCACCACAATCGGCGCCACCACCGAACCCTACAGCCACGACGCCCACGGCAACATGACGAGCATGCCGCACCTGCCGCTCATGCGCTGGGACTTCAAGGACCAGCTCCGGGCCACCTCGCAGCAGGTGGTGAACAACGGCGGCACGCCGGAGATCACCTATTACGTCTATGACGCCTCAGGCCAGCGCGTGCGCAAAGTGACCGAGCGCCAGGCCGGCCCCGGCCAGACGCCAACCCGCATGAAAGAGCGCATTTACCTCGGCGGCTTCGAGATCTATCGCGAATACGCGGGCGACGGACAGACCGTGACCCTGGCGCGCGAGACGCTGCACCTCATGGACGACAAGCAGCGCATCGCCCTGGTGGAGACCCGCACCCAGGGGAGCGACCCTGCACCGCAACAGCTCATCCGCTACCAGCTCGGCAACCATTTAGGTTCGGCAAGTCTGGAGTTGGATGAACAGGCGCAGATCATCTCCTACGAGGAGTTTTACCCCTACGGCAGCACCTCCTATCAGGCCGTGCGCAGCCAGACCGAGACGCGGAAGCGCTACCGCTATACCGGCAAGGAAAGGGATGAGGAGAGTGGGCTCTATTACCACGGGGCAAGGTATTACGCGGCGTGGGTGGGGAGGTGGACGGAGGTAGACCCCAGCGGGACCCGCAATGGCACGAACGCATACATTTACGTGAGTAACAACCCAGCGAGGCTTATTGACCCCAATGGTAGGGACTCAGCTGACGCTGTCATCCCAACCATCCGTCGTGAGGTGCTGGCGGAAAGAGGCAGCGAGGACTTCGTCGAATCCCTCGCGCGAAGCTTCACCGACACACGCATCACCGACAGAGTTACATCAAGCGCAAGCGCACCAGAGGCCAGGCTCGAGACGATTCTTGACGCAACTGAGCACAACGTCATCCGTGGTCTTCAGACCGGCGGAGCGGTCCAAGATTGGCGCGATGCAGGATTTCGCCGGGAGTTCGTGGATCCTCATCCGTCGAGCGCGAACCAAGTTGGTCATTTCCTCACAGCAGTGAGGCTCGGTTTCGACCCTGGATCCGTAACGCGGAGCGCTGGCCCTAGGACTTCGCAGAGACCTTCCGAACATGGCGTCGGTGACCTGCTCAGGGTCGCGTTAGGAGAGATTGTGAAGCGAGACTATCTATTACGGAGTGTTCGTATTCGGGATATCGTCGATCCCTTGGGGCGGTTCTCTAACGAAGAAGTCGCGTTACGCCTCATAATAGGCCACGAGAAAGCGCCCGATCCACTACCGGGGCAACCGGAGCAGTTTCTCAGACAGTTTAACAGGGCCACGGACGCCGATATTCAGGTGTTCAGGAAGGCAGAGCTAGCTTTGGGGAGCGGCCACCGCCTGAATATCGCCGAAGCGATGGTCATCCTGCGGCAGATCTCTATCGACTCTTCTATGCGAGGCAACAGTTACGAAGATCTTGCTCTGAGTTTGGTCGGCTGGCACTTTGGGCGTCTCCTGAGAGAAGGTCATTTCACCAGTACCGCTCAAGTCGCCGACTGGCTTCGAGTCAACTTGGGTGGACATGCGCCGTCCTGGTCTGCACAGTCGAGTCCTTCCTCGGTGCGGCAGTATCCCGGGCAGTGGGGAGAAATCTTGCGACGTGTCCAGGAGCGACAACCTGATCTGAGAGAAAGCTTGCGACGTTACCAGGAGCAACAAGCTGAGAAGAGGCAATGAGCCCGCGTAGGTTGGGGTGAATGCCATGAACCCCAACACATACGGCCGGGTCGGATACGAACGATTGCCGGTGACGGCGTTGGATTTGAATGTTGGGATTCGCGGAGCGCGCGTAGGTTGGGGTGAATGCAATGAACCCCAACATGCACCGGCGCGACGATGGGAAGGCGCTGGATGTCATGCAGACACAAGGTCGGCGTGATGCGTTGACGGAGGTGCGGGATTGGGCATTGGAACGGATTGCTGGGGTGCGCGCGAGTTCACCCCAACCTACGATAACCGTAAAGGAGCGTGAGACATGAACAAAATCACTTTTTCCCTAAAACGCCAAATGCACGGCCCCCAGGTGGCCGACCTGCAGGATGCGCTGAAATTCCTGCTCGAGCGCGGCCTCATCCTGGGTCAAGACGAGGGCGCGCGCAGAGAGTTGTTGGCCGCTTTGTCAGCCGAACGCGACAGGCAAACCTACGGCCGGATCACGGCGAAACTGGTCGGCATTTTTCAAGAAGAACGCAGGCTTCAATCCACCGGCGAGGTGGATGAACCCACCGCCAACGCGCTAAACGCGTTGCTCAAGGAACTGGGCGTGCTGGAAGGCGGCGAGGCGGCTGGGCTGGATGTGCGCTACACCGTGGCCTGCCGGGTCGTCGATGCCCGCGGCAAGCCCATTGCCGGGTTGCGCGTTGAATTGTTCGACATGGACCCGCTCTCGCCGCCGGATCGCCTGGGCGAGCCGGCTCTCACCGACGCCGAGGGCCTGGCAACGTTTCGCTTCAAGCGCTCGGACTTCACCGAACACCCCGGCGCGCAGGGACCCGATCTGTTCTTCAAGGTCTTTCGCGACGAGGCGCCGCTGGTCTATGCCCTGCCGGAGACACCCAACGAGGATAATATCATCCGCAACTACCGGCCGCAGCGCGAGCCCATCCTGCTGCGCGTCGAGCGGCATGAAACCCTGCGCGGCACAGTCATCACCGAACTCGGCGTGCCCGCCGAGCAGGTCAGCTTGCGCCTTTATCGATTGGACTTTGGCGGAGGCGCGACCCTGCTTGCCGAGACGGTGACGACCGAAGGCGGCCGCTACGCCCTGGCTTACGATCCGGGTCCGGCCGAGCTGGTGCTCGAGGTGCGCGCCCTCAAGCCCGACGGCAGCGAGGTGAAACTTACCAAGCCCTTGCAGGGCCTGACACCGGAAGAGCGCGCCAATCTCAACCTGGTAATCCCCTCGGCCGTGCAGCCGCAGGAGGCCGAATACCGCCGTCTGGTCAGGGACCTGGCGCCACACGTCGGTGAGCTGCGGCGGCTGGCGCAGGCGAAGGAGAACGGCGAGCGGCAGGACATCACCGTGCTGCACCGCGCCACCGGCTGGGATGCGCGGCTGATTGCGCTGATGGCCATCACCGAACGGCTCGCCGGCGACGAAGAAGTGAGGCTGCCGTCGGAAGGCCTGTACGGCCTGCTGCGCGCGGGGCTGCCGTCGGATAAGCTGCTGCTGGCGCAGGTGGAGCCGGAGACGGTCGAGGAGGCGCTCAAGAAGGTGCGCGAGGCCGGCATCGTGGCGCTGGACGATGCGGCGATCGCCGATTTCAAAAAACGCTTCGCCGCCTTCAGCCAACGTGTGCGCCTCAACCTGCCGGTGCCGGGTTCAAGCAACACCTATGGCCAGATGCTCGAGAAATCCGGTTTGGGTGACCGGCAGCGAAAGATTTTCGCTGAGGTCTTCCTGCGCCATCGCGGCGATGGCGCCCAACTGTGGCAGGCGGCGAAAGAGGCCGGTCTGAACGACGCCCAGATCGGCAAGCTGCAACTGCAAGGCAAGCTCGCCTTTCTCTCCGGCAACAGCGCGCTCATGACCGAGCGGCTGCTCCAGAAGGACCTGGCCGATCCCGTGGCGTTGGTCGAGCAGGATTTTCACCGCGCCGAGACCTGGAAAAACGAAGTCTTCGCTGCGGCCGGCATTCCGCCGGAGCGCCGGGCTAATCTCAATGAGGACGATCGGCGCAAGCTGGCAGCCGCGATTCCCCCTGCCTATGCTGCTGAGACCGTCGAAGCGCGGCTCGATCTCTACGCCGAGGACATGGCCCGCAAGCTCCGCCTGAGCTATCCCACCCAGGTGCTCACCCGGCTGATGGAAACCGACGAGACCTTCCAGCCACTCGCCGGCCCGCCTGCCACCCTCACCGTGTTGAAGAGCGCCACGGCGCAGGGCTTTCGCCTGGGCGAGACGCCGGTGGCGGTGTTTCTCAAGGCGAATGAGCAGAAGATCAAAGGCAATCTCAGCGACGCCGAGTTTCAGGCCGCCGGCCAGGAGCTGAAGACGATGCAGCGGCTCTACCAGATCACGCCGGACCACGAGTCCATGCCGGTGCTCCGGGCGATGGGCATCACCTCGGCTTACGAGGTGGCGGCGTATGCGCAGGACCAGTTCATTGCACATTTTCAGAGCACATATCTGGACATTTACGGGACGCTGGTACCTATCGATGTGCCGCGGTTGATCCATCGCAAAGCCCAGCAGGTGAGCGAGGTTACCTACAACCTGTTCGCCGTGGCCAAACAGCTCGACAGCAGCGGCGGCTTTGCCGTGGTCTCGCCGCCAGCCGAGGTGCGCGAAAGCGTCAAGAACGAGCTGATCAAGCACTATCCCACCCTGGAATCGCTGTTCGGGTCCATGGATTTCTGCGAGTGCGAGCACTGCCGCTCGGTGCTGAGCCCAGCGGCCTACTTCGTGGACCTGCTGCAGTTCGTGGACATCGAGAACCAGGTGTGGGCCAACTTCCTGGCGCAGTGGAAAGCCACCCACGGCGGGCAGGACTATCCGCACCAGAAAAACGGCCAGCCGATGAAGCCCTACGACGTGCTCATCGAGCGCCGGCCCGACCTGCCCCACATCGCGCTGACCTGCGAGAACACTCACACTGCGCTGCCTTACATCGACATCGCCAACGAGATCCTGGAGTACTACGTCGCCAACGGCAAGCTGACGGCAGAGGCCGCGCACAATACCGGCGAGGCGACGACCGCCGAGCTGCTGGCCGAACCGCAAAACGTCATCCGCGAAGCCTACGACGCGCTCGTGCAGGCGCGCTATCCGCTCAGCCTGCCGTTCGACCGCTGGCTGGAGACGGCGCGGGCCTTCTGCAACTATTTCGAGACGCCGCTGCACCAAATCCTCGAGGTCTTCCGGCCGACCGATGCCCTGTTCGATGCGACCAAAGCCTACGACCGGGCTGCGATCTTCGTGGAGGCGCTGGGGCTGTCGCCGGCGGAGGTGGCGCTCTTCACCGGCGCCGATCCGCTCACAGACGACAAGTGGCATGCGCTGTATGGCTTTCCTGCGGTGCGAGCGGCGATCCAGAGCCCGACGAACATTGGCGATGCGACCCTCAGCATTCCTAACAGCGATGCTGAAAAACTCGTCCCCGGGTTGCTGTACACCTTCTTCGATACCAGCGCCAACGCCCTGGCCGGCGAGACCAGGGCGATTGCTGCCATCGGCGCAGCGGACTCGGGCGGGCTGGGCCGGACGACCATCACGTTGTCGGGGGTGTGGACCACGCCGCCGGATGCGGGCGATCTGCTCGTCTGCGCGGTGCCGGCCATGCTGAAGTCCGCCAAGGCCCTATCGCGCCGGCTGGGGGTGAGCTACAAAGAGATCGCGGAAATCGTCCAGACCGGCTTCGTCAACCCGGAATTGACGAAACTCGTGCTCTTGTACAAGCTGGGCGTGAGCATCCGCGATGCGCGTTTCTACCAGGACCACAAATCGTTTTACGCGCAGAACCAAGACCTCATCGGCAAGGAGCGCAGTGATTTGTCGGCCGCCGATCAGGCGCGCTTCGATGCGCTGGCGAATCAGGTTCCCAATACCGCCCTCACCGGCTGGGACGTGCTCAAGGAGGTCGCCGGGTTTGAGCAGCACTTACAGACCCTGGCCGCAGAATTCAACACGACGCTGAATGCGCTGCAAAATGCCATCGCGAACATGCCGTTCGACAAGGCGCTCGTGCTAGCCGATCCCGACGCGGGCTGCAATTTCGACCTGACCACGCTGCAATACGCCGACGGCAAGCCAGCCAGGCCGCTCGACTTCCTGCGCATCAACCTGTTCGTGCGGCTGTGGAAGAAACTGGGCTGGAGTATCGAGGAGACCGACCGGGCGCTCACCACCTTCATTCCCGCCACGGCGCTGGTGGATGAAACCACGCTTCCCGACTGGCTCAAGACGGGGCTCATCTACCTCGCCCACCTCAAGGCGCTGGAGGAGAAGGTGAAGGTCGGCAAGCAGAGCCGCACCAAACTGTTGACCCTGTGGGCGGACATTCCCACCACCGGCAAGAAGCCGCTCTATGCTCAGCTCTTCTTAACCAAGAGCGTGCTCAAGACCGCGCCGGTGTTCGACCATCCGTTGGGGCAATATCTCAGCGATGGAAGTATCAAGCTCAAGGATCATCTGCTGGCTTTGCAAGGCGCGCTGGGGCTGACGGCGGATGATATTGCCGCCGTTCTGGCCGATGCCGGCAAGACCCTGGGCGATGCGCTGTCCCTGCCCAACGTCTCGTTGCTCTATCGCTACGGCCTGCTGGCGAAGGGCCTCAAGCTCAGCGTGCGCGAACTGATCGCGCTCAAACAGCTCTCCGGTCTCGATCCCTTCAAGCCGCTGCACACCCAGCGGCTGCAAACGCTCGACGACGATCACCCCTTCAGCCAGACCCTGGCCTTCGTCGAGACGGCAGAAGCGGTCAAGGCGAGCGGGTTGAAGATCAAGGATCTGGACTACCTGCTGCGCCATCGGTTCGATCCCAACGGCAAGTACCGCCCCAACCCCGCAGCAACGCAGGCGCTGCTCAAGACACTGGCCGAAGGCATCCGCGCCATCCGCGCCGAGCACGCCGTGCCGGACGACCCAAGCACACTGACCGATGAAGTCCTGCAACAGAAACTCGGCCTGGTGCTGCCGGCCGGGGTGGTGACCACCTTCCTGGCCATGGTCAACGGCACGGTGGAGTACACTGCCGTAAAAAGCAGCGTGGCGCAGGCGGATAGTCTTCCGCCGGCCGCCTTTGCCAACCAGCCCGCCATTCGCGCGGTAACCTACAACAGCACGCGCCAGGAGCAGCGCCTTACCTTCCGCGGCGTGTTGTTCGACGCGCAGAAGAATGCGCTGAAGGCGGCCATCAATCCCGCTTTGACGTCAGCGCAGCGGACCCTCTTCGCCGACCTGCTCGACAACCTGCAGAAGCAGGCACGGGCGTTTTTCGATCTGCATCTGCGCAAGCAGAGCGGCAGCCAGCCGGAGAGTGGATTTTTGGCAAATGCCGACTACGACCTGCTGTTTGCCCCTACGCCGCAGGGCCTTACCGCGGAGCAACAGCAGGCGCACGAGCGCCAACGACGTACACGCCTGGCACAAGGATTCCTACCCTTCCTGCAGCAGCGCCTGATCCGGCAATTCATCGTGCAGACGCTGACCGTGCAGACCGGCGCCGATGCCGCATTGGTGGAAAGCCTGGTGACCGACGAGCGCTTGCTGAAAGGCGCGGATGGAAAAAACCTGCTGACTGCCTTTATGGCGACGGCCGAGCGCGGAGTGAGCGCCACCTTCTTCGATTCTTCAGACGGCTCAGACCCGGCCCAGGCGGCTTCGCCCATCATCGCCAGCGCCGACACGCGCCTGAAAGATCAGCAGGACGCCGACGGCAATCCGCTGAACGCGGCGGGGAGTGCCCGTTTCGAGGGCTACCTGGAAGTGGCGACCCCCGGCGCCTACCGCTTCTTCATCGAACTCGACAAGCAAAACGCTGGGGCGGAGCTGCGCTTTGCCCACCTGCCTGAGCCGGTGTTTATCAAAGGTACGGCCGCCAACGACAACGACACGCTCGGCGACCAGCCTGGTGAGTTTTTGGAGTTGCAGGCCGGCGTGCCATACCGCTTTACGCTCGAGCTGAAAAACCTGAACGCCGGCCAGGCGCGGATGCTGGTGCAGGGCGAAACCCTGGCGAAGGGGCCATTGTCGCAACTGAAGCTCTATCCTGCGGCAAATTGGGAGGCAGCGGAACGCGCCTGGCTGCTGCTCGGCAAATCGCTGCAGCTCGTGCAGGGTCTGGGCCTGAGCGAGCGCGAGCTGCGCTACATTCTGACCCATGCCACAGACTTCGGCGACGTCTCCTTGAGCGAGTTGCCGACCGAGGCCGTGGGTGACTCGCCAGCGGAAAAAACCGCCACTGCGCAGCGCTTCGCCCGCTTCCGGCGACTGGCAGCCTACGCCCGCCTCAAGGGGGAGATGGCCGGCGGCAGCGGGGACCTGATCGGCGTCTTCGAGGCCAACGGCACGCCGGCGGCCGACAAGCTGGAGAAGCAGATCGCTAAGATCACCCGGCGCGACGAGGCTACGGTCAAGGCGACGGCCGAGAGCCTGTTCAGCAGTGTGGCCTTCGCCAGCGAACAGCCGCTGGAGCGATTGTGGGAGGCGCTCAAGATCGTCGCGCGCTTCGGTGTGGCCCCGGCAGCGCTCAAAGCGTGGACGGGTATCGTTGATCGCACCAAGACAGCCGATGAACGCTTCGCCATCGCCCGCGACCTGCGCGATACCATCAAGGCGCGTTTCGAGGACGAGGCCTGGCAGCGGGTGGCGCAACCGATCTTCGACAGGCTGCGCCAGCAGAGCCGCGACGCCCTGGCCGCGCACGTCATGCACCAGCACGGCTTCGCGCGCCTGGAACAGCTCTACGAGTATTTCCTGATCGATCCCGGCATGGAGCCGGTGGTGCAGACCTCGCGCATCCGGCTGGCGATTGCCTCGGTGCAGCTCTTCATCCAGCGCTGCCTGTTGAACCTCGAGCCGAAGGTGCATCCGTCGGCGATCATCAACGCCAAACAGTGGGAATGGATGAAGCGCTACCGGGTGTGGGAGGCTAACCGCAAGATCTTCCTCTTCCCCGAAAACTGGCTGGAGCCGGAGTTCCGCGACGACAAGACGCATCTTTTCACCGAACTGGAAGGGGCGCTCCTGCAGGGCGATGTCTCCAGCGACCTGGTGGAGGACGCCTTCCTTAACTATCTCAAGAAGCTCGACGAGCTGGCGCGGCTGGACATCTGCGCCATGCACATCGAGGACCACCCCGACCCGGCGCGGCGTGTGCTGCACGTCTTCGGCCGCACCTACAGCCAGCCGCACAAGTATTTCTACCGCCGCTACAAGAACCAGATGTGGACACCCTGGGAGCCGGTGACCGCCGAGATCGAGGGCGATCACCTGGCGCCGGTGGTGTGGCGCGACCGGCTGTATCTGTTCTGGGTGACGTTCTTGGAGAAGCCTCAACAGTCCACGGAGAATACGACGATCTCCGACCCTACGAAAGGTATCACCATTCCCCCACCCCGCAAAGATATCGAGGCGCATCTACACTGGAGCGAGTATGTCAACGGCCAATGGACCACGCGCGAATCAAGTCCGATGAATGTGCCGAGTCCAATCGTGGTTAAGGACGTACTTTCTTTCGATTCCAGCAAGGTCTTCGTCCACGTGTCCAAAGAATATGACGCGGATGGTTCCGAGCTTGGGGTTTTGATTCATCTGGGGAACTGGTCGCAGGCAGTGGAAAGAGCACCCGTAAGGATGTTCGGCCCGGAATTCACGACGGCCGTTGCTATTCCAGCGGGAGATATAGCGACAGTGTCAACTGTACTAGGGGTCAACTTTCCTCCTCCTGCAAGGGATCAGGCCTTCTACCTTGTCGGCCGCAACAGCGCGCCTGAAAAGAAAGACTACCTGTCCCCGCCCGCCAATCCCTTCCCCAGCGCCAACGCGAAAGCAGCCACGCGCTATCTTGGCAGCAGCGCGTTCAAGGTCAATTTCCGGGAAAAGATCACCACCGAACCCGGTATGTCATCTCCGTCCATCGATCACGACATTCTCGGTCAGGGCGGCTCCTACACGCTGTTGCCCGCCGACAACGAACTGCTGCCCATGGGCGTGTCGGAGGATGCCTATCGCAATGCGGCCAATCCCGAGGCGGTGAAAGCTGCGATCGAGAGTGGTTTGGGTGAGATCGCCACGCTCATGCGGCCGGTGTTCTACCAAAACAATCGCCACACCTTCTTCGTCGAGCCCAGCGTTACCGAGAAGACGGTCGAGGAGTGGGAGGAATGGGTCACCAAAACGCCGCAAGCGGAACCCTGGCGACCTGAGTTTTCCTGGTGGAAGGATATTGTGGTCTTTCCGACATGGAAGGGACCGTTGCCCGACCCCGTCGGTCCGCGAGTTCATCCCGACATCCGCATCAACCCGGTGCGCGATCGCGATTGGCTGATCAACCCGGCCACCGTGCTGAAGTTCGACGAGGCGCTGATCGGTCCGGCCGGCCAGCCGGGGCTTGAGGCCGCCACTGACGTTGCTCAAATGGGCCTTGCGACTCAGATCAACGTCAACCCGAGCAGCGAAGTCGCTGGCGCCGTGGCCGTTGGCGCAGCGCACACCTTCGCGCGCTCCGGCCTGCGGATCACCGGCGGTGGCCTGAACGTCATCGGTAGCGCCGGGCTTAATCCCGCCCTGGCGCAGAATGTCAAGGATTTGAATCAGTCCGGCTTCGGTGCCGGCATGCCCGGCGCCACCGGTCCCATCGGGCGTTAAATGAGGAGAATGCCATGAATTCCATGCTCGTCAAAGCCAACAAATTTCACGGTCGGTTAGACACCGACATAGCGCTCTATCATCCTGGCCGCCTCATCGAAACCAAAGAAACGAAATACTTCATCGTCCAGGAGAGGACGCTCAGTTACCGCTTCTTCCTGCACCAGCATCCGTATGTGCAGCAACTGATGCAGAGGCTGCTGCGCAAGGGCACGCCGGGCTTGCAGGCGGCGGATACGGAATACAACACGCGCATCCAGCTCGCCAATGCCGCTTCAGCCAAAGACTCTTCGGACAGATCGGTAGCGCTGGCTGCGGGCGAGGTGGTCTATTTGGCCGACGGCGCCGCCGCCATCCTGGATGGGAGCGCGGTCCGCCTTGCCGGCAGCAAGGTGATCAAGTCGCTCGATGAGTCGGTGTTGACCCCGCCGGCAAACAAGGCCGTGACCATTCCTGCCAAAACCATGGTTCGGCGAAGCACGGGCGCTGTGGTCAAGCTCGATGCCGATACCGCCGCTGCGCTGCTCGATGGCGGACCGCTGCCGGTTTTGTATGCAGAGATTTTCAGCCCGACGCAGTACAACCCCTCGCCATTGGTGCAACTGCCCTATCCGGTCAAAGACCTCGACTTCACCTCCGGCGGCGCCTATGCAGTGTACAACTGGGAGTTGTTCTACCACGTGCCGCTCACCATTGCCATGCACCTGAGCAAGAACGGCCGCTACGCCGAGGCGCAGCGCTGGTTCCATTACCTGTTCGATCCCACCGACGACAGCGACGGCCCCACGCCCGAGCGCTTCTGGAAGGTGCGGCCCTTCCAGACCACCGACGTCAAAAAGATCGAAGAGATCCTGGTCAACCTCGCCACCGGCGCCGACCCCGATCTGCGCAACCAGACCCTGCGCAGCATCGAAGCCTGGAAGGACGCGCCGTTCCGACCGCATGTCATCGCCCGCTACCGCCAGCAGGCCTACATGTACAAGACCGTGATGGCCTATCTCGACAACCTGATCGCCTGGGGCGACTCGCTGTTCCGGCAGGACACCGGCGAAGCCATTGACGAGGCGCTGCAGCTCTACGTGCTGGCGGCGAACATCCTGGGGCCACGGCCGCAGGCTGTGCCCAAGAAAGGTTCGGTGCGGCCGCAGACTTATGACAATTTGCGGAAGGACCTTAAGCAGTTCGGCGTGGTGCTGCGTGACGTCGAGGCGGACGTTCCTTTCGATCTCTTGCCGCATCCCGATACCGGGGGCGTGGACGATGCTCGCCTTGCGACCGTGCGCAGCATCGGCCGGGCGCTCTACTTCTGCGTGCCGCGCAATGACAAGCTGCTGAGCTATTGGGATACGGTGGCCGACCGTCTGTTCAAGATCCGCAACAGCCTCAACATCCAGGGCGTGTTCCGCCAGCTCGCGCTGTTCGAGCCGCCCATCGACCCGGCCATGCTGGCGCGCGCGGCTGCGGCCGGTTTGGACGTGGGTGCCATCGTCAACGGTCTCAACCAACCGCTGCCGCTGGTGCGCTTTGCCTTTCTCGTGCAGAAGGCCACCGAGATCGCCCAGGAAGTCAAATCCCTGGGCAACCAGTTGCTCTCGGCGATGGAAAAAGAAGACGGCGAGGCCCTGGCTCTGCTGCGCGCCAAACATGAACGGGTGGTGATGCAGATGGTGGAGCAGGTGAAGTATGCGCAACTGCAGGAGGCGATCAAGGCCAGAGAAGGTCTCTTGAAATCGCTCGACCTGGCGGTGCAGCGCTACACCTACTACGAGCGGCAGTTGGGTAAGAAGCCAGATGAGATTGCCAACGCCATTCCGCAACTGGACGACCTAGACAAGGACAGCCTGGCAAAGATGAAATTCGCCCAGAAGGAGCCGCCAGCGCTGTCGCCGCGGGAGATCGAGGTGGATATTGCCACCGACGTTTTTGCGCAAGGCGGCAAGCTCATGAGCTCGCATGAGGTGCGCGAGTCGCTGCTCTTGGAAGTTGCCCAGCTATCCAGTGACATCGCGAATATTTTGAGCGTCGCTAGTTCAAATGCTGCCGTTGTACCCCAGTTCGAGGTGAACGCCGAGCCGTGGGGTGTGGGAGGCACTACAACTTTCGGTGGGCAGAATGTGGCTTCAGCAATTACAGCGTATGCTAACGCTGCGCGTGGAATTGCCGACCGGCTGAACTTCGAAGCCAGAAGAGCCAGCCGCATAGACTCCTTCGCCCGCCGCGAACAGGACTGGGCTTTCCAGAGCAACCTGGCCGCCGGCGAGATCAACCAGATCTTCAAGCAACTGCGTGCGGCGCAGATCCGCGAGGCTATCGCCGAGCAGGAACTCAAAAGCCACCGCCGGCAGATGCAGCACGCCGAGGAGATCGAGCGCTTCCTCAACGAAGAGGGCACGGAGAAGACTGGCAAGAAGACCAACAAGGCGCTCTACGCCTGGATGAAACGCGAGGTGCGCGGCCTGTATGCCCAGTGCTTCCAGTTCGCCTTCGACATCGCCCGCAAGGCCGAGCGCGCCTTGCAGCACGAGCTGGGTAACCCGGAACTGAGCTATCTCCAGTTCGGCTATCTCGCCGGCAAGGAGGGGCTGCTTGCCGGCGAACGGCTGTACCTGGACCTCAAGCGCATGGAGATGGCCTATCACGAGCAGAACCGGCGCGAGTACGAACTCACCAAACACGTGAGTTTGCTGCAGCTCGATCCGCTGGCCTTGATCCAACTGCGCACCACCGGCCGCTGCACCGTGCGCCTGCCCGAAGCGCTGTTCGACATGGACGGCCCCGGCCACTACTTCCGCCGCATCAAGTCGGTGGCAGTGAGCATCCCGTGCGTCACCGGTCCCTATGCGAGTGTCAACTGCAAGCTCACCCTCTTGAAGAGCAGCATCCGCAAGACGCCCATCCTGCGCGACGGCCTCTATGCCCGCGAAGGCGCCGAAGACGACCGCTTCAGCGATCACTTCGGCAGTCTGCAGTCTATCGTCACCAGTTCCGGCCAGAACGACAGTGGGCTGTTCGAGACCAACCTGCGCGACGAGCGTTATCTGCCATTCGAGAATTCGGGCGTGATCAGCGAGTGGCAACTGGAGCTGCCGGCCAATCCTAGCAAGGGCGAGCCGGCCCAGTTCGACTACGACACCATCAGCGACGTGATCCTTCACCTGCGCTACACCGCGCGCGAGGGCGGCGGCTTGTTGCGCAACGCGGCGATGAAGGAACTCGATGAACTGATCCAAGCCGGACAAGCCGCCGGCTCGGTGCGACTGTTCTCCGTGCGCCACGAATTCCCGAGCGAATGGCATCGGTTCAAGACACACACGCCGCCCAACAATCAGCGCCACGAGCTGGCGCTCACCCTGCGGCCCGAGCATTACCCCTTCTGGGCGCAGGCACGCCTGACGCAGGGGAGTGTGACCCGTATGGATTTGCTGGCACGCAGCGAGCAAACGCCGGTGCCGGGCAGCATAGATGTTTATGATAAAATCAGCGACCAACCCAACGCGGCCATGAAGGATACGCTGGCGAAGGATGCTGCTCTGGGCAATCTGCTCGTCGGCAAATTGACCAACATCCCGCTGCCTGTCAGGCCGACCGGCGAGCTCAAGCTCTACTTCGATGACACCAAACTGAGTGACCTCTGGATCGCGGTGAGCTGGAGTGCATAGGGATGCAGACTTGTATGGGCGCGACGAAAGGCTCTGGGCGGTCAACCGGGGCAAGTGCCGCCGAACAAGCGGTTGCACCTGACGGTCGGCTGCGCCGCCCGCAGGTGAACCTCAGGTCGTTGGGCGGCCGGAGTGGTAAGGAGTCTGAGAGATAAATATGAGCAGCGTTATTCAGACTGTGCTTTCTAGTGGTGCTCTTATTTTAGGATTCACATACGTTGTAGGTGGATTGATTGTGAATCTAAACTTGGCGCGCCGTGGAATTACGGAGTATCAAATTTTAAAAGTCAAATACCTGGTTGTTGGCATAGTGTTCTTACTAAACTCTGTTGGTAGTTTTGTGCTTGCTGCTATCCCTGCTTTCTTTTCGCTTATTTTGGCTGAAAATATCTTGGTTTCACAAGTTTTGAGCATTGTCTCAATAATTGCTGGTAGCAGCCTGATTCTGGCATGGGCAAAGCTACCCCAAAATACGGATTCGCCTATGGCACAACGGTGGTTTTGGTTTTTTGCCTCCGTTGTAGGTGCACTTTTCCCCATGACAGTCTTGATAAGGCAAATTCTGGCATCGCGGTTCGACATCTACTCAGTAGTATTAGTGATTGAAGGGCTAATGTCAGCAGTTTTGGTGTTCATAGGCCAGATTTACCATTACTCAGCGTTTTACTATGGTCGCAGTGGCAGGTTGTTCGGATCTCTAGATCCAATCGGACTGGGTATCCCAACGCCTGTGCGGCTGGCATGCGGTAGAGAGGAATTCACGCTTTTAGAAAATTTGGGGTTGCCAGTTATTCAACCATGTATAATAGGGGAAGTATTTCTGATTGATGAGACAGAAAAACAATATATCATTGGTCTACAGAGAGAAGGTGGCGAAACAATCAAGATACCCAAAGAGACAATAAAAGCAATCTTGTACAAGTTTGAGCACAAGCAAGCAACTGTGAAATCAAAGGAGTAAACTAGACTTCATCAAGGTTTATCTTGATTTTCGGAACACTTCTTGCGTTTTAACCGAATTCGGAAGTTATGCAGCCCGCAACATGTTTCCATGACCATATCCCGAAATTCGGAACAACCAAGACGGAT
>Ga0272446_1003046_pt1 | contig 21791 bp, 15 predicted proteins | sample YNPCB0061_FD_194587 | JGI IMG/M metagenome (GOLD analysis project Ga0272446, IMG submission 194587) | Hot spring microbial mat communities from Yellowstone National Park, WY, United States - YNP-CB-006-1 | ecosystem: Environmental > Aquatic > Thermal springs > Hot (42-90C) > Sediment | place... | reverse complement strand
ATAAAACCTTATAATTTTGCAACACAATTTTTAAAACGCTTCCTTAGCTCAGCTGGTTAGAGCAACTGACTGTTAATCAGTAGGTCCTTGGTTCGAGCCCAAGAGGGAGCGCATAAGAGGCACTATTAAGTGCCTTTTTTTTATATATCAACATTGAAAATCAATCGTTTGATTAGGTATAACTTCTTTATTTGTATGTTCTTAATTCGCAAATTATTTTAAATCTAAGGTTACAATTCCGTTAAGGGAATTATCAAACTCTATCGACTAAAAAAATCACTTCATTTTGTTAAATACGGAATTTAAAGACTAAATTTGTGGCTTGAAAAAAATGACAGATAACATTGGACACGAATGCGGTATTGGATTGATTAGGCTTAAAAAACCGTTAGAATATTATCAAAACCGATATGGAACGCCACTATGGGGCTTGAGAAAAATGTATTTATTAATGGAAAAACAACATAACCGTGGGCAAGATGGTGCAGGATTGGCATGTTTAAAATTGAATACAAAACCTGGGCATCCTTATTTATTAAGGCACAGGGTCATAGAACCTAGCCCTGTTTGGCAAACTTTAGTCAAAGATATCGATTCAAATTTTTCTCAATTACAAAATCAAACACCAGAGATTATCCGGGATACAGAAAAATTAAAATATGAATTTCCATTTTTAGGCGAAATATATTTAGCTCATTTGAGATACGGAACTTATGGAGAGAATGGTTTACAATATTGCCACCCAGTTTTAAGAAACAACAATTGGAAATCTCGAACTTTAGCAGTAGCTGGTAATTTTAATCTTACAAATGTAGATTTTCTATTTGATAAAATTCTTCGTTTAGGTCAATTTCCGAGATATAAAACGGATACTACGACCGTTTTAGAAAGAATGGGATATTTTTTAGATGAAGAAAATAAAAAAGTTTATCATCGATATAAAGACCATTTAGAAAAATCAAAAATTCAACCACTGATAGAAAAAGAATTAGATATTCCATCCTGGTTGAGGTGGTCTGCAAAACATTGGGACGGCGGATATGTGATTGCGGGTTTGGTAGGTCATGGTGTTGCCTTTGTTATGAGAGACCCCAATGGAATTCGACCTTGTTTTTTTTATGAAAATGACGAAGTAATTGTTGTAGCTTCTGAAAGACCTACGATTTGCACTGCTTTTCAAATTTCTATGAATGAAGTTCAAGAGCTTCCTGCTGCTCATGCTTTAGTTATTGACATATACGCTAATACTCATATATTTCCTTTCTCTGAAACTCAAAATGAACTTAAATGTTCCTTTGAAAGAATTTATTTTTCTCGTGGTAATGATGCTGATATTTACCAAGAAAGAAAATCTTTAGGTTTTGAGTTGGCGGAAAGAGTCGCAGAGGAAATCAATTATCAATGGGAAAAAACCATTATTACTCATATTCCTAATACTTCTTATCCAGCTTATTTAGGACTTTCAGAAGGTATCCGTAAAATTATTCATCATCAAAGAATAGCTCAAATCAAAAATCATATCAACCAAGATAATTTTGAACAAGAAGTTTCCAAAATTTTAGCATTTAGACCACGTCTCGAACAACTGATTTTAAAAGATGCCAAATTAAGAACCTTTATTTCTAATGAAAAAGGAAGGGACGATTTAGTTTCTTATGTTTACGATGTAACTTATGGACTTGTAAAAGAAAATGAAGATATTATTGTTGCTTTAGATGATTCAATTGTTCGAGGTACTACCTTGAAACAAAGTATTATTTCCATGTTAGCAAAATTAAATCCTCAAAAAATTGTGATAGTTTCTTCTGCACCTCCTATTTGTTATCCGGATTGTTACGGAATAGATATGTCTCAAATTGAGAAATTTATTGCTTTTCAAGCAGCTATTGCACTATTAAAAGAAAATAAAATGGAAAATGTTATTCATGAAACTTATCATGCAATCAAAGAATTAGAAAAAAATAATGAGTTAGAAAAAATAAATTGTGTAAAAAAAATCTACGAGCCATTTACTTTAAAAGTATTGGAAGCCAAAATTGCTGAACTATTAAAACCTGAGGGTATGAAAAGTGAGTTATCTATTATTTATCAAACTTTGGAAGGATTGAGAAGAGCCGTGCCTAATCATCGTGGAGATTGGTATTTTAGTGGTAATTTTCCTACACCCGGAGGGAATAGAGTAACGAATAAAGCATTTTTGAACTTTTATGAAGGAAAAAACGAAAGGGCTTATTAGTAAGTAGTTTTCTTTGGTATGAAATAAGATAAATATAAAACCTAACAAGATTATTTCACGGGATTATAAATTTCATTACCATTTTTAAAGAATTCTTTTGCTTTTTCTTTAAGACCTTGCTGAATAGCTTTTTTTTCTTCTGAGGCAAAATCACGAATTGGTTGAGTAATTTCCATAGAACAAAATTTAGGACCGCACATAGAGCAGAAATGGGCTACTTTGGCATTCAGGGTAGGGTGGGGAGTAATAACCATTGAAAATATTTTAGAATATTTAATGATGGAAGAAGCAATTGCTAAAATGAATTAGTTAAAATATGATTTTTTTTCTTAAAAAATCGATTCCAAAATGCTCGAAAATCATAAGTAAGTTTATACTTACCTCTACTGCCTTTAAATCGAAAAAGCAAAGCGGTTTTATCATATATAATCGCTTGTGCTTTTTTTTCTTCTTTAAATCTTCTTTTGATACGTAAAATTTGTATTTGATAATCAATATCTTGGTCAAAAGTATGAGTTCCCGAAATTACGATATGGGCTATGTCTGAACGAATTTCTAATTTAGGAATTTTTAACATTCTATTTTCCACTACAATATCCTTAGCAATCATAGTAAAATTGGGAGCTTCTAAGTATTTTTTTTTAACCAATCCTTTCAATTTTTGAAAGGGAATAAAATTTCTAAGAACTCCATTTTCAATAACAAAAGAAAATTTTCCACGTAAAGAGGAAAAATCAGTTTTTAAATTACTTGGAAAAGTCATTTCTAAGAAAGCTTCTACACTTAAATTTCCTTCAATATTTTGATATTCAATAAATGATTGCTTGAAATTATTAAAATCATATAAAAAATTTCTTACATTTAGATTTTTCAAAATGAGGTCGGAATAAATATATTGATTAGCGGTGTCTCTACCGTCCCATAATAAATGGGATTTCCAATATCCTTTATCAAAATAAGCGTTAAAATCATCAATAAAAGCCATTTTATTCTGAGCACAAGCATTAAGCATAACCAATTGAAATTTTAATTTATCAAAAATTGCATTCATAATTTGAGCATCGATATCCAGATTCACATTGTTCGGAAGTTTTATGTCAAACGATTTGACTTTATCTTCTTTTATTTTATTAAAATTTTCTACGGTAAAATCTTTGATGAATAAAGTATCAGACAGGAGTTTCATAGTTCCTTCTAAGCGAGTATTTTTTAAAAATAGATAGGCAAGAATATTTTGAGTAAAACCACTGACGCAAAAATCACTATTACCAATTTTACCACAAATATTATGAGCATTAAGCCCGTAGTCGTCGTATTGAATGAAACCGTAGATACTGTCTAAGGGTAAATTTTTATTTTCAATAAGAAATGATAGTTCATTAATCCATACATTTCCGTGAGCAGATTGATAAACCGAGGAGTCAGGTTTGATAAAGTTTTTGAGTAATCCTTGCCCAAAGTAAGAAAAAACAAAGTTTCCACCATAATCGGATATATTTTCGGGTTTAATGAAAGGTTGCAATGATTCTAAGCAAAGTTCCATGTTCAAAGAAGGATAAAATAAAAAACCATTTTTTGAGGGTACAAAACCTAAACTGCCTACAAACGGCTGGTGGTTTACTTCTCCTTGAATATGAGATAATAACCATGAATTTTCTTTCGGTTTTAGAATTTTTGTTAATGTGGTAGATAAATTGGCTTGAAAATTCGTAAGTGTAATTTCTGGTTTTGGATATTTTAGATAATCTAACCAAATTTTTATATCAAAATTACCATCTATTTCATTTAGTGAGTTTCTAAAAATTTTTCCTTGGATTTGGGTTTTATTGGATAAAGCTATATTTACGCTGTCCCATTTTTGAAAAGAAAAACCTAACTCTTCAAGAATATCTATCAATGAAAGTGTTGTAATATTTTGGTTTACAATAAAATGAATAGTGTCTTGATGAACTTGAAAAAAATCTGCATGCAAAAGCAAGGAATCTTCTTTGCCTTTTATATTGATTTCATGGATTTGAAGTTTATGAGGTCGTAAAGCTAAACTTGCGCAAGTTTCTTGTAATTCAACTTTTTTATAAATGATATGATTAGCTTTAAGATTTAAGTTTACAAAAAAATTATTGGGCAAAGTAGGAAAGATATTTTGGTTCTTTTTTAAGGTTTTTTGAATAAAATTTTGAGGGGATAAAGTATCAAAGACAATGGTTGCTTCAGCAATAAATTGCGGTTTTAAATCAAACGCTTTGGTGGATAATCTTCCATAGATTTCAACGGGCTGGTTATTGAGGTAAGATTTAGCATTTTGTAAAATAATTTCATGATTATTAAAGAGCAAATCAAAATAAGTATTTTGGATTTCAAAGGGCGTCCATGAGGACGGGACGTTCAAATTTTGGGCTTTAAGGAAACCATTCAAATGAACTTTTTCCATATCAAAAGCGGCAATGTCTTTGATTTTTCCATCGATATGGATATCAGCATCAATTGAACCCTTCGCATTTTTCGAATCACTAAAACCCATCCACTTTCCTATGACATTTAAGTTTTGAGACATTTCAAAATGTCCTTTTAAAAAAAATTGATGAAAATCATTGATTTGAAAATTAGCAAAAAATGGTTGATTGTAAATGATACCGGATAATGTGTCTACTTTTAATTCTGCAAAAGATTTACCTTTTTCACCGCCATTAAAAAAATTACCTTTTAAGACCAAATTACGAAGCCCAACTTTCGTGATGGTATTAGTAATATTTACCGAGTCCGTCCAAAAATTGACATAAAATTCAGGTTTCCATTTACCTACTATTTTTCCTAAGATATTCAAATTTCCTTGTACGTCGTAAACTTTAATTTTTTCTTGAATTTCCTTAGGAAATAAGTTCAAAATACTATCAGAATGAGCATTAAGGACATTTATTTTTAAGTCATAATCTCTCTCCCAGCCCAAATAAAATCTTCCGCTTATATCAATAGGAACTCCGCCTAAAATAATTTTACATTCTTTAAACAAGTTGTCTTGCTTAGATTTTTTGATGTTAGCAGCATAATGAAATTTTAAGGAAGCATTTTCCATAAAAACCGTTTCTTTTTCCCTTAAATATGGAATAGCTCCTTCTAAATCTAATTGAAGATCTAAGTCTTCTTTGCGAATAACTAAATGGGGAAAAATATTCCTGAGTTCAAAATGGTAATCCCTTTGATGTAATTTAAAAAAATAATGGTAACGACAAGCACGAATGTAGGAATGATGAAATTCGACCCATTGTGGTGCTTTTTTACGAGTAGGTTCATAAGGTTTAAAAAGTTTGTAATTTTTTTTTCTGTCATTATCTACATAAAAATCCAAATACAAAGAATCTACTGAAAAGTTTTTAATGTGAATGGTATCAGCTTTAAAAAAAATATCCAAAATAGGAAGTGTAGCAGTAACCGAATTAGCATAAGCCACTTGAGTAACAGAGTCGGTTGGTGTGCCTTTTAGTCTTAAATCTTCTACATAAATTTGAAGTTCATTCCAATGATTCCATTGTAAAATTTTTACATTTTTAATTTTAGTTTCGGTTTGAAACAACTGAGACAAACGTTCTTCGGTGATATCTTTTAAGTAGAAAAACAAAAGTTTCCATGCAAAAAAAAACAATAATGCAAAGAAACCCAAAAAAGAAATGATTACAATAAAAAAACGCTTGAACTTAAACCGTTTCATAACGAAACAGAACCTATTTTCCTAAATCCTTGTAAAAGGATTTGGAAATCTAACCCGAGGGAGTAATATCTAGCATATTGTTTATCAAGAACTAATGAATTTTTTTGGTTATAACGATAAATGATACGAATATCAAGAATCCCATCTTTTAGAGGTGGTAAATCGGATTGTGACCCGTCAATATAACCCACCAAGTGGTATCTACCTTCCAAAATAAACCAAAGATTTTTTAGAGCTAATAAAGGTTTTTCATATAACCAAAATGTAAAAGGAAATGCCATAAATAAAAAAATACTTACTACAATATCAAATATTTGTTTTTTAAGTATCACTTCTGGTAAAGCTAAATTAGAAAAAACTACATAGTTTTGCGGATTAGCTTCATAAACTTGATGATGCCCCATAATAAAATTAGCATTTTTGGGAACAATTCTAAAGGAATTCACTTGATTTCTTAGTTTACTCATGCAAGTAATAATATCTCTTGTGGATACAGATTGATTACAAAAAATCAGTTCTTCAATTTTATGAATTTTCAAAATATCGTTTAGTTGGTGTATGGTGCCTAAGCATCTTTCATCTTCTTCCGTGGTATCAGAAGGAGTTACGTATCCTGCTAAATCACAATCATATAAAACTTCATCAGAGATTAATTGAAAAACTCTTTCAAATTCTGTTTTATCTGCGACGATTATAGTTCTACGATTAAAATATAAATCAAAGAAAACATTACCTTGTAAGAAATAATTATGCACTGCACGGTTGATAAGTGCTATAAATGGTGTGGTAAGAGAAGCAATACCAACAATTGCTCGTGAAAAATTGATATCAGGGAATAAATAAGTAATGGTAGCAATAGTAATAAAACCTAAGAAAACCCCGATAATAATCGGTCGAAAACGATAAGGTCTTTTATAAGCACCTAAAAGCATAAAAAAGAATACAAACGCAAAAGCATAAATAGGTGCAGCCAAATGGTCAAAAATTTCCGGATATGCACCTCCTTGTGTGTATTTATAATTTTTTTCCCATAAGTTTTTGATAAATATTACATTTCCTAAAATGATACCAAACTCTATCATCGGGAAACCAAGCTTATCCCATATCCTTTTTAATATAGCTAAAGTTGCACGAAAATACACCGCAATTTGTATCAAAAACATAAACAAAGACAAATTGCCTCTTGAAAAATGTTTTCTTGCAAATATTAACATGGCTTTGTAAAAAACCAATACATAGTTCAAACTACCTTTTTTGGTAGATTCTCCTTTGTAATGAATAATTTGACTTTCCGAAAAATAATAATTTTTATAACCAGCTTTTTGTATTCGATAGGACAAATCTACATCTTCTCCATACATGAAATAGTCTTCATCTAACAAGCCGATTTCATCTAAAACGCTTTTTCTGATGAGCATAAATGCGCCGGAAAGTACATCTACAACATGATTTTGATTTTTATCCAAATAGGTTAAATGGTATTTACCAAATTTCTTGTTTTTAGGAAATATTTTAGATAAGCCAAAAATTTTATAAAAAGCCACCCATGGAGTTGGTAAAGCTCTTTTGGACTCAGGTAAAAACTCACCGCTACCATCTATCATTTTGATTCCTAAGCCACCTGCATCCGGGTGTTTTTCCATAAATTCTAAACACTTTGTAAATGTATCCTCTTGAACAATCGTATCTGGATTTAACAATAAAATATATTTCCCTTGTGCTTCTTTAATGGCTTGGTTATTCGCCTTAGAAAATCCAACATTTTTTTTGTTTTTAATTAATTTTACTTGCTGAAACTTTCTTTTTATCATTTCCACTGAACCATCTACAGAAGCATTATCTACTACAAAAACTTCAACATCAATATTTTGAGAAGCCTTAAAAACAGATATTAAACACTGCTCTAAAAAGTGCTTAACATTATAATTTACTATAACTACGGATAATGTTTTCAAGAGTTTATGGAATTAAGCGTTGAATATTGAGAACGATGTATTAATGATTTACTTAAAGTGATTTCATCGGTAAATTCTAAGGAAGCACCAGAAGGTATCCCTTTTGCTATATGGCTAAGAGTAATGTTGGGATTAATCGAGAGGATTTCTCGTGATAAATAAAACGCTGTAGTTTCTCCTTCTTGTGTAGTACTTAAAGCCATAATAATTTCATGAATTTCTTCTGTTTGAATTCTTTTAATTAATTGAGGTATGCTTAATTGGTTAGGTCCAATTCCTTCTAATGGACTAATCTTTCCACCCAATACATGGTATCTCCCCTTAAAATATCCCGTTTTTTCAATTGCTAACAAATCTCCAACTTCTTCTACTACACACAATAAATGGGAATCTCTTTTCGTGTCGTTACAAATATTACAAATTTCTTGGTCGGATAAATGATTGCAATTTTTGCAACGAAAGGTACTTTTATGGAGGTTATACAAAGCCGTAGCCAATTCTTCAACTTCTTGTGGTGATTTTTGCATCAAATGTAGTGTTAATCTTAAAGAGGTTTTTTTACCAATTCCCGGTAATTTACTTAAAGCCTCGACCACATTTTTTATACTTTCTGTTGGATATTCCATAAAAAGAACTCGCAAGTTACAATTTTTTTTTAAATTATATGCAAATTATTTTGATTAATTTTGAAATGAATGGCTAAATTCGCTGCCGCTCAGCAATCCTTTTTGGCTTCCTTTGCCCCTCCTAACATTGGAGGGGTGTCCGAAGGACGGGGTGGTTTCGGCGCCCTCCGCTTCCCTCACGCAACAACCCCAAGCAGACCTGCTTACAATTTTATATCATTCCTCACTGAATGCATACCTCTTCTAATTTCTTCATCAAATCCAGAACACCCTCTAAATGTTTCCACGCTTCCTTTTCCCATGGCTCCGCTATAATCGTATAAAAAGCTAAATTTTCATTCACTTCCAAAATACCCCAACCATATTCTTTTTGAAGTTTAACAACCCGCTCTAAAAACGTTTTTTTTGTTTGCAACCATTTACTGTTTGAAAAAAGATTACTTTCCATTTCTTTCCAATCTTCTTTTGCATTCAATTTAGGTAAAATATTTTTACTAACTAACTGAAATTTAGGTAAATGATTTTGAAATTCATAATAAATTTTTAAAACATGATGATAAGAACGACCTTTTCCTTGTTTTTTCCATTGGATTTTCCAAGACTCTTGTTTAATTTCTGGTAATTCAAAGTTCATGAATCGAAGTTCTTTAGGAATATCAATCTTTTTTAGAAGACAAAACTCAGATAAATTTTTTTTTGTTTTAGAATAATTTTGGTAAACCAACCATAATTTTAAAATTATAATTGCCAAAAATAAAAAGGAAAATGTATAAATCATAAATCAATAGCTACGCTCAATAGTATATTCGACAAGGTCAATGAGTGATTGTTTGCTGGGACTTTCAGGAAAAGGCTTTAAAATTTCCAAAGCCTCTTCTTTATACTGTATCATCACTTTTTGAGAATAGGCAATACCTTGATTTTGAATAATAAAATCTTTAATCCATTGAAGTTCTTTTTTGTTACCTTTATGATTTTTTACTAAGGAAATTACTTTCCTGCGGTCATACCAAGAAGCCTGGTTAAGAGCATGGATAAGCGGTAAGGTCATTTTTTTTTCTTTTATATCAATACCCAATGGTTTACCGATTTGGTCTTCACCATAATCTAACAGATCATCTTTAATTTGGAAAGCTAAGCCAATTTTTTCACCAAATAAACGAAATGCTTCGATAAGATTTTTATCATTGGTAACAGAAGCAGCCCCGCACTCTGTGCAAGAAGCAATTAAAGAAGCGGTTTTCATACGAATGATTTCCAAATAAACTGCTACATCGATATTTAAGGTTCTAGCTTTTTCAATTTGTAATAATTCACCTTCGCTCATTAATTTCACGGCATGAGAAACAATTTTGAGTAAATGAAAATCATCAGATTCAAGGCTCATCAAGAGCCCACGAGAAAGCAGATAGTCTCCAACTAAAACCGCAATTTTATTTTTCCATAAAGCATTGAGAGAAAAAAAACCTCTTCTTTCATCGGCATCATCTACTACATCATCATGAATGAGCGTTGCAGTATGTAAAAGCTCCACTAATGCAGCACCACGATACGTTGCTGGTTGAATACCGCCACAAACATTAGCAGTTAACAAAACAAACATGGGACGCATCTGTTTACCTTTTCGTTTGATAATGTAATGCATAATTTTATCTAACAACATCACTTTGGTTTTTAATGCGTTTTTGAAGTGTATCTCAAATTGATTAAGCTCTTTTTCTATGGGGGCTTGTATTTCTTTTAACTTTTTTGCCATAAATACTGCACACAAAACTACATAAAAATTGTCAAATTCGTTCTTTTTTATCCTTTTATGATTTATCCAATTGATTTTTAATTGGTTAATTCTATTTTGGTATGAGTTTCAAAAATTTTACGCATATTTGAGGAATTTTTTCGTTATAGACTTAAATTAAAATGATGAGGTTAATTACATTGGCAATTTTTATTTCTTGCTCATTAAATCCTTTATTTTCTCAAAATCATTCAGCATTTACTTGGTTGCCCGAGTGGCAAAATCCCGTTGTGATGAAAATTGGTCTTGGAAAAACTCCTAATCAAAAAATCCCTTATTGTAAAGATTGCATTTATGATACTGATTATGAATTTTTACCTGTAAAAACTTATTTTCTACCTCTTTCTAATACTAACTATCAATTAGCCGATGTCTCTACGCAATTCAAAGACAGTGATTTAAAAATAGACCTCAAACATAGTAGTTTAAAACTATCCAATGGAGCATGGTATCCCGAGCAATTGGTTCATGTTCAAGAAATTGTTTATGATAAAGGAAAACCTATTTTACCTATTAAAGTGTATGGTGCACAAGTGAATAGTCAAGGGCAAATTCGCCTTGTAGAAAACATCAATTTTAAGTTACAATCTATACCCTTTTCTAAACCTTCACAAAAAACGCAAAGAAATTATGCTGCGAATTCTGTATTGTCAACAGGTCAATTTTTTAAAATTGGAGTAGTGGACAATGGTGTTTATAAAATAACCCGTTCTCAAATGGTACAAATGGGCTTTGATGTCAATAATTTAGACCCAAGAAATATCAAAATTTTTGGTAATGGTGGTGCAATGCTCCCTCAACCTAATTCCATGCCTATTTATGATGATTTGTACGAAAACGCAATTTATGTAAAAGGGGAAGAAGATGGTAAATTGGATAGTGATGATTTTATTTTATTTTATGGAGAAAGTCCACATCGTATCAATTGGGATACCTCAGGTTGTGTAGAAAAACATATCATTAACATTTATTCTGATAGCACTTTTTACTTTGTAACTGTTGGTTCAGATAGAGGAAAACGTGTTTCTATACGAAATTCAGAACCCAATCAAGGAAATGTGATAACCACTTGTAAAACTTTACAATGGATTGAAGAAGAACAAAATAATTTGCTTCAAACAGGCAGAATATGGTTAGGACCAATTTTTGATTTTGTTACCTCAAGGGATTATTCTTTTCCTATCAACAACATTGTTCAGAATTCAAATTTAACCATAAGAACTCGTGTTTTTACGCGTGGAGGTGTTCAAAGTAGTTGGACACTGAGCTTGAATGGAAACCCAATTTCTAATATTATTGCGTCACCGGTTAATGTTTACAGTCCTGACATGCTTTACGCTTCCAACACTTATAATTGCAGAACCATTCCTCAGTCTCAAATTCAAGGTTCTGTTTCTTTAAATTTAAACTTGAAGCACAATAAAACGCTTGATTCTGTTGGTTGGTTAGATTTTATTGAAATTGAATATGAACAAAACCTCAAACATTTTGGTAGTAGCTATGTTTTTAGAATTGAATCGCAAGGTTTGAGTACTTTATATTTAGAAGGAGATAATAATCTATGGATTTGGGACGTAACCAATGGTCAAGAACCCATACTACAACAAACTGTTTACAATGGAACTGTTCATCAGTTTAATATGGTTACTAATCGAAACACTTTTGTTTCTTTCAATCCCAACCAATTGCCAAGCCCTGTATTAGTTCATCGTATTGATAATCAAAATTTACATGGATTAGATTGGGCAAGTTATCTTATCATTACTCCTTTGGAGCTCCGGTCTGCCGCAGAACAATTAGCTCAATTCCATAGAACAAAATACCAAAGAAAAGTTCATATAGTAAATGTTCATGAAATATTTAACGAGTTTGGTGGTGGAAGAAGAGATGTTACAGCAATTAGAAATTTTATAAAAATGTTTTATGATCGTTTTGCTAACAATCCCGAGCAAGCTCCTAAATGGGTGCTTTTGTTTGGTGATGGTCATCATGACCCCAAAAATCGAGTTCAAGGCGTAAACTTCATTCCTACTTATCAATCTAGAGAATCAATGTTTCCTCCTTTTTCTTTTGTCAGCGATGATTATTATACATTTTTAGATGAAAACGAAGGTAGATGGGAAGAACCCTCTGAAATCCATTATTCAGATGTGGGTATTGGCAGGCTTCCCGCAGAAAACTTAACAGATGCCCAAAACATGGTCAACAAAATTATTCACTATGCCACAAATAACCGCACTTTAGGAGAATGGAGAAACAAAATTTTGTTTGTCGGTGATGTAAAACTCGGGGGCTCTTTTCCGGAGTGTAATCACATGAACGAAGCAGATAATTTAAGCAAAAAAGTGGAAGTAAAATATCCTTGTATTTATATTGACAAAATTTATTTGGATACTTATCTTGCTGTAAATTCGCCGGATGGTATTCGCTTTCCACAAGCAAAAGCCCGATTATTGGAAAGACTACAAGCGGGTAGCCTTGTTGTTAATTATACAGGTCACGGCGGTGAAGACGGCTGGTCTAATGCCAAAATTTTTGAAATCCCTGATATCCAAGCTTTATCTAATATCCATGCGCTTCCTTTTTATGTAACTGCAACTTGTGAGTTTGGACGTTGGGACGAATACAATTTTAGATGTGGTGGTGAATGGCTTTTGTCTAATCCTAATGGCGGTGCTATTGGTTTATTAACCTCAGTAAGAGTGGTTTATTCTTCTGCCAATTTTGCTATTAATACCCGATTTTACGATAATATTTTTGATTTTGGTTCTGCAAACAACCAAGCACTCACTCTCGGTGAAATTTTTCGACTAACCAAAAATGCAACTTTTCCCGTTGCAACCACGAATACCAGAAGTTTTTCTTTATTAGCTGACCCCGCTTTGTCCTTAAATTACCCTGAAAAATCTATCGTAATTACTGAAATTAATCAAAACCCGGTTACTTCAATACCCGATACTATACGAGCAAGGCAGTTCGTTACGATGAAAGGAGAAATTCAAAATCCTGATCAATCTTTGGACGCAAATTTTAATGGTAATTTGTATGTTACCATTTTTGATAAAGCCTCTAATCTGAGACCCACTCACTGTAATGCCAATTACTCATTGTTCAAAAATATACTTTTCAATGGTCAAGTAACTGTACAAAATGGTAAATTTATTATTCAATTTGTTGTTCCATTAGATATTTCCTATGAAATAGGTCTGGGAAAATTTTTGTTTTATGCTGTAAGTAGCAATATGTACGATGCGGTTGGTTGCAAAAATGATGTAGTGGTTTGTTGTACAGATATTAATGCTCCTATTGATAACCAACCTCCTACGGTAAATTTATTTTTGAATGATACTTGCTGTTGGATTCCTGGCGGTCTTACCAGCCAAAACCCTACTTTGATTGCTTTGTTAAGAGATGATACCGGTATTAATACCAGTGGGTTTGGTATTGGACGTGAACTTGTGGCTATTATTGATAACGATATGAATAATCCTATCATCTTAAATGATTACTATCAAGCCAATAAAGATTCCTACAACTCCGGTAAAATTGAATATCGTTTACAAAATTTGCCTCCCGGTGAACATTGTATTAAAATAAAAGTTTGGGACGTAAACAATAATTCTGCTACCGATGAAACCTGTTTTATCGTAGAAAACAATGCCAAATTAGTTATTGATAAGTTACTCAATTACCCAAATCCTTTTACAACGAAAACACAATTTTTCTTTGAACATAATCGTGCCGGTGATGAATTGGATATTAAAATTGATATTTTTACTATCTCAGGAAAACTTGTTAAATCTTTGCAAGATAAAATTTATGCAGAAGGTAAAATTTGTAATCGTTTAGAATGGGATGGATTAGATGAATTTGGTGATAGAATTGGAAGAGGAACTTATGTTTATAAGGTAACAGTTAGGTCTCCAAGAACCAATGATGTAGTTTCTAAGTATGAAAAATTGGTAATTTTGAGGTAGAACCATCAATTTGTCATTGTGCATCTACTTTTTTTTATAATTTTACGCAATGAATTTAGAGAATAAAGTAGTTTGGGTAACGGGAGCTTCTTCAGGTATCGGTGAAGCTCTTGTTTATCAATTAGCTAAAAAAAAATGTAAAATTATTTTATCCGCTAGGAGAGTATCGGAGCTAGAAAGAGTAAAAAATCAAGCTCAATTGACGGATGAGAACGGTTTGATATTGCCTTTGGATATGGAAAATCCTGATACTTTTCAAACTGCTTTTGAGCAGGTAATTAATCGTTTCAATCATTTAGATGTATTGATATTAAATGCGGGGGTATCGCAGCGTTCATTAGCAAAAGACACGCTTTTTGAGGTAGATAAAAAAATATTGAACCTTAATTTTTTGGGCACAGTAGCATTAACAAAAACCGTTTTACCACATTTTTTAAAACGAAAACAGGGACATTATGCAGTGGTAACCAGTGTTACAGGTCTTTATGGTACCCCATGGAGGACGGCTTATGCAGCTTCAAAACATGCTTTGCATGGTTTTTTTGATTCTCTAAGAGCGGAATTGCATGATGACCACATCTATGTAACACTCATTGCACCCGGTTTTGTAAAAACTGCCATTTCTTTGAATGCTCTTACTGCCGATGGTACCCCATTGAATCAAATGGACGAAGGACAATCCAAAGGGATTTCTGCTGAAAAATGTGCAAAAGACATCATTTACGGAATAGAAAAAAAGAAAAATTTAGTGCTTACGGGCGGTTTTAAAGAAATTTTTGGTGTTTACCTCAAAAGATTTTTTCCAGGAATTTTTGCTCGTATGATTCGTAAACTCAAAGTAAGATAAATTAATGCCAAAAATTCTAAGAATTATTAATCGTTTAAACATAGGCGGACCCACCTTTAACGTAGCTTATCTTACTAAATATTTAAGTTCTCGTTATGAAACGCTTTTAGTTTCGGGTACTATTGATGACGGAGAGGCAAGCTCGGAGTATATTTTGGAAGAATTAGGAATTAAACCGGTTTATATTCCTGAAATGCAGCGTCCTATTCGTCCGTTTAAAGATAGAAAAGCTTATTCAAAAATTAAACAAATCATCAAAAAATTTCAACCGGATATTGTGCATACACATGCTGCAAAAGCTGGAACGCTTGGTAGATTAGCTGCTTATCATTCAAATGTGCCTGTTATTTTACATACTTTTCATGGGCATGTTTTTCATTCGTATTTTCACCCTTTGGTTACAAAAGCTTTTATTCAAATTGAACGTTATTTAGCAAAAAAATCTTCTAAAATTGTAGCCATTAGTGAACTCCAAAAAAAAGAACTTTCACAAGATTTCAAAATCTGTCAAGAAGAAAAAATCGTAGTAGTACCCAATGGTTTTGATTTAGACCGTTTTCAAAAAGATTATGATTTAAAAAGAAATCGATTTAGAACTCAGTATTCAATTCCTGAACAGGTACTTGCGATTGGTATTATTGGTCGTTTGGCGCCCATCAAAAACCATGAATTGTTTTTGAAATCCATAGATTTATTAAGAAAAATTACGAACATTCCTTTTATGGCTTTTATAATAGGGGATGGTGAATTGCGAGTTAAATTAGAAGGGATTTGTCAACAACTGAATTTACCTTTTGCAAAATTGGATCAAGGAGAATTGCCTCAATTAGTGAATTTTACTTCATGGATCAAAGAAATCGATATTGCTAATGCGGGGTTGGATATTATTGCATTGACTTCTCTTAATGAAGGGACACCGGTAAGTTTGGTGGAAGCACAAGCTGCCCGAAATCCTATTGTTACTACGAATGTAGGTGGGGTTGCAGATGTTGTCCTTCATGAAAAAGCAGGGTTCCTTACACCTTCCAATCAACACGAACCTTTTGCGAATGCTTTAAAAATTTTACTCGAAAATGAAAATTTAAGAAAATCTATGGGTGATTTTGGTCATTCTTTTGCCTTTGAAAAATTTGGTTATCAAAGACTTGTCAAAGATATGGAAAACTTATATGACTTGTTACTTTCTAAAAACTAATGTTAATTTTTTGGTGATATTTTTCTTTATTAATCATTATATATTCGCACAATTTCAATCTACTTATCATTTTACGAATACTACTCATGTATTAAACTATAAAACCGATAATCCTATTTATGATTTATCCAACCGTTGGAGTTATACTCCCGAAGTTAAAGTTGGGGTTCAAGGTGCTGATGTAGCCATATTTTCTCTGGGAATAAAATATCAATTGATGGGCGGAAATACCAAAGATAAAAATTTATTAGGAGCTTATTATTTGCTTTTTCCACTTCATACTACTTTCCTTTGGAAAATTAATTCTTCTGCCTTATGGGGATTTTTTGATACCGGTTTTGAGTTTGGAAAAGCATTAAAAGTTTTTAACGGTTGGAATCAAGGAATTCACTATCAATTTCGTAAAGAATATTTAGGATTGCTTATTGCACCAGGTGCAGAATATTGCTTTTTACCTCGATATTCTTTGACTTTTCAATTCTATTATTCGCTTCAAATTAATGACGCAAGCAACAATTTATTTATAGGTAAATATCATCATTATGGGTTTTCATTGGGTATAAGATATTTTAAATCGAAATAATTAGAAAAATTTTGAAAATTCATTCAAACAAACTATGGAAGAAGAATTTAAACAAAACATAGTTAAAAGAATATCAGTCAGTTTGTTTGGGATTTTTTCTAATCACATTATAAACGGCTTTACCTGTAGCGATAATTTCTTCAGAGGAGGGTTGATAAACTTTCATTTCGCAAACGACTATGCGGTTTCCGCTTCTTAATATTTGACCTTCTGCAATTAAATCTTCTGCTTTACCCGGTTTCAAGAAATCTACGCGCATATCAATGGTTGCGATTTGGTCTTCGTAGGAAGTTAAAGTAGTTAAAGCGGCAGCACCGCCCACTGTGTCAATCAAAGTTGCGGATAAGCCACCATGAAGCCTTTGGTTTCTTGGGTCCCCTATAAATTCCTCACGAAAAGGTACTCGTATTTTAGCAAATCCTTCTTTAATTTCAATTAATTGAAATCCCAAAAATTTGTTAAAGGGAATCATTTCTTCTATAACCTGTATAAATATTTTTTGAAATTGCTCCATGATCTTTTATGATTTGATGTCTATATTTAAAAATGATTGATTAAACTGATTCATTGTAAGTTGAATTCCATGAAATACAAATGATAAAACTGCTTGTGTAGAAACTTCTATGATTTTGGGTAAGTTTTTTTGTTCATCGGAGTTAAACTTTCCTAATACATAATCTATTTGTTTGCCTTTAGCAAATTCAGAACCTATACCTATACGCAATCTAGGATAATTAGTGGTTTGTAATAAATCTTGAATATTTTTTAAACCATTATGCCCGCCGTCAGAACCTTTGGGTTTAAGTCTTAATGTACCGAAGGGTAGAGCAATATCATCAGTAATTACTAAGAGATTTTCTAATGGAATTTTATGGAATTGTTGATGATATAAAACCGCTTTTCCGCTGAGATTCATATAAGTAGTGGGTTTTATTAAGATGAGTTTACGTCCTTTGTAAGTTGTTTTAGCACTATAAGCATTTTTATCGATTTGAAAATCCGTAGAAAGCTGATGAGCCAAGTTGTCAAGCACCATAAAACCTATATTGTGCCGAGTTTCTTTATAATTTTCTCCAATATTTCCTAAACCGACTATTAAGTATTGCATGAACAAAAACAGAATTAATAAACTCGTTTCAATTGAATATCTTTGGGATATTTTACAATTAAAGGGACTTTTTCGATGGTTACTTGAGAGGTATCTAATCCGAATGCTTGTTCTTCTGACAAACTAAGTTTTCTAAGAAGAAAATAAAAATTTAAAATCAATTTTCTTATAAAAGGCATGTCATCATTTTCATTGGAAAGAAATTTATCCAAAACAACAAAACGAAAGTCACCGGTGATATTGTACTTTCTAAGTGAAGGATAACGGGAAATAATATTGACTTCGTTATTTTGTACCAAATCTTGTATAACTTTTCTCAAGAAAATATTAATTCTGGGTGCAATTCTAAAACCTAAGTTAAAATCTATACGGATGACATCATCTTGCTTCATGATATTGACTTTGTATTCCATTTTATAAGGAGAAGGATCGGTATTTACGTGTATAAACCAGTAAATATCTGCACGTTTAGGTTGTTTTTGGAATATTGAATAAATAATTTTATTTTCAACATCGTAATCATTATTGCTACCTGTTAAATAAACTAAATGACTTGCATATTTTGGAAGGCTTTCATCTTTGCTTAAATCACCGAGTTGTTGGAGGTAATTTTTTAAATTTACATATTCACTGTATTCATCTTTGATATTTCTCACGGAGTGCATAACCCACATAATAAACGCGAGTGTCATAGCAATCATTATAATGACATAACCGCCATGAACAAATTTGCTCATATTGGCAATAAAAAATGAACCTTCTGAGAAAGTCAAAATCACAGCAAGAACAACAATTAAATAGGTAGGATAATTGCTTTGTTTCAAATAAAACATCAGTAGAATGGAGGTCATAATCATTGTAGTGATAATAGCTAAACCATAAGCGGATTCCATGTTTTCAGAACGTTGAAAATAAAGCACAATTCCCATGCAACCGAGCCAAAGAATTAGGTTTACTGAAGGTATATAAAGCTGCCCCATGATTTCTGTGGGGTAATTAATACGGACTTTAGGCCAAAGATTTAACCGTACTGCTTCATTAATTAAGGTAAAAGAACCAGAAATAAGCGCTTGGCTTGCTACAATAGCAGCAGCGGTTGCAACCGCTATACCAAATGGTAAAAACCATTCAGGCATAATACCATAAAATGGACTGGTTTGTAGAGGTTTTCCTTCCATGGTAAGTATCCAGGCACCCTGCCCAAAATAATTCAACAGCAATGCTATTTTTACAAACCCCCATGTAATTCTTATATTGGTTTTTCCACAATGTCCTAAATCAGAGTAAATGCCTTCAGCACCCGTAGTACATAAAAACACTGCTCCAAGAACCCAAAAACCATTGGGGTAGTTTAGCAATAAATCAAAAGCATAATACGGATTAATAGCAGCAAAAATACTCCAATCATAAGAAATATTCACAATCCCTAAAACTGCTAACATTGTAAACCAAATCAACATAACAGGACCAAAAAAATTACCTACCATTTTGGTACCAAATTGTTGAATAAAAAATAAAGCAGTTAAAATTCCTATGACAATCGGAATAACGTTAATATCTTTAAAACTATCCAAAATTTGTAAACCTTCTACAGCAGATGAAACCGATATTGGCGGTGTAATAAAACCATCTGCTAACAAAAGCGCACCTCCAAACATGGCTGAATAAATTAGCCAATTATTTTTATTTCTTTTTAACAAGGTGTATAGTGCAAATATTCCACCTTCCCCGTGATTATCTGCTTGTAAAGTTAAATAAACATATTTCAAGGTAGTTTGAATAGTGAGTGTCCAAAATATACAGGATAAACCTCCTAAAATTAATTCTTTGGTTATGATACCATCCCCTACGATTGCACGCATTACATAAAGCGGTGAAGTTCCTATATCGCCATATATAATACCCAAAGTGACTAATAATGCAGCCGCACTTACTTTATGGGAATGCCCTTGATGTTGTTCTTCTGACATTTTCTCAGTAATTTATGATTGTTTTTCAATGATATTTTCAATGACATAATGAATTGATATTCCTCCTGTAACGGAAACATTTAAACTATGTTTAGTCCCGTATTGTGGAATTTCAACACAAAAATCTGCCAAATCTAGTAAACTTTCTGTAATACCTGTAACTTCATTACCAAAAAACAAAGCGGTTTGTGATACAGGGCGATAGGATTTTAAAGCAATAGATTCTCTTGTTTGTTCAAATAATATTATTTGAAAACCTTGATTCTTAAGCATTTCAGCAAGCTCATAAACATTCGAAAAATATTCCCATTCTACTGAATTTTCTGCTCCTAAGGCGGTTTTATAGATTTCTTTATTAGGAGGGCAACCTGTAATGCCTGTTAAAAATAGCTTTTTTATTTTAAAAGCATCACATGTTCTAAAAAAAGAACCTACATTATGTAAACTTCTGAGGTTATCCAAAACAACTACCACAGGAAATTTTTCAATTTTTTTATATTCCTCAAAACTTAATCGATTTAATTCGTCTAATGATAATTTTTGGTTCACGGTTAATTAAAATCAGTTGTTAAACGAAAACGCAAAATACGTTGATTTTCTGAATCACAAACATAAAGAATTTTACGATAGAATGTTAAACCTAATGGTTTTTTGAATTGGGTAGGAGCAGAGCCTGTTCCTCCAAAAGAAACTTTAATAAATTTTTTGCTTTCAGCTCCTGCGGGCGGGCGAACTCCTTCTAATCCCGAATTCGTAAATACATATACAGAATCTAATTCACTATCCGTAACAAATAAATAGTTAGTTCCGTCACCAGAATAAGCCAATCCTCTCGGCTGTTTAAAACGATTAGCAGTGTATAAAAATCCATCTGCTTTTGAAGTATCCCCTAAAATTTGATTAGTTATTAAAGAATAATCCACTCCATCTTCTGTTTTGGTTGCTTGTATCGCTTGAACTTTTAAAGAAAGGTTAGGGTCAATAGATGAAAAATAAAAATTATTAGAGGTATTTACAAAAGGTGATTGAGGGGGTTGTGCCAAAGTTACTATGCCAAAAGGTTGCTTAAAGTAATCCGAGGAGGTTCCCGTTTCGGTATTCATCACTATGTAATATTGATATTCATCTTTTGAATTAAAGTAAATGATTGCATCATTAGGACCACCAAACTGAGTAGTTGAATTATTTGGACCAGTGCGAGTTACATAATAACTCCCGTCTGCTAACAATCCAATTCCATTGAATTTCACTTGAGCATCAAACGATGCAAAAGACGACCTAAAATAAAATGGATGAATGATTTTTTTTACAATTTTTGCAAATTGCAAGGAATAATTGTTAGGGTCTAATTGAATTCTATAAATAGCTGATAATGTAAAGTTTACAGAATTTACGACTGTATCAAAATCCGCAATTACCAATAAATTTAATTTTCTATCCTGAACCACTTTTTTTACACCTTTTAAAAAAAATCGTGATAAAATTTTTCCTGACTGGTCCATAGAAATAATTTCGTTCGTTCCTTCATCTACCACGTAAAGCAATTCATCGTAACCAGCAGTAATATCTGTAGGTTTAACAAAGTTCGATAAAACCGGTTGAATAGGTATAAACGCAACCAATTGGTTATCATATTTTGGAATATCTATAAAGGATAAATCGGTTTTTTTCCCAAAAAAATCTTTACAGCTCGTTAAAAAGAAAAGGCTCACTAATAATAGAACAAAGTGCATTTTTATCATAAAATAATCGGTTGCAATATTACGAATTTTTAGAACTAAATAGGAATTTTG
>Ga0272446_1003045_pt1 | contig 21796 bp, 13 predicted proteins | sample YNPCB0061_FD_194587 | JGI IMG/M metagenome (GOLD analysis project Ga0272446, IMG submission 194587) | Hot spring microbial mat communities from Yellowstone National Park, WY, United States - YNP-CB-006-1 | ecosystem: Environmental > Aquatic > Thermal springs > Hot (42-90C) > Sediment | place... | reverse complement strand
GCAACAGGAGCCTGCGGCTGCGAGCCGCAGCTACGGGGGAAGCCGTCGCCGGGGCGTTAGCCAGGGAATCAATTCCTGGCTGATAGCTCAAGTCCACTCAAGTGGACTGGCGTCGTGCAGGTCATCGCCTCCGGCGTGACATTGCGCCCCGTTGCGCTGGAGACAATGATCTGCACTGGATGCTCCCAACTCGAATACTACACGTGATGAGCGCGCTGCATTTGTAAAGCGGCTGCATCATGATAGACAGCAACCGGCGCCCTGACTCAGGGCGCCGGTTCTCTTTCCTGGCAGGACTTGCACCACCCTCATCAGGTGACAGCCACCCCTTGCGGTGACTGTCACCTGATCGGCGCCCGTCACCGCGTGATCGCGGGCAGGAAGACCTTGAGCGACGGGGCGTCGCCAACGACGATTGTCGCCGTGTTGGCCGAATTCACCGCGTCGAAATATGTGAACGTCCCCGTGCTGTCGAAGCGGTACTGATAGCGCTCGCCCGCCAGCATAAGCCCGCTGTCGAAGTTGGCTTCTCCAACTGCTGCACCGGTCACTGTTTTCAGGCTGGTCGCCGTGTGCCCGTCCACCGCCATATTCACCCACTCCACCACGTCGCCCGGCGCCACCGCCAGGTAGGCTGGCTCGAAGCCGTACTCAGTCACCTGGACAACGTGTTTCGCCGCCTCTGTCATCTGGGGCGTCAGCGGGATGTCGTAACGCACGGCCTCGCTGACGACCTGGATGTCGGTGCTGCGGTAGGACTGGTAGCCACTGCGGCTTGCCTCCAGCCGGTACGTTCCCACCGGTGTGAAGAAGCTGAAGTAGCCATCCGCCCCCGTCGTCTGCGGATTGACCTGGCCGAAGTCGGCGGCAGGCCAGAGGCTGAACGCCGCATCTGCGCCGCTGCCGCTCACGCCGCCCTGCGCTTGCAGGCACGCCACGTTCGAGCCTTGCAGTGGCTGCGCGCTCTTGACATCGTAGACGACGCCTTCCGGATCGATCAGCACGACGCCGCCGCCTTCCACCGAGGTGCTGCCACAATGCGCTATGATTTGGAAGCTGGCGCTGGTGCGAGGGGCGTCACCCGCCGTGAAGACGCCTGTGTAGACACCGTCCCCGTCCGGGTCTGTCATCTCCACCGTTTGGGTGTCGCTGATGACGAGTTGCACGCCCGCATCCGCCGCCGCGCAGCACAGCCGCACCGAGACCGTGTAGGTGCTGCCAGGGCGCAGGCGCAGCGACCAGCCCGTCGCGTCGGTGCGTCCTTCGCCATCGACCGGACGGTGCGACCAGCCCAATTCATTCGTGAAGCGCAGGCTCAACGGGCTCCAGATCAGCGTGCTGTCTACGGTGATGTAGACTGTGCGCGACGGTTCGCTAGTCAGCCCGCCCAGGCGCGCCACGGCGTAGAGTTCGTGGTCGCCGTCGGCGACGGTTGTGGTGTAGCTCCAGCGTCCGCTGGCGTCCGCAGTGACGGTTGCCAGCAGCGCGCCGTCGAGATAGAGATCGACGGCTGCGTTGGGCAGCGCCCGCCCGCGGATGTCGATCTCGCCGTCACAGGTGGAGCCACTGCCCGGTTCCACGATGAATGGCGGCGCCAACGTCAGCGTCACCGCTGCCACGGCCTGGTTGTTCTCCGGGTTGACGTCGGCGTCAGCGGCGATCACCGTCGTGTTGGTGAAGATGTCGCTGGCGTTCTGGGCAGGCACACCCGTCTTGATAACGATGCGCCCGTGTGCGCCGGGGTCCAACGTCCCCACTGCAAAGCGGAGGAGGGCGCCATCCAGCGTGTAGGTGATCTCCGGGTTGCTGCGAATCTCCAGCGACGTCAGATCGCCCGCCAACGTCAGGTCATCGGCGATGCGCACGTTGGTCGCGGTCGTCAAGCCACGATTAGCGTACTCGATCACCCAATGCAACCGATCGAGAACTGGTGACGACTGTCCGCCTGTCTCCCCTTGCGACGCCTCATGCGGCAGCGCTACACCCTGCTTGCGGATGGAGAGGTCGGCGTCTTTGGACGGGTCCTGCTGCGCTCGCCACAGATAGTCTTCAGTCTCGCCAAAGCGGAACGGTGCATCGTAGCCGCGCCCGTCGCCGTAGGCAATCGCGCCGGCCATCAGCGTCTTATTCGACGGGCGTTCGCTCAGCGTGACGCGCACCCAGGCGGGCAGCGTCGCCTTGTCCGCCGGCCACAGCACCGGGTGCGTGGTCGGGATCAACAGCGTGTGCAGCCCGGGCCCCAACGCCGCGGCATTGATCGGATGGTCGATGACGATGTGCTCGAAGGCACGCGCCGCCGCTTCGTTCGACGTCGTCGGGCATTCGGCGGTGTCGCGCCAGTCGCCGTTGCGCGCACCATCCACCCAGACGTTGAGGTAGCCGATCCCTTGCTCCAGTTGCGCGGCCATGCCCGGAGCAACGAAGACTTGCACCGGCACTTCAGCCTTGACGCAGTTTGAGAAGACAAGACGTCCGACTGCCACGCCATCGTCGAAATGGTCGCGGTTGGCGATGTTTGCGGGCGGCAGGAGGTTGTTCGTCGGGTCGGCGTCTGGTCCGATGTCGGCGTTCGCCTCGCGGCTGACGCCTGCCCCCAGGTGGAAGGGCAGCGCGTTGGCGTGCGCCGGACCTTGCTCAGGTGTGGCCGGGTCGAGCACCGTGGCGAAACGGGCCGGCACGCCGACGTAGGCATTCATTGCCGCGCCAGCAAAGTGATTGGTGGCGTCGGGCGCGTCGCCCACATCCAGCCCGCGCACAGTCAGTGTCACCGCATTGGTCTGCTGGATGACTGGTGAATCGTCCTCAGGCCAGGTGCAGGGCGCGCTGGGGTGTGGCGTGGTTGCCGCCTGTTGCGCCGGCGCCGGACAGGCGATGAAGCGTCCAATGTTGACAAGCTGGTGATCCGCCGCCATGTCCGCAACCAACTTGACGCGGAAGTCGAAGCGTTTCGTCTCCCCAGCCGCCAGCCGGAAGATTTTGTCGAACACCGGGCCCACGCCGCCCTCATCCGCCGTCACCAGACCTTCGGGCAGGCGGTCGCGCAACGGCACGAACACCGGCGTCGCACTGTCGTTGGTGAGCGTGAAGCGGAAGCGCACGGCCATGCCCGGTGCGATGTCAGCTTGCTCTAGCTCAACCTCTGCTTCGTCACGGATTTCGACGATGCTCTTGCGCACCACCACGGGCGGCGCAGCCGGGCATTCCACCGGCGTCTCAACCGTGGCCTCGATGCGGCCGCCGTTGGTCTGGCTGGCGGTCGCCGTGTTGACGATGACCTGCGGCGCGCCGATGCAACGCTCCAGCCGCACGGGGAAACCGATCGCCACTTTGCCGCCTGGCGTCAATGCGCCAGCCCATTTGAGCGTGTGGCCGCTGTAGAACGCCAGCAGCGGCGCCACCGAGGGCGCGCTCTCCGTCACCTGGATGGGGCCCGCCAGCACGACGCCAGCCGGCAGCTCATCCTGCATCACCGTGGTCGCCGGGGCGGCGCCGCCGACGTGCTCGATCTCGACCGTGTAGGTGAATATGTCACCCGGCTTGACCGGCGTTGCGGTGGTCTCGACGCGCTTGGCGATGCGCAATTCACCCGGTTGGCCTACTTGCTCCAGGCGGCGCAAGTAGTCCTCGGTCTCGCCGTACGCAAAGGCGTTGGGGCCGTCCGGGCCGCGACCGTCCGCCAGCCCGGTCGCCGGATCGACGATGGCAGGCGTCTCGCTCAGTGTGAAGCGCATCCAGTGCAGCGCGGCGTCCAGCTCCGCCGGTGTATTGAAGACCAGCTTTGTTGTGATCGGGATGTCGATGGGCGTGCCTGCTGGCAGCGCCGCCATGTTCACCACAAAATCCTGGACGATCCACTCGAAGCTGCGCGCCTCGCCGCCGGGGAACTGCTCACCCTGACAGACGCCCACATCCGCCCAGTCGCCGTCGCGGTTGCCGTCGAACCAGACGTTGAGATACATACGCCCCAGCGTGGAACTGGGGTGACGAGTGACGCGCACGGTCAACGTGGCTTCCTGGCAGTTGACCAGCGGCGCACCAGGATTGCGCCAGCCGTCGTCGCCGAGATCCTGGTTGGCGTTGTCCAGCCCGCCCGCCAGAATGTTGTTGATGATGTCCTGGTCGGCGGCGGGCGGCGCAGCGTCGAGTTCGGCCGTTAGTCCGCGCCCCAGCACAGCCTCAAGATGTGCGTTGACATGCTTCGGGCCAGTGGCGCCAGCCGGCGAGCCGCCCCACACTGTTGGGAAGTGTCCGAGCACGCCCGATGCCGGATACGCCGTGTTGTTCAGATCAACGCCGCCCGCGCCAGCATGATTGGTGCTGTCAGGGGCGTCGCCCAGATCAGGGCGATTCTGACCATCCGGCGGCGGGTTCTCGCCCTTCACCACGCAGACATCGTCGAGGAAGAATTCCTGCCCGCCGATCTCGAATTCGTGGATGAGTCCCTCGATGCGCAGCTCACCTGCGTCATTGCCCAGCCCGCCGGTGACGCTGACGACGGCGCCACCGATGGTCATGCCATCCAACGCTGCCAGATTTTCGACATTTTGCAGCGCGCCGTTGATCAGCAGGTTGACGTTGCCGCCGTACTCGCCAAAGCGCACGCCCAAAGCGACAATCGCTGGCGCTGTGGCGGTGGCGGGCAGCAACAGCCGCACGCGCGCGTTGTTGACCGTCAGTTCTTGCCCGGAGCCGGCGGCCATCAAGCCGTTGCTCACCTCCACGAAGCCGTCCCTGGTGTCGCTGCCGTCGAGCCACTTGAACGGCTTCACCTCGAACTGCAAGGTGCTGGAGAAGCTATTGCCAACGACGTAGCGGGCGCCCAGCGCTAAATCCTCGAACGCGGCGCACTGGAGCGCAGCGCTGGCAGCCTGCGCCGGCGACGGCGCGGCGATGAAGGCGGCCAGCATCCCAGCCACGACCAATAGCGCCAACCACGGTGGGGGAGATGTTCGGAACAAATGACTGCGTGACATAAGTTGCCTCCTGATGTGACTGAACTGATACGATGACTTACATTGATTAGACATAAAACTATAATGAACTGGGACGCGAAGCTGTACAGCCAGGTGATCGCGACTGGGGTGGTGGGGAGCGCAATGCTGCGCTCCCTCGCTGGTCGTTGTTGCTATGGGCGCAGGGTGACGGGCAAATAGAGCTGATGGTGCGCAACGCTCGCCGATAGGGCGATGGTCAGGTCGTCGGCATCGACGGCGGCGACGCGGAAGCGCCAGTCGCCGGCAGCATCGGCGACGGTGTACTCCAGCACGGCGGCGTCCACCACCGCCAGCAACACCTCGTTGACGCCGCCCGGTCGGTGCGCCAAAACATGATAGGCGACTGGCGCGCCGCCGGCTGGCGCTGACCATTGCAGGCGCACCTGACCGGCCCCTGTCGTCTGCAACGTCAGCGGCAGCGTCTCGACCGTGCCGGAGATCACCACCGTCGGCGGTGTGTACGTGCACCATTCGCCGACGGTCGGCGTCAGGGGCTGGGTGTACCAGGCGGCCAGAAATTCGTCCCAGCGACCGTCGTCCACCAGCGCAAAGGCGCGCGTCACCTGCACTTGCTGCGTCGGGTCGGGCGTCCACGTGGCGCTGAAGGGCGCACCGGCGCGATAGATGCTGGCGCGCCAGGCGACTGCCGCCGGCAAGTCGCGCGCCAGTGGCGCCAGAACCGTGATTTTGTCGTCGTAGTCCCAGAATTCGTTGGGCTGAATGTAGGGATAGCCGACGCGGAAGGTGTGCTGCACACGCTCCAGCACCTGCAGAAGCTGCGTCGCCGCCGCCACGATCGCCGGGTCGTCGAGATCGGGCTGGCTGAAGCGGAGGCGCAGATTATGCGCAAGCCGCCCGGCGCCGATCAGTTCGTCGGGCGGGCCGAGGTGCAGGTTGCCCCGTCCACACTGCGTCGTGTCGGCGTAACGCCCGGCCGCTGCCGCCAGCAAGATTGCATCGCCCCTGCCCGCCTGAACCGCAGCGATCAACGCATCAGCCAGGTTGCTCAACGCTGCGGCAAGCTCATCGATGTCGGCGCTGCGTAGCCAGAAGATGGCGTTCGGGTTGCCGTCGCTCAACATGCTCTGATAGATGTGGATGATGGCTGCCGCCATTTCCTCCGGTGTGAGCGCCGGCGCAAAGAAGGGCAGGTAGAGATGATAGGGCGCCACCAGCCAGGCATAGTTGGGCGAAGCGACGAAGACGGTGGCGGCGCGGCGCACTTCGTAGAGAATGTCGAGATTGCCCTGGAAGCACTGGTCGAAAAAGATCAAATCAAACGGGTTGGCGCCGTCGTCGGTGGCGGCAGCCAGCGCCTGCCCCAACGCTGGTGTGCTCATATACGCGCCATCGGTGACGTCGGTGGGGGTGTAATCGACGCCGCGTGGCAGCGCCGGAACGCCGGGTTGTGGCGCCGCGGGCGGCTCCCCCGGCGCAGTTGGCGGCGTCCAGGCTAATTCGGGCGCCAACGCCACGCCGTGCCCCACCAGCGACACCACCGTGCGGGCGGCGTCTTGTCCGAAGGTGGTGCGCGCCTGGGTGAGGAAGTGCGCAAGCACTTCAGGGTCGGCGGTGTTGAGTTCGTCGCTCCCCCACCAGCTCTGCACCAGGTCGGTCAACGTCGCCTGACCGCGTTCCAATATCCAGATGCGCGTGTCGCCGTCCTCGCTGCCATCTGCGAGGTAGATCACCTGGGCGCTGCGATTTTGCAATGTGCCGCGCCGCAGCCGGTCGCGGATGGGCGCGATGTAAGGGTCAAGGTCGTTGTCGGCGGAGAAATAGATCAGCACGAGCACGCGCTGATCGGACGCAGTGGTGAAGGCGACCTGTGCAGGCGCGCTGCGGTGATCGTCCGGCTGGCTGCCGTGCGCGGGCGTGAAGGTGGTCATCTGCACCTGATAGCTGCGTCCCGCCGCCAACCCGGTGATCGCCAGCGACGTGCTCAATTTGTCGGGTGTGCGGAGCTTCTGCAGCGGCGTCGCTGACGCATTCCCGGTCACGATCGCTTCGTAGTAACCGCCATCCTGCGTGTAGCTGATCGCTTGCCATTGCAGGAGGATGCTATCCGTGGCGACGGCGGTGGCGCGCAGGTCGATTGGGGCAATGGTCTGCGTCTGCTGCCAGCCAGGTGCGGCGGCATCGACGCACACCGCCACCGGCGCGCCCAGCGCCGTGAGCAGATTGTAGTCGAGCGTGAGCGTGGTCAGGTGGGCGGTCACGTCACAGAACTCGCCGGGGATGGCGCCGCCCAACGAGTTGTTGTCGAGGCGCAAGGCAGTCAGCGCGGTCAGCGCTGCCAGCTTGCGCGGCAGTTGCCCCGTCAGCCGGTTGGCGGCGAGATTCAATTCAACGACATGCCCGGAACGGCAGGTCACCCCGTACCAACTGCACGGCGTTGGCGTCATCAGCCAACCGGCGTGGCGTAGCCACCCATCGCCGCCGGTGCGCAGGTAGAGGTCGGCCAGGGCTTCACATTCGAGTGGCGGAAGCTCACTCTGCGTCTGACAGAGCGCGCCGGGCAGCGTTGCGCCATCCTGCGCCAGCGCCGGGTGCGCAAAGAGCGCGGCCGTGCCGACGCCAAGCAACAGCGCCAGGCTCATGGCGATGACGACTCTGAGCAGGGTTGCGACAGCGCCGTCGCTGCGCTGACGGCGCCCCTGCAGGGCGACCAGGGCGTTGGTCTGCATACATCCTCCTTGCACTGTCGAAGTGGCGTCAGATAAAGCTGGGCGCACCGGCAGCCTGCTCGATTGTTTCATCTGCTGCAAGTTTGCGCTGCTTTCCCTCTTGCCGGGCAAAGACCTGTTCCCACATCAACAGGCTTTGGCGAAGCAAGGCGGGCAGCTCATCAGAAAGCAGATTATCCGCAGTAATTGCCGCGCGCTCACAAGAGACAGGCGTAGATGGATGGTTCAAGACATTGGCAAACATGGGTTCACTCCTGCGATCGTGCCCTTGCAGGTAGGCGCAATTAAGCCGCTGGTTGCGTGTTGCGTGCTGCGTAATGAGACGGAGCACGGAGCACGCAGCACGGAGCACGCAACACGCAACACGGCCGCCATTGGTCTGCTCAACCCCGAGCACACTGGCATCCTGCGTGTCGGAGCCGTATCGCTTTACACCACCATAGTATTCCGCGCCGCCCGGTGCAAGTGGCAATTGCAGGAGGCTTTTCGGCTTAAATCGGCTCATGGTATACTTCTCATCATGTCCCAGTCCACCGATGCCCGGTTTATCGAACAGGTCAATGACGCCTACAAGAATTACGGCAGCATCCTGGCGCTGTCACGATCGCCGTTGGCGACCTCATCGCTGGTGGCGCCAGCATTGGTGCTTGACCCGCTGACGCCGACGCCAGAGGAGCGCGGGCGCGCGCTGCAACTGGCGTTGCGCTGGGCGTTGGCGCAGATCGCACCGGACACGCCAGCCTATCCCCTGGGCGAGTTTCGCCCTCTTGACGACCCAACCTGGCGCGACCCGACGTGGTGGCGTTACAACATCTTGCGCCATCGCTACGTCGAGCCGCTCCACCCGGATGACTTCATCGACAGTGGGCGGTACACGGAGACGCTGATGGCGCTCACGGGCATCGCCAGCGCCGACGCCTTCTTCGACGTGCGCAATCGCGCCATCCGCGCCGCCGCCGCTGCCCTGGAGCAACTGCTCACCACCCGGACGGCGCAGGATGATCTGCAACAACAGTCACTGGCATATTTCTGTGCACCCCTGGCGCGCCAGCCGGAGTTGCGCACCTTGCTCGGCATTGGCGCTGTGTTGGATGGCGTCTTTCCGCGCGCACTGCTGATTGCGCTGGCGTCCGCCGAGAGTCTGCACGCGCCTGACGCCGCAGTGGAGGCGCTGATCCAGCATCGTTTCATCCTGACGGGTGACGCTGGCGCCAGTCTGTGGATGGCGCCGGCTCTCCGCGCCTATATCTATCATCGCGAAGATCGGGCGCAACTGCGTGCTCGCCACGCGCGCGTGGCGAGCCACTTTGCCCGCCGCGGGTTAATGCTGGACGCTGCGCACCATCTACGCCTGGCGGAGCGGTGGGAGGCCGCAGCCGATCAGTTGTTGGCGCAGGCCGCCAATCCGACCAGCGAGCTGTCCTCCGCGGCTGTGCGTGCTGAGGTGGCAGCAGTGTTGGCTGGCCGTCTTGACGACAGTCGGCGTTACCGACTCCAGCTCTGGTTGAGCGATCTCTGCGCCGAAGCTGGCGCAACCGAGGCTGCCATCTCTGCCTGTCGGGCTGCGCTGAAGGCAGCCCACACTCTGGGCGAACAGGGCGCCGTTTTCCGGCGCATGGGCAAGCTCTATGAGATGCGCAACCAGCTCCACGCCCTCGCTTACTATCGTCAGGCGGAGGCGGCATTGGCGCAGGATGGCGGCGCTGAGCTGGTGGCGCTTCTCAAGGATCGCGGCTGGCTGCACATTCACCGTCGCGCCTGGGACGAGGCAGCCGCCGACCTGACGCGCGCACTCGCCCTGGCGCCAGCGGATGCCACAGCCACGCGCGCCGATGTGCTGGATGCGCTGGCCGCGCTGCGCCGCTATCAACATGACCTGCCGGCGGCGATCAGTTTCGCCCAGCAGGCGTTGACGCTGCGTGAACAGAGCGGCGACTTGTTGCGCGTGACGAAGTCGCTGGGCAACCTGGGGCTGCTTTACACCGCCACCGGCGATTACAGCCATGCAATTGCTGCGCATCAGGAAGCGCGCGCGGCAGCGCAACGGCTTGGCAGCACCGAGCTGGCGGCGACGGCGACGCTCAACATCGGGCTGGCGCATCATCTGGCGGGCGATCGCGCACAGGCGGTGGCAGCCTACCGGGAAAGCCTGGCGCAGGCACGCGCCATCGATTACGTGTTGGTGGAACTGCGCGCGCTCTCCAACCTGGCGGAGGCGCTGGCGGAGCTGGGAGAGGTCGAGGCGGCGCAGCGCTACTGGCAGCATGGCCTGGAACTGGCGCGCCGCGAGGAGTTCGACGACGAGCGCGCCTACTTGCAGGAGCTGGCAGCCCGTTTTGGTTTTGCTGCCGACGACGATCCGGCTGCTCCCGCGGCAAGTGACGCCAGCCAGCCGGCAGCCGCTATCCAGCCCGCCGTCGATCTGCTCAGCGCCCAGGATGCGCTGGCGCTCGAAGTGGCGCAACGGGAGGGCAGCATCACGCCGCGGCGGCTGATGGAGGTCGCCCATTTGAGCAAAGCCACCGCCACGCGTCGCCTGACCGCACTTGCCGCCGCCGGCTTGCTGACGCCGGTTGGGCGCGGGCGAGGGACGAGTTATGTGATCAGCAAAAAGAGTAGTCGCCAGCTTGAGAGACGAGAGAGCGAGGATGGAGGAGAGCGGGCGGCGGGCGACGGGCAGAACACCTTCCCACCCCCATCCTCCCCCTTCCAGCCGCAATATCGCCCCATCTCCGCCGATCTCCGCACGCGTTATGGCATCCGCGCCGCGGGCTGGGTGGTCGATGCGCCGATCCTGGCGCTGCGCTTTGAGCCATTGCCCGACCTGCTTACCTTTCTCAGCTTGCGGGCGGCGCTGCGGCAGGAGATGGGCGAGGCGATCGAGGTGTTGCCGGTCGAGGCGCTGGCGGCGGGGCAGCTTGTGGACTGGTTGCATGAAGATGCCTGAAAAAAGCGTGCAACGCCCCTCGCTCTACGTTGCAAGAACTACATCCCCTGTGCTACACTTCACTCAGTTGTTTTGGGTTCCTAGCTCAATTGGCAGAGCAGCGGCCTTTTAAGCCGCGGGTTCTGGGTTCGAGTCCCAGGGAACTCACACTTCATACCCAGACAACTGGCGACAGCCGAGACCGTGTCACATCTGAGGACACGGTTTTTCATTTTTGTGAATCTGCACCACACCCAAAGCCAGGAGGGGCTTATGTGCCGCAACATCACACCGCTTTTCAACTTTGCACCGCCCGCCACCGACGAGGAGATTCACGCCGCCGCGCTGCAATTCGTGCGCAAGATCAGCGGCTTTCGCCAGCCATCGCAGGCGAACCAGGCTGCCTTTGACCGCGCTGTGACAGAAATTGCTGACGCCGTGCGTACACTGCTGGCTGACCTGGTGACGACGCAACCGCCGCGCGACCGGGCGGTGGTGGCTGCCCAGGCGCAGGCGCGAGCCGCAGCGCGATTCCCTCGCTCCGCTGGTTGACAAGGCGGAGCCGCACCTGATGACCGAATCCGCACGCGTCTTTGCTGCTACACTCCTCTTCTTTGTCGCCTTCTACATGTTGCTGGCGCCGCTGCCGCCTTATCTGGTCGCGGCAGGGCTTGCCGACTGGCAGGTGGGGTTGGTGCTGGGCTCCTTTGGCATCGCCGCCCTGGCTGGACGCCCACTGGCCGGGTTGGCTGCCGACCGTTTGGGGCGGCGCACGGTGATCATCGCGGGCGTCGGCATCTTTGCGCTCGGTGTGATCGGGCTGCTGTTGTCGAATGCCATGCTGTGGCTGATGGCGGCGCGCATCTTGCAGGCGCTGGGTTACGTCGCCGTCTCCACTGCGGCGACGGCGCGCATCACCGACCTGGCGCCACCTACCCGTCAGGGCGCTACGCTGGCGCGCTTTGGCATCGCTGCGAATGTGGCGATGACGATGACGCCCGCCGCTGTCGATGCTGCATCGGGCGCGGTGACGCCGGAGCAAGTCTTTCTGACCGCGGCGCTGGCGGCGCTGCTCTGCGGTGTGCTGGCGCTAACCTTTGGCAACCGGGTGACGCCCCCCACAGAGCAGGGTCACGATCGGCGCCTCTGGGTGTTGCCGCCTGCGATCCGCCAACCCTGGCTGGCTGCCGTGTTGATGGGCGTCGGCTTCGGCGTCTGGCTGCAATACCTGCCGCTGTTGACGCTGCGGCGGGGCGTTGAGTCGACCGGATTGCTCTACGCTGTCTATGGTGGCGCCATTATTCTCACCCGTCTGGTGACTGGTCCGTGGCAAGATCGCGGGCGCGACCACGCCTTGCTTGCACTTGGCTTTTCGTTCTTCGCCGGCGGATTGGGATGCTTCGCCTTCACCGCCAGCTTGCCCACCTATCTATTGGCGACAGCACTGGTGGCGGCTGGCGGCGGCATCCTTCACCCGCTGCTGATGGCGCTGCATGTGCGCTCGCTGCCGTCAGCGCTGCGCGGGCGCGCTGTATCGACCTTCTACCTCGGCTTCGATTTTGGCAACGGCATGGGCGTGTGGGTGCTCGGGTTTGCGCTGCAATGGTGGGGGCTGACTGCGCTTTTTGGGCTGGCTATGGTAACATCCCTGCTAGGTCTGCTGTTGACGGCGCGACGCGGTGGGCGCTGGTCGACGGCGGCGACATCATGACACTTGGTCAAGCGGAAGGTGAGGGGACATGAACGAATTGGAGACCCGGCTCAATCAACTGGTCGAACGTGTGGACGCAATCCGGGGGCGTCTTTGACATTCCAGGCAAGAGTGAACGCATCAAGGAATTGGAGACGCGCGTCCAGCAATCCGACTTCTGGGACGATCCGCAAAGCGCGCAGAAGGTGATGCAGGAGTTGAGCAGTCTGCGCGAAAAGGTCGAGGAGTGGGACGCCATCGGTCGGCGCGCGCATGACGCACTCGACCTGTACACCATGGCGGAAGACGATCCGTCTTTACTGGCTGAATTGGAGACCGAGGCCACCGCGTTGGAAGCCGATCTGGAGTCGCGCGAATTTGCCCTCGCCATGAGCGGCCCGCACGACAGCGCCTCTGCCATCCTGAGCATTCACGCCGGCGCCGGCGGCACCGAGGCGCAGGACTGGGCGCAAATGTTGCTGCGCATGTATCTGCGTTGGGCGGAGAAACATAAGTTCAAGACCTTCATCACCGATGAGACCGAAGGCGAAGAAGCGGGTCTCAAAAGTGTGACGGTTGAGGTCAACGGACCCAACGCCTATGGCTTGCTCAAGGCCGAAAAGGGAGTGCATCGCCTGGTGCGGCTCAGCCCCTTTGACTCCGCCAATCGCCGCCACACCAGTTTCGCCAAAGTGGAGGTGATGCCCGTGCTCGACGAGGATATCGAAGTCCAGATCGATCCCAAGGACATCGAGATTGAGGTCTTCCTGAGCAGCGGCGCCGGCGGACAAAATGTGCAGAAGAACCAGACCGCCGTGCGCATCCGCCACTTGCCAACGGGGCTGATCGTCACCTCGCAGAACGAACGCAGCCAGACGCAAAACCGCGAGATGGCGATGCGCGTGTTGCGTGGTCGATTATATGAAATGGAACAAGAGAAGCTGGCGATCGAGAAAGCCAAACTGAAGGGCAAGATCGAGGACGCCAATTTCGGCAGCCAGATTCGCAGCTATGTCCTCCACCCCTATCAGATGGTCAAAGACCTGCGCACCAACGTCGAAACTGGCAACACCGCCGCCGTGCTCGACGGCGACATCGACATGTTCATCGAGGCGTGGCTCAAGAGCAACCTTCAAGACGCAGAGTGATGGGTGACGGGTGACGAACCACCCGTCACCCGTTGCGTTTCCTACCGATGCGCGTACTTCCCCAGACACTCCGGGCAGAAGGCGCGTTCGCCGACCGGCAACCCCTCGCGGTCGATCAACATTGTATAGCAATATGTCCACTGTTGGCAGCAATCACACACTGTATAGGTGAGTTCGCGGCTTGGCGCTTCGAGATCGAGCACATCGAGGGCGCGTGGCATCTCGTCGCCCCAAATCTGCTCGGCGCAGGGCTTGTGTTCGATCGTGGCCTCGATGGTCGGGCTGACAGGCATAGTCATGATTGGATCTCCGGTGATCATCGTGATAGTTGTGAACAGGTGTTCAGCAAACGACAAGACAAAGTCAATTTTGTGACGAAATTCACAAACGTCTTGAGTGTAGTCGATCACGCCAGCGGAGAAAAGGGACACCTGTCACGGAAAGAGGGGCGGATCGTCAAGGCGGATGCAGGCAGCCGCGTGATCTGCTGCGACTGGGCGGAGGGCAGGATCGCTTTCACGGCAGCGGGCGACGGCGACCGGACAGCGCGGGGCAAAGCGGCAGCCGGTGGGCAGGTTCACCGGGTCGGGCGTCTCGCCCTGGAGGATGATATGCTGGCGGCGCAGGCGTGGGTTGGGCGCAGGGACGACCGAGAGCAGCGCGCGTGTGTACGGATGCTGCGGCGCGGTCATTACGCTGTTGACGGCGCCGATCTCGACGATGCGCCCCAGATACATCACGGCGATGCGGTCGGCCACGGCGCTCACTGTACCCAGATCGTGTGTGATGAAGAGTAGCGCAATCGAACGGCGTGTCTTGAGGTCGGCCAGCAGGCTGAGGATTTCGGCGCGGATGCTGACGTCCAGCATGGAGACTGGTTCATCGGCCACTAGCAATCTTGGTTCGAGCACCAGGGCGGCGGCGATAGCCACGCGCTGGCGCTGCCCGCCCGAAAGCTCATGGGGGAAGCGGGCGACGAAGTGCTCGGCAGGTTTCAGCCCGGCGTCTTCGAGTGCGAGCAAGATGCGCTTGCGCCGCTCGTCGCGATTGCCACCGATCTTGTGCACCTCCAGGGGTTCGGCCACGATTTCGCCGACGGTCATGAGCGGGTTGAGCGACTCGTAGGGATCCTGGAAGATCATCTGGATGTGGCGCCGCGCCTGCCTCCAGGCAGCAGCAGGTGCGCCGGCAAGCTCCTGCCTCTCGAAGCGGATGTTGCCCGCCGTGGGCGCTTCCAGCCCCAACAGCGTCAACGCCAGCGTGGACTTGCCGCAGCCGCTCTCGCCGACCAGCGCCAACGCCTCCCCCGCCGCCAGGTCGAAACTGACATCATCCACGGCGTGAACGAAGCGCTGTTGGCGAGAGCGCCAGCTAATCGTCTTGACCGGGAAAAGTTTGCGCAGACCCCGAACACTCAGCAGCGGCTCGCTCATGCGGCGCCTCCCTCCGTTGGCTCGACAAGGAAGCAGCTTGCCGCGTGCGCTGGCGTGATGGCGTAGACGGGCGGCGGTGCGGTGCGGCAGCGCGCAAAGACCTGTGGACAGCGTGGGGCAAAGCGGCAGCCGGGCGGCAGATCGTTCAGGCGCGGCGGCGCGCCAGGAATAGCGGCCAGCTTCTGCGCCGGGCGCGTCGGGTCCGGGAATGCCTGGAGCAGCGCCTGCGTGTACGGATGCACCGGCGCGTTGTAAATGGTGTCGACATCGGCGGATTCCGCCATGACGCCGCCGTACATCACCAGCACACGATCGCACAGCTCGGCGACGATGCCCAGGTCGTGCGTCACCAGCAAGATCGAGAGGTTGAGCCGGCGGCGTAGCTCTGCCAACAGTTGCAGGATCTGCGCCTGGATCATCACATCCAGCGCAGTGGTCGGCTCGTCGGCAATGATCAGGTCGGGCGAACAGGCCAGCGCCATCGCGATCATGGCGCGCTGGCGCATCCCACCGGAGTACTGGAATGGGTAGTGTGCGCGGCGGTTTGCGGCGATGCCGACCAGATCGAGCAATTCCTCCACGCGGCGGTCGAGGGTGCGGCGTGCGGTCACGCCCTCATGCAGGCGGATCGCCTCGGCGATTTGGTCGCCGACGGTGCGCACAGGGTTGAGCGCGTTCATGGCGCCCTGGAAGATCATGGCGATGCGTTTCCAGCGCAACGCCGCCATCGCCTGCGCGTCCAGGTCGAGCAGTTCGACGCCGTCCAGCCGCACCGAACCAGCCACGATGCGCCCCGCTGCGGGCAGGAGCCGCATCAGGGCCAGCATCAGTGTGGTTTTGCCACAACCGCTCTCGCCGACAATGCCAAGCGCCTCGCCCCGCTGCACCGTGAAGGTGATCTCCCGCAGCGCCGCCGCCGGTGGGCGCGGTGGATCGACATAATCTACGCCGAGGCGCGTGACTTCCAGCAGTGGCGGCTTCACCATTTCGTATGCCATCGGTTTATCTGCCTCATTGGGTTCCTGTCCCGCTGGCGGGCGCCTGGTCTGGCTGCAGGCGGCGCAGGCTGGTCAGGGTGCGGTCGGCGGCGAGGTGGTGCGTCAGCAAGCGCGGGTTGAGCGCCTGTTCCAGGGCTTGCCCCAGCAGGGTGCACGCCAGCACCACCCACACGATGCCAAAGCCGGGCGAAATCAGCGCCCACCATGCGCCTGCACTCATGGCTCCCCGCGTGAAGGCGTAGTTGAGCATCTGCCCCCAGCTCAAGGTTGCCGGGTCACCCAGCCCCAGAAAGCTGAGCGTGCTTTCATTCAGGATCGCCAGCGAGATGACCAGCACCGTGTTCACCACCATCAACGGCAGCACCAGCGGGAAGATGTGGCGCCGCATGATATAGCGGTTGCCTGCGCCGACTGCCCGTGCGCGCAACACGAACTTGCGTTGTTTGATCGACATTGTCTGGGCGCGCACCAGCCGCGCCGTGCCTGTCCAGCCCAGCAATCCGATCACGAGGATGATGTTAGTCAGGCTGGGTTTGGTCAGCGCCACGATCACCACTGCCAGCGGCAGGTCGGGGATCACCAGCATGATGTCGGTGAAGCGCATCAACACGGCCTCGATGCGCCCGCCTAGAAAGCCGGCCGTGATGCCGAGCAGCCCGCCAATGGTCACGGCGATGAAGGAAGCAAAGAAGCCGACCGTCAACGAGACGCGGGCGCCGTAAAGAAAGTTCGTCAGCACGTCGCGCCCGGCGTCGTCGGTGCCGAGCCAGTGCACCGGACTGGGCGGCTGGTAGATGTCCATGATCGTGACGCGGGTGACGGTGTCGGGGGCGTAAGGGCTGAGCCAGGGCGCCAGCACCGCAACGGCGACGGCCCCGACCAGCATCGTCAGTCCGATCATCCCCATTGGGTTGTGTCGCAGCCGTCGCCACACACCGCGATAGCCGCCGGTTGCCTGTTCCATTCAGCACCCTGGGTTTTCATGCATCACGAGTCTTGCGTCACGCGTCACGAGTACACATGGACTTAACAGACCAATGGCGCACGTGCTGCGTGTTCCGTCTCGATTACGCAGCACGCAACACGTGACACCCAACCAGCGGCGTATTTAAGCCCACGTGCACAGGTCATCTTACTCGGTTCCCACGCGCGGGTCGAGATAGCTATACAGCAGTTCGGCGATCAGGTTGGCAATGATGACGCTGACCGCCAGCAACAGGAAGGCGCCTTGCAGCATCGGATAATCGCGGCGGTTCACGGCTTCGTAGATGGCGCCGCCCAATCCCGGCCACGAAAAGACGCTCTCGATCTGCACTGCACCCGCCACCGTGAAGCCGAGGTTGAGCGCGATGATTGTCACTATCGGCAGCATGGCGTTTTTGAGCGCGTGGTCTTTGAGTATCTGAAAGTGGTTGAGGCCTTTTGCCTTCGCCGTGAGGATGTAATCCTCTGCCAACACATCGACCAACGAGCTGCGCATGATGAGCATGTACTCACCGAGAAAGACGATCGTATAGGTGAGCGACGGCAGGAAGAGATGGCGCGTCAGATCGGCGAGTTGTTCCCAGATATTCGCATAGTTTACACCGGGCGTGTATTTGCCGCCGACGGGCAGGCCGAGATAGGTGCTGCCCCAGAAGAGCAGAATGATCCCCAGCCAGAAGGTGGGCAGGCTCCATGCCAGCAGGCTGAAGCCAAGCGCGCCGTAGTCGACCGGCGTGCGCGCCTTCCACGCCGCCACAATGCCGAGCGCCATGCCCACCACAATTGCCAGAATCTGCCCGGCGCCGATCAAGAGCAGCGTGTTCCACAGGCGCTCGCCCAGCACTTCGACGACAGGGCGGTTGGTGTGGTAGCTGATGCCGAACTCGCCACGCAGCAGGTTGCCGGCGTAAATGAAGAATTGCGTGTCGAGCGGGTTGACGGTGCAGTCGCCGGGTTCCAATGGGTTCAAGCTGCTGAAGCAGTTGATCACCGGTTTGTCCAGCCCAAAGCGGACGCGAATTGCGGCCTGCGCTTCGGCGGTCAGGCGCGGGTCGCGCACGCCTGACCGCGCCGGGTCGCCGGGTAAGATGCGGAAGAGAAAGAAGTTGAGCACGATCACGAAGAGAATCGTGAACGCTGCCCACGCCAATTTGTTGGCAAGATAGATGGATCGCTGCACGCGTCGAGTCTCGTCCCAGGCAATGGAGCAGGTGACTGGCGAGCAGATGCAGAGGACGTGGCAGTGCGAAACTCCGCATCACCTGCGTCCCCTGCGCATCTTTCACCACACCGGCGGCTCGTCGTCACCCTGCAGGATTGCCTCGATGGTGCTCAGCTCGTCGGTCGTGAAGTGCAGGTTGCGCACGGCGCCGGCGCAATCCTCGACCTGGCTGACCTTGCTGGCGCCGATCAGCGCCGAGGTCATCTGGGGGTGGCGCAGCACCCAGGCAATCGCCAACTGCGCCATGGTCTGGCCGCGCCCTTCAGCGATCTGGTTGAGCCGGCGCACCATCTCGACGCGCCTGGCGCTCACCTCGTTGGCCTTCAGCGCGCCGTGCGACTTTGCCGCCCGCGAATCGGCGGGAATGCCACCGAGATATTTGTTGGTCAGCAGCCCCTGCGCCAGCGGCGAGAAGGCAATGCAGCCGATGCCCTCCTCACCCAGCACGTCGAGCAGGCCGTGTTCGATCCAGCGGTTGAACATGCTGAAGGCTGGTTGGTGGATCAGGCAGGGTGTGCCCAGTGAGCGCAGGATTGCGGCGGCTTGCCGCGTCTGTTCTGGCGAATAGGTGGAGATGCCGACGTAAAGCGCGCGCCCCGACCGCACGGCGTAATCGAGCGCCATCATCGTCTCTTCCAACGGCGTGTCGGGGTCGGGGCGATGGCTGTAGAAGATGTCTACGTACTCCAGCCCCATCCGCTTCAAGCTCTGGTCGAGGCTGGCGATGAGATATTTGCGCGATCCCCACTCGCCATATGGCCCCGGCCACATGTAGTAGCCGGCTTTGGTGGAGATGACCAGCTCGTCGCGATAGGGGCGCAAGTCCTGCGCCAGGATGCGGCCAAAGTTTTCTTCTGCCGAACCGGGCGGAGGGCCGTAGTTGTTGGCCAGGTCGAAATGCGTGATACCCAGGTCGAAGGCGCGCAGCACCATCGCGCGTGCATTCTCGTAGACGTCTACACCGCCGAAGTTGTGCCACAACCCCAGCGACACTGCGGGCAACAGCAACCCGCTGCGCCCCGTGCGGCGATAGACCATGCGTCCGTCATAGCGTTCGGATGCAGCTTGATATGGCATAGGGTGTCTCCTTGCTTGGGTGAGCAGTGTATCTGGTCAAATTGCGTCCTGGTGCGCGCCCCATAGTCCAAAGCCAGCGGCGCGGCGCGCTTCACGTCGCCGTTGTTGTTCGTGAATCTCTGCAATATGATCCACCTTCTCCGCGATCGCCGCTTCCAGCCAGAGCCGACCATGCTCCGCCGTCGCCAGGCTGCCCGCCCCGTATGCGCCGGTGGCGGTGTCGTCGTCCCACGGTGGGTTGGCGATCAGCGCGCCGCCCTCGATCCAGTCCATGTAGTAATTCGGGGTGGCGATGAAGTCCGTCTCATCGATGACTCGCTCCATGTGGACGGTGGCAGGCGCCAGATGCAGCATCATCGATGTTTCCAGCTCACCGGCGTGCCCCATGCCGCCAATGGCGGAACGGCGATGGGCGGCAATGGCGGGTGCGCCGCGGTGTCCGGCGGTATGGAGCCAGGCGGTGGCGGCGAAGATGCGGCGATGGCGTTCACCTGCATATTTCACCACGTTCACCAGGAATGAGCAATTGCCGCCATGCCCGCTCAGCAGATAGAAGCGGTCGAAGCCGCGCGCAACGAGCACATCGAGCACGGCCAGCCAGAAATCCTCGAAGGCGCGCCCACCTACGTTGAGTGTGCCAGCGAACGCCGCGCGATGTGTGCTGACGCCGTAGGGAAAGGCAGGCAGGGTGACGCACTGCGTTGGTGCAAGCTGAGCTGCGCCGCGCGCGATGGCGTCGATGATGACAGTGTCGGTATTGAGGGGCAGATGATGGCCGTGCTGCTCGGTGTGACCAATCGGCATCAACACCACCCGACTGCGGTCGGCGTTGGCGGGCAGCGGGGGCGCCGGGTGTGTATGGCTGGGATGCATCATCGCGATGCGATCTGCGCCGAGGCCGAAGTCGAGCCCCGGCGGGGTGACGATGTAGACGGCGCGGAAGCCGTCGTCGCGCAGGCTGTCAGCGAGGTTATGCAGCAACGCTCCCAGGATCGCTTCAGCGATCTCCAGTCCGCTGCCGCGCCAGCCAAAGGGCACAGCCGGCAAGAGTGCAACGCGCGGCGGCTCGCCCAGGGCGGCGGCGAGGCGATCCAGATCGTAGCCACTTCCCAGCGGGATGCAGAGCGGCGTGGTGCGCGGCAGCGCCGCCACCTCCGGCCAGGTGAGCAGCGCATAGTCGAAAAAGGTGGTCATCGCAACTACCGGTGAACGATAACCAACGTGCCCGGGGTGGCGCTATCCATGAAGTGCCAGCCGCGATATGAAACTGTGGGGGATGTCCAATCGAAGAGCCATTTGGCGTCGGCGTTTGTGAGGTTGACGCAGCCATGACTGGTCGGGGTGCCGAACTTGTTGTGCCAGTACGCGCCATGCAGGGCGTAATCCTGGTAGAAATATTGCACCCACTGAACGTTGGGCAGGTTGTAATAGTCGCCTTCCGCCACGCTGCCGCCTTCCATCGTCTGTGAGGAGACCTTGGCGCGGATGCGAAAGACGCCAGTCACGGTGGGCGTGCGCGCCTTGCCGGAGGAGATCACGAACTTCTTGAGCAATTTGCCGCCTTCCCAGGCGTAGGCGCGTTGATGGTCGAGATCGACCGAAATCCACTTCTCATCGGTCGGGATGAGCGGATACTCGGGCACGCCGTTGGCGCCCATCGGCGCCTCGGCGAACAACTCAGCGTAAGAAGGTGGGGGCACGACGATGCGCTGCCCCGGCTTGATCTGGGCGCCGTCGACCAGCCCGTTGGTTTGCAGGGTGCGCCGCAGCGAAGCGCCATAGGCGGCGGCGATGCCCGCCAACGTCTCGCCCTCCTGCACGACATGGATATAGTATTTGCCCGGCACGGGAATGTCGTCGGCGGTGCGCGGGGCAAAAACAAGACTGGCCGGGATGGGCACGCGCAGCGCTTCGCCAGCCGCCAGCGGCGCCGCGGGGGAACGCCGATTCATCTCTGCCAGGCGTGCGGGTGTGGTCTGGAAGTCCGCCGCCACCGAGGCCAGCGTGTCGCCTGGTTGCGCCAGATAGATGCGCGTTGCGCCTGCGACCGTAGCTTCAACCGTGGCTTCATCTGGCGTTATCTCATAGGTTCGGCCTGCCCCGCTGCCAGCAACGCTGGCGGGGATGGTCAGCCGTTGCCCGACGCGGATCAGGCTGGCGTCGCTGATCGCGTTGAGGCGCAGCAATGTGGCGACGTCGGTGTCATAGCGTTTGGCGATCTGAGTGAGCGTCTCGCCGGGCGCAACCAGATGGCTGTTGCCGGTCTGCGCCAGCGCTTTGCGCGTAGTCATAAACAGCAGCAAGAGGCATAGTATCACCAGCCAACGCAATTGAATGCGCCCAATCCGTATCTGCTTGATGTGCTTCATCTTGTGGTTACCCTATGACGGTGCAGCGCAAACTGCGCCTGTGTCGTGCTGTCCCTGGTGCACATGGGTTCATAGATCAACGGCGCCCGTGCTGCATGCTGCGTAATGAGACGGAACACGCAGCACGCAACTCGCAATCAGTGGCTTATTTGCGCCCACATGGACCAGTTGCTTCGAGAATAGATGGCTTTTCATTACCGGCGCCCGGCGTTTGCCCCACTCCTCGCAATGCTGGCTGCAGCCCGCCGTGGCGGCGCTTTGTTCACCT
>Ga0272446_1003044_pt1 | contig 21808 bp, 12 predicted proteins | sample YNPCB0061_FD_194587 | JGI IMG/M metagenome (GOLD analysis project Ga0272446, IMG submission 194587) | Hot spring microbial mat communities from Yellowstone National Park, WY, United States - YNP-CB-006-1 | ecosystem: Environmental > Aquatic > Thermal springs > Hot (42-90C) > Sediment | place... | reverse complement strand
GCCAGCGGTTAGCGAGGGCATCTCCTCTTCTCGCACATATCCTACAAATCGCACTCCAGGGATGCCGGAGGTCAGGCGGCGCATGACGGCTTCGGATTTCCAGCCGGCGGCGCCCGCGATGACCAAGTCGAACTCCGTCCGAAGCGACGGCTTCAGCCCTTCCCAGGCGTCCAGCAAGGCGGCGACATTCTTGCGAGGTTCGATGGCGCCGACGAACAGCAGGTAAGGCTTTTCGGACGGGCGCGCTTCCGCCCGGAAATAGGCGTCGGGAACCCCGCTCCAAATGGTATAGACCAGGTCCGGGTCCACCGCCAGGATGCGAATCAGATCGCGGCGCGTGTTTTCGCTGACGGTGATGATGCCGTCGGCTGCCTCGAGTACATTCTGTCCAAAGAGGCGGTCGGCTGCGACATTGCCGGGCGTATGCAGCTCCGGCATGAGCCAGCAGGTCATGTCGTACACCGTGGCGGTCACCAGGACGTTGCGGGGGCGGGTGCGCACGAGGTTGGAGACATGGAAGATGTCGGCGCCGCGAGTGATGTGGGCAAACAGCGGCTGGAAACCGAGGCGCGCCAAGTGCACTGCCGCCAGACGCGGCGCCGTCTGCCAGAAGGGGAGCACGGAACGCTCGTGGTCGAGAGCGCCGAGCTGGCCGAGGAAAGGGAAAGCGCGGATCGTCTCGCTGTCTGTCTCGCACCGCAGGGCGTTGAGCCAGTGATAAATGTAGCTCTTCACTCCCGCGCTGCGCAAGAGCAAGGCACTGCAATCGATGACGATCCGCAAGGCGATTACTTCTCTGAGAGAGCGGCCACTCCCGGCAGAGTCAAGCCTGCGAGGAACTCCAGCGAAGCGCCCCCCCCGGTAGAAATGTGCGTGATCTTATCCGCCACGCCGGCAGCCTTGACGGCCTTTTCCGAATCCCCGCCGCCTACTACGGAGACCGCGCCGGACTCGGCCACCGCCTTGGCCAGGGCTACCGTGCCGGCGTCGAAGGGTGGCTTTTCGAACACGCCCATCGGCCCGTTCCAGATGATGGTTTTAGCGGTGGCGATGATGGCTTTGTAATTTTCCACCGTCTTGGGCCCGATGTCCAGCCCCATTTTACCGTCGGGAACCACGGCCACCGCTTCGCACGGTGCGCCTTCCTTGAGTTCCTCGGCCACGATGTGGTCCACCGGCAGCACCAGCTTGTCACCGGCCGAAGCGAGCAGGCTCTTGGCCAGATCCACCTTATCTTCCTCAACCAGCGACTTGCCTGTGGGTTGTCCCTGCGCTTTAAGGAATGTGTACGCCATTGCGCCGCCAATCAATAGCCGGTCCACGAACTTGAGCAGGTTTTGGATGACTTCGATCTTGTCGGAGACCTTCGCGCCGCCCAGGATGGCGATGCAAGGCCGATCGGGATTCGTAGTCGCTTTGCCCAGCCATTCCAGTTCCTTGTTCATGAGCAGTCCGGCGGCGGCCTTCTGCACAAACTTGATGATGCCTTCGGTGGAGGCGTGCGCGCGGTGCGCCGTGCCGAAGGCGTCGTTGACGTAAAGCCCGTTGTCGCAAAGCGCGGCCAGCTTGGCGGCGAACTCGGGGTCGTTCTTTTCCTCCTCCGGATGGAAACGCAGGTTTTCAAGCAGCAGCACCTCGCCCGGGGCCGGCTTCATCGCTTCGACTTCCGGACCCACGCAATCCGGCGCCATTTTCACCGGTCTTCCCAGCAGCTCTTCCAGCCGCTTGGCCACCGGCTTGAGGCTCATTTCCGGATTGGGCTTGCCCTTCGGGCGTCCCAGGTGGCTGGCGAGAATCAGGCCCGCTCCCTGCTCCAGGGCGTACTTGATGGTCGGCAGCGACGCCTTGATGCGCTTGTCCGAGGTGATCTCCTGCCCTCCGGGGGCCAAGGGGACATTAAAGTCGACGCGAATGAATACCCGCTTGTCTTTTAGGTCTAGGTCGAGAATGGATAATTTGGCCATACAGAACTCCGAATTACGATGGTAGCATCCGCGCGGCGGCCGTTACCGGGAATCGGGCTCCCGGCGCCTTCCGGCCAGTTTGAGCAGCAGAAACAGCAGCACCGCCAGCGCCACGGCGGCCAGAAGCAGTTCCCGGGAATGATCCTTCAACCATGTGCCCGAGCCGTGGCCGAGCTCCGCCCCCAGCCAAGCGAGTCCGAAATAGCGCGGGATGCGGGCCGCCAGCAAAACACCCGCAAAGGTCCACGCATTCACGCTCATGGCGCCCGCCGAAAGGATGAACACCTTCAGGGGCAGTGGAATGGGGAGCAATGCGGGAATGAAGACAGTAATCAACCCGTAGCGGGCGAACCACATTCGAAGTTTTCGACCCCGGCCGGATGAGGTATGGCGGTCCAAGTAACGTTCGCCGCCCTTGCGCGCCAGATAGTAGAGGAAGAGGCAGCCTGCGATAGACCCGGCTGTGGCGAACGCCGCGGAAAGGTAGGCCCGTGGCGGGTCGAGCGCCGCCACCACCAGGATGAGCGCTTCGACGCCTGTAGGAAGGGGAATGCCCGCGCCGTCGAGAACAGCCAGGACGAGTACGCCCCAGGGTCCCAGCGAAACGACGTAGTTGACGAAGGCTCTCACCAGGCGAGCATCTCCAGCAGTTTCGCCTCGTCAATCACCGGCACTCCTAGCTCCCGCGCCTTGTCCAGCTTGGATCCTGCCTCTTGGCCAGCCACTACATAGTGGGTCTTTTTGCTGACCGAGCTGCTCACCTTGCCACCGGCGGCTTCAATTCTGGCCTTGGCTTCCTCGCGCGACATGGTGGGCAGCGTGCCGGTCAGCACGAAGGTCAGCCCAGCGAGCGGCCCGCCTTTCTCGCGCCTTTCTTGCTCGAACTGGAGGCCCAATTCGCGGAGCCTTTCCACCAACTCCCGGTTTCGCGGCTCGTGGAAAAAATGGCGGATGCTCTGCGCTACCTTAGGGCCCACCTCCTCGGCGCGCTGCAACTCTAGCTCGTCCGCCGCCATAATGGCGTCGAGGCTCCCGAAGGTGTCAGCCAGGATTTGGGCGGTTCGCTCGCCCACAAATGGGATGCCCAGTCCGCCCAGAACCCGCGCCAGGGGACGCTTTTTAGAGTTCTCTATGTTTTCCAGCAGCTTGGCGGCGGACTTTTCGCCCATGCGTTCGAGCTTGACCAAATCGTCCTTGCGAAGCGTGTACAAATCGGCGATGCTTCTGACCAGCCCTTTGTCCACCAACTGGTCCACCAGAGCCTCGCCCATGCCGTCGATGTCCATCACTGAGCGGGAGGCGAAATGAAGGATGGACTCCTTCAGCCGCGCCGGGCAGTTGGTGTTCAAGCAGCGGCTGGCCGCCTCACCTTGCTCCCGCACCACTTCGCCTCCGCAAACCGGGCAGGTCTTGGGCATGACGAAGGGACGGCAGCCGGGACCATGCCGCTTTACGCTCACGATATGCGGAATGACGTCCCCAGACCGCTCCACAATCACCTCGTCGCCGACATGAACGCCCAACCTCTGAATCTCGTCTTCGTTGTGTAACGTGGCCCGCGTAACCGTCACGCCGCTCAAAGACACGGGTCTGAGATGGGCCACCGGCGTAAGCACTCCGGTCCGCCCAACCTGCACCTCGATGGCTTCCAATACGGTGGACTGCTGACGGGGAGGGTACTTAAAAGCGATGGCCCAGCGGGGCGCTTTCGCCGTCCAGCCTAGCCGCCGCTGCTGGGCGGCGGAGTCCACCTTCAAAACCACGCCGTCGATTTCGTATGGCAGGGAGTCGCGGCGCTGTTCCCAAGCGGCGCAAAACTCGAGAACTTCAGCCAGAGAATGGCACAAGCGGCGGTGCGGGTTCACCTTGAACTTCCAGCGGGCGAGCGTCTCGAGCGACTCCCAATGGCTTTCCAAAGCCGGTGCGCCGTCCACCAGCAGGAAGTAGGCATAGTAGTCCAGCTTTCGAGCGGCGGTAATGGCGGGCTCCAGGACGCGAAGCGAGCCGGCAGCCGAATTGCGCGGGTTGGCGTAGCGTGGCTGCCCTTCGCGTTCCCGCTCGGCGTTCAGCCGCTCAAACGCCTCACGGTCCATGATTACTTCGCCGCGAACCTCGAAGGCGGGAAACGGGGATTCCACCTTAAGGGGCAAGGAACGGATGGTGCGTGCATTCTCGGTGACGTCTTCGCCCTCTTCGCCATCGCCTCGCGTGATGGCTTGGTGAAACTTGCCGCCGCGGTAGTGAGCGGCCATGGAAAGCCCGTCCAGTTTCAGCTCGGCTACGTAGCTGTATGGTTCGCCGCCCAGCAGCTCGCGCACCCGGCGGTCGAATTCCCGGAGTTCGCCTTCGTTCATGGCGTTGTCCAGGCTCAGCATGGGGGACGAGTGGCGAACCTTAATGAACCCCTCGCGGGGCTTCCCGCCGACCCTCTGGGTTGGCGAATCCGGTGACAGGAATTCGGGATGAGCCTGTTCGAGCGCGGCCAACTCGCGCATCAGGGCGTCGTATTCGGCGTCGGTGATTTCGGGCTGGTCCAGCACGTAATACAGGTATTCGTGGCGGCGCAATTCCTCGCGAAGCTGTTCGATCCTTTGGCGAACGTCCCCGGCCATGTCTCTATAATGAAGAAATCGTCAACCTTAAGAATACACATCTCATCTATAACCCCGCAGCGGGAGCGGTGCAGCGCTGGCCGCGCCGCTGGCGAAAAGCTGTCGATATCCTGCAACGAGAGGGCTTCGCCATCACGGAGCGGCCCACGGCGGCGCCCGGGGACGCCACGCGGCTGGCCCGGGAGGCGTTGGAGCAAGGCGTGGAGGTGGTGTTGGTCGCCGGCGGCGATGGCACGATCAATGAGGTTTTGAACGGCATTGCCGGGACCGGCGTGGTGCTGGGCGCACTGCCGGGCGGCACGGCGAACGTGCTGTGCCGCGAGCTGGGATTGGGAACGCGCTGGGAGTCGGCTGCCCGCGCACTGTGCCGCGCCCGGCCGGAACCGGTCGCCATCGGAGTGGTGGAAACGGCGGACGGAGCGCAACGGCAGTTCCTCTGCATGGCCGGGGTTGGTCTGGACGCCGCAGTGGTGCGAAAAGTGGATCCGAATCTTAAGAGGCGCTCTGGAAAGCTGGCCTATTATGCCGCCAGCTTTGCACTGGCTGGGAAACGGCTGGCGGAGTTCGACGCCGCCTTCGGCGGGGAGCACAAGAGGCTCAGCTTCCTGCTAGCCAGCCGCGTGCGCAATTACGGCGGCGACTTCACGATTGCCAGGGGAGCAAGCCTTCGCCGAGGCGACTTCGAGGTGGTCGGATGCGAAGGATCCAGCAGCCTTCGGTATTTCAAATACTTCGCCGGAGTTTTGTGCGCCCGGCTGGCGCAAATGAAAGGCGTTACCGTGCGCGCTGCCGAGTATGTCGAACTGCGGCCTGTAGGAGAGGAGCCGGTCTACGTCCAGGTAGATGGGGAGCTGGCCGGGCTTCTTCCGGCGCGGATTTGGATCATGGCTGAGGGTGTCCGTCTATTAATTCCGCCGGAATACCGTTAGAAAGACCGCTCGGACGGCCCGCTCAAAAGATGAGGCTGAAGCCCCCACGGACTGAGCGCGGGGCTTGCACGACGACGACCCGCCGCCCACCTGGAGTAGTGAGCGTCAAATAGCCCTGCGCCAAAACGTTCCGTAACTCGGCAGTGGCCTCAATCCGCCCAACGCCCGGCACACCGCCGATGGGCTGGCGTACATGGAAATTAAGTCCTTGATCGCCGCCCAAATTTTCGGTCAGGTAACGGTGACCCGGAAGCACGGCGGCGTAGTCCGTCCACTGGTAGCTAGAGGTCAGTTTGGTGCCCGTCCGGGGCGCCGCCGCAGTAATCTTGGCCGAAGCCCAGTAACGGCGTCCGCGCTGGAGAAAGCTCCGGAGTTCCTCAGGGTCGGCCGTGGCGAGCTGCCGAGAGGAGGTGGTGACGACATTGGTGTTGCCGACAGCCAGGGTAGCGGACAGACGATCTGAAATGGTTTGGGAAACCTGCGCGGCATAACCAAGGCGGCGGAAGTCGCCTATGTTAAAGTTGGCGGCGTCGGAAAACAGATCCGGCAGCAAGTCTTCGGTGGAATAAAGCCCGGCGGCGTTGCTGAGGGTGAGCGCCGCGTTGGAAATCCGCTCGTGATAGCCTCCCACCGTGAAAACAGTCTTTCCGACGGCTTTGCGGTAAGCCACCTCGAGGTTCTGCTCGCGCAGGATTCGCGCCGAACCTCCGCGGCGTGACATCCGCGGGAAGGCGCTTAACGCAGCGAAGCCCCCCTGGAATTCGCCATCCCGGTTACGGGCCAAAGCTTCCACCGGCGGCGCACCGGAACTAAAGCCGACATCCAGGGCGCCCGCTTTCCCCGCGTCATAACTCAACCGGGCGAAGGGGCTAAGGTAATTAAGCCGGTCGAGGAACGAAACCGATTCTAAAGTGGCGCCATAATCCAAATCGAGGTTGTCGGTAAGCCTCTTCTTTTCGGCTATCCCGAATGAGAGGCTCCGCAACCCCGGATGGCCAGAGGCTTGACCACCCAGCAACGCCAGACCCGTGCGCTGGGGCAAAAAAACTTGCCGCATGGTGAGTCTGACCTCAGGTCCCGCCTGCCCGCCAATCTCCGGGGTGAAACTGGTCCGGAAACCTGCTGCGGGAATGCCCGCAGCCGCGGCATAACCGAAATTGCCGCTCACCTGCAACTGGCTGGAACCGAATACCGAAGTCGCGACAGCGAATGCCGTTCCCAAGTCCGGCTCACCGGCCGCCGCGGACAACGAGCTCAAATCGCTTGCCGAGATGCGCACTAACCCGCGGGTTTGAGAGAAGACGGTCTGACGGCTTTGGCGGGACTCCGGCGCCGGATCAAAGCCCGGCATGAGGCGCAAAATCGGGCGTGTGGACAGAGAGCTGCGCAGCACCCACTTCCAGTCCTCGCTCATGATGGCCGCTTGACCCGGCGCCGAATGGACCAGTTCAATCGAGCTGAAAATGCTAGCCAAGCTGATGGAAAGGAAACTGCGTACGCCTGGCTGGACGGCGATATTGCGCTTCACCGCGGGCACGAAACTAGCCAGGGTCACGCGGACGGAATACAGGTCCGGAACCAGGGATTCAAACCCGAAGGCGCCTTTTTCGTTGGTCAGAGCCCGCTGGACGATCTTTTCATACCGATTGACCAGCAGAACGGTCGCGCCCATCTGCGGCACGCCGGACGAATCGGAAACCAAGCCGACGATGCTGCCCGTCAGGAATGCGGAACCCGGGGATGCGGCAACTGCGCAACCGGCTCCCAGGAGGACGCCGGCAACCAGACTTACGGTGATGGCCTGCCGAAACAGGATCATCTCTTGGCTACGGTTTGAGCCGTGCTTTCCGCCCTGACATCGGTGACGGTGAAAGACGCCGCCTGATTCAGGACCTGGTTCTTGTTCTTATCCTGAACCTTCAGCCGCAGAGTGTACTGTCCGGGTTCGAGCAGCTTTAAGGGCAGAAGCTTCTCGATGGTCACCTGCGTCGCCGAAGCATTCTCGATGGATGCAATGTCTTCCACAAACTCCAGCACCTTTTCGCTGGTGCCCTTTTTTACAATCTCGTACTCAATCGTTCCGTTGGGTTTCTGAGTCTTCTCATCCGGCTGGAAGTTGTAAAGCTGGAGGTAGATGCCCATCTTCTCGTCGCGTTGGAAGCTCTCGTTGAGCCGCGGGCGGACTTTCGAGGTGCCGATCACGAATTGCCCCGTTCCGATGCTCTTGGTGGGGACTTTCTCGATCAAATCCGCCAAAATCAGCGTGCTGCTGCCCAGCTTCTCGTCGTCGTACCTGGGCACATTGAGAGCTTGTTCGTAGTTGGTCATGGTATTGCCCACAATGTCCTTGGCGACGATGTTGAGCCGGTACATGCCGGGCGCCAGGAAGATGGACTTCTGGTATATGGAAGCTCCTTTGGACGCCTGCTGCAACATCTCCGCCGGGACCTCCACGCTCACCACGTCCTCGAACACGTTCACCACGCGCCGGGTCATCGAGGTGACGCGGGCGTAAATGTTCACCATGGCCTTGGCGACGCCATCCTTGGTCTGGAACTGCAAGTCCTTTTTGTCGAACTGGAGCGTAACGTTGGTTTGGACGGTGGAGTTGGTCATCTTCATGAAGTCCGCCCGCACCTGCATGGGCAAGGTGTTGTAACGGATGGAGGAAGTGACCACCGCTTCCAGGTCTTTGAACTTAATGGCGGGCGGCTTCTGGAGTTTGGCGAACTGTTCGAGCCGCTCAAACTGGTTCATGCGCATGGGCAGCGGAGAATCGCCCGTGCCGAGGCGCGTGCCGTCGGTCCGGTTGAATCGGTCCGCTTTGTCGGCCAGCCCCATTTGCTCGAGCAGCGTCAGACCGGCATTGGGCACCATCAGCAAGGCATCTTTTTCTGACGGGTCCATGGTCATGCGATATTCGCCGGTCATGGTGGGATCGACGAATTCGATGATAATGTCGCTGCCGATGTCTTCGATGTACCGGTAGCGCCACTTCTCGAAGGGGAAAACCGAAGTGGTGCCGCCGCCTTCTTCGATGGGCCGCTCATAGCTACCCCCGGACGGGTGGGACTCGATTTCATCCGGCGGGCCGAAGGTGATGTAGATACGGCCGCGGTCCGTTTTCCAGCCGGGAATGCCGGAGGCGAACCTCTCGTTGGCGTAGGCAATGCGCCGGTAGTGCTCTTCCTTGTACTCGTTCTCGGCTGTGTCGGGAGTCGGGTCGCGCCGCAGCCAGAACTGTTCGATGAACTGCTCGCGCTCCTCGTCGGTTGACAAGCGCCGGAACGCCTGGCGCTCTTCATCCGTGATGATGTAGGCTACGTCCTCGTTGAGCCACTTGCGGTATGGCCCTTCGAGTTCTTTGCGCAGCTTCTCTTCACGGCGGCGCTTCTCGCGCTCGGACATCGGTTTGGCTATGGTTTCGCGCTTTTCGGAGCCAGCGGGCGGCTGCCTTTTTTCCGCCGCCAGACCGACCCATCCCGAAGCGCCTAGTGCCAGGACTGAACCCGCTGCGAATAAAGCTTTTAGATTCATACGCACCATGCCCCAACCAGCGCACTCCTGCGCTAATTTAATTGTAAGTCCGCCCGCGGGAGGGGTCAAGGTGGCGCCGGGTCGTGACGACGGCGGCCGGCCCGAAGGAAAGACTAGGCCCGGTCCACCCAGATGGGGCTGGACCATGCATGCTGTCCGTTGGACTGCACGACCCGGACATAGTACCAGTCGGTGCGGGCGCCCTCCCCGGTGTCGTACACCTCAAAGCTGGTTTCGTAGTGCTCGTTGAACACAATCCGGTTCAGCAAAGCGGATTCCCGCGGAAACTCGCCTGTATAAAGGACTTCGCTCGATTCGGCCAGTTCGCGAAAGGTCATGGTCAAGGTTTGTTTGGAGGGGACGTCCAGGCTGATGGTCAGCTTCGTATCCGGGCCGCCGCGCATTTTCAGCACCACGGCTTTCTGGGACCGGTCTTCGATCTGCTGGCGCAAAGCCGTGAACGAGCGCACGCGGAGGCTTCGCGCGGTGCGCTCAACAATCCTGTCCCGCCTGGTTTCTTCTAAGGGGCCCGGGAGGAAACAGGGCTGGACCGCCTCGATGACGCCATTTTCCAGACGGCAAGTGAAGTCCCAGTCGCACACCCGGGTGATGCCTAGGGCGGGCCACGGTCCCCAGCCATATTCAAAGCGCGCCAAGACGGGCTTTGACCAGCTCGCCTGCGACGTCTCCCGGTCCATGGGGAAATTGCGGTGGATGACGCGGTTGTTCTTGAGCACCTCCACGCGGTCCACCTGGTCCCAGCCGCTGACCCAAACGCGGATGCGGCGCTCGCGGGTATAGGGCAATTCCCGGCCCATGACCTTGCCGTTTAACGTGAAGCCGAGGTGGATTCGATCCCCGGTCACCGCGTAAGTGCGGCGGTCAAACAGGGCTTCCATGATAGCCTTTCGCGAAAGTTCCGGCGCCAGCACCGCGGCCAAGCCTTCGCCCCAACCGCCCGGGTGCCCCAGATGGTCATCGCTGGAGGCGATGACGCCGAAGCGGTGTCCGTGCGCCAGCGCGTACTGGAGCGTATTCTTGGTCCAGCGGCCCGGTTCGGTGTGGCGCAAGAACGGAAACGGGCCGCGGTCGGATTCCGAATTGCCCCACTCGGAGTAAATCTCCAGCAGCGGCGAGACCTTCGGGTCGCGGTGGGCGAAGTTGGCCCCGCGCCGCCCCTGCCGTACCGAAGGGTGGTGCGGAATCATGATGCAGCCGCGTTTGGCTGCGAAGCGCTGGAGTTCTTTCAGTTCGTCGGGCGTATACAACTCCGCGTCCAGGTCGGGAAACAGGATGTGGTAGTCGCCGAGGTTGGTGGAGTGCCACTCATAGCCGGCTAGCGTGACGAATTTGCCCGGGGCGTCGAACTCGCGCGCCATTTTCAACACTTCCGGCCACCGCGCCCGCGTGACGTGGAAGCCGTTAATCCATTTGTCCTCGATATTCCCCTCGTAGTGCTGGATGTCGTGCCAGTGCGCGTGCGGGGTGAAAGCGAAAAAGTCGAGGTGGTTGCGCGCGATCTCATAGACGCGCCGCAAGGAACCCTGGGCGTAGCCGACGTTGGCGTGGTTGTGCAGGTCGCCGAAATAAACCTGGAGCCCATACTCGCCGGGCGGAGTAGGCTCGCCTCGGTTAGCGGCGCGGCCTCCCGCCATGATCGCCGTGGCCGCCAGACACTGGCGGCGCGAAATCCGGGAACCCATGGTCTCAGCCAGTATATCCGAGGCGCCGGCGCTTGGTCGAGGGTATTCACCTACCCGGGTGTGTTCCCGGGGCCTGCTCCAACGCGACGGGCTGCGCGCCCGGATCCTCACCGAAACCCTCATCCGCGTGGGCGAACCCATCCAGGCAGAGGACGCGGGCTTCATTGAAAATTCGACCGCCGCCCTGCCATAGTGGTTACTTATGAAGCTCCGCAGTTACACCATTACGCAGGGGCGCGACCGTGCCCCGGCGCGCGCCATGTTGAAAGCCATCGGCTTCACCGACGAGGACCTGCAACGGCCAATCATCGGGGTCGCCAACACCTGGATCGAGACCATGCCCTGCAACTACAATCTGCGGGCGCTCGCCGCCAAGGTGAAGGAAGGCATCCGCGCCGCCGGCGGCACCCCCATGGAGCTGAACACCATCGCCATCAGCGACGGCGTGACCATGGGCACCGAGGGCATGAAGGCCTCCCTAGTGAGCCGGGAGGTGATCGCCGACTCCATCGAGCTGGTAGCCCGCGGGCACATGTTCGACGGCCTCATCGCCCTGGTGGCCTGCGACAAGACCATCCCGGGCGCCGCCATGGCGCTGCTGCGGCTCAACGTTCCGGGGCTCATTCTCTACGGCGGCGCCATCCTGCCGGGCCGCTATCAAGGCCGCGACATCACGATTCAAGACGTCTTTGAAGCCGTCGGGGCGGCGGCCACCGGGCGCATCAGTGAGGAGGAACTGCGGGCCATCGAAAACGCGGCCTGCCCCGGCCCCGGCGCCTGCGGCGGCCAGTACACGGCTAACACCATGGCGACGGTGATGGAGCTGATCGGACTTTCCCCCATGGGCACCGCTGCGGTGCCCCAAGTGGATCCCCAGAAGGAGGAGGTGGCGTTCCGTTGCGGGCAGTTGATCGTCGAGGCCGTGCGCCGCGACCTGAAGCCGCGCGACATCGCCACCCGAAAAGCCTTCGAAAACGCCATCGCCGGTGTGGCCGCCACCGGCGGGTCCACCAACGCCGTCCTGCACCTGCTGGCTATGGCGCGCGAGGCCGAGGTGCCGCTCGAGATCGACGACTTCCAAACCATCAGCAACCGCACTCCGCTGCTGGCCGATCTGAAGCCCGCCGGGCGGTTCGTGGCCTTGGATGTCCACACGGCGGGCGGCATTCCGGTCATCGCCAAGCGCCTGCTGGACGGAGGATACGCGGACGGATCGGCCCTCACCGTCACGGGTGAAACCTTCGCGCAGGAGGCCGCCAAGGCCCACGAAACCCCGGGGCAGAAGGTCATCCTTCCGCTGGAGCGTCCCCTCAAGCCTACCGGAGGCTTAGTGATCCTCAAGGGCTCCCTGGCGCCGGAAGGTGCGGTCCTCAAGATTACCGGGGTCGAGCGCAAACAGCACCGCGGTCCCGCCCGGGTCTTCGACCGCGAGGAAGACGCCATGGCGGCGGTCACGGGCGGGTGCATCCGGCCCGGCGATGTGGTCGTCATCCGCTACGAGGGCCCACGCGGCGGTCCCGGTATGCGCGAGATGCTGGGTGTCACCGGAGCGATCGTGGGCGCCGGACTCGGCGAGAGCGTCGCGCTGCTCACCGACGGGCGCTTCAGCGGCGCCACCCGGGGCCTCATGATCGGCCACGTCGCCCCCGAAGCCGCTAGCGGAGGCCCCATTGCGGCGGTGGCCGAGGGCGACATGATTGCCATCGACGTCGAGGCGCGCACCTTGGATGTGGAGCTGCCGGCGCAGACTCTCCGGCAGCGGCTGGCGGCCTGGAGGCCGCCCGCGCCCCGCTACACCACGGGCGTCTTCGCCAAGTACTGCGCCCTGGTGTCCTCGGCCTCCGAGGGTGCGGTGACCTCGACGGCCCCGCCGGGCTGTGCCGCTTGAATCCTGCCTTCTGAAGCGCACCCGTGCCGCGCCGGCGACGAAGGCTCCGGAGTTGGCCTCAAAAGCGCGGAATTGCGAGACTGAATTCATCGACGATGGAACAGTAACGGAGGTGAAACTAGTGCAAAAGTGGCGGATCCTGCTGGTAGCCATAGCCGCCGGCCCCCTTGCAGCTGAGCCACGCGGGGGCGAATGGTTCCGGGAGTTTACCTACGCGACTCGCTTCAGCGTGCTGAACCCGGCGGCCGAAGCCCCGAACCTGGAAACCCAAGGACGCCAGGCCATGGCGGAACGTTTTCTGGAAATCGAATTGGGCGGGGCACGCCGGGCTGAAGTCGTAGTCGCCTACTGGGGCGGCCACATTGGCGCCTCCGGGCAAGCGTTCCAAATCAACGGGAACGGCTGGATCGAAATCCCACAACCGCAGGGCACGCCCACTGCCCCTCAGTGTTATCACCGGACTTTGCTTCGCGCTACGGTGGAGGCGCCTATCGCGCATCTAAGAACAGGCTTGAACGCTTTCCGGTTCCGCGCCGGTCCCCAGATCTGTCACAGTTCCGAGCGGGGGCCGTACTGGGTGTACAGCTTTACGGTGCGCCTTTACGACGACGCCCCCGCGCATGCGCCAACCGGTTCGATTGTTTCGCATTCCAGCGGCGACGTCATCGGCGATTTTCCGCAGTTTTTGGTCGAGGCCCGGAGCACTCACCATCCCGTCGTGAGTGTTGATTGGATCGCCAAGTACGAAGATTACAACTGGGAGGGAGACGGAATCTTCCGCCAATGGCATTATTTGCTTGAAAACGGCAAGTTGTCGCGTCATGTAGGCTCCGCGCGCAACCCACCTTACCGTGTGCAGTGGGACACCCGCTGGATTCCGGACCAGACCGAACCGGTGGAAGTGGCGGCGCGCATCACCGACGCCACCGGCCTCACGTACCAGACCCCTTCCGTACGCCTGACGCTGCGCCGCGACGGGCGCAGTGTACGCTTGTACCGGGCTTCCCAAGTGCCGGAAGCCTTTGCCGTCCGGGCGGGGGCTCGCCGGAGTTGCGTCATCGACGTCGACGGCGACATCTCCAGGATTCGCGCCGCGCGGCTGGTGCTATCCACTTTTTCCGGGGCTCATGCCGAAGAGATTGGGCTGAATGGCCGGAAATTAGTAAATCGCGCAGGCCTAGTCCACAATTACAGTTTCGATTCCATTCCTGTTCCGGTTTCTTTGGTCCAACGGGGCCAAAACACCTTCCATATCTACTCGACCACTCAAGAGCACGCTGCTGAAATCAACTGGCCTGGACCGGCGCTGCTCGTGGAATTGGCCCCTCCGCCGCAGGTGTGGCCCGCCAGCGTCGCTTGGGAAGTTCCATCTGCGACGCACCGTGTGGCGGTGGAAGTGGACCCTGGACGCTGGGAACGCTGGGACCGTTTCGTGGAGGCGCCGCTCCGCAACGTGCCTGCCGGCGTCGTTCCTACGCACGTCTATGAACTCGAAGACGGCCGAGCGAAGCTCGTGGAGGCGTTCCAATTCGACCGGGAAGATCGTACGTCAGGCACGGTAATCTTTCCGCTCACCGGGCGTACCCCCGCGCACCGCATCCGCCGATTCCTGGTTTACTTCGGCGAGAAGAGCGGCCAGGCGCCATCGCCGGCTGTTCGCGTCACCGACGGCGTGGAATGGCAGGGGCAGGACAGTTTTCGCATCGATACTTCCAGCGCCAGCTACATTTATCACAAGGAAGGGGCCGGATTTGCATCGATTGTGGATCCGGCAGGCGACGACTGGTTGAGCTACCGCCCCTCGGGCGGCTCGGCGGGCCATTTTCGCGGCATACCAAATTTACATCCCGAGTTTGGCCATCCGGGCTATTCCGGTAAACAGGGATCTACAAGCCGGGTGACCTCGCATGGTCCGCTGCGACTCAGCATTTTGTCCGAAAGCGCGTCCGGGCGGTGGGCTGTCCGGTGGGACATCTTTCCCGGCTTCGCCCGTATGATGATGCTGAAGGCGGGCGCTCCTTACTGGTTCTTGTATGAGGGCACTCCCGGGGGCAAGATGGACACCACCCAGGGATACTTTGCTCTCTCCAACGGCGAGGTGTGGCCACTAAAGCACTCTTGGACCGGGTACCTGGAGGGCCCGAAATGGGTGTATTTCGCTTCTCCACCCTCCCAGTGGTGCCTGTTTGCAGCCAGCCACCAGGATGAAGGCGCTCCGGACCAATACTGGCCCATGCAGAACAACATGACCGTGTTCGGCTTCGGACGCCGGTACCAGTCGGGGGGCTATTATTTAACCCACAACCAGGCCGTGTACACCATCGGCATCCTGCCCCACGCAAACTTCGCCGCCACGTCCTCGCGGATTCTCTCGGCGGTTTCCGAGTTGGCCGTGGCGGTCGGACAAATCGAAAGCCGGCCGCGGTGACAAGCCGTTCTCCGGCGGCTCATCTGGGATAGAACCTCTGGATTGCAGGCTGGCGTGGGGAGCCCGCCACGCACACGAGGGCTTTTTCGGACTCAGCTTGACGCGCAACTGTCTGGCCGGGTATGATCGGTCATCACCGGCATTCTCTCCGAGTCTAACCTCCATTGCTGGGCCAGGAACGATGATTCGAATTCCAAAGATAGTATGCTGTTTTTCTCTGATTGTCGCTGCACTGCGGGCTGAGTCCTACGACTTGCAGGAGGCGGTGGCCAAGGCTCTTGACCGCTATCCTGCGGTCACGGCGTCCGCCGAGCAAATGGCCGCGGCTGCGGCGGCCATCCAACTGGCCAAAACCAGTTTTCTGCCACGGGTCGACTTTTCGGCTCAATTGAACCGGGCTACCCACAACAACGTTTTCGGCATGCTGTTGCCGCCCGCCGGCGTGCCCGGCATCTCGGGTCCGGTCCTCGGCACGAACAGCCTGGCCAGCGTGTGGGGCAGCGCGGTGGGTTTTCAGGTATCGTGGGAGCCTTTCGACTTCGGCCTGAGGCGCGCCGGGGTGGGCTTGGCGGAAGCGAGCCGCAAGAGCGCGGAGGCGGCCTTGATCCGCACGCGGTTCGACGTCGCGCGGGCGGCGGCAGACGCGTTTTTGACCCTTGTCGCCGCGCAGCAACTGGCGGTCAGCGCCGAGGCGGGAGTTCAACGCGCAGAGGTCTTGCAGAAAACGGTGGCGGCGCTGGTCCAAGCGCAGTTGAGACCAGGCGCGGATCTCAGCCGGGCGCGGGCTGAAGCGGCTGTGGCCGAAGCCCAACTCATCCAAGCCCGGCAAGCGGTCGCGGTGGCCAAAGCTGCGTTGAGCCAGTTCGTGGGAAGCCCGCCAGAGGGTATTGCGACCCGGCACCAACGCCTGCTGGAGCTTCCGCCGCCGGCCGCTCCGGCGGCGATTGCTGAGGCGCACCCGTTGCTGGCGCAAAGAGAGGCGGTGCTACAAGAAGCCCAGGCTTCACGGCGAGTCCTGGAGCGGGCCTACTACCCGAAATTCGCCGTGACCGGGGCCACATACGCCCGCGGCACCGGAGCTATGACCGATGGCCGGCGCCTGGGCGGACTGTCCGGCGTGGGACCCAATATCCACAACTGGGGCGTGGGATTTAGCGTAGTCTTTCCGTTGCTCGACTGGCCCGGGTTAAAGGCCCGCCGCGAAGCCGCGGATCATCAGGAACGCGCGGAAAGCGCCCGGCGCGAGCAAGCGCGGCAAGACCTTTCCTCCGCGTTAGCACGAGCCCAGGCCGAGCTGGACAGCGCATGGCGCATGGCGCAGAACACTCCCGTCCGCTTGGAGGCGGCGCGCGATGCCGAACGCCAGGCGGTGGCGAGGTACAAGGCCGGCTTGGGGGTGCTGCTCGAAGTGGCGGAAGCCCAGCGCTTGGTGACGCAGTCGGAAATTGACGATTCGATCGCCAAGCTCAACGTGTGGCGTGCGATGCTCGGCGTTGCGGCCGCCCAAGGCGACCTGGAACACTTTCTGAAGCAAGCCGGGCGGTAGCAGGAGTTCGCGGAGGCAGACTATGTGGTTTGTAAATGCAGCGATGCGGCGGCCGGTGACCGTGCTGGTGTTGGTGGCGGCCGTTGCGCTGGCTTCCCTTCTCGCCATCCAGCGCATGAAAATGGACATCTTCCCCAACCTGGGTTCACCGACCATCTATGTCGCACAGCCCTATGGGGGAATGGACCCATCGCAAATGGAAGGGTTCCTGACCTACTACTACGAGTATCACTTCTTGTACATTACGGGGATCGAACATGTCGAGTCCAAAAGCATCCAAGGCGTGGCGTTGATGAAGCTGGTGTTCCACCCGGACACGAACATGAACCAGGCCATCGCGGAGGTGGTGGGCTACGTGAACCGCTCGCGGGCGTTCATGCCGCCCGGCGCGGTGCCTCCGTTTGTCGTCCGCTTCGATGCCGGCAGCGTGCCCATCGCGCAGCTTGTGTTCTCCAGCGCAAACCGTAGTCCGGGAGAGATGCAGGATTTCGCCATCAATCGCGTGCGGCCCCTGTTTGCCACGCTGCCCGGCGTCTCTGCACCGCCGCCGTTTGGCGGCAACCAGCGGACCATCGTGGTGCGAGTGGATCCTGAGCGCTTGCGCGCGTATCGGATGTCACCCGAAGAAATCATTGCTGCGGTAAGCAAAGCCAACTCCGTCACGCCTTCGGGGTTGGTACGCATGGGTGATGAGGCCTACTTCGCAACGACCAACGCCACCATCGGGGGCAATCTCAGCGAATTCATGAACACTCCAGTCCGCACCGGCCCGGGTCCCACCGTGTACATTCGGGACATCGGCACGGTGGAGAACGGAACCGACATCCTTTCCAGTTACGCACACGTGAACGGGAAGCGCACCGTTTATATCCCGGTCACCAAGCGGGCGGACGCTTCCACACTGGACGTGATCCGGCGGGTGAGGGAGGCGTTGCCGAGAATGCAGGCCGCGGTGCCTGAAGACGTCGAAGTCCGGCTGGAGTTCGACCAAACCGGCTATGTTGCCCGCTCTCTAAGAGCGCTGGTTCAGGAGGCGCTTATCGGCGCCGGTTTGACCGGCCTTGTGGTGCTATTGTTCCTGCGCGACTGGCGCAGTTCTTTCGTGGTGATCGCCACGATCCCGCTGGCGATTCTCTCGGCGATCGTCGGACTATGGGCTGCCGGACAGACCATCAACATTATGACCCTGGCGGGTTTAGCGCTGGCCGTCGGCATCCTGGTGGACGAAGCGACCGTACTGATGGAGAACATCCACTCTCACATGGCGTCAGGCGAGTCTCGGGCCTGGGCCATCTTGGGCGCTTCCGCCAAGACGGCCATTCCGCGCCTGCTGGCGATGCTGTGCATCTTAGCCGTGTTCATCCCGTCGTTTTTCATGGCCGGAGTTGGCAAGCAACTGTTCGTGCCGCTTTCGTTGGCCGCTGGTTTCGCCATGGTTTCCTCGTACGTCTTGTCCAGCTCGTTGGCGCCCGTCCTTTCCGCATGGGTTCTGCCCAAGACGCATGCGGATGCGAAAGCCGGCCTCTTTGACGTGTTGAAGCGAGTTTACACGGCGTACCTGCGCTTCACGCTTAAGATCCGCTGGCCGCTGGCGGGGGCCTATCTGGCCGGTTGCGCCGGGCTTCTCTGGCTTCTGTTTCCCAGGGTTGGCACTGAGATTTTTCCGGTTGTGGATGCGGGCCAGTTCCAAATTCGGCTGAGAGCGCCCACCGGCACGCGAATCGAACGCACCGAGAGGTTGACCCTCGACGCCATGAACTTGATCCGGGAGACCGTGGGAGCAGACCAGATTCAGATCACCACCAGCTTCATCGGCGCCCAGCCAGCCAGCTACCCTATCAACACCATCTATTTGTGGACCAGCGGTCCGCACGAAGCGGTTCTGTTGGTTGCTTTGAAACCCGAGGCCAAGTTCCGAGGCGAAGCGTTGAAGGAGGAATTACGCGCGCGCTTCCGCCAGCGCATGCCCGGCGTGAGCATCTCATTCGAAGCCGCCGACATCGTGGCGCGGGTGATGAGCTTCGGGTCCAATACGCCTGTCGAAGTCGCCGTGCAAGGGCCGAATCAGGCGCAGAATCGCGCCCACGCGGAGAAAGTGAGGACGGAACTGGCCAAGCTCCCGTTTCTGAGGGACCTTCAGTACGCGCAACCGCTGGACTATCCCACGCTGCATATCGACATTGACCGCGACCGCGCTGGGCAGTATGGGCTTAGCGCGGCTGGGATCGCTCGTTCGCTAGTGGCGGCGACGTCCTCGAGCCGGTTCGTTGAGCCGAATTTCTGGCGGGATCCAGCGAGCGGGAACGCGTTTCAAGTTCAGGTGGAGATGCCGCAGCACCAGATGTCCTCGCTTGAGGAACTGCGGGCTTTGCCGGTGGCGCCGGGAAGCGCACGCGTGCTGCTAGGGGATGTCGCCTCCATCAAGCCCGTCAAGTCGCCGGGACTGGTGGAACGTTACAACATGCAGCGCGTGGTCAGCCTGACGGCTAATATTTCGGGCAAGGCGCTGGGTCAAGTTGTGACGGACATCCAAGAGGCGATCGACCGGGCGGGCCAACCGCCGCGCGGTTCGACCGTGGCAGTGCGCGGACAAATCCCGGCGTTGAGGGAGACGATAGCCGGGCTGGAACTTGGTCTGGGGCTGGCGATTGTGGCGATCTTTTTGCTCTTGGCGGCGAATTTCCAATCGTTCCGTTTGGGTGTGGCGGTAATCTCCACCGTGCCGGCGGTGCTCGCCGGGGTGTTAGTCATGCTCTTGGCGACCGGCACGACCCTGAACGTTCAATCGTTCATGGGCGCCATCATGGCCACCGGCATCGCGGTGGCCAACTCCATCCTGTTGGTGACCTTCGCCGAATTCAGCCGCCGTTCGGGCTCAAGCGTGGTGGGTGCGGCCATCGAAGGCGGCTCTGGCAGGCTGCGCGCTATCTTGATGACGGCCACCGCGATGATCGCTGGCATGGCGCCCATCGCGCTGGGCATCGGCGAAGGCGCCGAGCAAACAGCGCCGCTAGGGCGCGCTGTGATCGGCGGGTTGCTGGCCGCCACGTTTGCGACCCTGACCGCACTGCCCGCTTTTTACGCCATTCTTCAACGCACGGCCACTCTGACGACGCCATCGCTTCATCCGCTTGATCCGGACGGGAGGTATTATGAACCGAGGTAAATTTCTGTTGGCGGCTGCGCTTTCCGGCGTATTGCATGCGCAGACCGTACAACTGGCGAAGGTCGAATCGAAAATTCTCAGCAGAACCGTGCTGCTGACCGGCGAGATCATGCCGTTCCAGAAGGTCGATCTCCACGCTCGCGTCTCAGGATTCGTGGAGAAGGTCCATGTGGACCGGGGCAGCGCCGTAAAGGAGGGTGATCCGCTCGTGTCCCTGAGTGCTCCGGAAATGGAGGCGCAGGCGGCCGAAGCGGAAGCTAAGGTGAAGGTTGCCGAATCAGCGGCTTCAGAAGTCCGCGCCCGGCTGGTGTCCGCCGAATCCACCTACCAGCGGCTGCGAGAGGCTTCGGCGACCGAGGGCGCCGTGTCCGGAAATGAGGTGGTGATCGCCAGACAGACGGTTGAGGCGTTGCGGGAGGCCGTCCGGGCCGCCGAAGGCGCCGTGTCAGCCGCGCAAGCTTCGCTGGCTGCGCTTCGCAACATGCAAAAGTACCTGCACATTGCAGCTCCCTTTGCGGGCATCATCACCGAACGGATGGCGCATCCCGGCGCTTTGGCCGGACCCGCCACCGGGCCGTTGTTACGGCTGGAGCAAGTTTCGCGCCTGAGGCTCGTGGTGGCCGTTCCCGAGGCCAACTTTTCCGGTATACGGCCAGGAACCGCCGTGACGTTCGACGTTCCTGCGCATCCGAGCCGGAAGTTTTCAGGGACAGTCGCGCGTCTGGCGCGCAGCTTGGATCCCAAGACGCGCACTATGTCCGTAGAACTGGATGTAGCGAACGAATTCGGCTTGCTGGCGCCGGGCATGTATGCGCAAGTAAACTGGCCGGTGGTTTCCGGCGAACGCGCGCTCTTGGTTCCCGCCACCAGTGTTGTTCGAACGACAGAAAGACAGTTCGTCATCCGCTCCAACAACGGCCGGGCCGAGTGGATCGATGTGCGCCGGGGCGCTTCGGATGGCGCGCACATTCAAGTCTACGGCCCGCTTTCGGCCGGCGATCTCGTGGTCAGGAACGCCACCGACGAAATCCGTCCGGGCACGCCCCTACCTGGCGCTGCGGCGCGGTAAACCGTCCGTCGTGCGGCTCAAAAACTGAACTTTCCTGACAACTGTATGAAACGCGGAAAGTTGCGTTGGTCCAGCGGCAACATGCCGAACCGGGCGTTCTGGTAGCCGGTGTCCGGAGGCCCGTAATAGGGACTATTCGTCAAATTGAACGCCTCGCCGCGGAGCTGGAAGCGCCAGCGCTCGTTCAACCGGAACGTTTTGGTGGCGGAGATGTTCACGTTTCGGTAATCCATCTGCCGCAGCCAGGGGAAACGGTCCGGGAAGTCACTGTAAGTGTACGCCGGCCAAGCCCGGTAACAACTGCGGTCGTTGTTGAACCAGCGGTCCCGCGTCTGGTCCTCCACCAAGTAGCTGGAGCAGGTGAACTGCACGTTCGGCCAAGCCACCGGATTGCCCGAGTAATAGCGGAAAATCCAGTTGACCGACCACCCGCTCACTACTTTGTCCATCACCGCGCCCGGCTGGTTGTAAAAATGGCGGCCCTTGCCCACCGGGATGTCCCAGATGCCCGACAGGGAAAGGTTCTGCGGCTTATCGTAGGAAACCAACTGGTGCAAAACGGGCTCCTCCAAGTTCCAGTTGTTCCGCCGGTTCTTGTTCTGGAAATTCTTCGAGAAGGTGTAAGAGAAGATCGCCGTCAGTGCGCCCGTGGTGGAGCGGTTGCCGGTGAAACGCTTTTCCACGCGCAACTGAATCGCGTCATAGCGATAGGAGCCCCACGGGTTGGTCTGCATTGAAATGCCCTGGAAGCCCGGGAAATGCCGGTACAGTTCGCGAGCCGCGATGGTGGGGGAAGCGCCCAGCGTGGCGTTGGCGGGGAAGATCCCATAGAAGGGGTTATTCACCGTGCGGTCCATGTAATTGCTCACCGCGCGTCCTTGCAGGATGGCTTCCTTCTGGTAGAAGTTCATGTCATAGACCACGGTCTCCTTATTGGTGATGCTGCCCACATAGGAGGCATCCAGA
>Ga0272446_1003043_pt1 | contig 21813 bp, 17 predicted proteins | sample YNPCB0061_FD_194587 | JGI IMG/M metagenome (GOLD analysis project Ga0272446, IMG submission 194587) | Hot spring microbial mat communities from Yellowstone National Park, WY, United States - YNP-CB-006-1 | ecosystem: Environmental > Aquatic > Thermal springs > Hot (42-90C) > Sediment | place... | reverse complement strand
TGTTCCCGCGAAGTCGGTGCGGATGCTGTTGGTCGCGCGGGCGGAGGAAGGGACGACCGGCTGACGCGGTTCACGCGACCCTCATGCGAGGGATGCAAGGTGCCGGTTCATTTGGGTCTGGGGGCATGGACGCTCGAGACGGGAGTCGGGTGAACCCATCCCGCAGGCGCTCCTGCGGTCCGCAGCGCCATCGTCGCGCTTGCACGCTCAATGGCCGAACCTGACCGAGACTACGCGTCACGCGGCGCCAACGTGTGCGCGCGGATCGGGGGTGAGCGCTGAAAACGCCGGTAAGACGTCGGGGATGCGGCAGGTGCGGGGGCGTGGAGGTTCGTGACCGGACGGCACGGACGGCACATGGGCTTGCGTGGATTACGCTCGCCTTGACCTCGGCGCCACCTCGCAGTGGGCGGGAGGGCTCGCGGGCCACGCCCCGCAAGTGGGGGGAGGCGCCGGCAGGCGATCCCCGCTTATGGAGCTGCGCCGTTGCGCAGGTCTCAGGTTGACCCTAGTCCAGATCCTTGCAACAGCGGAAACCAGTGTCCGAACGAGTCGATCGATAGAAAGTCAAACCGAGTTCGTTGCTGCACGCCAGGCTGTCCGGGCTGTTGTCGAGCATTCCGCCACCCCTGGCCAAGCACCCAATGCCAACGGAGGCATCACCAGAGCAGTGATCGGTCCACTCCGCCACCGATCCACTCATATCGTGGATCGAATCCCACGGTGCCATACTTCCGTGGCACGCTGTCCAACTGCCGACATCCGAATGGATGAAGCACCCGCAGTTCTGGTCGAACTTCTCAGTGCCGGCGAACGTAGCGCCGTCGCATGTAGAGGACGAGAACTCATCGCCATAGGGATACCGCGTCACACCGCCCTGACTGCACGCATAGCCCCACTGACTGCTATCGACGTTGTCCGGCGTTGCGTCCTCGCCTCCGGCGATTCCTCCGCAGAGTCGCTTTCCGGCCCACTTGCAGTAGGCATATGCGTCGCACCAGTCCACGCAGGATACCGGCCAATTAGGTGTCAACTCAGGCGTCCAGAACAGCGGGTTGCATCCGCCCTGCGGGTTCGAGGAGGAGAACCACACGCCAGGCTGGTACGTTTCGTTGCCCGAGCAACGTGCGTGCTCGGTCCCCGGCGCAAAGGAGACGGTCGCCAGAAACTCCTGGTACTGGGCCTCGGTCACCTCGGTCGAGTCGATGCAGTAACGATACCCTGTAGCCGTGGAGATCTCGACCATCGTCGGGCCGTGATTCGTCCCGCTCTCGCAGGTCTCCGGCTCCCTATCAACCAGGGAGGTGTCTGCGGCGGCGGCGTCCCTGGCGTCGTCCGCCTGTAGGGCATCGGCGGCGTCGTTTGCTTGCACGGTCGGAGGAGAAGAACGTTCGTCCGACGCGTTGCAGGCTAGCGCCAGCGATCCCGCTAGAAGTGCAGCCCCCAGGCACCCGTCAAGAAGTCCTAGCTCCATGTGAAGTGTTAGCTCCATGTGACGTTCTCCTCGTTGCCCCACCGCCCACGGCTGACCTGACAGGACATCCACACCATTTCACACAAGTGTGCCTCAGCGAGGCTCGCTGCAACAGCGGAACCCGAAGTGAGCGCTTGCCGCCCCGATGTTTCGCCTGTTCGTTAGCCGACAAGCCAGACCCGCAGCGTCCGACAAGTAGTCGCCTCCTCGAACTGCGCACAGCCAACCTCCGCCTTCCGCAGTGGCGTACCACGTGCACTCGTCTGTCCACTCCTGAACGGAGCCGCTGAGATCCACGAGAGACGCGAACGGGCCCGCTGTTCCGACACAGGTTCGATGCTCGCCAGCAGGTCCGACCGCCGACGTCGGGTTGCCAGCGTGCGACAGATTCGTTCTGTCCGCGCCGAGGCATGTCTGAGGCTCGTAGTTGTCGCCGTAGGGGTACGCGTGGGTGCCACCCTCCGAGCACGCATTGTACCACTCGCTTGCGCTAGGATTGTCCGACTCCTCGATCGCGAGATCGCCTCCCCCCACCTTCCCGCAGAGGTGTTTCCCGGCCCACCGGCAGTACGCGACGGCGTCGCACCAGTCCACGCAGACGACCGGCTTGTCCGGCGTGGCGTCCGGAGCCCACGCCGCGAGTTCGCAGTTCCTGGGTTCGTTGGGATAGGACGGCCCGACATCCGGCAGATACGAGCGGTTGTCCGCGCACCTTGGATGCTCAGATCCAGGGGGCGTGGTCGTGCCCTTCAAGAACTCCGCGTACTGGCCTTGCGTTACCTCTGTAACATCTATGCAGTAGTGCAGACCGCCCGCGTCCGCTCCGGCGACATGCGAAGGCGCCGACAGCGCCACCATCCGAGGGCCGGCGTTGCCCTTGCACGGAGCCGTCGGAGGGCCAGCGTTGTTTGGCGGGTCCGGCGCGGTACTGCTCGCACCAGTGGTGATTGCTGCCATGTTAGCCTGGTGTGTTTCGACAGATTCTGGTACGCGACTGCACGCGGCGGCGAGCGTCGCCAACGCAACGACCATCAGCGAATGTAGGTAAGTCATCGTTCGTGGTCTCCCCGTGCGGCCAGATCAGAGCGCCATGGCCCAGACATGCCCGAAGTCAATTGTCGGCTGAACAGAGAACGTCCCGTTTGCCTGCGAGAGCACCCTTGTCCATCGCGAAGCGTCTGGATCGAGGACGAGAAAGTCCCCGCGGCCATCCACGCTGCCGGCCAAGTCGCGGAGGGCCGCCACAACATTGCGGCGCGGTCCACCGGGCCACGCAAGGGCCGTCCCCAAACTGCAGGTGGCTTCATTCGTCCGCTGCACGTAGATCAAAGGCGTGAAGTTGCCTGTTGCCCGATACAGTGCAAGATCTGTGCGGCCGTCTAGATCGGAGTCGATGGGACCTGCTAGCGGGACGTCACCGTGCGCACCGAAGCTGCAAGCTTGAAACGTTGACGACGTAATTGGGGACCAATTCGTGTACCATGTTGCCGTGTAGGCGTCCCAGACCCGAAGCACCCTGCGGCCGGACTTCTCCGCTACCACGGGAACGCCGCCAAAACGTATCGCGGGCGCGCTCGCTCCCGCATCGTACGCCAGGACGGCATTAGGCGCCAGGGCAGAGTTGACGTCTCGCACAATCACCTGATTGATATCCCAGTTCCGGGTAGACAGCAGGATATAGAATCGACCGTTCTGCTCGTCGTAGGACGCCAAGTCGGTCTTGTTGTCGCTGTCGTAAAGGCCATTCAGATGGGCGAAGTTGGGATTGAATTGGAATCGAGTGTAGATTGTCCACCATGTCGCCGACCCGACTACCTTCCAGTAGATTATCCCGTTGCTGGGCCGGTACACGGCAACTTCCTTGGTATTGGGGTTGCCGTCGAACTCGAGACCGGGTAGCGGCACATCTTGTTGGTAACCCCATTGGTCATAGCCGTAGCCCCAATTGTCCGTGCCACAGTCCTGATTGTGTTGGGAGGAACACCAGACCCAGTAGATTCCCGAATCGTATGGGTCAGATGCGTTCATCAACCCCCTTCGGATCACGGCGAAGTCGGCGAACCCGTCTCCGTCATAGTCCGCGGGAACGGGGACATCACCGGACAGGCCGAACCGCCTGGTCAACTCCGTTGTATATCCGGATGAACTGGTCAGCACGCGGAAGGTTCCAGTTCCACCGGCCGTTTCTGGAGGCTCCCAAACAGCGATGTCCCTCTTGCCGTCCTTGTCGAAGTCAACCTGCTCGAATCCAGATACCGACCGGATGTTCCCCAACGCATAGCGTCTCGTGGGGATCTTCATTGACAAGTCGTAGCCCAGCCATCCGGCCTGGGCCAAGATGTCGGAGCGAAGGATCTTCTTAACCTGTTCTGCTTGCGAATCGCTGAAACTTGTTCGCTGGCACGAGTTGAGAGGGTCGTCCACGTAAAGCATCGTGTTCACGCCTCGCTGATACGACGAGGGAGGATTGTCACCAACGAACGTGAACGCGAGACCCTTGGCACCTTCGTCGCCAAGAGTCACCTGCTCCGCTGCACCCTTGCCGTTGAACTGGCCGATGTTGCAGGTCAGAGTGCAGTGGTTGTCCACCGTGCAGTTGTGCCCATCGTTCCATGTTGCCTTGGTATACAGCGTCCCTCCGTCAGCCGCAAACGACCGGGCGGACTCGCGCGAGCTGAAGTAGACCTTTGGAGTGTAGTTCGGCGCCGGGCCGAGGCCGTAGAACAAGTCCCAGTACTTCCATGGCTCCGCCGTACCATTGTCGGCCTGCAGCTCGGGATCCCTGACCGCTGTCTGCTCTGGCTGCATCGGATGCTCGAGGCCAATGATATGGCCGACTTCGTGTGCCAACGCTTGCGGCCGGTCGAAGAGCCAGCTGTCACACGTGAGAGTTGCGGGTCCCTCCCAAGCACGGCGACCCTCGCCGCCATTTGAGTAGTGGGCCACGAGAACATCAATTCGCGAAGGGTCGCCAAAGGATTGCTTGGCACGCGTAATCCAGTCGATCTCGGCGAACTTCTGCCCGCTGTTGTCGGAGGCGTTCGGAAACACCTTCTGAAGTTCAGCGCTAACCTGATCCCAAGGCCGCTCGGGGCAAAGAAAAGATCGGAAGGGTTGCACGTTGTGTAGAACGTCGGCATCGCGTACTTCTCAATCATGCTGACGTACACCTGGACGTGTACCGCTCGCAGCGCGAAGTTCGCCCGCTCCACTGCGCGCTTGATGGCATCGAAGCCGACGGTATCCGGACCGCAATTCGGGTGGCCGACCGGATCTGGGTCGTCAGTGCATGGGGTGCACGTATTCCAGTCGGCGGGCGGTTGGGCTGCCGGTACGTCCTTATAGAGGTCGTCGATCACGGGCTGAGCGTGGCAGTCGTTGGTGACCTCGACGATTCGCAGAGGGATGACGCGTTCAATCCCGAAGCTCGAGAACTCCTGATGCGTCTCTGCCACTCGCTCCGACGTCTTCTCCGTTGACTCGCTGGCCACGCACGCGGTCAAGGCGACGGACGACAGGAAAACCGCGAGGCCAAGTCCCGCAGAAAGATGGTGGTGCGGTGCTGCGGTGCTGCGGTGCTGCGGTGCTGCGGTGCTGCGGGTGTGAATCGCGTCATCGGCTGCCTCCATCGTCGCACATGACGTGACACGCCAGATGATAATGATGAGCTCCAGGCTGAGGCGCGTCAAGACCTTTTTTGCAGAGCACACTTGGCGAATCGGGAGCCGCTAGCAAATTCGAACAGGTTTCGGATTCCATCACCTATCGCGCACGCCGATGCTACGCCGACCGGGCGGCGTGATCAACGCGGGGATGGGGCTGGATGTGGCTGGATGCCGAACGGTGGGCGGAGCGATGCGTCCGCGACGCGCGACGGCGCGTCGGGTCGCGAGCTTGCAAGGCGCGTGAGAACCTACGCCTCGTCGCAGCCCGCGAGCTGCGAGTGGTCGAGCAGCGCGGGGTAGCGTGCGCGCGCGGGCACGGGCGGTGTGGACGGCAGGCCCACGGACTCCAGGATGGCGCGAATCGGCTCCGGCTCGGTGAGCATGGCTATCATCCGAAGCTGACCGCCGCACTTGGGGCACTTCAAGGAATCGATGTCGTAGACGCGCGCCAGCAGCGTGTGCCAGTCGATATGCTGCTTGCTGGCAGCGTTGACGCAGCCACGCGCCAGGTTGCCGTCGGGTTGGGGCGCGTCGTGCTTGTCCACGGGGGCAGCCATGGCCGTGCGCGAGGCATCGAGGGTTCGAGCTGGGCGGCCGGTGTCACGCGTCGTGGCGCTGTCGCGTCGTTGACCTTCGTATGGCAGCACGAGCGGTCCTCGTGCTTGGGCGGCACGACATGCCGACGCCGCTTCGAAGCGCTCGACAGCACGCCGACGTAGCGCACGAGCGGTTGGCGTGGGGCAGGAACCAACGCGGCGAGCCGCGCGGGAAAAAACGGCTCCAACAACAAGTGGGGGCGCATAGGGCTGCGTGCGTACTTGACGAGGTAGGCGATGCGTCTGTGCTTCGTCGAGCTCATGCGCTCCATGCTCAGGGTGTGGCGCACCACGTAGCGGCAGAGGCGCTCTCGTCCTTCGTCGTCGCCCGCTGCGATGGTCACGCCCGGGTGCAGGCCCCGGCTTTCGTGCTCGGCAAACCACGGCGTTTTGTCGCGCATCCCGAAGCGCGGATGGTCTCGGTCCGGCTCACTCGGCCTGCGGCCTCGTGGACCTCCACGGACTGCGTCGAGCAAGCTGGACCCCGTCCGTTCCGGTTCATGCGCGACGCCGTCCGAGTCGACGTAGCCGAGCTCGCCCAGGGGCAGGCTCAGACGCGCGCACGATGCTGCAGGGGAAGGCTGTTCGTCGTCGGCCTTGTCTTACGCATCGCCCGCAGCTTCACGAGACACTGGAGCGGCGGGACGCGACGCGTTTCCAGCGGTCCTGCCCGCCCCATGCCGTCGTCGCAGTCCGTCGACAGTTCGGTGTACGCGACCCCCGCGAGCGGCGTGCGGCTCCATCCGTCGCTGTCGATTTCGGCCGCGATGTAGGCAACCGACGGCTGATCGCAGGAGCCCGGGATGGGGTTGGTCGCGAAGCCGCGCACCCGCACCGAGAACCAGCCGCAACCGCCATCAAGCCCCCCGTCGGCAACGGCACGGCCAAGTAGTCCGTTCCCGACGTCGTCGTCCAGCCGGCGGGGTCGAACGTGCCGACCACGACCACCGATCCCGCGGGAAGCTCGCCAGCGGAGCGCAACGGGATCGCGGTCTCGTAGGCACTCGCAGAACCCGCCGCGGCGATCCCTGGCACGCGCCGACGCGGGCGGTGTGGACGGCAAGCCCATCCACTCGAGCATGGGGCGGAAGGATTCGGCCTGCGTAATCATCGAGATCATCCGTAGACTTCAACTCGAAAACCAGCTCCGCCCCCAACGCGAGGACGTACTGCACGTCCACGAGGACGCTCCCCCAGACGCGCCATCCGCATTCCGGCCCAAGTGCTGGTCGGCAAGCCACAGCGCGACCGCCGGCAGGCAGGGCTGACTGCAGCGCGGGTGCACAGCTCGGGCAGGTCGAGTTTGCGCAAGGCCCTGTCGCGGCGCACCCGCGGGAAACGCTCCGACCGGGCCTCGCACGCCACCCGCATGCGTTCGCATAGCGTGGCCCCGGGCGCGTGCAGCCGAGCTGGGGTTCGTTTCGCCCGCACCAGGTATCACGACCACCGTTCATCCGCACGCCTGCGGCGGCTGCACACGGCAAGCCCGGCGGTGGGCCGGGCGACCGTAGGCCTGCAAGGGCCCGTATGGAACCCGGCCCGACCGAACGCACCCTCTGGGTCTTGTGCAGCTTGCCCGGGTCGGCTAACCACGGTGCTGGCCGCATCCTGGTCTTGCCATGCTGTTGTCGATCAACCCCGAGCATCCGGAACCACGCAAGGTCCGACGCGCCGTGGAGCTTCTCGAAGCCGGCGAGGTCATCGCGTACCCGACCGACACGGCGTACGGGCTCGGATGCGACCTTTTCAACAAGAAGGCCATCGACAAGCTCTGCACGATCAAGAGGCTGGCCAATCCGCAGAAGCTCACGTTCATCTGTCCCGACTTGAGCGACATCGCCCGCTACGCCATCGTGGACAACCAGCAGTATCGCTTGCTCAAGCGAGTGCTTCCGGGGCCCTACACATTCATCCTCGAAGCCACCCGCGAGGTTCCCAAGATCATCCAGTCGAGGAAGAAGACCGTCGGTATCCGTGTCCCGCAGCACGAGGTCGTGATCGCGATCGTACGGGAGCTGGGCCATCCGGTCATCACGAGCACGGCAGCCTTGCCCGGCGAAGACCCGATGATCGATCCGAGCGAGATCGACGATGCGTTCTGGGGGCTGGCGCTGGTGCTCGACGGCGGCGTGGGGGGGATGGTTCCGACCACGGTGGTGGACCTGTCGACAGGAGACATCGAGGTGGTGCGGGAGGGAGCGGGGCCGGTCGATGCGTTGGGCTGACGGAAGGCATGGCGCGTTGGCGAAGGCCGCGCGTCCCCTGGTGGCGCGTTTTCCCTTCCTTTTCCGATGCGGTGGCCTAAGATCGGCCGGATGAAACTTTCGACGATCCGGATTTCGAGCACAGCAACCGTGATCAGGGTGCTGTTCGGCGTTTGCGCTGGGGCGCTCGCGCTCGTCGCCGGGGAGCCGTCGGCTTCGGCGCAGATCAAGAGCCCCGGAGCCCATCCAAGCTACGGGGTGGAGGTCGATCCGCATCTCATTCTGGGGTGGGCCGATCACTACTGGGGGCACAAGAACGGCTGGGGCGTGGGCGGCCGATTCACCGTTCCGATCATCGAGCAGGGGCCCATCAGCAAGATCAACAACTCCATGGGCATCGGCTTCGGTGTCGACTGGGTGCACTTCAGCGACCAGTGCTGGGGCTACTATTGGCATGGCGACTACTACGGGCCGTACGCGGGGGAGGACTGCACGGCCAACACGCTTTGGTTCCCGGTCGTCTTGCAGTGGAACTTCTGGCTCACCAAGGTCATCAGCGTGTTCGGCGAGCCGGGGCTGTCCATCGTTCATCGAAGCTGGGACTGGTACCAGCCCCATTGCCCGGGCAGTCTGAGCGGCTGGTACGGCTGGTGCAAGACGCACGACAGCGAAACCGACCTGGAGCCTTTGGTGATGTTCGGGGGCGCTCGCTTCTTGTTCAGCGACTCGGCGGGGCTTACGGTCCGTCTCGGCTGGCCCTATGCCTCGGTCGGCGCCTCGCTGCTGTTCTGACGCCTGCTAGACTGTCTGCTGTACATGTCGGTCCTGTTCTACGTCGTCGCGATCCTCGGTCTCGCCTTCCTCATGGTCGTCCATGAGGCGGGCCACTTTCTCGTGGCGCGCTTCTTCGGCATGCGCGTAACGCGGTTCTCCATCGGGTTCGGCCCGGCCATTTGGAAGAAGCAGCCCGAAGGCAGCCCCACCACCTATCAAGTCGCCATCATCCCGTTCCTCGCGTACGTGCAGATCGCGGGGATGAATCCCTTCGAGGACATCGATCCCGACGACAAGGGCAGCTATGCGAACGCCCGCCTCCACGCCCGCGTGCTGACGATCTTCGCGGGCCCGCTCGCCAACTACCTGGCTGCATCCGTCGTCCTGTTCGTCGCGTTCATGATCGGCGGCCAGAAAGTCTTGACCACCAGCATTCAGGTCATCCCGGACACGCCTGCCGCCGCCGCGCGCCTGCAAGAAGGCGATACGGTGCTCGAGGTCGACGGCCAGGCGATCACCGCCTGGGAGCAGCTTCCCGCGCTCATCTCCACCAAGGCCAACCAGCCGGTCAAGTTCGTGATCGACCGTCGTGGCGAACGCGTCACGCTCGAGATCACGCCAGCTCCCACCGGTGAAGGAGGGCGAGGGGTGATAGGCATCAAGCCCCTGGTCAAGTCGGTTCCGATGACCGTGGGCGAGGCCGCCGTGACATCGCTCAAGGAACCTCCCATCATCGTCGCCAACCTTGTCGTTGGCATCGGGCAGATGATCGCGCGCAAGGTCAAGCCCGAGCTGTCGGGGCCGGTGGGGATCGTGAGCGAGATCGCCGAGGCGGCCCGGCGGAGCTTCGCCGACTACCTGCAGCTCGTGGCGGGGCTCTCCGCCTACCTGGCGGGGTTCAATCTGCTCCCGGTCCCGGCGCTCGATGGAGGGCGTCTCCTGTTTCTGGGCTACGAGGCAGCAACGCGGCGCAGAGCCAACGCCCGCGTCGAGGCCGGCATCCACTTCGTCGGCCTTGCGATGCTCCTGATGCTGGTCGCCGCCGTGACGTTTGGCGACGTCGGCAAGCTGTTCCGCTGACCTCGGAGGGGCCGTGGCGCCGTCGATCGCGCTTGGCGGGACCGCCCTTCACGCCGGGGTCCCTTCGGCGGTGTTGTTCGCGGCGCACGATGGCCCGGTCGTCCTCGCGCAGAATGGGCGAGCGATGCCGCTCGATCGATGGGTTGTCGCGCGCGCGGATGCGGGTGTGTGCGTTCGATCGCCCGACGGCATGGCGAGCGTCGACCTGGTCGAGCACGTGCTGGCGGCGGTGGGAGGGCTCGGGATCGAGCACGGTCTGAGAATCGTGGTCGACGGCCCCGAGCCTCCGCTGGTTGACGGTGGCGCGGCCGCGTTCGCGAGCGCGATTGGACGCTTGCGGATCGCGCCGGTGCGGCAGCGGACGTGCCGCGTGGTGAAGCGGGATCGTGTGGAGATTGGCTCCTCGATCTACGAGGTCGAGCCTTCGGACCGCGTGTCGGTGGAGGTAGCGATCGAGTTCGACCACCCGTTGGTTGTCGTGCAGCGGGCCGTGTGGGACGGATCCGCGGCTGCGTTCGAGCGGGCCATTGCGCCAGCGCGCACGTTTGGATTCCTCGCGCAGTGGGGCGCGCTCAAAGCAGCGGGGCGCGCGAAGGGGGCGAACACGCGGGATGTCGTGGTACTCTGTCCGGACGGCACGTCACCGAGCGACCCACGACCCGAGCCGGACGAGTGTGTGCGGCACAAGCTGCTCGACCTCATCGGCGACATGACGCTGACGGGCGGGGTGCCGCTTGGCCGCGTCCGCGTGCAGCGTCCGGGGCACCGGACCAACCTGGAAGCGATGCGTCGGCTGCTCGCGTCGGGCGTGGTGCAGCGCGGGTGAGGCAGTCGCCGAGTCGTTGGCGGTCTGCTACACAACGCCCACGAGTTTCCATGAAACGCGGACTCTTGCGGATGTTCTTGCTCGCATCGGCGCTGACGGCGTTGTTGGGCAGGGCGCATGCGCAGGTGCCCATCTGGAAGCCTGAATACAATCCAGACGATTCGGACCAGATGCCCGACGCTCCGGCGCCGCCGACGCTGCCTGATTTGACCCACCGCGCGGTGTCGCTGTCGGTCGAGGCCACGTTTGCTTCGGTGCAGCCGCGAGCCGATGCGGGTGGCGAGGCCCCGGACCGGGTCGGTGTCTGGATTGGGCGGCTGGAGGCCGAGACGGTGCTGTCGAATCGTCGGTGGTACCTCGGGATGGCGCAGGAGCTGGCGAGGGGCCAGTCGAGCCAGGCGAAGGACCCCACGGTCCTTGGCAATCCCGAGGTGTGGGGGCGTGCTCTTTGGGCGAGCCGCGCCGGGCTGGCCTACGGTGGAGGGCTCGGCATTGTGCCGCCCCTCGTGCCGCAGGAGCAGCGCGAGCAAGACGCGCCCTCTGCGCGTGCGTCGGTGCGCTTGGTCCGCCCGTGGGACTATCCGCACTTCGCCGGGCGCGTAGTTACGTTTCGGCCGTTCGTTGACGTTCGAATCATCGATGGCCGCTTTCTGCTGCAGCTCAGGCAGGGGGTCGACGTGGTGAAGAAGGCCGTGGACGACGGGTCGATTCCGGATACGACGATGACGAGCAGGACGATGTTCTACATGGGGTATCGTCCGGTGGATCCGCTGGGATTGGGGTTGGAGCTTTCGGAGGTGTACTTCATCAAGGCGCCGGGCGTGGCGGACGACGAGCGTGCGGTGTTCGCGGTGTCGCCGTCGTTGCGCTGGATGTCGCCCGTGTTGCAGCCGGCGGTGAGCGGCATCTTCCCTTTTGATCGTCCGCTGTTCGGGGCGGCGAGGGACTACTGGGCGGTCCGGCTGACGTTCGGCATGGTGCTCGATCCCGATCCGCCCAGCAGCATCTGGTGACCCCGCGGTCGTCACCCGCACGCGCACGCTCACGGCGGGTGCAGGCGGTGATTCCTGGGGTGGGCCATCGTTCGTGGGGGTGGCTCGTCCACCGGCATGCACGGCTTCGTCTCGTTTGGAAGCCGGTCCGGCCGAATGCACCTCTCACGGGCTGACCGCTTGCGTGTGCTGCCCTTGCGCCGTAGCCTGAAGGCAACGGTCCGTTGCCACCATGTCCCTGTCTTACGACGCAGACGATAGCCGAGACGACGCGGGGCCTGCGCCCGGCACGATCATCGCGAACCGATTCCGCGTGGAGCGAAAGCTCGGCGAAGGGGGGATGGGCGCGGTCTACGCCGCCGTGAACGTCACCACCGGGCGTCCCGTGGCGCTCAAGGTGATGCACCCCGAATACGCGGCCAAGAAAGACATCGTTCGCCGCTTCATGCGCGAGGCCAAGGCCGCCACCGCCATCAACCACCCAAACGTCATCGAGGTGCTCGACGTGGTGGACACCGACACGGGCGAGCCGGTGATGGTGATGGAGCTATTGCAGGGCGAGCCGCTCGACGCTCTGTTGGAGCGTCGCGGTGCGCTTTCCCTCGGGGAGGTCGCGAGGATCATGCTCCCGGTCATTGCGGCGGTCGGTGCTGCCCACGCGCGAGGTATTGTTCACCGGGATCTCAAGCCCGAGAACATCTTCCTCGCCACCGCCGCGAATGGCGGCGTGGTGCCCAAGGTTCTCGACTTCGGCATCGCCAAGATCCTCGACCCCGCCCAGATCAACGAGTTGTCCACCAAGACCGGCGCTACGCGCACTGGGTCGATGCTCGGCACGCCCCACTACATGTCCATCGAGCAGGCCTGCGGGGAGCGTGACATCGACCACCGCACCGACATCTGGAGCATCGGGGTGATGCTCTATGTCATGTTGTCCGGGCGTCGCCCCTACGACGGCGATAACTACGGGCAGATCCTCAAGGCACTGATGACCCAAACGCCTGCGCCGATCGCCGAGCTGGTCCCGGGGCTTCCGTCCGATGTCGCGGACCTGATCGGTCGTTGCATGGCTCGCACGCGCACGGAGCGCCCGATCGATCTGCGCGAGGTCTACGGCGTGCTCAGCGCCTACACCGCGGACACGACCGTTGCGCCGCCTCCGTCGGCTGCTGGCAGCCTCTTGCAGACCGACCTGGCGACCGGCGCCACGCTGGCGGCGGCGAGCATGTACACCTCGCAGGCGCCGTCGTCCCAGGTCGCCAAGCCAAGGCCGCGTCGTCGCAATGCGCTGGTCTTGGTGGGCGTGGGGTTGGCAGCGCTGTCCATCGGCGCGGGGCTCACCGTGTGGAAGCTCAGCGGGTCAAGCCCGGTCGCCGCGAGCCCGGACCCCGGTCCGTCTGCCGCAGCGGCGTCATCGGTGCCGCTGTCCGTGCCGCCGCCGGACTCGGCGATTGTGATCAGCCCGACCCAGCCTGCCGAGCCGGCGAACGCATCGCCGTCGTCGGACTCGCCCCCCAAGACAGCCCGTGGCAAGTCGTCCGGGGCGGCGCCATCTCCCGCGACCGCCACGGGCAAGGCGTCGTCCCCTGCGACCGCGACCGACGGCAAGCCTCCCAAGGGCGGGATCATCGAGACGGTCCCCTATTGACCGGTGGCGGCGCTTGTATGCGCGCCCGTCCCAGGGCATCCTTGAAGGGATGCGGAAGCGCGTGCTGACCTCCATCCTGATTGCGTTGAGCGTTGCGCTGGGCGCACTCACCGCCGATGCAGGGCCGAAGAAGCCCAAGCCCCAAGAGGAAGACGCCACCACCGCCGCAGCGCGCGAGGCGTTCCTTGCGGGCACGGCTGCCGTCAAAGCGGGGCAGTGGTCGGAAGCGCTCGCGCAGTTCGAGAAGGCATCCAGCCTCAAGGCCGCGCCGATCGTCACCTTCAACATCGGCTACTGCCAGCGGGCGCTCGGGCGCTACGTGCTCGCCAGAGCGTCGTTCACCCGCGTGCTGGCCGACACGGCAGGGCTGCCCGACGCGCAGGTGGAAGAGGCGCGCACGTACGTGGCCGAGATCGACAAGCTGCTGGCGCGCGTGAAGATCACGCTCGATCCGCCCACGGCCAGGATCGCGATCGACGGCCGGCCTCTCGTGCCGTTCGACGATGGCACGTCTGGCCTGCTCGTTGCGGGTGTTGCACCGGCGGGTGAGGGCAAGCCGCCTCCCTCGGCGGTATTCGAGGTCGTCATCGACCCGGGCGTGCACCTGATCCAGGCCTCGCGACCGGGGCATGCGGACGCGCTGATCAACAAGACGTTCGCGCCGGGAGCACGAGAGGAGTTGCCGCTGAAGCTCGACGCGTTGCCGGCCAGCATCCATGTGGAGTGCGACCAGCCCAGGGCGGTGGTGCTGGTCGATGATCGCGACGTGGGCATGGCGCCCATCGACATCACGCGTCCAGCCGGGCGATACCGCATTCAGGTCGTCAAGAAGGGGTTCATCTCGTACGATACGACCCTTGAGCTGGCGGCTGGACAGAGGGCGAACCTGATGGCGCGGATGACGCGTGAGCAGGAGCCGATCACAAAGAAGTGGTGGTTCTGGGGTGGCACGGCAGCCGTGGTGGCGGGCGGGCTCACGGCGGCGTATCTTCTGACGCGGCCGGAGCCGTCGCCTCCGCCGTATGAGCCGGGCACGCTCAACTGGCTGGCGCAGCCACGCTAGCGGAGCCGGTGGGTAGACGAAAACCGGAACCACGAACGGCGGGGCGAGTGCCGCTTGCGATCAACCGACGCAGCAAGCGAGAAGTCATCGCACCGATAGCCCCCATTCGCGGACAATGACCGCCATGGAACGCCGCAACACAGCAGCGCGGGACCGGCCATGGTCCGATGGGCGCAGATGCCAAGATCACGCATTGCGTGCTTGCATGGGCCTGGTTGTTCGTGTGCCGCTGGATGTCGAGCGGCCTGGCGGGCCGTGGTTCAGAATCGACCCTGGATGGCCGCAGCGGATGGTCCGACGACCAGGCCCACGCTCGGCCGGGAAGCCCTCTCTCCGGGCGAGGAAGGGCCGGACGCTGCAAAGTAGATGGTAGCCGCGCCAGCCAATAGGGTGGCTCCGCCGAGGATGTCGGTCACCAGGGCGAGGTGCCTTGTCTTGTCCCGGGCGCCATCGATGGACGACCGCGTGGTGGGATAGGTATCGAGCTGCGAATCGAAGTCGTTCTTCGCACCAAGCGTCATGATACCCGTCACGGTGGTGCCGGCCGCGAAGACTCCGGTGGCAACAAGGGCGATCCAGAATCCCGTGCCGGGACCGGAGCTTGCTGGTTGGGCCAGAGGCGCGGCGGGTGGCGGCGTGGCGGGCGGAGCGGCAGCAGAGCCGGAGGGAGCCGGAGCGGATGGGGTAGCGTTGAGATCCACCGTCACGGCGTCGCCACCGGCCACTTCGACCGTGCGCGTGGCGACCACGGCACCGTTCTTCTGGATGGCGATCTTTCGGCGGCCAGCGCTGACGAGCAAAGGCTCCTGCAGCGGCAGGCTACCGATCACGGTGTCGTCGACGAGCAGCTCCCCACCGTCGACGTTGGTCTTGACGGTGAGGACCGCCACGCGAGCGCGGAGCTTGCGAATCTCGCTTTGGACTTCGGAGCGGCGTTCTTGCGCGACCTCGGCGCCACCTCGACCCAGATACTCTTCGAACGCCTTGAGAGCGCTGGCGTAGTCATGGAGTTCGACGTAAGTCTGGCCGAGGTTGTACAGGAGGCGGTAGTTGGGAGCGATGTCGTTGGCGCGGCGAAACTCGATGAGGGCGGCGGCGTAGTTGCCCTCCCGGAAGAAGTCCACCCCACGATTGAAGTGCGCCCGTGCCTCCTCGACCGCTGCGGGGCCCGGCGAGGTAATCGACGGTGACTGCGCGTGCGCGCCAGCCGGAAACGCCGCGATCGCAGCCGTCAACGCCAGCATGCGTAGGTGGGTGGTCATGCTCATGGGGCGTAGGGATCCTTGTCGTCAATGTTGTTGTTTCGTTTGTCGGGCTTGCCCCCCGCGCGCAGGTCGTCACCGGCAACGACCGTCGACGCCGGTTTGCCGGCTGCGGACCCGCTCTCCGGCGGCACCCGGCCGCCGCCTGCCATCACCCGCGTTCCCGCAGCGGCGTCCTGCACCCGTTGGAGGGCCAACTTGACGGTGACATCGGCATCGAACGCAACGCCCTGCTCTGCCCGTTCGAACCCATCCGCCGCGGCCTGGACGACGTGGAGACGTCCATCCTTGGGTACGCGCGCGCGAATCGGGTTACCGGTCAGCGGCACGCCGTCGAGCAACACCCGCGCATCGGGCGGGCTGACGAGGACCAGCAGCTCGATCGTGTCGCCCTGGTTGTCGGAAAGCCCGGCAGACGCTTGCGGGGCGGCGGTCCAAACCGATGCAGTCGGGGCCGATGGGCTGGCTACGGGCTCGTGATGCTGGCGAGTCGTCAGGACGAGGACGCCGGACAAGGCGAGCGCTGCGACAGCCACGGCGACGGTGATCCAGGTTTTTCGGACTCGGGCCGGTGTGGCGGGGCCGTCGGAACTGCCGGTGTTTCCTGTGAATCCCTTGGTGGCGGCGCTGCCGACCGAAACGGATGACGAGGAGCTGGCTTCGGTGGTGGTCGACGCCCTGCCCATGTCCGGGATCTTCGCCGTATCGATGGTGGGAGCGATCTCGCCTGTGTCCGCTGCACGCGCATACTGCTCGATCACCGTGCGAATGGAGCTGCGCTCGTCGGCGAAGGCGTCGCTAATCAAGTTGCCCAGCGAGACCGATCCCCGCCTGGTGACCCGGAAGGCCAAGGCGTCCTCGAGCGCCGACCTGAACTCCTCGGCGGTGGCGTAGCGGTCTCGCGGGTCGAGCGCGATGGCCTTGTCGCAAATCTCCGCGAGGTCTCTCGGACAATCCGGGTTCACGTCGCGGATCCTCGGCTCGCCTCCCGTGACACGGTTGTGGATGGTGGCGACATCGAGGGTGCCAGAGGCGAACCGCCTGCCCGCGAGGGCCTCCCAGAGCAATACCCCGACAGCGAAGATGTCCGCCCTCCGGTCCACCGGAGAGCCCGTCGCTTGCTCGGGCGCAAGGTAGGCAATCTTGCCCTTGATAACACCTGCCCGGGTGGCCTGATCGGAGCACGCGGCCTTCGCAACCCCAAAGTCCACGAGCTTGACCTGGCCGTCGTACGTCACGAACACGTTGTGCGGGCTGACGTCTCGATGCACGATGCCCAGGGGAGTACCGTCATAGTCGACGAACTCGTGGGCATAGTGCAAAGCACCGAGGGCATCGACGAGAATGCGCAGGTGATGCTCGAGCGGGAAGCAACCGCGCCCAATCTTCTTGATGACGGTCGCGTAGGATTGGCCCTCGAGGTACTCCATGGCCATGTAGTGCCTGCCAGAGTCTTCGCCGACCTCGAACGTGTTGACGATGTTCGGGTGGCTGAGCCGGGCGGCGAGCCTTGCCTCCGTGAGGAAAAGCTCGAGGAACTCCCCCTTGCTCACGAGGTCCTCCTTGAGGACCTTCACCACGACGAGCTTTCGAAACTTCGCCTTGCCCAGCGCCATCCCGAGATAGACGGTGGCCATGCCCCCTTCGCCAAGCTTTGCGATGATGCGATAACCGCCTAGAGCGCCGGGCAACTGGCCGTCCATGACACATGCTCCTTCAGGGAGTGGGCATCACACGCGGATACGACACGGCTCCCTTCCGAACGACGAAGCTCGTATCCCCGATCCGGGCACCGGATGCCGCGACGAATCCGGTGATCTTCGAGAAGCCCGGGTCGAGGTTCAGGAATCCCCCGCTGCCGGAAGCGTCGGTGGACGGCGCGGTGCCCACCGGGGCATTGTTGATCATGTAGTAGCCGATCGTCTGCGCGTTCTTCTTGTCGATCTCGAGGCGCACGCCTTGCGCTGGCGCATCCTGGCAATCCGTGGCCAGCGCGTACGTGTGGCCCATGTCGACCAGGTTCAGGGTCGTGCCGAGTGCCTGGGCGATTCCCTCGAAACCTTGCGGCGAAACCACGGGCACGATGGACTGCACCATCGTGTCTTCCCACACCGGCTTCGTGACGAACAGCAGGGCAGGGGTGATCGCCGGCGACGTCATCTCGAGATAGCCGTCGAATCCCGCGGGCAACGTGGCTTCGACTTGCCCGTCCGCGTTGAGTGCCGCGGGGGCGTTCAACGGCGACGAGCACTCGACGTCGAGTTTGGGACAGACGCGCACCTGGAGGTTCGCAGGGGGCTGCATGGTGATGACGTCCACGACGGTCACCTTGTACGTGAACGACGCGCCGCCGGACGACGGCCAGGCCACGGAGCCGACGCACGCCCATGGTCCCGTTGCCGCTGAGCCGGTGCAGACCTCGTTCACGCAGGTTGCGCCAGAAAAACCGCGTGCAACGCAGTCGGCGTCGGACTTGCACTGGACATCCTCGGTGTTCATCACCACCGAGCAGCCCGACAGCCAAATCAAGACACCACACACCGCAATGCGCGATGAATAGCTGATCATTCGTTCGTCCCCGGACCGCAAGCCTTGGGTGCTCGCCAACAACAGCACGGTTCGAACATACCCCATCCCCGCCAAAGATGCACGAAAATAGTGAGCGTTGCCTGCGCGCGTTTGTCCGTGCCCAGCACGGGTTGAAAGGGAGAATGGGACTGTCTCAATGGTGACCGGACGGTCATGTGTCACGAGATTCGCCGCAGCGCGGATGTGCGCCCCGCCGGGCGGACGCCCCCGCTGCATGGGACGCCCTCTTTGCGTGCCGACCCGAAACGCCAAACGCAGAAGACACGCCAGATGCGAGAAGCATCTTGACCAGGCCGGTGGAGAGCGGCGATAGCCCACATGCATGACCGCCTGGACGCGGCCAGGCGAGGGAGGCAGGGGCAAGGACGCAAAGCGCACGGGGGGCGGATGCGGCGACGAGCGACGACGCGTTGGCCGCGGTGCGGGATGGCGGCGTCTGGTTGCCTGCGGCGGCCACGACGTGTGTCGATCTGTGGATGGCTCCGCAATGGCACGCATCCGTGCGTGCAAGGCTGCGTGCAGCGCGCGTGTTGTTCACGTGGGAGACGTCCGTGCGTGGGTGGGGAGCTACGGCGCGCTGGCAGATGCCACCTGCGCTTCGCGCCACGGAGCGGAGCGCGACGGCGCGGGCGTGGGGCGCGGTCGTTAGCCCGGGTTGCTGAACTTGCCCCACTGCGCGCCGAACGCTTCAGCGGCGCCGAGCTTGGGAGCGAAGGTCGCTTCCCATTGGGCCGGCGAGTAGGCGTTGGCAATTCCGGGATACCGCTCGGCGAGCGTGGCGGCGTCCACCCCGGCCCCGAAGTCCGCCTCGAACGAGGCACGCATCGTGTCGGGGACGCCGTAGGCCAACACGGTACCCACGAAGAAACGGAACACGCCTCCATCGAGTGCGCCCCTGAGAAGACTGTTCGGCGCGCCCTCGAACGCCGCATCGAGGATGGCGTTCTTGGGATAGGCGAAGTAGTCCGGCAGGGCGTCGGAGCTGGTCACGGGCAGACCGGCCACGTTGGCGTTGCGCAGGTGGTGAGCCATGTATCCCGCACCCACCTTGCCGTCCGGGCCGGTCACGAAGTACATGTTCCAATCGCTGGTGTGCAGTGAGGGATCGCCTTCGTGGGAGTCGCTGACCTCCGCGCCCCAGGCGACACGGATCCGCACGAGCTTGACGCCTGCGCTCGCCGGCACCCCTTCGCCGTTCTTGGGGTCGTTGCGCGCATGAGCGAGGATGGCGTCGACCGTGGGCTGGGGCACGGACTCGACGTCGAGGTTCGCTGCGACGATGGGCTGATTCCAAACCTCGGAGGAACCTTGCTCGGTGTCGTTGAACATGTCGGCGCGGAGGCCGAGGCCGCTGGTCATGACCCACTGGGTGACACCGAGCAGGATGTCGCGCGGCGTGACGAACGGGTCGACGAGCTCGGTATCGGCGACGCTGAGCTGGTCCGAGACACCCATCATCCAGTTTCCGAGGTCCGCCCGGCTGAGCCACTGCCCGTAGATCCAGACGCCCCTGCGGGAAGACGGCCCCGGAACGTCGACCAGGGCGTTGATGCGCTCGTCGAGCGCGCCGTACGACCATGCGTGGCATAGCCCTTCCCAGTACTGGGCATTCGGGTCGTAGAAGCGTTTTTCGGCGCGGTACACGAAGCCGAACGCGCCCAGGCTCAATCCCGCGGTGCTGGCTGCCGTGTCGAGGGCTAGGCTGGGGCTCTGCGACCGCAGCCGCTGGGTCTCCTCGCCGGAGGACGACGGGTAGGCCGGCGCCTTGGATCCGTGGGGGAATCGCAGGATCCCCGACGCCTTCTTGGCGTAGCCGCGGCTGTGGCTCGTCGAGCCGGTGCTTGCCGAAAGCGACCCGTCGCCTACGAGGTAGATGACGTCATCCAGCACCGAGTTGGCTTGCGTTCCCAACTGAACTCGATAGACGGGGTTCTCGAGGGGAACCCAATGGTGGGGATTGCCGTCCAGGTACGCTTGAAGAAGGGCCTTGGCGTCTCCCGCAAAGGGCGTGGAGCTGGTGGCGAGGATCTTCGCGAGGAACGCCGCGACAGAGGCGTTCCGTCCGCCGGACCCCCGGAGGAACGCCCCAAGCCGGACAACGTCCGTCTCGTCGAGCTTGCCGTCTGCCCGGAGCGCTTCCCGATAAATGCGGTAGACCGCGGCGCCGGCCGGAGAGGCGTTGCAAATGCCGCCCGCCTCCGCGCACGACACCGCCGCAATGCTGCCCGGCGACGGAGGCGCTCCGCCCTTGCAGACTGGCTCATAGTCCGCGCAGCAATCGCCATATCCTTTGCAAGCGTCGTCGCAGTAGCAGGACCCGGACCCCTTGCCGCCGCAGAGGTTGCCGGTCGTTCCCGCACAGCTTCCGGCGGCGTCGGCCTTGCCTAGAGGGCCCCGCGGGGCCTCCTCGCCGGCGGGTTCCGTGGATGTGTCGGTCGCGTCGGGGCTGCCGCCGCAGGCGGCGGATGCGAGCGCAAGAGCAGCGAGCAAAGAGAGATGTCGGGTTGTCATGGTCGAGTCCTGCTTGTTGGATCCTGGACACGCCAGGTCGACGATGGGAACGGGTCGACCCGGTCGACCGGCCGCCCTTACACGCGCCGTGCCAGGTGCACAAAGGTGCGACTTGGTACGAAAACGAGGTAAGCGGCGGCTGACGTCCGGCCAAGGCCGGAACGAACCTGCCCGAAGGTGGGATCTCAACCATCCCACCTGCTTGCCCACCTGCTTGCATCGATGACGCGCAAAGCCGAGAACCTGCGGCTCGGCAGGGGCCGGCGGATCCCTACCGCGCGGCCAAACGCGTGGGTTGTGCGGGGCGCCCGCATGTCGTAGTGTCCCGCCCACGCCCCATGCGCTATCTCGCACGCCTGCGTGCTTTCGGCTTCATTGCGCAGTTCGTCGTGCTCGATGTGGCACTCCGAGGGATGTCCTGCCTGGGGCACCCGTGGGCGAGCCTGGTCCATCAGGGGCAGAGTTTGTTGCTCTGGTCGGTCGTCTGGGCTTTGCGTGGCCGCCGCGGCGCCAGGGTTGTCGCGGCGCTGGCCGCCGCGTCGATTCTCGCGGTGCAGCTCACCTTTCGAAGGTACTACCACGGGAACATCGACGCACAGGTGCTTCGCAGCGCGGTCATGTGCTGGTCCGACGTCTGGCCGGTCGTGGTCCGGGCTCTGCCTCAAGCATTGTGGATTGCCGTGCCGGTAGCGATCGTGCAGTATCTGATGCTGGCGCCCTCCGGCGGGAACGCGGGGCGGCTGCCCTTGATTTCCGCGGGGGTTCTGGTCCTCTCCGTCGCGCTGGCCGGTCCGGTCGGGCAGGGACCGCCCGACCTGCAGCTCATCGAAGCGCTCCGTATCCTGTGGCAGAAGCCGGTGCAAACGCATGTTGCAAGGGTCGAGGTTCCGCCCCTGATCTCGTCCCGGCCGCGGCTCCCGAACATCCTGCTCGTGATTTCGGAAAGCGTTCGGGCTTCCGACTTCTGCTCTGCCCCGGTCGGCGATTGTCCCGTCGCGCCGGCTTCACGGCCGGCGGAACTGGATCGCCCTGCGTCAGCGTTCGCGGATCGCGAGGGCATGAGCTGATCCCGGGCGGAATGGCAGTGGGGATATCGTCAGGCACAAGGCGGTCACTCGAGGGGGCGGTG
>Ga0272446_1003042_pt1 | contig 21814 bp, 21 predicted proteins | sample YNPCB0061_FD_194587 | JGI IMG/M metagenome (GOLD analysis project Ga0272446, IMG submission 194587) | Hot spring microbial mat communities from Yellowstone National Park, WY, United States - YNP-CB-006-1 | ecosystem: Environmental > Aquatic > Thermal springs > Hot (42-90C) > Sediment | place... | reverse complement strand
CCCCGCCGCGCGCGGACACGGCCGAGGCCGCCGCGCCCGCCGCCGCGCCCTAGCCGCCTGTCCGGCTTGCCCGCCGGCCGCAGATCGGCGCATCGGCGGCTCAAGGCGCAGAGGTCATGCCGTTCAGCCGCGATCAGGCCCGCCCGAGCCCCTCTCCGGCATCCACCGAAGGGCGGTCCCGGCGCCGGTCATCGCCGCCGGTGCCGAGGATCGCCGCGATGGGCGCCCGCGGCGCTCCCCTCCTGCACCGCCACCCGGGACACGGCCCCGTGGCGAGCCGCCGGGTCGGCCTCTCCAGCGGGGCGGCCCGGGCGGAGAGCCCCCGCCGCCGTTCCTGCATGTCCCGGCAGCGAGGCTGCCCTTCGGACATCCGTGCGGGCTCCGCCTCGCCCGAGACACGGCGGATCACGTCGCAGGACGCACCGCCGGGAGCGGCGCGGGCGTCGAGGTCGCGCCCCGCCAGGAGGGCGGCTGCGGCCAGCCGGGCAGGGTCCGGCCGCTGGCGCCTCCGCTACAGCACCCCGGCGAAGGGCAGGACGGTGATGCGGTCGCCGGGCGCGACGGTGGTCACGCGCTCGGGCAGTTCCGCGAAGGCGTCCGACCGCGTGAGCGAGGTGAGAAGCCCCGCCCCCTCCCGCGGGAACTTCCGCGCCCGCGTCACGCCGTCCTCGAGCGCAAGCGTGACGCGGACATATTCGCGCCGCCCCTCCTTCTTGCGATAGGCGAAGTCCGCCACCGCCGCGAAGCGGGGCAACGGCTCGGCCGCCGCGCCGGCGAGCCGCAGCACGAGCGGGCGTGCGAGGTGGAGGAAGCCGACGACCGCCGCCACGGGATTGCCCGGCAACCCCAACACCGGCGTTCCGCCCACCACGCCCATGGCGGCGGGCCGCCCGGGCTTCACCGCGAGGCGCCAGAACACGAGCCTGCCGGCGGCCTCGATGCCGGCGCGGACATGGTCCTCCTCCCCCGTCGAGACGCCGCCGCTCGTCAGCAGGAGGTCATGCTCCCGCGCCGCCGCGGCGAGCGCCTTGCGCGTCGGTTCGGCGCGGTCCGGCAGGATGCCGAGATCGGAAGCGCGGCAGGGCAGGCCGGCGAGCAGGGCGAGCAGCGTGAAGCGGTTGCTGTCGTAGGTCCGGGCCGGCCCGAGGTGCTGGCCCGGTTCGACCAGCTCATCGCCGGTCGAGAAGACGCCGATGCGCGGCAGCGGCCGCACGGCAAGCCGCGCCTGGCCGAGCGCGGCGGCAAGCCCGATCTCCGCCGGGCCGAGGCGCCGGCCCGCCGGCAGGGCGAGTTCGCCCCGCGCGATGTCCTCCCCCGCCGGGCGGGCATTGGCCCCGCGCTTCAGCCCATGGGGCACGAGCAGGGCACGCCCTTCGCGGCGGATGTCCTCCTGCATCACGCAGGTGTCGGCGCCGGGGGGCATCGGCGCGCCGGTGAAGACGCGCATCGCCTCGCGCGGGCCGACGGGGCGGATCGCGATGCGCCCCGCCGCGACGCGCCCCGCCTCCTCGAAGCGCGTCACCATGCCCTCCTGCAGATCCTCGTGCCGGAAGGCCCAGCCATCCACGGCGGCATTGAAGAAGGGCGGCAGCGGGATGGGGGCGATCAGGTCCCGCGCCAGCACCCGGCCGCGGGCAAGGGCGAGGGGCACCTCCTCCTCCCCGCCGAGGGAGGGGACGCGCTCGGCGATCAGCGCCTGCGCCTCCTCGACCGACATCAGCGCGCCGCCGAAGGCGAAGCAGTCGTCCGAGAGCTGCGCCATTCAGGCCTCCTGCGGAAGTGCCCAGGCGATGTCGCCGAAGGGAAGCGCCTTGGCGAGGACGAGGTCGGCCACCGCCTCGACATCGTCGAGATGCGCCCAGGGCAGGTCGTAGGGGGGCGGCAGGTCGGAGGCGACCGCGACGATGCCCGGCATTTCCGGCCGCATCCAGGGCTTGCCGTTGGCGGCGCGGTGCACCTCGATCTTGGGGTGGGCGTCGCGCTTGAAGCCTTCGACGATGAGCAGGTCCACCGGGTCCATGCGGGCGACGAGCTCGGGCAGCGTCGGCTCCCGCGCGGTGCGCAGTTCGGTCATCAGCGCCCAGCGCGCGCCGGAGGCGACCATCACCTGCCGCGCCCCGGCCTTGCGGTGCGCCCACGAATCCTTGCCGGGCACGTCCACGTCGAAGCGGTGGTGCGCGTGCTTCAGCGTGGAGACGGCGAGGCCGCGCCCGATCAGGCAGGGCAGCAGCTTCACCATCAGCGTGGTCTTGCCGGCCCCGCTCCAGCCCGCGAGGCCGATGATGCGTGTCACGTCGTTCATCCCCGGACACGGAACGGGCGCCCGGCTTGCGCCGCGCGCCCGAGCCTGCTGCCGCCGGAAGCGGGCGGGATCAATCGGCGCCGGCGGCCTTCGCCGCGGCCGGCGCATCGGCGCCGCGACCCTTGGCGAGTTCCTGCTCGACCCAGAGGCTGTGGTGCTGCTTCGCCCAGTTCAGGTCCACCTGCCCGGTGGTCATGGCGACGGAGGCGCCCTCCATGCCGATCGAGCCGATGTAGATGTGGGCCAGCATCACCGCGATCATCAGCACCGAGACGATGCTGTGGATCATGTGGCTGAGCTGCATCCCCGCGATGTCGGTGAACATGAAGGGGAAGACCAGCATGTAGCCGGTCACCGCCACGGCCCCGCCGCCGAGGATGGTGATCCAGAAGATCGCCTTCTGGCCGCCGTTGAAGCGCTCGCTGTCCGGATGCGCGTTGCCGATGAGGCCACCGCCCGCCTTGAACCAGGCGACGTCGCGCCCGTTCGGGATGTTGTCCTTCACCCACAGCAGCAGCATCAGCACGAGGCCGAGGGTGAAGGGGAAGGCGAGGAAGTTGTGCGCGTACTTCCCCCACTGGCTGATCAGGGTGAAGGCCTCCGGCCCCACCAGCGGCAGGAGGATGTGGCGGCCGAAGGTGAGGTTCAGGCCCGAGAGGGCGAGGATGATGAAGCAGGAGGCCACCATCCAGTGGTTCGTGCGCTCGAGCAGGTTGAAGCGCTGGATGGTGCGGCCCGACGGCCCGCCTTCGATCGGAATGCGCCCCTTCGAGAGGCGGAACGCGACCAGGATGGCCAGCATCCCGAGCACGGCGATGCCGCCGACCCAGGCCAGCGTCACATTGTGGAAGTCCCGCCAGGCGCGGCCGGCGGGCTGGATCAGGTTGGCCGCCCGCTGGTCGGGGATGGTGATGCGCCCGGCGATGCGGCCCCCCTGCAGCGCCTTCATCACCTCGAGCTCATCCGCCACGGGCGGCACCATCGGGGTCGGGCTGGTCGGCGTGCCGCTGACCAGCGGGGTGGTCTGCGCGTGGCCGGCCACCGGCGCGGCGACGAGCAGGGCGAGGGCGAGAAGCAGCGCGCGCATCAGATCGCCACCGTCTCGCGATAGGCGGTGCGCCAGCCCCAGGCGCCCGAACCGTAGCCGCGCTTCTGCACCCGCTCGCGGTAGATCTGGGCGATCACCTCCCCATCCCCGGCGAGCAGCGCCTTGGTCGAGCACATCTCGGCGCAGAGCGGCAGCTTGCCCTCCGCCAGGCGGTTGGAGCCGTACTGGATGTATTCGGCCTCCGTGTTGTCCGCCTGCGGGCCGCCGGCGCAGTAGGTGCACTTGTCCATCTTGCCGCGGCCGCCGAAGTTGCCGAGGCGCGGATACTGCGGCGCGCCGAAGGGGCAGGCGTAGAAGCAGTAGCCGCAGCCGATGCAGAGGTCCTTGTCGTGCAGCACCACCGCATCCGCGGTGGTGTAGAAGCACGACACCGGGCAGACGGCGGCGCAGGGCGCATCCGTGCAGTGCATGCAGGCCATGGAGATCGAGCGCTCCCCCGGCTTGCCGTCGTTGATGGTGACGACACGCCGGCGGTTGATGCCCCAGGGCACCTCGTGCTCGTTCTTGCAGGCGGTGACGCAGGCGTTGCACTCGATGCAGCGCTCGGCGTCGAGAAGGAACTTCATGCGGGCCATCTTCGTGGTCCTCCGTTACGCCGCACGGATCTGGCAGAGCGTGACCTTCGTCTCCTGCATGAAGGTCACCGGGTCGTAGCCGTAGGTCGTCACGGCATTCACCGATTCGCCGAGCACGATCGGATCCATGCCCTGCGGATACTTGCCGCGCTGGTCCTCCTGCATGAACCAGCCGGCGAAGTGGAACGGCATCCAGGCCACACCGGGGCCGACGCGCTCGGTGACCAGCGCCTTGACGCGCACGGCCTTGCCCTGCGGCATCTCCGGCCCCGTCACCAGAACCCAGGCGCCGTCGCGGATGTTCCGCGCCGCGGCGTCACGCGGGTTGATCTCGATGAACATGTCCTGCTGCAGTTCCGCGAGCCACTTGTTGGAGCGCGTCTCCTCGCCGCCGCCCTCGTACTCGACCAGCCGGCCGGAGGAGAGGATGATCGGGAAGTTCGGCGCCACCTGCGGCATCCGGTTCTGGATGGACTGTCCGAGATGCGGCAGGCGGAAGGCGCGCCGGTCGGGCAGGGTCGGATACTGCGCGATCAGGTCGGTGCGCGGCGTGTAGATGGGTTCGCGGTGCACCGGGATCGGGTCGGGCAGGTTCCAGGCATTGGCCCGCGCCTTGGCGTTGCCATAGGGCACGCAGCCATGCTCCATCGCGACCCGGATGATGCCCATGGAGAGGTCGGTCGCCCAGGAGGCGGTGCCGCCCTGGCGCTGGATCGAGGCCTTCTCCTCCTCGGTCAGTTCGGCATCCCAGCCCAGCCGCGCCAGCACCGCGGTGGTGAACTCGGGATAGCCGTCGGTGAGCTCGGAGCCCTTCGAGTAGGAGCCCTCGGCGAGCAGCGAGACGCCGTTGCGCTCCACGCCGAAGCGGGCGCGGAAGGTGCCGCCGCCCTCCTTCACGTGCAGATTCGTGTTGTAGAGGATGTGCGTGCCCGGATGGCGCCATTCGGGCTTGCCCCAGCAGGGCCAGGGCAGGCCGTAGTAGTCGCCGCGGATCTCGGGGGGCGCATCCTCCTTCGCGCGCAGCGTCACCAGGTCGAACTTGTCCTGGTGCTGCATGTGCAGCTTGAGCCTCTCGGGCGACTGGCCAGTGTAGCCCGTGCTGATGGCGCCGCGGTTGATCTCGCGCAGGATGCTCTCGGGCGTCGGCTCGCCGTTCACGATCTCAAAGGCGCGGAACATCTCGGCCTGGAAGCGGATCGGCATGTTGCGCCGCTCCGCCGCGCGGTCGAGCGCGCCGGCGAGCTGGTACATCGCGTAGTAGTCGGACTTCGATTCGAAGATCGGCTCGACGATCTTCGACCCCCACTGGATCGAGCGGTTCGACGCCGTGCGGCTGCCCGAGCATTCGAACTGCGTGCAGATGGGCAGCAGGTAGGTGTTGTCCCGCCGGCCCGAGAGCACCGCGAAGGTGGTGGGATGCGGGTCGGCGACCACCAGCATCTCGAGCTTCTCGAGGCCCTTCACCGCCTCGGGCATGCGGGTGACGGTGTTGCCGCCATGGCCGAACACCATCATCGCCTTGTAGTTGTCCCGCTGCGCGAGCCCGGTCTGCGCGTTGACCGGCATCGTCGCCGCGTCGAAGTAGCGCGTCGTCGGGATGCCGGGCGTCTCCATCATCTGCTTGCTGTCGAAGCGCGCCACCATGCTCTCGTAGGAGACGCCCCAGACGCGAGACCAGTGCCGCCAGGCATTCTCATCCAGCCCGTAATAGGCCGGCAGCGTCGTCACATCGAGGCCGAGGTCCGTCGCGCCCTGCACGTTGCAGTGGCCGCGGAAGATGTTGGCGCCGTTGCCCGCGCCGCCGACATTGCCGGTGGCCAGCAGCAGGATCGAGAAGGCCCGCACATTCGCCGTGCCGACGGACTTCTGCGTCGCGCCCATGCACCAGATGAGCGTGGCCGGCTTCTCCTTGGCGAACATCTCCGCCACCTTGCGCAGCTGCGCGCCCGGCACGCCGGTCACGCGCTCGACCTCGGCGGGGTTCCACTTCTCCACTTCCTTGCGGACATCCTCCATGCCGTAGACCCGCTGGCGGATGAACTCCTTGTCCTCCCAGCCGTTCTGGAAGATGTGCCAGAGCATGCCCCAGATCACGGGGATGTCCGTGCCCGGGCGGATGCGCACGTATTCGGTCGCGTGCGCGGCGGTGCGCGTGAAGCGCGGATCGATGACGATGAGGTTGGCGCGGTTCTGCTCCTTGCCGCTCAGCACGTGCTGGAGCGAGACGGGGTGCGCCTCCGCCGGATTCCCGCCCATGATGATCATGGTCTTGGAATTGCGGATGTCGTTGTAGGAGTTGGTCTGCGCCCCGTAGCCCCAGGTGTTCGCAACCCCCGCGACGGTCGTCGAGTGGCAGATGCGCGCCTGGTGGTCCACGTTGTTCGTGCCCCAGAAGGCGGCGAACTTGCGGAAGAGATAGGCGCCCTCGTTCGAGAACTTGGCGCTGCCGAGCCAGAAGACGGCGTCGGGGCCGGAGGCCTGGCGGATCGCCATCAGCTTGTCGGCGATCTCGTTCAGCGCCGTCTCCCAGGTCAGGCGCTGCCACTGGCCGTTCACCAGCTTCATCGGATACTTGGTGCGCCGGTCGCCGTGCACGAGTTCGCGCACCGCCGCTCCCTTCGCGCAATGCGTGCCGCGGTTGATCGGGCTCTCCCAGGTCGGCTCCTGCCCGACCCAGACGCCGTTCTGCACCTCGGCCGTCACGGTGCAGCCGACCGAGCAGTGGGTGCAGATGTTCTTCACCCGCGTGACCGGCTGCTGGTGGTTCATCGGGCCGGCCGCGGCGGGCCGCACCGTCGAGAGCGGAATGGCGCCGAGCGCCGCGAGCCCCGCGCCGGTGACGCCGGCCTGGCGGAGGAAGGCGCGGCGGTCGAGACCGCCCGAGGACAGCCCGGCATAGGCCGCGGCGAGGCGCTGCCGCCCCGCCCGCGCTTCGGAACGCTTGATCAGCATGGGGTTTCGCTCCCTCTTGGTCTCAGCCGCCGTAGCGGTTGGTGCGATAGAAGGCCTGCACATGCGCGCTGTTCGGCTGGTAGCGCGCCTTGAGCCGGTCGGCCTCGTTCTCCTTGCGGGCGGTGCCCGCCGGCACGGCATCCGCACGCACCGGACCGGCCGCCTCCGCGACCCCGGCGGCGGCCGCGGCGGCGCCGCCGAGGCCGAGCGCCTTCAGAAACCCGCGACGTTCAGCCATCTGTTGTTCCTTCCTGGTCATCTCTCGCCTCTCCCGGTCGCTTCAGCCCGGCAGCTCCTGGGCTGCCTGCTCGATCTCCATCGCCACCCGCCCGAGCGTGCCGACCGCGCGGTAGAAGCGCGCCGCGCCGGCCGTCTCGAGATCCGTGAAGAACCTGCCGGCCCAGGGCCGCAGGTGCTTGCCGAAAAACGCCTCGGCCTCCGCCACCCCGCCCGCGAAGCCGCCCGAGAGCAGCCCGGCGTAGATCTCGCACTCCGAGGCGATGTGATCCTCGGGCTCCGCCACCCCCGCCGCGCGTTCGAGGCCGAGGCGCAGCATGTCCGCGCGCAGCTCGGCAAGCGGCCGCTCATGCAGGAAGCCGGTCAGGTAGTAGGAGGCGAAGGGCATCAGCTCGCCGCGCCCGAGGCCGATGAAGAGGTCGTGGAACTCGCGCTCGACGGAGACGCAGTCGGCCGCGGCGGCGGCGCGCGCAAGCGCCCCATAGGCTTCGCCGAGCGGTGTCGCCGCCCCGCGCAGGCCGCTCAGCGCATCGAGCAGCGCGGCATCCGGCGCCGACACCAGCAGACGCCCGAGCAGCGCGAACAGCCTCGCGCGCTCCGTCGTCATCGCGTCGTGCATGCCATCGACGGTGCCCGCTGCGGCCATGCCGTGCCCGGTCTCCCTCTCCCCGTATTCCTGACAACATTACTCTGACAACCGCGCGCCTGACAACATATTGAAAAGCCGCCGGTTATTGAGAGTCGCTCTCAACTCGGCAGGGCCGAGCCGTGGCGGCGCACCGCCGGCCGCGCCACCGCCGCGGCCTCGGGTGGCGTCTCCGGGATCGGCGGGGCCTCGGCGATGACGGCCGCGGTCGGCGCGGCGTCGCGTGGACCCTCGGGCAGCGCGGTCGCCGGCGGCGTGCTGACCGCCTGCGGTTCGTCGTGTTCCGCCGCGGCTTGGGCCGGCGGCCCGGCCGGGGCGTCCTCCTCGCGCTCGAGGCCCAGCATGCGAAGGGCCATGCGCCGCGCCTCCTCGGGCAGGTCGGGGGCGAAGCCGGGCACGCCGGCGGGGGCGTTGTAGTCCCAGGCGTAGTCGGCGGGGCCGACGAAGTCGCGGATGGCCGGGTCGAGCGACCAGGCCCGCCGCAGCGCGGCCCGTTGCAGCGCGGCGGGCACGCCCTTGCGAAGAAAGGCCGAGAAGTCGCTCTCCGGCGTCAGCGATTCGATCGGCGGCAGGCTCGCGGGGTCGACTTCCGGCTCGGGCGGCGCTGCCGCCCCGCCCACCGCGGGGGGGGGCCCGGAGGGCGCCGCGGTCGCGGTCGCGGGCGCAGCCGCGTCCGGCGCCTCCGGCGCGGCAACGGCGGCGGCCGCCCGCTTGCGCCGCGACCAGCGGGAGAGGAAGCCCTCCCCGGTCACGGCCCCTCCACGCGCGAGCGCCGGCCAAGCGCCTCCGCATCCGCCCGGTCGCGCTTGCGCTTGTGGAACGCGCGCACCTTGTGGTGCTCGGCGACGAAGCGCTCGAGCACGAGGCGCAGCCGCGGCGGCATCGGCAGCGCCTCCAGCAGGTCGGACCCCGACTCGGCGTAGAGCTGCGCCTCTCCCGCATCCACCGTCACCGCCTGCAGGCGGAGGCCCGGAGGCGCCTCGACCGGGCGCAACAGCACCCAGATGCGCGGCGGATCCTGCTCGAGGTTGTGGATGTAGTTGTCGGTGTCGGTCGGATGGAGCGCGACCTCCGCCACGCCGGCGAAGAAGAGGCTCCGGCCCGCCTCCTCGCGCAGCAGCGTCCAGGGTGCGATGGGGGGGCAGTCCTCGAGCACCTCCCGCGCCGCCCAGGTGAACTCCGCCCAGGGCGTCACGCCCGGGCGGCGTTCGGCGACGACGCCGACGGGGATGCGGACCGTGCCCGGCACCTCGAGACTCACGCTGCTTCCTCCCTCGTGACCAGCGGCAGCCCGGCGACGAGGTTCTGCGGCTTCATGCGCACGCGCCCCGCCGCATCCATCGCCAGCGCCAGATAGACGGGCCGCCCGGCGACCCGCGGCAGCACGCGGGTGGCGTCGCGGAACTCGAGCACGCCGAGCCAGAGGATGCGCGCGAGGCGCTCCTGCGCCACCTTCCGCCCCTGCCAGAGATCGTTGGCGATGGCGCTCGCCTCGGCATCCAGGCCGACATGCCATGTCCAGTGCGCGTCCTCGATCACGGGGACGGGGCGGATCGCGACCTCCTCGCCGAAGAGGTGGCGGATGAAGCGTTCGAGCATGCGCGCGATGCCGCGCGCCCCCTCCCGCCCCTGGGCGATGTCGAGGGCGAAGTCGTGCGCGTCCGACCGCCCGTGATAGAGCGGCGCATTGGACTCGTTCAGCACCTCGAGCTCGACTTCCCGCGGCCGGGCGCCCGCCTCCACGAGAAGCTGCCCGAGCGCGCCGAAGCCGCCGTCGCGGCCGCGCATCTCCACCACCTCCTCGTCGGCGAGCAGGCTCGCCCCCTGGTGGATGGCGGCGCGCTGCGGGCGGTAGAGGAGTTCTCCCGCGCGCAGGACGAAGGGATCGCCCTCCCCCTCGAGCGCCGCGCGCGCCACGAGGTGCGTGAGCATCTGCAGCAGGATCGGCGGGATGCCCGCCACCCCCTCGCGGTAAAGCGCGAGCCAGGCCGCCTCGAGCGTCGGGTGGGCGGCGACGCGGTCGCGGAAGGCCAGGAAATGGCCGTAGTTCTCCCGCGCATCGGCATCCGCGAGGGCCTCGATCCGCGCCCGCTCCACCGGCTGCAGCGGCTCGGCCATCAGCGCCGCGTGCAGCGCGCGCTCGGCCGCGCAGGCCTCGGCGGGGGGGAGCAGTTCGGGCCGGGCGAGGAAGGCGCGCCAGAGGTCGGGCGTGGCGACGAGGCGGCCATGCTCGCCGACATCGCAGAGATGATGACCGGAGGCGACCCAGAAATCCCCGGGGGAGAGCAGCCCGCTCATCGCGCCGCCTTCGCCATGCGCGCGAGGTCGGGGCGGATCGGCGCCTCCTCCTCCTCGCCGGTGACCTCGACCGTCGCGAAGACCGGCAGCGTCTCGAAGCCGCGGTGTTCGCGCGGGCGGGCGTGCAGGGTGCGGAAGCGCTCGCGCTGCACGCCATCCTCGACCGTCCGGCTCAGCGCGATGAGCGTCCCGGGCGGGTGCTCGCAGAGGGATTCGGCGAAGGCGATCTCCTCCTCCGCCGCCGCGCGCGCCGCCGCCTCGTCGGGCGCGCCATAGGCGGCGCAAAGATGCGCCGCGAGTGCGGCCACCGCCGCCTCGCGCTCGGCCGGCGTCGCGCTCGCCACCTGCACGAGGGTGGACCAGCCGAAGGAGGAAAGGCCGAGGAAGCCGGCGCGGAAGGCCTGGCGGCGCCGGCCCGCGAGCGTCGCCGGATCCTCGTCCCAGAAGCAGAAGCCGCCGGGCACCGCCCATTCGCCCGGTTCGGCCGCGCGCGGGAAGAGGAGCGCGTCGGAGGGGTCGAGCCGGATCGTCTTCAGAAGCCGCGTCATGCCGCCCGTGCCGCCATCAGCGGCATCCTCTCCCGCACACCGTCGCGCTGGATGACGAGATCGCCCGTCGCCGGGTCGAGTCCGCGCCGCGCCCCCGCCGCCAGCGCCGGGTCGAGCCGCGCGAGGTAGCGTTCCGCCACCACCCGGAAGCCGCGGCCCTGCCAGTCGGCGAGGTTCGCCATCAGGTGCCGCGCCCAGGCGGCGGTCATCTCGGCCGGCGTCGTCTCGCCGAAGCCTTCCTCGAACAGCGTGGTCCGGGCGGGGTTGCGGCCCGGTTCCGCCTCCGACGGGGCGGCGAAGGCCGCCTCGATGCCGACCACGAGCCAGGCCGGCACCTCGTCCTCCGCACAGCCGGGCGGTGCCGCGAGGCGCGCGCCGCCGACCACGCCGCCATTGACGCGGATCGTCGCCGGCCAGTCGAAGGTCAGCGGCACCTCCGGCGGCCCGAGCGCGCCGGCGGCGTCGGCGAAGGCGGCGAGCGCGGCGATCAGCGCCGGGCGCGCGGCGGCAAGCGGCTGCTCGGGCTCGAGCACCACGGCCGCCTCGATCCGCGACCAGGAGCGGACCCAGACCAGGGTGCCGGCGCCGTGCCGGGGCGCCTCGGCGATCGCGCGGGCCATGGCGTCGCCCGCCTCCCGCAACGGGATGATCGGCGTGAAGACACTCGGCAGGTCGGACAGGCCCTCGGACACTCCGCTCCCTCGCACTCCGGTGACAGCGGGCATATATGCGGCCGGCCCCGCGCCTCCAACCGGGGCAAGGTGGGGGGGTCTATCGGCCGATGAGCGGAACGGACGGGCGCATCGCCCTGGTGTGCAGCTGCGAGGACACGATGCGCCTGGACGCGAAGGCGCTCGCCCAGGGCGCGGGGGCGGAAGTGCGGATGGCGGAGCAGCTCTGCCAGGCGCAGCTCGACCGCTTCCTGGCGGCGCTCGCCACCGGCCGGCCGCTGACCGTGGCCTGCACCGCCCAGGCGCCGCTCTTCGCCCAGGAGGCCGAGGCGGCCGGGGCGCCGGCGCCGACCTTCGTCAACATCCGCGAGCATGCCGGCTGGGCGCGCGAGGGCCGCGCGGCGGGGCCGAAGATGGCGGCCTTGATCGCGGCGGCGGCCGAGCCGATGCCCGCCACGCCGCTGGTCGCGCTGGAAAGCCGGGGCGTGGCGCTCGTGCTCGGGCGCGATGCGACGGCGATCGAAGCCGCGCTCCGGCTGCAGGAGCGGCTCGACCTGACGGTGCTGCTGAGCGGAGAGGAGGAGGTCACGCCGCCGCGCAGCGCCCCCTTCCCGGTGATGCGGGGCCGCGCCCGCGCCGCCCGCGGCTGGCTCGGCGCCTTCGAGGTCACGGTGGACGGGGCGGCGATGCCGCGCCCCTCCTCGCGCGCCCGCTACGAGTGGGGGCCGGGCAAGGATGGCGCCATCAGCCGCGCCGACATCGTGCTCGACCTCACCGGCGGCCCGCCGCTCTTTCCCGCCCATGAGGTGCGCCAGGGCTATCTGCGCGCCGACCCCGACGACGCCGCCCGGGTGGAACGCGTCATCGCCGCCGCGGCGGACCTCGTCGGCACCTTCGACAAGCCGCGCTTCGTCGCCTTCGAAGCCGGGCTCTGCGCCCATGCGCGCAACCGCCGCACCGGCTGCACCCGCTGCCTCGACCTCTGCCCCACCGGCGCGATCACGCCGGGCAGCGGGCCAGAGAAGGACCAGGTGGTGATCAGCGCCGAGATCTGCGCGGGCTGCGGCGCCTGCGCCGCCGTCTGCCCGACCGGCGCGGCGACCTACACCCTGCCGCCGGCGGGGGCGCTCGCGCGGCGGGTCCGCACCCTGCTCCTCGCCTATCGCGCCGCGGGCGGGGAGGCGCCGGTGCTGCTGTTCCACGACGAGGCGCAGGGCGAGCCGATGCTCGACGCCCTGGCCCGGCACGGGGATGGCCTGCCCGCCCGCGTCCTGCCGCTGCGCGTGAACGAGCCGACGGCGCTCGACCTCTCCCTCATCGCCGGGGCCTTCGCCTGGGGGGCCACCGCCGTGCGCGTCCTGCTGCCGGGGCGCCGCCGCCACGGGGCGGAGGGGCTCTTGCGCAACCTCGACTACGCCAATGCGGCGCTGGCCGGGCTCGGCCTCGGCCACGCCGTCCCGCGCGCGGCGGCGATCGAGACCGACGACCCCTTCACGCTCGGCGAGGCGCTCGCCGCCCTGCCGCGCGCGCCCTTCGCCTTCGCCCCCTCCACCCACCAGGCGATCGGCACGCCGCGGGAGATGGCGCTGCAGGCCTTCCGCGCCCTGCGCGAGGCGGCGCGGGCGCCGGCGGCGAGCGTGGCGATGCCAGCCCTTGCCCCCTTCGGCGCGGCAGAGGTGGACACCGCCGGCTGCACGCTCTGCCTCGCCTGCACCTCGGTCTGCCCGACCTCGGCCTTCTCGGCCAATCCGGACCGGCCGCAGCTCCGCTTCCTCGAGGATGCCTGCGTGCAGTGCGGGCTCTGCGCCGCCACCTGCCCGGAGAAGGTGATCACGCTCGCGCCGCGGCTGAACTTCGACCCCGCCGCGGCGAGCCCGCGCGTGGTGAAGGAGGAGGAGCCGGCCGCCTGCCCGCGCTGCGGCAAGCTGTTCGGGACCAAGGCCTCGATCGCGCGGGTGAAGGCGAAGCTCTCGGCGCATTGGATGTTCGCCGACCCGAAGCGGGCGGCGATCCTCGAACTCTGCGAGGCCTGCCGGATCGAGGAGGCGACCTTCGGCGGCCTCGACCCCTATGCCGGGGGCGAGCGGCCGGTGACGAGGACGACCGAGGACTATCTGCGGGAGGCCGAGCGCGCAAAGCGCGAGGGGCGCGACTAGCCGCCCGTCAGTTGCGCGGCAGCCGCGCGGTGCCCGGCGCATCCGGGTTCTGGGCGCGGTGGCGCAGCAGGTGGTCCGCCAGCACGATGGCGAGCATCGCCTCCCCCACCGGCACGGCGCGGATGCCGACGCAGGGGTCGTGGCGGCCCCTGGTCAGCACCTCCACCTCCCGCCCCTGCCGGTCCACGCTGGCGCGGGGCGTGAGGATGGAGCTGGTCGGCTTGACCGCGAATCGCGCGACGATGGTCTGGCCGGTGCTGATGCCGCCCAGGATCCCGCCGGCATGGTTCGACTGGAAGGCCACGGTGCCGTCCGCGTTCATGCGCATCTCGTCGGCGTTCTCGGCCCCGGTCAGGGCGGCGGCGCCGAAACCGGCGCCGATCTCGACCCCCTTGACCGCATTGATGGACATCAGCGCGGCGGCGAGGTCGGCGTCGAGCTTGCCGTAGATCGGCGCGCCGAGGCCGGGGGGCACGCCTTCGGCCTGCACCTCAATCACGGCGCCGACGGAGTTGCCGGATTTGCGGAGTTCGAGCAGGCGCTGTTCCCAGCGCGCGGCGGCGGCGGGGTCGGGGCAGAAGAAGGCGTTTTCCCCGACCGCGTCCCAGGACCAGTTGGCCGGGTCCACCCAGTCCCCGCCCATGGCCACCAGCGCGCCGCGGATGCGCACATCGGGGCCGAGAACCTTGCGCGCGATGGCTCCGGCGGCAACCCGCATCGCCGTCTCCCGCGCGCTCGAACGGCCGCCGCCGCGCCAGTCGCGGATGCCGTATTTGAGTTCGTAGGTCAGGTCGGCATGGCCGGGGCGGAAGCGCTCGGCGATCTCGGCATAGTCCTTGGAGCGCTGGTCGGTGTTCTCGATCTGCAGCGCGATGGGGGTGCCGGTGGTCAGGCCCTCGAAGACGCCGGAGAGGATGCGGACCTGGTCGGCTTCCTGGCGCTGCGTCACGAACTTCGACTGGCCGGGGCGGCGCTTGTCGAGCCAGGGCTGGATGTCGGCCTCGCTGAGCGCAATGCGCGGCGGCACGCCATCGACCACGCAGCCGATCGCCGGGCCGTGGGATTCGCCCCAGGTGGTGACGCGGAAGAGGTGGCCGAAGGTGTTGTGGGACATCCCCCGCGGCTCAGCCCTTCTCCACCGTGATGTCCGGCGCGTCCGGGTTCTTCATCCCCACGATGTGGTAGCCGCAATCCACGTGATGCACCTCCCCCGTCACCCCGGCCGAGAGGTCGGAGAGGAGATAGAGGCCCGCCCCGCCCACATCCTCGATGGTGACGTTGCGCCGGAGGGGGGAGTTGTACTGGTTCCAGCGCAGGATGTAGCGGAAGTCGCCGATGCCGCTCGCCGCCAGCGTCTTGATCGGGCCGGCGCTGATCGCGTTGACCCGGATGCCGCGCTCCCCGAGGTCGGTCGCCATGTAGCGCACCGAGGCCTCGAGCGCCGCCTTGGCCACGCCCATCACGTTGTAGTGCGGCGTGACGCGCTCGGCGCCGAGGTAGGAGAGGGTGAGCATCGACCCGCCCGCCTGCATCAGCGCCGCCGCGCGCTGGCCGACCGCGACGAAGGAGAAGCAGGAGATGTCCATCGCCTGCAGGAAGGCCGCCCGCGGCGTATCCAGGTAGCGCCCGCGCAGATACTGCTTGTCGGCATAGCCGATGGCATGGACCAGGAAATCGATCCTTCCCCAGGCCTTCGCCACCGCCTCGAAGGCGGCGTCCATGGACGCGTCCTCGGCCACGTCGCAGGGCAGCACAAGCGAGGAGCCGACACTCTCGGCGAGCGGCCGGACGCGCTTCTCGAGCGCCTCCCCCTGGTAGGTGAAGGCGATCTCGCCCCCCTGCGCGGCCACCGCGCGGGCGATCCCCCAGGCGATGGAGCGGTCGTTCGCCACGCCCATGATGACCCCCCGCCTGCCCTGCATGAGGGTGCCGGTGGCGATCCGGGGCTCTGGCGCGGCGTCGTTCATCACTGGGGGACCCGTCCTGTCTCTCGCGGAGCGGGGGTGGTGCCATGGCGGGGAACCGCGGGCAAGGGGTTGCGGCCCCTTGTCGGGGCCGCCCGCCCCCCGATACTGGCGGGACGCGAGGAGCACAGCATGGACGGCGCCGCCACCCCCGACGATCCGATCGCCATCTTCCAGTCCTGGCTCGCCGAGGCCGCGGCGTCGGAGCCCAACGACCCCAACGCGGTCTGCCTCGCGACCGCGACGCCGGAGGGGCTGCCCTCGGCGCGGATGGTCCTCCTCAAGGGCGTGGATGCGCGCGGCTTCGTCTTCTACACCAACCTCGAAAGCCGCAAGGGGTCGGAACTGCGCCGGAACCCGAATGCCGCGCTGTGCTTCCACTGGAAGACGCTGCAGCGGTCGGTGCGCGTCGAAGGGCCGGTCGAGCAGGTGAGCGATGCGGAAGCCGATGCCTATTTCGCCTCCCGCCCGCGGACCTCTCGGCTCGGCGCCTGGGCGTCGAAGCAGTCGCGGCCGCTCGAATCCCGCTTCGCGCTCGAGAAGGCGGTGGCCGAATACGGCCTGAAATACGCCGTCGGCGAGATCCCCCGCCCGCCGCACTGGTCGGGCTTCCGGGTCCTGCCGCGGCGGATCGAACTCTGGCGCGACATGCCCTTCCGGCTGCACGAGAGGCGCGTTTTCCACCGCGAGGGGTCGGGCTGGCGCGTCGAGATGCTGTATCCGTGAACGGGCGGGCCGGCCCGCCGCGGGCGGGGAAGGATCCCCTCCCCCGCCCTGCCTTCGCCCTTCCCGGCCTGCCAGCCGCCGCCCTCGCCCGCCGATGATCCCCGAGGCCCAGTCCGAAGCCGCCGCCTTCCTCAAGCGCCTCGCAGGGGCCGCGCCCGTCGAGACCCACATCTCCGCCGTCTATGTCGGGCCGGACACCGCCTGGAAGATGAAGAAGGCGGTCGCCCTCGGCTTCCTCGACTTCACGCGGCTCGCGGACCGGGAGCGGTTCTGCCGGCGCGAACTGGAGCTGAACCGCCCCCATGCCCCGGGCATCTACCGCGATGTCGTGCCGATCACGCGCGCGCCCGACGGGTCGCTGCGTGAGGGCGGCGGGGGCGAGGTCGTCGAGTGGGTGCTGCGCATGGCCCCGATCCCGGCCGAGGACTTCCTCGACCGCATCCGGCCGACACCGCCGCTGCTCGACGCCGTGGCCGATGCGGTGGCGGCGATGCACGCCGCCGCGCCGCGGCTCGCGGCGGACCCGGTGGCGGCGATGGCGGCGATCCTCGCGGGCAACCTCCCCTCGGCCCGGCGGGCCGGCCTGCCGGAGGACCGCATCGCGGCCTGGGCGGCGGCGGCGCGGGCGGAACTCGCGCGCGTCGCGCCGGCGCTCGCCGCGCGCGGGGCGGCGGGCTTCGTCCGCCGCTGCCATGGCGACCTCCATCTCGGCAACCTCTGCCTCTGGGAAGGCCGGCCGACGCCCTTCGACGCGCTGGAATTCGACGAGGCCCTGGCCAGCATCGATGTCGGCTACGATCTCGCCTTCCTGCTGATGGACCTCGATCTCCGGCACGGGCGGTGGGCGGCGAACCGCGTGCTCAACCGCTACGTGGCCCGCACCGGGGATGCGGGGCTGGTCGCCGGGCTGCCGCTGTGGCTCTCCCTCCGCGCCATGATCCGCGCCCATGTGGAGGCGGCGCGGGGGGGCGAGTGGAAGGCGCTGCTCGCTGCGGCCGAGGCGCATCTCCGGCCGGCGCCGGCGCGCCTCGTCGCGGTGGGCGGGCTGCAGGGCAGCGGCAAGTCCACCCTGGCCCGCGCGCTCGCCCCGGCGCTCGGCCGCTGTCCCGGCGCGCTGGTGCTGCGCACGGACGAGACGCGCAAGCGCCGCTTCGGCCTCCCGCCCGAGGCGCGGCTGCCGCAGGCGGCCTATGAGGAGGCGGTGAGCGCGGCCGTGCACGAGGAGGTCTTCGCCATGGCGGCGACGGCGCTCGCCGCCGGCCAGGCGGTGGTGCTGGATGCGGTCTTCCTCGACCCGGCGCAGCGGGCGCGCGCCGAACAGGTGGCGCGCGAGGCCGGCCGCCCCTTCGACGGCCTCTGGCTCGAGGCGCCGCTCGAGGTGCTGCGCGCGCGCATCGCGGCGCGGCGGGGCGATGCCTCGGACGCCACCGAGGCGGTGCTGCTCAGCGCCGCGCAGGCCGATCCGGGGCGGATCACCTGGCGCCGCATCGCGGCCGACGAGAGGGCGGCGGAAGCCGCGCGGGCGGCCCTTGGCATCACCGCCGCGTCCCTGTGCTAGTCTGGCGCGCCGGAACGACGAAGAACGCACGCAGGAAGGGGAGCTTCGACCATGGCCTATCGACGGCTGCTGCTGCCATTGACGGGAACCGCCGCGGGGGAGGCCGCGCTCGCCACTGCCCTGATCGTCGCCCGCATCTGGAAGGCGCATGTCCATTGCCTGCATGTGCGCGTCGATGCCCGCGATGTCGCGCCGCTGGCCGGGGAGGGCCTGTCGGGGGCGATGATCGAGGAGATGATGGCCGCGACCGAGCGCGAGAGCGAGGAACGGGCCGAGCGCGTGCGCGCGCTGTTCGAGCGGTTCACCTCCGGCCTCGGGGGCATCACGCTGGCCGACAACCCGGACACCGCCGCGAAGTCCGACGGGCCGACCCTGTCCTTCGAATCGATCGCGGGGCGGGAGGAGGACATCGTCGCGCAGACCTCGCGCCTCTATGACATGGCGGTGGTGCCGCACCCGGACGCGGGCGAGGACGTCTCGAGCAGCGACGCGCTGCACGCCATCCTGTTCGACTCCGGCCGCCCCGTGCTGATCGCCCCGCGCACCGCCCCGGCCGACATCGGCACCCGCGTCTGCGTGGCCTGGAACGGCACGGCCGAAAGCGCGGCCGCGGTCGCCGCGGCGCTGCCCTGGCTGCACCGGGCGAGCGCGGTGCGCATCCTCTGCGCCGACGAATACCAGCGGCGCGGGCCGCGGGCCGAGGGCCTGCAGGCCTATCTGCGCTGGCATTCCATCGAGGCCGAGATCTTCCGCTTCAAGCCGCAGACGCGGGAGGTCGGGGCCGGGCTGCTCGGCGCGGCGCGCGACTTCGGGGCCGACCTGCTGACCATGGGCGCCTATTCGCATTCCCGGCTGCGCCAGCTCATCCTCGGCGGCGTGACACGGCACGTGCTCGAGAACGCCGAGATCCCGGTGATGATGTGCCGCTGAGCGGGGCGTCATCACCGCCCTGAATGGGCGCGATCAGCCCCGGCGCGTGGCGGGCGGCCCCCCTCGCCCCATCTGCCTGATCGGTGATGGGGCCCGCATGGCGGGCCCGGCAGATGGAGCGCACCCATGATCGAACTCCGCCCCTTCGCGAGCCTCGGCAAGGCCGATTTCGGCTGGCTGAACGCCAACCACCACTTCTCCTTCGGCCACTACATGGACCCGGACCGCATGGCCTGGGGCCGGCTGCGCGTCTGGAACGACGACGAGATCGCCCCGGGCAGAGGCTTCGACCCGCACCCGCATCGCGACATGGAGATCATCACCTATGTCCGCGAGGGAGCCATCACCCACAAGGACAGCATGGGCAACGAGGGCCGCACCGAGGCCGGCGACGTGCAGGTGATGAGCGCGGGCAGCGGCGTGGTCCATTCCGAATACAACCTCGAGCCGGGTCCGACCACGCTGTTCCAGATCTGGATCCTGCCCGACCGGCGCGGCGTGACGCCCTCCTGGGGCACGAAGCGCTTCCCGAAGGAGAAGCGGGAGGCGGGCTTCGAGGTGCTGGCCTCCGGCCGGGCGCAGGATGCGGGCGGCGGCGCGCTCCCCATCAACGTGGACGCCGCGGTGATGGCCACGACCCTGCGCAAGGGCCAGAGCCTGGTCCAGAGGCTGGGCGAGGGCCGCGCCGCCTACCTGGTGCCGGCCAGGGGCGCGATCACGATCGGCGGCACCGCGGCCCGGGCGCGCGACGGCGTCGCCATCCGCGACGAGCGGGCCTTCACCATCACCGCCACGGAGGACGCCGAGATCGTGATGGTGGACGTCGCGGCGGACTGACAGCGCCAGCCGGCACGGGCGGGCCTTCGCGCCCGGCCGTGCGGCGGCCTATCCTCGGCGCGACGATCCGAGGAGACGCCGCCATGCCGAGACTGCCCGACGGCACGCCGATTCCCGCCCTCGGCCAGGGCACATGGCGCATGGGGGAGAGCGCGGCGGCGCGCGCGCAGGAGGTGGCGGCGCTGCGGCTCGGCCTCGACCTCGGCATGAGCCTGATCGACACCGCCGAAATGTACGGCGAGGGCGGCGCCGAGGAGGTGGTGGGCGAGGCGATCGCCGGGCGGCGGGAGGAGGTCTTCCTCGTCTCGAAGGTCTATCCGCACAATGCCTCCCGCCGCGGGGCGGTGGCGGCCTGCGAGCGCAGCCTGAAGCGCCTCCGCGTCGAGACGATCGACCTCTATCTGCTGCACTGGCGGGGTTCGGTGCCGCTCGCCGAGACCGTGGAAGCCTTCGAGGCGCTGCGGCGCGCGGGCAAGATCCGCCACTGGGGCGTGTCCAACTGCGACGTGGACGACCTCGAGGAGCTGGGACCGGCGCTCGCGGCCTGCGCGACCGACCAGGTGCTCTACAGCCTGGAGCATCGCGGCATCGAATACGACCTGCTGCCCTTCTGCGCGCAGCGCGGCATGCCGGTGATGGCCTATTCGCCGCTGGGCCAGGGCGGGCGGCTGCTGCGGCAGCGGGCGCTGGCCGAGGTCGCGGCCCGGCGCGGCCTCACCCCGGCCCAGGTGGCGATCGCCTGGACGCTCCGCCACCCGCATGTCGTGAGCATCCCGAAGGCGGCCGACCCTGCGCATGTGCGGCAGAACGCGGCGGCGCGGGAGGTCGTGCTGACGGCGGAGGACCTCGCCACGCTCGACGCCGCCTTCCCGCGGCCGACACGGAAGCGTCCTCTGGCGATGCTGTGATGGCACCCGCACGAGGAAGCCGCTGCGCGACCGGTGAGGCGGGGGAAGGCCGTGTCCCGCCCGGCCGGCGCCTACTGCGCCCAGGCGCGGGCGAGCTCGAACGCCCGCTGCACCAGCGTGCGGGGGACGGCAATCCCGGGCGGCGCCTGGAAATCGTCGAAGGCCACTGATTCGAACCGTTCGGGTGCATAGGGGCGCAACCGCTGGCCGAGCCGCTCAGCCGCCAGGGCCCGGATCTGCGCGATCTGGCGTTCCTCGTCCGGCTCCGCGGCGCGCTGCCGCCGACTCATCTCGCTCAGCAGCGGGTCCATCCCCTCCCTGCCGGGGCGCATCGCCAGAGCACGGATCTCGTCCTCCGACAGCGCGGGAAAGGGGGGAATGATGGTGGCGAGAGCGGCAACGGTCTCCTCAGTGCTCAGCGGCGCCGTGTGCGTGGTGCCGGCCGCGCGCGTGAGGACCTCGTGCAGCGCAGCGACATAGCGGCGATACAGGCCGCCGCGATGAGGGCTGAGCAGGTCGGGCGCATGGCCCCGCAGGCCGTGGCCGAGCGGAGGGGGGAACATGCGACCTGCGGCATCGTCGCGATGGGCGAAACTGTCCCCTAAGGGGTGCAGCGAGAGGCCGAACTCGAACTCCTGTCCGGCCAGAGGACGGTAGGAGAGGCTGATCTCGATCCGGCGGCGGGTTTCGGCCTCGCAAGTGCGGCCGGTCAGCGCATGCAACCCCTGCTGGACATCGAGCCAGCGGAAATAGGCGTCACTGCGCTCGAAGCGCGGGACCTCCGGGCGCAGCAGCGGCGGGCTGTCGAGGAAGGCCTCGCCGCGGGCTATCATGTCGGCGGGGAGGGAACGGACATCCTCCCACGCCATGGCGATGCCGGCGGGCACGGCGTCGAGATCCTCGATCTCGTCGGCCATCTGCGCCCAGAAGGCCAGGCGATAGGCGATGGGATCGCCGATACCCGCGGCAAGGGCGCAGAAATAGACGGTGTAATAGTGCCCGGCCTCGCCCCAGCAGGCCGGCACCCGCGGATCGAGGGCCATGCGGGGCCGGAAGCGGCGCCCGCCGAGGATGGCGGCAGCGGCGAGATGGGCCTCGGCCTCCGCCGCCCGCGGCCGGGGGGGCCGGGAAGGCGCTGCTGGAGGAGGTGGGCGATCTCATGGACCAGGATCGCCCCTCGGCCGCGCCGCGGCAGCGGGCCGAGGAAGATGTCCCACCCCCCAAGCGCGCAGGCGAGCCCCCCGGCTTGGCCGGCAAGACGCGCAGCGGCGGGGCCGCTATGCAGCCTGACCCCGCCGAGATCCGCCCCGAAGCGGGCTTCGAGGAGCCGGCGCAGCGAGCAGGGCAGTGGCCTGACGGTGGATGCGGTCATGGCGGGACGGCAGCAGAGCATCCCTG
>Ga0272446_1003041_pt1 | contig 21831 bp, 24 predicted proteins | sample YNPCB0061_FD_194587 | JGI IMG/M metagenome (GOLD analysis project Ga0272446, IMG submission 194587) | Hot spring microbial mat communities from Yellowstone National Park, WY, United States - YNP-CB-006-1 | ecosystem: Environmental > Aquatic > Thermal springs > Hot (42-90C) > Sediment | place... | reverse complement strand
CGCCGCGCCCGGGCAGGGAAGTGGCGCGCCAGCGCGTGCGCGCCGCCGTCGGCGACGGCCTGCCGCGCTCGGGTCGAAGCAGGAGCCCAAGCGTTCCCCCCGACTCTGCGGCGAGCTGCAGCCGTCGCGCCGCAGCAAGGTCAAGCCTCGGCAGGTATGCGGCGACGGCGGCGAGGGCGGGGCAGCGCAGCGCCTCCTCTGCGGCCCAGAGGGCATCGTCGCCGCCCGCCTCGAGCAGGATCAGGGCCGCCGGGTCGAGGCCGAGCGCCGCGAGGCCTGGTGGCCAGGGCAGAGAGCCCGCCGCCGGCGGGCCGATCCAGGCAACGGTGCCGCCGGCGCGGCCGAGAATATAGCCGCAGAAGATCGTCGAAATCTCTGACTCTGAAACAAGAATCTCATGAATGGCGCTGCGCGCGAGGCCGCCGCCCGGAAGCGCGCCGTCGATCCCCCCGCCGAGCTTGACGGGGCTTTCGGGCGCCCGCGACTCGCCCCTTGCGATGGCGCGGCGGAGCGACTCGAGCAGGCCGGCACGATCCTCCGATGGCTCTGTCATCCCCCGCCCGACTGCCGTCATTCCCACTGATGTTCCTTATTTGTTCTAATCGGAGGCCGCTCCGTCAAGGGGCCGCGTCAAGTGACGGCTGTCACAACGGCGCGGTTGCCCGGTCCGCTAGCGTCCCTGTATTCGGTTGCGCCGCGATCGCCCGCGTGATCGGCGCGACGCAACCGCAGACGGCAACAGGAGGGCCAGGTGCATCTCGGGTCAGCAGCGTCCGCCCAGGCCGTGCGTGTGCACGCCGCGCTGCCGCCACGTGCCACGCCGAAGCCAGATGCGCTGCACGCCGATAGGGCCGGAGAGGCAGCGCCGCCCCAAACCCAGCCGGGCGCGCCCAACCCAGCGCTCGCGGGCTTGCGCGAGTCACGCACCTTCGCGACCCTCGCTGCCACACTCGTCGACCAGCTCGCCGGCGCCGACCCAGCCACGCGCGAGCGCCTGCGCACCCGGCTGCGCGAGGTGGTCGAGATCGGCTCGGCGCGCGACACCTCGGGCCCTCTCGCCGTCCTCTACGCCGCCGCGCGGCGCGACCCAGCGGCGCCGCTCGCCCCGCTGGTGACGGACCGGCCACTGCCCGAGGGCAGAGCCTTCGAGGCAGCGCTTGCCGCCGCGGCCGAGGCGCTGCGCGGCCTCGAGGAGCGCTTCGCCGCACGCGCCGTCGCGCTCGCCGCAGCATCCCAGCCTGCCGGCTCGATCCTGCCGGCGCTGCCCGGCACGCCGACCCCGGATCTTCGGACCCTCGACATCCTGGCCTGAGGCGGATCCGCAAGCGGCGCAACACCTGCGGCCGGCACCGCGCGTCCGCCTCGGCGGAGCGCTCGCCCGCCAGCTCATCCTGGTCTCGCGCGGTGACGCAGGGCGTGGAACAGGCGCTCCCGTGCGCGGGAAGCACTGCCATCTTCGAAGACTACTGTCGGGCGGCACCGTGTCGGGCTAAGCTGTTCGATGTCAGTCGTGGTGCGGGGCACCGCCGTCGTGCCGGACCAGTCCAACCGGTCGCTTCATGCCCCGTCTCCGCGTCACCGCCGGCCCCGCGCCACAGCCGGGGCCGCGCAACCACGGAGGGACCGATGACGAAGAACATGGGCACGCTTGATCGGGGCCTGCGCGTCGCCGTTGGCGGGCTTCTCGTTGTGCTCGCCGCGACCGGCACGGTCGGACTCTGGGGCTGGATCGGCCTCGTGCCGCTCGCCACCGCCGCGATCGGCTGGTGCCCGGCCTATACGGTGCTTGGCATACGCACCTGCCCGAGCGCATGAGCGTCGGGGCGCGGCCGGCAGCGGGGCGTTAACCGCCGCTTCGCGCCCGTGTGCGAGGGTGAGGGCCTCCGGGTTCGTCCGGTGACCCTCTCTTCGCGGCGGGCATGGTCCAGGCGCTGCGTCAGGCGATCGCGAACGGTGACACCGCCTGGGCGGTGGCGGTGACGCTCGCGCCTGAGGTGGATTCGCCGCCCCTCCGCGCCGCGCTTCGCCGCCTCGCCCGCCGCCAGCTCGGCGACGTCCGGGTCGAGGAGGGGAGCGGCGGCCTCGTCGCATGGTCGCGTGGCGCAGTGGAGCCGGCCGCCCTGGGGCGACTTGCCGCGCGGCTCAGCGCACTCTTGCCCGAGGTTCCAGGTGCCGTGCGTCGGCTCAGCCTGCCCGCCGATGCCGCTGCCCTCGCCGCCTTCGCCGTGCCGGTCCCGGCCGAGGCAGAGCGTGAGGCGCCGCCGACCAGCGCCGCCTCGCTGCTGCCGACGCTCGCGCGCCTCGCCACGCTTCCGCCTGAGGCGTGGACGCGTCGTTCCGCGATCGTCGCACTTCGCCCCGGTGCTCCGGCACGGCTTTTCGCCGAATGCGCGACGCCCGATGCGCGGATCCTCGCGCGGGTCAACGCTTTGGGGGGCGAGGCGGCGCCGCTCGACGAGGCGGCGCTTCGGCTCTTCGCCGAGCCCCTTCTCGCCGCTGCGCCGAGGCTCCTCGCCACGCTCGCCCCGCCCGCCCGCCTTGTCCTCGCCGCCTCTCCGGAAGCGGCGGTCGGCCCGGTGTTCGACGGGCTCGACCGCACGCTTGGCCCGGGCGGGCTCGCGCGGCTGATCCCCGCGATCGCGCTCGCCGAGGCGCTTGACGCGCCGCGCGCGATGGCAACCGCCCGCGCGCGCTTCGCCGCCGATGGCCAGCGCGTGCTCCTGCTCTGCCCCGGCGCTGCGGCGCTCTGGCTTGCGGCTTCCGTTGCCGCGGCGTCGGAGCTGATCGCGATCGGCGCTGCGGCGGCGCGCGCTGCGTTCGCGGGCGGGCTCGACCCGGGCGCCGTTGGGCCGCAGCGGCTCGTGCTGACGGGCTGCGCCTCGGAGGGCGACATCGCCTTCGGCCTCGCGCACGGCATCTCCCTGTTCGAGGGGGCAGAGATCGAGGCGCGGCTCGCGCGCCGGGCGGGCGTGGAGACCCCCGGCCGATGCTGCTGACGCCGCGTTTCGGCCCCGCCCAGCGCCACGCCGTCACCCCGGCCGAGGCGGCGCGGTTCTTCGCCGCTGTGGCAGAAAACGGCGCTGCCCGGCGCGTGCTGTTGCTCCGCCCGTCGCGGCTTCCCGGCTGGCCGGTCGCAGGCCCCGAGGTGGCGCGGCTCAGGCGCGCGCTCGAGCCGGTGCTCGCCCTGCCGGGCCTCGTCTGGAACGATCTGCCGGAGGGCGACCACCTCGCCATCTGGCGGCGCGGCGGCGAAGCGGAGGTGGCGACGCTGACGGCCGAGGCGGCGGCGACGCCTGGAGTCGCTGCCGTGTTCGACGTCCCCGCCGATCTCGACGCGCTCCGCCTCGCGCTTGCCGCGATCGCGGCCGAGCACGGCGAGTCGCTTCCCCCCGCTCCGGAGGGGCCGCCGCCGGTTCCCGTGACGGTCGAGGACGTCGCGCGCATCGAGCGCGTGATCGGCCAGGTCGAGCTGATCGACCGGCTGACCGAGCGGCCGATCTGGCGGCTCGAGGGCGAGAGCGGGAAGGAGCTTGCGATCCGCCGCTTCAGGCTCGACCTTCCGCAGCTGCTCGAGGCGCTGCTGCCTGGGCGGACGCTGTCGCCGGTGCCCGCGCTTCGGGCGCGCTTCGCCGCGCTCGCGCATGGGCGCATCCTCGCCCAGGCCGCGCGGCTCAACGATCTTGCCGGGGCAGGAACGATCATGCTGCCCTCGGACGTCGCCGCGCTGCTTGGGCCCGGCTTCGCCCGCTTCGACGAGCAGCTGCCCGGGCGGCTGCGCGGGCGGATCGTTTTCGAGATCGCGCTCGCCGATGCCGTCGCCTCCGCGGGGCGCTTCACCGCCGCCGCACGGGTCGCCGCAGCGGCTGAGGTGCCCGTCTGCCTCTCCGGCATCGCGCCGGGGCATCTCGCCGCGCTCGGCCCGCTCGCCGACGGTGCGACCTGGCTGCGCGTCACCCGTGCCGAGGCGCTTGCGAGCGACGAGTCGGCGGTCCCTCCGGCGCTGCTGCCGCGCGTGATCGCCGCCGGGGTCACGACCGAAGCGGCAGTCGACGCGCTGCGCCGCCGCGGCATCGCGATGGTCGCAGGCCCGGCCCTGGACGCGGCCTGATAACAACTGGAGCACAGGAGGTCGCCTCGTGCGCGGAGCGTTGGGCGCAACGGGGTTGCACGTCCCGGGGTTGGGCGCACTGGGATGGTTGGGCGGCTGCGCGCGAGCCAAGTCGATGGCAGCCGCTTGAAGGGGGAACCTTCACGCGTTGGTCTGGCGCGGGCGCCAGCCGACACCCCGATCAGATCGGCTCCGGCCGGAACAGGAGGGAGGGCGAGACGAGCTCGTCCTGCGCGGCGACGAGCGCGAGCTCCTCGCGCCCGGCCGCGACGGTGGCGCGCAGGATGCCGGCGAGCGAGGAGACGGCGCGGGCGAGGCACTCGGCGAGCGGAAGGCCGGCGAGGGTGTGGGCGAGGAAGAGGGCGGAGACGACATCGCCCGTGCCGCGACCCGTGATCGGCAGCCGCGGCGTGCGCAGCCGGAAAGCCTCGCCGGGCCCGAAGGCGGCGACGTCGATCGCGTCAGCGGGCGTGTCCTCGACAGCGAGGCTGGTCACGAAGAGCCGCTTCGGCCCGCGCGCCATCAGCGCCGCCGCCGCCACCTTGGCCGCGTCGAGCGTTCGGCTCTCGCAGCCCGTCAGGAGATCGAGCTCGAAATGGTTCGGCGTCATGATATCGGCCGCCGGCACGCAGGCATCGCGGAAGAACTCGGCGATTCCTGGGCGGACGAAGACGCCGCGGCCGACATCGCCGATCACCGGGTCGCACGCCCAGAGCGCGGCCGGGTTGGCCGCCTTGAGCCGCGCGTGTGCCGCGACGACGGCCGCGCCAATCGCCGCGTCGCCGAGATAGCCCGTCAGCAGCGCATCGGTCTGCGCGAGCGCGCCGCGCCGCGCCACCCCCTCCATCACCTCCGTGACGAGGCCCGAATCGAACACGCGCCCGCCCCAATCGCCGTATCCGGTATGGTTCGAGAACAGGACGGTATGGACGCCGATCACCTCGAGCCCAAGGCGCTGTAGCGGGAAGAGGGCGGCGGCATTGCCCGCATGCCCGTACGCCACCCAGGACTGGATCGAGAGCACGCGCACGTGGCTCAGGCCCATGCGGCTCAGGCTTGGGCGAGCGCGACCAGGGCCTGGGCGAGCACGCGGGCGCCGTTGGCGCAGGCCGAGGGTTCGGCGTATTCGGCTGGGTGGTGGGAGACGCCGCGTCGGCACGGGATGAACACCATGCCGGTGGGGCAGAGCGGGGCAAGGAACTGCGCGTCATGGAAGGCGCCCGAGGGCATGCGCAGGGCCGACAGCCCCAGCGCGGCGGCGGCGGCTTCGACAGCGTCGGGCACCGCCCTGCCGAACTGCACTGGCGCGGCATGGAACCGTTCGTGCACGCTCACCGTGCAGGCCGTCATCGCCGCCTGCACAACGCCCGCGATCGCATCCCCGCGCGCGGCGAGCACGGCAGGGTCGGGGTGGCGGAAGTCGATCGTGAACTCCGCGCGGCTCGCGACGGTGTTCGAGGTTCCCGGCGCGACCCTAATCGATCCGACAGTGAAACGGAGCACGTCGGCCGGGTCGCGCATCAGCGTGTTCAGCGCCGCGATGGCGCGGAGCATGTCCTGCACCGCGTCGCGCCGCAGCGCGAGCGGCGTCGTGCCGGCATGATCGGTTCGCCCCTCGACGGTGACGGTGAGCCAGCGCGAGCCCTGGATGCCGGTTACGACGCCGATCGCGCGCCCCTCGGCCTCGAGGCGCGGCCCCTGCTCGATATGCGCCTCAAGATAGGCGTGCGGCCTGAAGCCGAGCGGGCGTCGCGGCAAGTCGGCCTCCGCCGCAAGCTGTTCCGCGAGCGCATCGGCGTAGCGTATGCCGTCGCGGTCGAGGATGTCGTCGAAGGCCTCTATCGGCTTGAAGCCCGAAAAGCTCATCGAGCCGGTGCAGCCCGGCGCGAAGCGCCCGCCCTCCTCGTTGGTCCAGGCCACCACCTCGATCGCCCGCTTCGGCCTGATGCCGGCGGCGGCGACCGCCTCGATCGCCTCGAGGCCGGCGAGCACGCCGTAGATCCCGTCGAAGCGCCCGCCCGCGGGCTGGCTGTCCATGTGGCTGCCGGTGAGCACCGGCGGCAGCGACGGGTCCTCCCCCTCGAGCCTCAGGAACAGGTTCCCCGCCGGGTCGACCGAGACGGACGCGCCCATCGCGCCGGCCCAGCCGATCAGCTTCCGCCGCGCCTCCCGGTCGAGCGGGGTCAGGCAGGGGCGGTTGACGCCGTGGTTGCCGTCGGCGTCGGTGAAGCCGCCGATCTCGGCCACCGCCATGAGCCGCTGCCACAGCCGCGACTCGCTCACGAGCGTGCTCCAGTTCGGCGCCACCGAACCCTGCGCCACCGCTGCCGCCATGCCGCTCTCTCCCCCTCGCTGCGGCGCGATCAGGCCAAGCGCAGCGTGATCCGTCAACGCGCCACTTGCGCGCGTCTGGGCGGCGGGAGAGGCTTGCGTCCGATGGCGGAGAAGCGGCCCGGCCTGACCACGCATGTGCTCGACACCGCGCGCGGGTGCCCCGCTGCGGGCCTCGCGGTCGAACTCTGGCGCCTGAAGGCGGCGGGCGATCCGGAATTGGTCGTCGCCACCGTGCTCAACGCCGACGGGCGCGCCGAGCCGCCGCTTCTCGCGGAGGCCGACTTCGCCGCAGGAACCTATGAGCTGCGGTTCTTCGTCGGCGACTATTTCCACTCTGCCGGCCTCGCCGCCGACCCGGCCTTCCTCGATGTCGTGCCGGTGCGCGTCACCCTCGCCGCAGGCGAGGGGCACTACCACGTGCCGTTGCTCGCGAGCCCCTTCGGCTACACGACCTATCGCGGGTCCTGAGCCTTCAGGCGCGGAGCAGGCCGCGCATCGGGCTGACGGCGGAGGAGCCGGGGAACACCGCTGTCGCGAGCACGTCCTCCGACAGCCCGAGCTGGGCGGCGACGAGGGCCTTGGCGATCGCCCTGAGGTCGGTCGTGGGCGCGAGGTCTCGCCCCTCGTGCAGCTGCCCCGGCGCAAGCCCCGGCCAGGTGCCGCGCACCGCTCCGCCGGCCACGGCGCCGCCGGCGAGGAAGGCCACACCGCCGGTGCCGTGATCGGTCCCGGCCGTGCCGTTGGCGGCGACGGTGCGGCCGAACTCGGTCATCGCGAGCACCGCCGTCTGGCCCCAGGCCCCGCCGAGCCCCTCCTTCAGCGCGGCGAGGCCGTCATCGAGCGTGGCGAGGGCGCCGGCGAGGCGCTGCGCCTGAAGCGCATGCGTGTCGAAGCCGCCGAGCTCGAGCGCGGCGACGCGCGGGCCATCCGCGGCGGCAAGAAGGCGACCGGCGGCGAGCGCGAGCGAACGGAAGGCGGAACGTTCCGTGCCCGCATTGGCAGCCGGCCCGTGGCCCTGGCCGAGGGCGCCGTCGGCGAAGGCGCGGCCAGCGCGCCCGTCGGCGACGACGGGGCCGAGCAGCGGGTCGGCCGCGTAGAGGCCGGCGAGGCGGCGCATCGCGTCCTCGGAGAGGCGCGGGAAGCTCTGCGGGGCGTGGTTGGCGATCCGTGCCGGGCCTTTCATCAGCAGTGGAACATTGAGGCCCGCCGCAAGCCCCTTTCGGCTCGCCGACGAGCGCGCGGTCGCCTCGCTTGGCCAGGCGGCGGCGACGGCGCGGTTCAGCCAGCCCCCGGACAGCCGCTGCTCGGCACCGCTCTCCATCCAGTCCTGCCCGTCGAAATGGCTCCTGCCGCGATAGGGGCCGGCGACGGCATGGACGATCGCTGCCTCGCCGGAACGGTAGAGCGCGTGGAAGCCGGCCATCGCCGGGTGAAGGCCGAACATGCCGCCGAGATCAAGCGCGCCGCCCTCGCGCCCCGGCTCGGGCAGGGCGTGCTCGCCACGCGCGGCGCGATAGCTTGGGTCGGCATAGGGAGCGACGGCGGCGAGGCCATCGAGCCCGCCGCGCAGGATGATCACGACAAGCCGGCGCTCGCCCGGCAGGGCGGCGAAGGCGGCACGGCCGCCGGCAGTGCCGAAGCCGGCGAGGCCGAAGGCGGAGAGCCCGAGCAGCAGGCCGCGGCGGTCGAGGCGCATCGTCATCTCCTCTGGAACGCGGGCGAGGCGAGCAGCACGACCAGGCCCTCGCGGCGGCTCTCGGCTCCGCTGACGGCGGAGCGGGTCGCGCGGTCGGCGAGCGGGCCGAGCGTTGCGTCGAGCACAGCGCGCGGATCGGGCGGATCGGAGAGGCGGGCGACGATTGTGCCCGCCCACTCGATCCGCCTGAGCGTCGCCTCCGGTGCTGCCCAGGCGTCGGCCGTGTCAGGCCAGCCGTTCGGTGCCGGGGCGCTAAAGAGCGGCTGGCCCAGCGTGCCGATGGCGCCGAGGCGCTGCGCATCGCCGAGCGGGTCGCCGAGCGCGCGGCAGGTGGCGATCACGAGGTCGGCCGGCGTGCGGAGCTTCGCGAGCGGCACCGCCCAGGCAGCCTCGAGCCCGACCAGGAGGCGCGCCGCCGCGCCGAGGTCGCCGCCTGTCGTGGCGAGCCGCGCGGCGATCGCCCCGACCGCAGCCTCGGGCGGATCGTCGGCGATGAAATGGCGCGCGATCTTCGTGGCGAGAAAGCGGAACGTCGCTGGATGGTTGGCGAGGAAGGCGAGAGCGGCGAGCCCGCCCTCCTCGCCCTCGGGGAAGGTCCTGCCGAGCAGGGTCTTCTCGCCCGGCTCATGCGTGTTGGCGCGGAAGACGAAGGCCGTGGGGCCGGGATTGCCGGTCGACCAGCCGGTGATGATGCGTGCGAGCGACGTGACGTCGGCCTGCGTATAGCCGGCGGCGGGGGAGAGGGTGTGGAGTTCGAGGATCTCCCGCGCGAGGTTCTCGTTGAGGCCGCGGTTGCGCCTCTGCCCTGCCTGGCTGTTCGGCCCGATCGAGGTGGCGTTGTCGAGATAGCGCAGCATCGCCGGGTGGCGGATCGCCGCTTCGAGCAGCGTCTCGAACCGGCCGAGCACGTTCGGGCGGATCGCGGCGAGGTAGTAGTCGGCCACGAGCGCGCCGATGTTGCCGCTTCTCTGGCTCACCGTCAGGTGGTTCGCCCAGAACATCGCCCAGCGCTCGAAGAACGGCGCCTCGGTTGTTGCCCAGAAGCCCGTGAGCGCGCCGACGCCGGCACGGTAGGCCTCGCGCACCGGGTTCGGCTCGGGCTGGCGGCGCTGCTGGTCGAACGTGATCGCGAGCGCCGTGGCGGCATCGGGAGCGGCGGCGCGCACCGCCTCCGGCACGGGCGGGATGGCGGCGATCTGCGCGGCGAGCCACCCACGCGGGTCGCGCCCCACCTCGGCCAGCTCGCCGGGCCGCGGGCCGAGGCCGAAGCGGATGGTCGCATGCGCTGCGTCGCGGGCGCTCATGTCGGGAGACTAGCGCAGCGGCATGAACAAAGTCTGTGCCGCTCGCAACATTGCGTAACGGCGCCGGGCACGCCGTCGTTGCAGCAAACCCGCGCAGGCTGCGGGCTAAAGCCAGGCGCGGCGCCGGTGTGGCGCGTGCCGTATGCGCGTCGGGCACTCATCGGCGGGGCGGTAAGGAGGGGGAAATGGTCCGCCTCTCAAACCCCCGCACACGTGCCGTCAAGGCAATCGCCGGGCGCGACTACCCGGTGGTGCAGGCGGTGATCGTCGTGTTCGCGCTTGGCGTGATCGCGGCGAACGCGCTCGCCGACCTGGCGCACAGGCTCGCCGACCCGCGCGTCGGCCGCCCCGGTTGAGCCCCGATGTTGAGCCGCAGCGTGCCAGGGCTGTTCCGTCCGGGGTTGCAATCGGCGGAGGTCGCGGGCAGATAGAAGCGAGTTCCCGAACGCATGGCGCGGCAGCCAGGCGGGCAAGGTCACGCCCGCTTCTGCCGCGCCTCGTTCACTGGCGGCGCTGCATGATGCGCGCCGATCGGCAGATACGGAGGCACCCGTGCCGCGCTCAGTCCCGCTCTCGAGGATCCGCAACATCGGCATCACCGCGCATATCGACGCGGGGAAGACCACGACGACCGAGCGGATCCTCTACTACACCGGCCGCTCGCACAGGATCGGCGAGGTGCACGAGGGCAACACCACGACCGACTACATGGAGCAGGAGCGCGAACGCGGCATCACCATCACCTCCGCCGCCGTGACGGCGATGTGGAAGGACCACCAGATCAACATCATCGACACGCCCGGTCACATCGACTTCAACATCGAGGTGAACCGATCCCTGCGCGTGCTCGACGGGGCGATCTTCATCATCGAGGGCGTTGCCGGGGTGCAGCCGCAGTCGGAGACGAACTGGCGGCTGGCCGACCGCTACAATGTCCCGCGCATCATCTTCATCAACAAGATGGACCGCACCGGGGCCGACTTCTACAAGGCCGTCCAGTCGCTCATCGACAAGCTCGGCATCACGCCGCTCGAACTCCAGCTCCCGATCGGCGCCGAGGACCAGTTCATCGGCGTGGTCGATCTCGTCGCGATGAAGGCGGTGATCTGGGACGGCTCGGAGCTCGGCGCCACCTTCCGCGACGCGCCGATCCCGGACGATCTCGTTGAGAAGGCGAAGGAATACCGCCAGAAGCTGCTCGACACGGCGCTCTCGGTCGACGATGCGGCGATGGAGGAGTATTTCGACAAGGGCGACGTCTCGGTCGAGACCCTCAAGCGCTGCCTGAAGAAGGGCACGATCGCCGGCACGTTCCGGCCCGTCCTCTGCGGAACGGCGTTCAAGAACAAGGGCGTGCAGCCGCTTCTTGACGCTGTGCTCGACTGTCTGCCCGCCCCGAATGAGGTTCCGGGCATACGCACCGTCCCGCCCGAGGGCGAGGAGGGCGAGGGCCGCGAGATCGAGATCAGCGACGAGGCGAAGTTCACCGGCCTCGCCTTCAAGATCATCAACGACAAGTACGGAACGCTGACCTTCGTGCGGGTCTATTCGGGCGTGCTGCGCTCTGGCGACCAGGTGCTCAACACCACCAAGGGCCAGAAGGAGCGGATCGGGCGGATGTTCCAGATGCACGCCGACAAGCGCGAGGAGATCAAGGAGGTCTATGCGGGCGACATTGCCGCCTTCATCGGGCTGAAGGACACCCAGACCGGCGACACGCTCGCCGACCCCTCCGACCCCGTCGTGCTCGAGCGCATGGCCTTCCCTGTGCCGGTCATCGACATCTCGGTCGAGCCGAAGACCAAGGACAGTATCGAGAAGATGACGCTGGGGCTGCAGAAGCTCGCCGCCGAGGACCCCTCGCTCCGCCTCAAGACCGACCAGGAGACGGGGCAGACGATCCTCTCCGGTATGGGAGAGCTCCATCTCGAGATCATCATCGACCGGCTGAAGCGCGAGTTCGGCGTCGAGGCGAACATTGGCGCACCGCAGGTCGCCTATCGCGAGACGATCACCAAGGCCCACACCGAGGTCTACACCCACAAGAAGCAGACCGGTGGCTCGGGCCAGTATGCCGAGGTGAAGATCGTGTTCGAGCCGCTCGAGCGGAACGGCGGCATCGTGTTCGAGAACGCCGTCGTCGGCGGGGCGGTGCCGAAGGAGTATATCCCGGCCGTCGAAAAGGGCATCAAGGTGCAGGCCGACACCGGCGTGCTCGCAGGCTTCCCGACAGTGGACTTCAAGTACACGCTGGTGGACGGCAAGTATCATGACGTCGATTCCTCGGCGATGGCCTTCGAGATCGCCGCCAAGGCCTGCTTCCGCGAGGGCATGAAGAAGGCCGGCCCCGTCATCCTCGAGCCGATCATGGACGTCGAGGTGACGACGCCTCCCGATCACGTGGGCGATGTGGTGGGCGACCTTAACCGCCGCCGCGGCATGATCCAGAGCCAGGACGTGGTCGGCACCTCGGTGATCGTGCGCGCGCACGTGCCGCTGTCGGAGATGTTCGGCTACATCTCCGACCTCCGGTCGATGAGCAAGGGGCGCGCCTCGTTCACGATGCAGTTCCACCACTACGACCCGGTGCCGCGGAACATCGCCGAACAGATCATGGCGAAGTCGGCCTGAAAGCCGGAACATGGCGCAACGGTGTGAGTCTGGGCAACGGCAGCGGAGGGTATCGCTGTCGCGCCCGCTCGCTCGTCACCCCGACATCAGCGCGACCCAGACCGACGACAGCATCGCCACCACCGCGAGCGTCAGCCCGCGCCTGAGCCAGAGATAGCGCGCGCCGAGCCGCCCCGCGCGGCCGGCCGCCTCCTCGGCCGTCCACGTGCCGGCGAAGCCCGCGACGAGGATGCCGAAGCCGATCCAGTTCGGCGACACGAGCGCCGCCCAACCGATCAGCGCGGGCAGAACCCCGAGCGTGAGCCGAGTGCGCGCCGCCGCTTCGTCCTGCGGGGCGGCGAGCGCAAGCCCCCAGTGCACCGCGCCGAGGAAGGCGAGGATCACCGCGCCATAGGCAAGTAGCGCATCCTCGGCGAGCCCAGCGAACGGCCCGCCGCCAAGCGCAAGCGCGGTGCAGGCGACGAAGGGAACCAACCCGCCAAGGCCGAGCCAGAGGAGAGGGAAGGGCAGCCGGGCCGAGCCCGGCGGCGGCGCCGTCACGCTGCGAGACCCTTCGCGGCGGTCTCGAACCGGCCGCGGAAGTAGAGCAGCGGGCGGCCCTCGCTGCGCCAGTCGAGCGCGTCGACGCGCCCGATCAGAATAGCATGGTCGCCGCCGTCGAGCGCGCGCTCTGCCCTGCAGGAGAGCCGCGCCAGGGCGCCGGGAAGGAGCGGCATCCCGTCCTCTCCCTCGCGCCAGGGGATGCCCGACCAGGGGTCCTGCGCGGATGCCTCCTCGCTGCGGCGCGCGAACCTTCGGGCAAGCTCCACCTGGTGGTCGGCCAGCACATGGACGGACCAGGCGGGCGCGGCGGCGAAGCGGGCGAGAGCGCTTCCGCCGCGGCCGAGGCAGAACAGCACGAGCGGCGGGTCGAGCGAGAGCGAGGTGAAGCTGTTCACGGTCACGCCCGTCGGACGGCCGTCCGCGAGGCGTGTGACGACGACGCACACGCCCGTGGCAAAGGCGCCCAGGGCGGCGCGGAAACTCGCAGCTTCAACCGGCATGGCGCGGACATGGCCCCTGCCTGCCGACGCCGCAACCCCAACTCCCGGGGCGGCGCGCGACCGTTGAATTGGACGATGCCCGGGCACATCTCCCCTGCATGAAGGACGAGCGCCAGACCATCCATCTCGTCGAGATCATCCCGCCGGAGGAGCAGCGCTCGTCCGCCGGTGGCGCGCGCGGGCAGTTCTCCGCGCCGACGGCGCAGCCCCTGCCGCCGCTTCTGCGCGCCTTGGTCATGATCGCTGCGATCGCGGCTGGCATCGGCCTGCTTGCCCTGCTCGTGATGTTCGCAGCGACGGTCGCGCTCGTCGCCGTGCCGGCAGCACTCGTCGCGGGCGGGGTGGCCGGGCTCGGCATGCGCTGGCGGTCCTGGCGCGGGAGGGGTTGAGCCGGCGACCTCCTTGCGCGAGGTCAATGCCGGCGACGCTGGCCGGGGGGAATGGTCCTCGCGATAGGGGTCCATGCTATGCCGAAGACCGCAGAGATCCTGGTTCTGGTCGCCGACGCCGCCCGTGGCGAACTCCTGCGTCGGCGCCTTGGCGCTCCGCCCTTCGAGACGGTGGCGACCTTCGCCAACCCCGATGCGCGCCTGCCCAACCGTGCCCTGGGCGAGGCGAGGCCCGGGCGGGCGCATGAGAGCGTGGGGCCGCGGCGGAGCGCGATCGAGCCACGCATGACGCCGCGTGCCCATGCGCTCGCCGCCTTCGCCGACGCGCTCGCGGGACGCCTCGCCGAGACCCCGGGTGCGCGGCTCGTTCTGGCCGCACCGCCGCGGCTTCTGCGGATGGTCGAGGCGCGGCTGCCGCAGCGCGCCGCCGCAGCCGTGGTCCGCACCCTGCCGAAGGACCTGACACGGCTGCCGCGGCTTGCCCTGCAGGAGCGGCTCGCCGCGCTCATCGCCGCGCCAGGCTGACGGACCTGGGCGGCCGCCGCGCGGGTCGTCGCGCCAAGGGCGTTTTCGGGCCGCCCTGCCCTGCCGCGACGCCGGCACCGGACGCTACAGCGGCACGCGGCCGAAAAGGGCGGTCAGCGCCGCGTAGAGCAGCGCGCCGACAGCAGCGCCAACCAGCGTGCCGTTGAGGCGGATCAGCTGCAGCTCGCGGCCGACCTTGAGCTCGATCCGCTCGATCAGGTCCTCGTCCGACCAGGAATGCACCTTCTCAGCGACGAAGCCCTCGATGCGTGACTGCAACGAGGGCGCCAGTGCCGCGACCGTCTCCTCGATCAGGCGGTTGAGGCCTGCGCGCGTGGCCTCGTTCTCGGAGAGGCCGCGGCCGAGCCTCGCGAGGATCCCCTCGAGCGCGGCGACGATCCGGCCGTCCTCGCGCTCGGCGTCGAAGCGGGCGAGCTGGGCGAGCCGCATCACCGCGTCCTCGAGCCAGAGCGCGACGGTCGGGTGGGTGGCGGCGCGGCGCAGGGCGGCCGCGAGCTCGGCGGCGCGGGCGGGGTCCTTCTCGATCCGCTCGATCTCGTGGCTGACCCAGGCGTCGAAGGCGGCGCGGAGGTCGCTGTCGTTCGGCTCGACCTTGGCGAGCTCGGCATTGACGGTCGCGAGCACCTTGCGCGCGATCCAGGCGCCAGCGACCCACTTCACCACCGTCCCACCCTGTTCGGCGACGCGGGCCTCGATCGCTGCCCTGAGCTTCTCCTCGTTGGCCGCGAGCGTCGCCTTGAGCCGCGCGAGCGCTTCGGAGAACACCTCCTGGTGGTGGCTGCCGTCGAGAAACGAGCGCAGGAGGCGGGCGAGCACGGGCCCTGCCTCCGGCCCCGAGACGAGGCGCGGAAGGAGACGCGCCAGCGTGGCGCGCGCGCGCCCGTCGGCCAGGCTCTCGAGGAGTTCGGGCACGAAGGGCGCGAGCGCGAGCGCGGTGCGGCGCGCGGAGGCCGGGTCGGACAGGAAGCGCCCGGCGGCTGCGCCGACATCGACGCCCTCGACGGCGCGGCGGATGCTGTCGGGCGTGAAGAACTGGCGCGCGACGAAGCGCCCCATGCCGCCCGCAAGCCGCTGCTTCTGCCGCGGCAGGAGGCCGCCAAGCCCCGTCCACCGCCCGAACGGATAGCGGAACAGGGCATTGACCGCGAACCAGTCGGCCACCGCGCCGACGAAGCCGGCCTTGGCCGCGGCATGGGCGAGGTCGAGCCAGAACGGGCGCGGCTCCGGCACGGCGTAGAGCCCGACCGTCGCGCCCAGCGTGCCGGCCATGGCGAGGCCGGCATAGAGGCGCCAGCGCGCGAGCGTGCGTCGATCCTCGCTGCGCTCCTGCACACGCAGAGCGGCGAGCTGGTCTTCGGTGCGCGACATCCGTCGCACGCTAGTGCAGGGCCGGGGCTGATGGAACCGCCCGGCGCTGGCGCCTGCCACAGGCTGCCGGCGCGAAGGTCCGCGCACGCTTGCGGCCGACAGGTCGCAACGTTATAGAGTAACGGCATGATGCGTGGCCGTCCCACTCCGCTCTCCTTCTCAGCTGGCATCGCCGAGCGGCTCGTCGCCGCCGCCCTTGTGGTTGCTCTCCTGTGGGCGGGCGTGGTGTGGGCGATCGCCTGATGCAGAGCCGTGCGATCCGCAAGGCCGGGCCGATCATGCTTGCCGACGTGACGGTCGCCTATGACCGCCATCCGGCCGTGCACCACGTGAGCGGGCGCTTCGCTCCGGGCAGCCTCACCGCCATCGTTGGCCCGAACGGCGGCGGCAAGACGACGCTCTTGCGCGCCATCACCGGTGCGGCCCGCCTCGATTCGGGGAGGCTCGACCGCGGCGGGCTCGCGACCGACGAGATCGCCTACCTGCCGCAGCAGGCAGCACTCGACCGTGGCTTCCCGATCGCCTGCCGCGACGTTGTGCTGATGGGGCATTGGCGGCGCGCCGGGCTGTTCCGCCGTCTCGGCAGCGTCGAGCGCGCGCAGGCGGAGGCGGCGCTTGCCGCCGTCGGCCTCGGCGGGTTCGGCGACCGCCAGATCGCCAGCCTCTCGGCCGGGCAGTTCCAGCGGCTCCTATTCGCACGGATCCTGCTCGAGGACTGCCCCGTCGTCGTGCTCGACGAGCCCTTCACGGCGATCGACGCGCGTACCACGGCCGACCTGCTCGGCGTCGTCGCGCGCTGGCACGGCGAGGGGCGCACGGTGATCGCGGTGCTGCACGACCAAGACCTTGTGCGCGCCCACTTCCCCGAGACGCTCCTGCTCGCCCGCGAGAAGGTCGCCTGGGGGGCGACCGCTGAGGTCCTGACCCCCGCCAACGCGCTCAAGGCACGGATGATGGCGGAGGCCTGGCCGGAGCGGGCGGAGGCCTGCGTCCGCGCTGCCTGAGGCGGCCCGGCGCGATGCTGCCCCCGCGATGATCATCGACCCCTTCCTCGACTTCGCCTTCATGCGGCGGGCACTGCTCGGCTGCGTCGCGCTCTCGCTCGCCGCACCGCCGCTCGGCGTCTTTCTCGTGCATCGCCGCCTGTCGCTGATCGGCGACGCGCTCGGCCACGCCATCCTGCCCGGGATCGCGCTCGGCGCGACGATCGCTGGCCTCTCGGTCGCGGCGATGAGCGCTGGCGGGGTGATCGCTGGTCTCGTCATCGTGCTCGGCGCCGGGCTCGCCGCGCGGGGCACGGGGATCCGCGAGGACGCCTCGCTCGCGGGCTTCTACCTCGTCTCGCTGGCGCTCGGCGTGGCGATCGTCTCGGCCGGCGGCAGCGGCATCGACCTGACCGACCTGCTGTTCGGCGCGGTGCTCGGCGTCGATGACGGGGCGCTGCTCTTCATCGCCTCGGTCGCGACCGTGACGGTGGTCGCGCTCGCGGTTATGTGGCGCGCCCTCGTGGTCGAGACCTTCGACCCGGGCTTCCTGCGGCATGCGGGCGGCGGCGGTGTGCTCTGGCACATGGGGTTCCTCGCCCTCGTCGTGCTCAACCTCGTCGCCGCCTTCCATGCCCTCGGCACGCTGATGGCGGTCGGGCTCATGATGCTGCCGGCGACGGGCGCTCGCTTCTGGGCCGGAACGATCGGCGGCCAGGTCACGGCCGCGGTCGCGATGGCGCTGATCGCCTCCGCAGCCGGGCTCGTCGCCTCGTTCCACGCCGACCTGCCGACCGGCCCCGCGATCGTTCTCGCCGCCGGACTGCTCTGGGCGGTGGGGCTCGTCGCTGGGCCGCAGGGCTCGCTGGTCGTGCGCCTGATGCGCCGCCCCCACCTTGCCGGATAGGAGGACCATCGTGATAGGAGGACCATCGTGGCGATCACACGCCGCTCCCTGTTCGCCGCCCCGCTTCTCGCCGCCGTGCCGGCCCGCGCTCTCGACCCGCGCCCGACCGTCGCCTCCTTCTCCATCCTCGCCGACATGGTGCGAGAGGTCGGCGGTCCCTTCCTTGCGGTCGAGAGCATCGTCGGGCCAGAGGCGGATGCGCATGTCTTCCAGCCTTCCCCTGCCGACGCGCAGAAACTCGCCCGCGCGCGTTTCGTTGTGATCAACGGGCTCGGCTTCGAGGGCTGGATGCCGCGGCTGATCCGCGCCTCGGGGTTCCGCGGCACGCAGATCACCGCAAGCCGCGGCATCGCCACGATCAAGAGCAAGGAGCACGGGCACAGTCACGGGCACAGTCACGGGCACAGTCACGGGCACAGCCATGGTCACGGGCATGGCCACAGCCATGGCGAGCACGACCCGCATATCTGGCAGGACCCGCGCCGCGCCCAGGCGATGGTGCGCAACATCGCCGAAGGCCTCGCCGGGGCCGACCGCGAGGCGGCCGAGGCCTACCGCACCGCCGCTTCACGCTACACCGCCACGCTCGCCGAACTCGATGCCTGGGTCGAGGCGCAGTTCGCCTCCATCCCGCGGCAACGCCGACGCGTCGTGACGAGCCATGACGCCTTCGCCTATTACGGCGCGCGCTACGGCATCGACTTCCTGAGCCCACAGGGTGTCACGACACGCGCCGAACCTTCGGCGCAGCAGATCGCTCGCCTCGTGCAGCAGATCCGTCGCGAGCGGATCACCGCGCTCTTCATCGAGGGGGGCGCGCGCCCGCGCGTGCTCGAGCAGGTGGCGGCGGAGTCAGGCGCGCGCATCGGCGGCAGGCTTTTCTCCGACGCTCTGAGCGGCCCTGACGGGCCGGCGCCGAACTATGTCGCGCTGATCCGCCACAACACGCGGATGATCGCCGAGGCGCTCGCCGGCTGAGCCTGGGCAGCGCGGCGACCGACCGCTTGCGCCACTCTGCGCGTGGGTAGGCGCGGCGGGGACGCTTGGCGCGCCGCCGGCGCCTGCAACACCGCGTGACGCACTGACGCCTGAGCCTGAACCGTCACCGAAGGCGGTGGGCTCACACGCTCTGACGTCACCGCCAGGGTTTCATCACCTTGGGCCTTGCTCTAGAACCGCCGCATGGCATCGGTGACTCGCGCGATGAATCGCGCCCGGTCCTCCGCCGTCGCGACATTGAGGTGGTAGTGCGCGTGATAGCGTATCGACGCCCTGGGATGGACGAACCAGCGAAGATAGCGGGTGACGAGCTTGCGCGGCGGGTCTCCCATCCACCAGGCCATGTGGCGCGCCCGGCCGTAGGTGACGAGGCCGGCAACAGCGCGGATGTGCCGCAGTGTCGGCGTCACCTTCCCGCCCTCGATCGAGAAGGCGAAGCCCGGCAGGATCAGCCGGTCGAAGAATCCCTTGAGGATCGCCGGCGGGCCGAAGCACCAGGTGGGGAAGCCGACCACGAGCCCCTCCGCCGCACCGAGGCGCTCGATGAGCCCCTCGACGCCGCGGCGGTTGAGCGCCGGGTCGTGGTAGTCGAGCCGTGCGGCGCGAGACAGAACGGGGTCGAACCGTTCCGCGTAGAGATCGCAATGGTCGACCTCGTGGCCGGCCTCCCGCAGCGCGGCGATCGCTGCCGCATGGATGGCGGCGTTGTAGGAGGTCTCGACCGGATGGGCGGTGACCACCATCACCCGCATCGCTCAGGCCCTGCCCGTCAGCACGGCGATGTCCTCGTCATCGAGCGGATGCGGGGTGCCGTTGCGGATCAGCGTCGCGAAGTCCTCATCCGGCACCATCAGGGTGAGGCAGTAGAGCCTGCCCGGGCCTGGGTTGGCGACCACGTGCTCGGTGCCCGGCGGGACGGCGAGCACGCTGCCCGGCCGGAGCGGGATCGTCCTGCCGCCGACCCGAGCCTCACCCTCGCCGCGCAGCACCACGAAGGCCTCAGCGGCGCGGCTGTGCGTGTTGGGCGGCGTCGCCCCCCCGGGGGCGAAGATCTCGACGACGAGCGTGAAGCCGACGCCGTCGAATGGATCGAGCAGACAGGCGAACCAGTTCGTGTCGCCGGGGCTGATCCTGAACCCGGCGAGCTCCTCGGCATGGCGGGCGACGATCATGGCTCTGCCTCCACGGTGGTCCTGGGATGAGGGTCCTCGTCGTCCACTGCCACCCGCGGCCGCAGAGCTTCGCGGCGGCGCTGCGCGAGGCCGTGCTCGCGGGCCTTGAGCGGGCGGGGCACGAGGCGGACGTGATCGATCTCTACGCGGAAGGCTTCGTCCCCGCACTCTCGGCCGAGGAGCGGGAGCGCTACCACACCGAGGGGGGCAATCTCGAGGGCATCGCCGACCATGTCGCGCGGCTGCGCGCCGCCGAGGCGCTCGTGCTCGTCTATCCGACCTGGTGGTACGGCATGCCGGCGATGCTGAAGGGCTGGTTCGATCGCGTCTGGGTGCCCGGCGTCGCCTTCCGCCTCGGTGCGGGGGCGATCGAGCCGGCGCTGACCAATCTCCGCCGGCTCGCGGTGGTGACCACCTATGGTTCGCCGCGCTGGCTGCTCTGGGTGATCGGCCATCCCGACCGCAAGCTGATCGGCCGCGGCATACGCCGGCTCTGCGCTCGAGGCTGCCGGCTCGACTGGCTCTGCCAGACGCGGATGGACCATGTCTCTGAGGCGACCCTCGCCGCCTTCCGCGACCGCGTGGCCGCGCACTTCGCGCGCTGGTGAGCGCCCCCCCGTCACCGCTGAGGCTCCGCCGCGACGCCGCTCCGGCGGGTTCGGCCCGCGCTCAGGCGGGCGCGAGGAGGGGGTCGAGCTCGGCATAGTCGGGCAGTGCGGTGTCGATGGCGCGGCCCTGCCGCAGCACGACCCGATCGGCCTGCTGCCGCGCGAGCGCTTCGTGCCAGGCGCGGGCGCGGAGCAGAACGAGATCGGCCGGCGCGCCCTCGCGGACCCTTGCCTCGCGCCGCATCGCCGCAGCCGGCGTGGCGGTGACGGCGGCGAACCAGGGCTCGACGGGATGATCGAGATGGGCGATCCGCACCGCCTCGCGGAACACCTCGAGCATGTCGTGATCGCCATAGGCATAGAACGGATCGCGGCAGTTGTCGGAGGCGACGGAGACAGCGACGCCGGCCGCGGCAAGCTCGTGCAAGAGCGTCACGCCGCGCCAGCGCGGGGTGCGGCCGGGCGTTCGATCCTGCAGGTACATGTTGCACATCGGCAAGGAGACCACCGCGATCCCCGCATCCGCGACGAGGCGGATCGTCGCGGCGACTGTCGCCTCTGGCTGCAGCGACAGCGAGCAGATGTGGCCGACCTGGATTCGGCCGCGGAAGTGGCGACGAAGCGCCGTCTTCGCGATCAGCGGCAGGGTCGCGGCCGCCGTCTCGCCGCTCTCGTCGACATGGAGGTCGAGGTCGAGGCCGCGCGCCTCGGCGAGCGCGAAGCAGCGCTCGAGCAGGTCCCCGAAGCCGTCTGGGATCGCGTCATGGCCCGAGCCGGTGAAGCGCGTGACGAAGCCGAGGATGCCGCCGTGGTGGGCGACGAGGTCTGCGATCGCCTCGCCCTCATCGCCGGCGAAACGATCGATCGGGCAGAGCGAGACGCCCTCGAGCGCGACGCGCCCTGCCCAGGCCGAGCGCATCCTCGCGAACACCTCCCAGGTCTCCACCCCATGCGGCAGGTAGGTGTCGAGATGGGTGCGGATCGCGGCCGTGCCATGCGCATAGGCGCAGCGCAGCCCGAACTCAAAGCGCGCCTCCATGTCGGCGGCCGACCAGTGCGCCGTGCGGTCTGCCATCACCGCGCCGATCGCGCCCATGAAGGTGCCGTCGGGGTTGGGGCTGCGCGGCCAGACATGACCCTTGTCGAGATGGGTGTGGATGTCGGCGAAGCAGGGCAGCGCCATGCCGCCCTTGAGATCGGCGCCCGCGGGGGCGGTGCCCGCCGGGGCAACGGCGGCGATCACCCCGCCCGTGATTCGGAGATCGGCGCGGGTTCCGTCAGCAAGCGTGGCGTTGCGCAGCCAGAGGTCGGGCGCATCGGGAAGCGCGATCCACATCAGGTCAGCCCTCGCGGCGCATCGCGCTCTCGTGCCAGCGCCTGAGCGCGAGATGCTGGATCAGGCCGAGCACGAGGAAGATCGCGATGCCGCTGATGCAGATGAGCAGGAGGGCTGCGAACATGCGGGGGATCTGCAGCTGGTAGCCCGCCTCGAGGATGCGGTAGGCGAGGCCAGAGGCGCGCCCGCCCGTGCCGGCGACGAACTCGGCGACGATCGCCCCGATCAGCGCAAGCCCGCCCGAGATCCTGAGGCCGGCGAGGAAAAAGGGCATCGCCGCCGGCAGGCGGAGGAAGACGAGCGCCTGGAAGCGGCTCGCGCGATAGAGGCGGAAGAGGTCGACGAGGTTGTGGTCGACGCTGTTGAGCCCGAGCGTGGTGTTCGAGAGGATCGGGAAGAACGCGACG
>Ga0272446_1003040_pt1 | contig 21831 bp, 12 predicted proteins | sample YNPCB0061_FD_194587 | JGI IMG/M metagenome (GOLD analysis project Ga0272446, IMG submission 194587) | Hot spring microbial mat communities from Yellowstone National Park, WY, United States - YNP-CB-006-1 | ecosystem: Environmental > Aquatic > Thermal springs > Hot (42-90C) > Sediment | place... | reverse complement strand
CCGGCCTTTCCGCCGCCGAGGCGCTGGTGTGCCTGCTGGTGGCGGCCGCGGGACGCCTGCCAGCTAGAAGCCTCCCGGCCGTGCGCCTCACAGGATGGACTGCATGGGCCGCCGCCGGCGCGCTGGCTGCGGCTCTGCACCCGCCGCCCGCGCCGCCGCAAATGGATCTGACGCCGCGCCGGCTGGAAGGCTGCGTGGTGGAGTCCTCCGTGATCCGGAACGACCGGATGCAGTTCACGCTGGAGATCGGGCGCGGCGCGCGCCTCCGCGTTTCCTGGCCTGCGGAGAAGAACGGCGCCTTCCCTTCCCCGCTTCTTTACGGCGAGCGCGCCGCTGCGGAACTGCGCCTCTGGCCCGTGCGCGGCTTCCGCAATCCCGGCGGCTTCGACATCGCCGAACACCTGGCCCGGCGCGGCGTGTTCTGGTCCGCATCCCCGGCGCGCGGCGCACGGCTGGAACGCTTGCCGGGCGCGTGCGGCGCCCTCTGGCGGCGTCCTGTCGAACGCTGGCGCGCCGCCGCCCTCAGACGCATCGACGCCATCTATGGCGATGACGCGAGCCGCGCGGCGCTGATGCGCGGACTGCTGCTTGGCGACAAGAGCGGCATCCGCCGCGCGTGGGTGGAGGACTTCCGCCGCACGGGCACGTATCATGCGCTGGTCATCTCGGGCAGCCATGTCACGCTGGTGTGCGGGCTGTTTCTGCTGTGGCGGCGCGTCTCCGGGCTGGGCTGGCGATTCCTCCCTTTGGCCGCCTCCGCAGCGGCTTGGCTCTATGCGCTGATGGCGGGCGCCGATGCGCCGGTGCTGCGGGCGGCTGCGGGGTTCACGCTGTTCGGCGCCGGCGCGCTGTTCTACCGCCGGCTTGCCTTGTTGAACACAGTGGGCGTGGTGGCGATTGTCTTCCTGGCGCTTGACCCGGATCAACTGTTCGACGCAAGCTACCAGCTCTCGTTTCTCGCCGTGGCCGCGCTGGGCGCTTTCTTTCCCGGCCGCGCGCCGCGGCAAGCGCCGGACCTGCGCCAGCAAGCGGCGCGGCTCGAGCAGCGCCTTGCCGCGGAGACACTGGAGGCGCTGTTCCGCCTGCCGGAGCGGTGGGCGCGGCGGGCGGTGGCGGGCGCGGTAGCCGCGGGGCGGTGGGCGCGGGGATTGTTTCTGGCCTCGGCAGCCGTGCAGTTGAGCCTCGCGCTCCCCATGGCGTTGCTCTTCCACCGGCTGTCGATCACCGGGCTGAGCGCCAATGTCATCGCCGTGCCCTTCGTGTCGCTGGCGATTCCGGCCGGCTTTGCGGCGACCCTGACGGGCTGGGAGTGGGTGGCGCGGCTGGCAGGCGCTTCGCTCGACGCCTCGAGGCGGCTGGCCGCATGGCATGCACAGTTCGAGCCGCGCTGGCCCATCCCTGATCCTCCGCTGTGGCTGGCCGCAGCCGTGGCTGCGGCGTTGTTTGCATGGGCGGCGGCGCGGCGCCGGCGGTGGCGCTGGCCGGCCGCCGCTCTCTATCTGGCATTGCTCGCGCTCCTGGTCGTTCATCCATTCCCGCCGCGCGTGGAGAGCGGCGCTCTGGAACTGACGGCGCTGGACGTGGGCCAGGGCGAGAGCCTGTTGCTGGGCCTGCCGGACGGCCGGTTCGCTTTGGTCGACACAGGCGGCCTGCCGCAACACGGCCGCCGGCGGGCGGAGCCGTTCGACGTCGGCGAGGAGGTGGTGGCGCCGTATCTTTGGCGCCGCGGCATCCGGCGGCTGGATCTGCTCGTGCTGACCCATCTGCACGAGGACCATGCTGGCGGCGCCCCGTCGCTGATCCGGTACTTCCGGCCGCGCGAGTTGTGGACATCCTTCGCCGCAGACGCCCCGCTGTGGCGCGAGATCGAGGCGGCCGCACGGGAGGCGGGCAGCCGTGTGCGGCTCCTCCGGCAAGGAGACGCCTGCGATCTGGGCCCCGTAGCGTGCCGCGTGCTGGCCCCGCTGCCAGGGCAGGAGTCCGGGCGCCGCCCGCAGAACAACGATTCGCTGGTGCTCGAGCTGCGCCACGGGCGGCACGCGTTTCTGCTGACAGGCGATGTGGAAGCCCGGCAGGAAGCCGAGCTGGCGCTGGCGGGGCTGCTGCGGCCCGCCGCTGTGCTCAAGGTGCCGCACCACGGTTCGAAGCGCAGCGCCACGCCGTGGCTGTTGGACGCCACGCGGCCGGCGGTGGCCCTCATCAGCGCCGGGGCCGGCAACTCCTTCGGCCTGCCTCACGAAGAAACGCTCGGCCGTTTGCGCCAAAGGCGCGCCCTCGTGTTGCGCACCGACCTCAGCGGGCCGGTCACGGTACGCTCCGACGGCCGCTATTTGACCGCCGGCGCTGCACCGGCGCCGCTGTGGCGGCGGTTCCAGGACTGGGAGTGAGCAACAGTCAGGAGACGGTGTCTTCCGCGCCCGATTCGGCTTCTGCGGCGCCCTCCGGCCCGGCCTGGAGGGCCTCCCGGAGAATGGCCTGGGCCTGTTCAAGCTGCTCTTCCGGAACCAGCAGCTCGTAGGGAAGATTGGGCAGCGGCGTGGCGCCTTGCACGATGACTTCGATTCCGCCGGCTTCAAGCAATGGCTGCACGGAGGCCAGCTCCATCTCGTTCAGCTCGAGCTCGAGCCCGTCGAGAGTGAGCGGAACAAAGCGGCGTTCGCTGTCGGGTGATGTCTGGCTGCTCATCGCGCCTCCGCTTTTATTCTAGGCCGAATCGGCGGAAATTCAGCCGCGGGCGCTAAGATAAAAGACAGGAGGCTCTCCAAAAATGGCATTCGACACGGAAGAATACACCAGCAACGCTTTGTGGTTTTTGGCCGGCGCCGCGGTCGGGGCGACCATCGCGCTTCTGTTTGCGCCGGCGCCGGGGCGCGTCACCCGCCGCAGGATCCGTCACGCCGGACGGCGCAGCCTGATCGCCGCCGAGCGCGCCGGCGAGGACCTGATGGATAAAGGCCGCGAGATTTACGAGAAGGGCAAGCATCTGGCCGACGAAGCGGCCGAACTGTTCGACCGGGGCAAGAAACTCGTGGAGGGCTAGTCCTCATGCGCCTGTGCGACTTCCGCAACGAGCCCTACACTGACTTCTCCCTGTCCGAGAACGCCGAAAAGATGCGGGCAGCCCTGTCTGCTGTCCGGGCCGAGTTTGGAAAAGAGTACGACATCCGGATCGGCGAGGCCCGTCATCGCACCGGCGCTCTGCTGTCATCGCTGAACCCCTCCAGACCGTCCGAGACCGTCGGCCTGCACCACAAGGCCACGCCGGAACTGGCACGGCTGGCCATCGAAGCCGCCGACCAGTTCTTCCCGCAATGGGCATCCACGCCGGTGAGCGAGCGCGCCGCCATGCTGCGGCGCGCCGCCGCCATCCTGCGCCGGCGGAAGATGGAATTCGACGCGTGGCTCGTCTATGAAGCCGGCAAGACCTGGCCGGAAGCGGAGGCCGACGTCAGCGAGGCCATCGACTTCTGCGATTACTACGCGCTGCTGGCCGAGCGCATGGCCAGCCCCGAGCCGCTCGTGCAACTGCCGGGCGAGCGCGACGAGCTGCGCTACATCCCTCTCGGCGCCGGCGTCATCATCCCGCCCTGGAATTTCCCTCTGGCCATCCTGACGGGCATGGCCACGGCCGCGCTGGTCAGCGGCAACACGGTGGTCATCAAGCCGAGCTCGGACACGCCGACCATCGCGGCGAAGTTCGCCGAGGTGCTCGAAGAGGCCGGCGTCCCGCTGCGCGCCTTCACGCTGCTGGTCGGCAGCGGCGCCGAAGTGGGCGACGTGCTGGTGGCGCACCCCCGCACGCGCTTCATTTCTTTCACGGGTTCGCGCGAGGTGGGCCTGCACATCAACGAACTGGCCTCCAGAGCGGTCCCCGGCCAGATCTGGATCAAGCGCGTCATCGCGGAGATGGGCGGCAAGGACGCCATCATCGTCGACGAGGAGGCCGATCTCGACGCCGCCGTGCAGGGCGTGCTCGTCAGCGCCTACGGCTATCAGGGTCAGAAGTGCTCGGCCTGCTCGCGCGCCATCGTGAGCGAAAAGCTGTATGCCGGGTTCCTCGACCGCCTCGTGGCTCGCGTCCGGGAGATCCGTGTGGGTCCGGCTGACGATCCCTCCAACTACATGGGGCCCGTCATCAACGAGCGGTCGATGCACTCGATCCTCGGCTACATCGAGATCGGCAAGAGAGAAGGGCGGCTCGTTTGCGGCGGCGAGAGGCTGCCGGGCGAGGGCTACTTCCTCGCGCCGACGGTGATTGAAGGCGTGGACCGCAAGGCGCGGATCTTCCAGGAAGAGATCTTCGGGCCCGTGCTCGCCGTCACCCCGGCGCGCGACTTCGACCATGCGCTGGAACTGGCCAACGACAGCGAATACGGGCTGACGGGCGCGGTCTACACCCTGAACCGGGAAAAGATCAAGAAAGCGAAGGACCTCTTCCACGTCGGCAACCTTTACATCAATCGCAAGTGCACGGGAGCGATGGTCGGCGCGCACCCGTTCGGCGGCTTCAACATGTCCGGCACGGACTCGAAAGCCGGCGGTCCGGACTACCTGTTCTGGTTCGTGCAGGGCAAGGCGATCGGTGAAAAGATCGTCTGAAGCGGCGTTGCGCCGCAGCGCGGGCTGCGTTGTATGATGAAGAGGTAGCCCCGTTCCAAAGGGGACCATCCAGTCACAGAACCAGGGTCGAATCTGATCCACGTGGCGAACGGCGAGGCACTCGTTGCCTCGCCGTTCTCCTTTTTGCGGGGCGGTTGCGATAAGATCAATCCGCGATGACTGGGACCCGGCGCAACTTCCTCGCTTCCACGTTGGCGCTGCCCTCGCTGGCGCGCGCCATCCAGCAGACCGCTTCTCCTTACCGCCGCCCGAAGCTCAAGATCACCGACGTGCGCACGGCGCAGGTGATGGGCCACGGGCTGCAGCTCCACGTCCGCATTTACACCGACCAGGGCATCTACGGCCACGGCGAAGGCACCGACGCCGTGCAGGGCGGCGCGCCTCTGGTGCGGATGTTCCGGCGCTTCCTCATGGGGCAGGACCCGCTCAACGTGGAGGCGCTGTGGGAGCGCATCCGCACGGCGGGCATTTTCGCCGGCGCACAAGGGGGCCAGCACACCGCCGCGCTGAGCGCCGTCGAGATCGCCTTGTGGGACCTGGCCGGCAAAGCGCTCGGCGTGCCTGTCTACCAACTGCTCGGCGGCAAGGTGCGCGACCGCGTGCGGCTCTACTGCGATTCGGCCAACCACCACCCTGACGACCCGCAGGCCGGGCCGAAGCTGAAAGAAATCGAAGCCATGGGCTTCACCGCCGTCAAGATCGATATCGACGAGGCGCAGGACCCCGCGCGCTGGGACCGGGTGAACTGGACCGCCTCCAACGCCGAGATCGACCGCATGGTGAAGGAAGTCGCCTTCGTGCGCGAGACGCTGAGCCCGCGCGTCGACCTCGCCGTGGACATGCACGGCCGCTATGATGCGACCACGGCAAAGCGCGTGGCGCGCGAGCTGGAGCGATTCCGCCTGCTGTGGCTCGAAGAGCCGGTGCCGCCGGAGAACATCGACGTGATGCGCGACATCCGCGAGTCCACCGCCACGCCGATCTGCGCGGGCGAGAACCTGTTCCTGCGGCATGGTTTTCGCGAGCTGCTTGAAAAGCGCGCCGTCGACATCGTCATGCCCGACTTGCAAAAGTGCGGCGGGCTGCTGGAAGGCCGCAAGATCGCCGACATGGCGCACGTCTATTACACGCCGTTCGCCCCGCACTGCGTGGTCTCGCCGATCGGCACGATGGCCTCGTGCCACGTTTGCGCCGCCGTCCCCAATTTCCTCGTGCTCGAGTGGCACTGGATCTCGCGCCTGGAGCTGTGGCGCAACTTCGTCCGCGAGGGCGACATCATCGACAAGGGCTTCGTCACGCCGCCCGACAGGCCGGGCATCGGAGTCGAGATGAACGAAGACGCCGCGCGAAAGGTGCAGGTGAAGGACACGCCCTGGTTCGAACCGGGCCTGTAGCAGGCCTCAGCGCTGCTCCGGGCCGCGCTCGATCTTCGCTTCGTGCTCGTCCATCAGCGCCGCCAGCCGCTTCACGACGTCCGGGTGCTCGGCCGCCACGTCGTACTTCTCGGACGGGTCGTGGTCGAGATGAAACAGAAGCGGCGGCTCATGTTTTGTCCGTCCGTTGGCCTGCTCGGCCGTGTTCGAGATGCGGTGCAGTTTCCACGGCCCCTGGCGCACAGCACACAATTGTTCGGCATTCCAGTAAAACAGCGTCCGCTCCCGGACGGGCGCCTCCGTGCAGAGCTCCCGGGAGAGGTCCTCGCCGTCCAGCGCGGCGGAAGGCGGCGCCGCTCCCGCCATCGCTGCAAACGTCGGCAGGATGTCGAGCATGGAACCCGCCTGGGCGCTCGTTCTCCGCGGCATCACCCGCCCGGGTTGGCGCGCCAGGAACGGCACGCGCACGCCGCCTTCCCATGTCGTCGCCTTGCCCTCGCGCAGCAGCCCCGCCGAGCCGGCGTGAACGCGCCGTTGCAACCAGGGGCCGTTGTCGGACGTGAAGACGACCAGCGTGTGCTTTTCCTGCCCCGTTTCCGCCAGCGCCCTCAGGATCTCGCCTACGCTCCAGTCGATCTCCTCCACCACGTCGCCGTACAATCCGCGCGCGCTTCTGCCGCGGAACCGCGGGCTCGCATACAGCGGCACGTGCGGGAACGTGTGCGCGTAGTAGAGGAAGAACGGGCGGCCGCGGAAAGCGCGGATGCGGCGCACGGCTTCTTCCGTATAGCGCGGGGTGAGCATGGACTGGTCCGGCTCGCTCTCGATCACGTTCTCATCGCGCATCAGCGGCAGCGGGGGGTGTTTCGGGTTGCCCGGCGAGCCCGGCCCCTCTTGCGGGTGCATGTCGTTCGAATACGGAATGCCGTAATAGGAGTCGAACCCGTGCCGCGTGGGCAGATATTGCGGCAGATGCCCGAGATGCCACTTGCCGATCGCCGCCGTCCGGTAACCGGCGCCTTTCAGCACCTCGGCAAGCGTGGTTTCACCCGCCGGGATGCCGCCCGTCGAATCCGGAAACAGCACGCGCGTCAGCCCGCTGCGCACCGGATAGCGTCCGGTGAGCAGAGCCGCGCGGCTCGGCGTGCACACGGGCGCAGCCGAGTACCATTGCGTGAATTTCGCCCCTTCCGCCGCCATGCGGTCCAGGTTCGGCGTGCGGATCGTGGGATGGCCGTAGCAGCCCAGATCCCCATAGCCCAGATCGTCGGCGTAGATCAGGACAAAGTTCTGCCGCCGCCGCGCCGCATGAGAAAGGCCGGCGCTCCACGCGCCGGCCGCTGTGCGCAAGAATGTCCTTCTGTCTGCAATCACCGGAGAAGCACCTTCCGGACGGCCACATTATCACGTTCGTCGGCCGCCCGGACGGCGATCACAAACTCGCTGCCCGCCGGCTTCGGGAGCGTGACTTCATACTCATGCTGGGGCGAGTCCGTGATCCGCGTTGTCGGCTCGGCGTCCACCCACTCGCCGCCGTTCACAGAAACCTCTGCGGATTGCAGCGCCGAGAGCGCATCTTTCACCCGGAACCGCGCCACGATCCGGTTGCCCTCGGCCCGCGCCGACAGCTCGGCAATCTCGGGCGGCGTGTTGTCGATCAGGAAGTCCTCGCTCTCCATCTGCGCCGTCAGCTCGCGGCCGGGGTAATTGTCGGGCTTGTCGCTGAGCCGGATGCGCAGGCGGTAGCGCCCGTCGGCGAACGCCGTGCTGTCCCAACTGTAGCGGCTTTCGCGCAGTTCGTCCTTCAGCAGCTTCCATTCGCGCTCGCCCTCGCCGCGGATCTCGATTCGCGCTTCCATCGAGTCGCTGTTGGGATCCAGCGCGCGCCAGCGGACGCCGATCCAGCCCTTCTCGTAGTTCATCGTCACCGAACCGCTCTCCGTCGCCGCAGGTTGCGACGCGCCGCCCTGGCGGCGCTGCGCGGCTTGGCCGAGCCCGGGCAGCGTGATGTTTTTCGAAGCCGTCAGCGAGGCGCCTGCGGCGGGAAACCGGTAGTTGAACGGAGTGATCTCGATCTTCTCGATGACCGGCGCGAGGTTCTTCGCCTGATAGGCGGCCTCGACCAGCCGCAGTTCGGGAGAAGCGCCGTTCGGCGCGGCTTCCAGCACCGCGCGGAATTGCAGGAACCGGGCGGGAGGCGAAGCGATGCGCTCGCCGGACGCGGCGGCCACTTCCTGCCACGCGCTCCAGTTGCGGTTCGGGTCTTCCACGTTGCCGCTGCGGGTCTCGATGCGGACACGCCCGCCGTTGGTCTCGGCCTCGTGCCGCAGCCGCCCCCAGTAGGTGAAGGCGCCGGCATCCAGAACTTCGCTCTCCACGCTGCCCGTCTTCTCGCTGTCCGGCCCGAGGCGGAACACCATGCCGGGGTTGGCCGTGGCGGCCAGCAAACCGCCGCCGGGCGCTGCCGCGAAGGCAGTGATCTGCTGCGGCTCCGCGCGCACCAGCGTCGTGTAGGCGGACGGCGTGTCAATCCGGTACAGGACGCCTTCCGCGCCGGTTCCCGCAATCAGCGCGCCCTGCGCGTCGAGCGCGAGCGCATATACCACGGCGGTGTTGCTCGACCAGATCAGCCGCGGCTCCCCGTCCGGCGCGATCCGGTAGATGTCGCTGCCGGCGGCCTGCGCCGCGATGCCGATGGCCGGAGGCGGGGCTGCTGCCAGCACGCGCTGCGCCTGAACCTGCTGCTGCGGCTGTGGCGCCGGTTGCGCCGCGGCCTGCTGTTGCGCCGGTTGCGGGGGCGGCGCCTGCGGCGCTGCCGCGGGCGCCGGCGGCCGCCGCGTTCCGACGGCCGCCGCATACACCGTGCCATCGGCCGCCGCCGCCAGAGCGGTCACCTCGCGCTTGGCTGTTTGATGCAACACGAAGCCCTGTCCCTTGGCGTCGATCCGCAGCACCACGCCGCCGGGCTCGGTTCCGGCGATCAGCGCGGCTTGCGGCCCGCGGATCAGCGACCGCACATGAGACTCCCCCGCGTCGAAAAACACGCTCACGGCGCCGCCGGGCGCGATGCGCAACACGCGGCCCGGGTCGCCTGTTGCGGCGTACAGCGAGCCGTCGGGTTCGGCGATCAGCGCCCACACGTAGCGCGGCTCGATCTGCGCATGCAGAACCGGCTTGCCGTCCGCGCCGATGCGGAAGATCTTTCCTTCAGGCGAGAGCGCCGCGTACACGGCGCCGCCGGGCGCAGCCGCCAAAGCATAGACCGCGCCGCTGCCCAGATCCGCGGCCACCGCGGCTTTGCCCTGTGCATCGATCCGCAGCACCTTTCCGTCGCCGCTGCCCGCCAGCACCGCGCCGCCCGGCAGCGGCAGCAGCGCCCAGACGGAGCTCGTTTCGGCATCGGCCACGCGTTTCCACGCAGGCGCCAGCGTGAGACGGCCATCGCTGGAAAGCGCCAGCCGCTCGATTTTGCCTTTCTCGAAGTCCGCCGCTTCGCTCTGCTTCCAAAGCTTGGTTTCCACGGCGTAGGCCGCGCAGACGGCGAGAGCCGCCGAGGTCCAGACAGTGATCGGTTTCATGTTCCTTGAGTTGTCCTACTGCACGGTAAGGCGGAGCACCGCGCCGCCGGCCACCAGGCTGTCCAGCGGCAGTTCCCCCAGCGGCAGCACGGTTTCCGGCATGGCAAGGGCGCGGGTCTGCGCGCGCGGGTTTTGCATCGCCGCCATCACGGAAGGCGGCACGTCGCGCATCGTCAGATCCTCCATGTACACGGTGGGCTTGCTCGTCAGCAGCGAAATGTAGAGCCGGTCGTTGCTGCGCTCCTGTTGCAACAGCGAAGCGGTCTGCGCCAGGTTCATCTGGCGGTTCGTCATCCCGGCCATCACCTGAGGGCGGTTCAGCGTTTCCGCGTTGCTGAGCAAGACGCGGTACTCGCCCCGGGGAAGATTGCCGGGAACGCGGAACCGGAACTCGCGCGTCGTCCTGCCGCCGCGCCAGTGGCGCAGTGCGATGCGCGCCACCAGCTCTTCGCCGGGCGCCGCTTCGCTCTTTTCGAGCCACGCCGCCTCCACCGCCGTTTCCTGCTTCTGCGGCCGCATCTCGAGCACCGCCTCCACCTGCCGGACGCGCGGCTCTTCCTGCGGGTTCTGGAACAGGCGGTTGAACTTGTCGGCCCACCACGCGGCGATCTGCATCGGCGCCGGCGCGGGGCCCGAGCCCGAGGCGACCATCGTCGCCAGCGTCAACGGCGCAAGCCCGTCGCACTCGATCCGCCCTTGCAGCCGGTAGGTGGCCTCGTCGGCGGCGCTGGAGTTGATGTCCTGCAGCGTGTTGTACGTCGTCAGCATCATCAGGAACGGCGTCCAGCGGGGATGCACGAAGACGTTGAAGCGGTAATCCTTCTCCTCCATCGGACCGCCGGGCACGGGCTGCGTCCGCACCTTCAGCTTGACCGGGATGGTCTCCGCCTTGGCGCCGAGCTCGCCCATGATGCCCGAGTGCCGGTCCTGCCGCAGCGCGCCGACGATCTCCGTCATGTTGGCGAATTTGTTGGGCTGGAACTGCGAGCTCAGCACCATCAGCACTTCGCCCTTGGCCATCGGCATGTCGACCGGCCCGAGGTTGAAGAAGCTGTGGCCGAAGCCCAGCACGCGCTTGCCATCGTTATAGGTGACCGTGCCGAGCCCGGTGACGGTCATGTCCCCGCTGACCAGCACGCCGGCGAGGGCTTCGCCCGGCTGCAGCGCATTCTGCCAGCCGGGCGCCGGCCGCGCGTCGTACACCGCGCCCGCCGCGCCGCCATGCACGGCGGAAACACCCATCTGCTCGAAGAACGGCCGGAAGTCGCGCAACGTCGATTCATGGAATCCCGCCAGCGCCAGCGGCGTCTCGATCGGCATCAGCCGCACGCCGCCGCCGAGCAAGGAAGCCGGCGGCGCCAGCTCCGCGCGCTCCACGGCCGTCTGCGGCGTCTTCGGGTTCACCGGCCGCGAGGCGTCGATCGCGCTGATCTCGAGCATCTGTTCGATCGGCGTGATGCCGCAGATCGCGTCAGGAGAAAAAACGCTGATCCGCAGCGCGATCGCTCCGATGAGCTTGCCATCCACGTACACGGGGCTGCCGCTCATGCCGCCGGCGACATTGGTCTGCGCCGCCTTGCCGCCGAGCTTGGCCAGGATCACGTCCTGCCTCGGCCCCCAGGCGTTTTTCCAGAGGCCGATGATCTCCACCGGCACGGGTTCCGGCTGCGCCCCTTGAAAAACGGTCCACGCCACGCCCTTCATGCCAGGGCGGATTTCCGAGGTTTTCAGGATCTGCACCGGGCCGGCCGCCGGACGCTCGGGCGGCTCGCCGTGCCATGCGGGCGCCTCGCCGTAAGGGCTGTGGCGGACCGCCGCCACTTCGCCATTGGTGCTCTGCGCCGCCGCTGCCGCGGCACAGGCGCACAGCAGTGCCCCAAGAATCTTCATGCCAGGTCTCTTTTCCGTGCTGCCGGTATCCAGCTCTGATCTAATTATCGGTTACTTTCTTGGATGCCGCAGACGGGGCCGTTGTTCCGGGGATCAGTTTTCCGTTTCGCTGTTTTCCGCCTCGCTGTTCGGGTTGGCCGGCTGCGGACGCGGCGCGGGATAGCGGCAGCCGGGATAGCTTCTCGCCGCCGGCGAGCCCACCGCTGCCAGATTCAGTCCGGGCATCGGGGCGTCCATCAGTTTGGCGGCGTCGGCTTCTGCGATCAACGGCAACAGCCTGTAAGCCTGCTCGAGCGTTGCCAGCCGCGCCGCCTGCTGCGCCGTCAGCAGCTTGCGCGCCTGCTCGCGGTACTTGTTGTCCGTATCGCGGCTCTCGCGGCAGATGGCTTCCAGCTCCATGTAGCGCACGCCCAAAGCCATGGGGTCGATCACGGGCGCCAGCGTCGCCTGGCGGAGTTCGCTCTCCACCTGCGCCACCCGGCGGGTTTTGCCGGTCAGGTAGCGGCTCCACTCCGTCTGGATGCGCGCCAGATCCAGGATCTGCTGCGGCGTCAGCTCCAGATACCGGACGATCTGGGGCCAGAACCGCCCGGGACCCGGATCGCCGGGCCCCTGCGCAGCCGCAGGCCACGCGGCCAGCAGCACAATCAGAAGACAAACTGCGTACTTCATGTCTTTGCCTCCCCCGCGCGCTGCCGGAGCCTCTTCCAGCCGCGCGGGTACAATGAAAGTCTCCCCTACTTACTATGCGCATCGCTCTTTGCCAGATCAACCCTACCGTGGGCGACCTGGCAGGCAACCTCGATCTGGTACTCGCCGCCTCCCGCCGCGCCGCCGCGCGCGGAGCGGATCTGGCGGTTTTCCCCGAGCTCGTGCTCACCGGCTACCCGCCGCGCGATCTGCTCGAGAAAGAGTCCTTCCGCAGCCGCTCGCTGGAAACGTTGGAAAAACTGATCGCCGCCAGCGCCGGCATCCCCTGCGGCATCGTCGCCGGCTACGTCGGGGCCGCGCCGCCAGGCTCGCGCCGCAGCGCAACCAACTCAGCGGCTTTGATCGAAAACGGCCGGCTGCTCGCCACGCAGTCCAAGATGCTGCTGCCGACCTACGACGTCTTTGACGAAGGCCGCTATTTCCAGCCCGCCTCCTCGCAGCGCGTCTGCGAGTTCCGCGGCGTGCCCCTGGGCATCACCATCTGCGAGGATGCCTGGAATGACAAACAATTCTGGGACCGCCCGCTCTACGAGAGCGACCCCGTGGAATCGCTGGTCTCGCAGGGCGCCCGCCTGATCCTTTCCGTCAACGGCTCGCCCTACGACATGGCCAAGCGCGCCCTGCGCCGCGAGATGTTCAGCGCCATGGCGCGCCGCCACCGCGCGCCGCATGTCTACGTCAACATGGTGGGCGGCAACGACCAGCTCGTCTTCGACGGCTCCAGCTTCGCCGTGGACTCCAGCGGGCGCATCGCCGCCGCCGCGCCTTCCTTCCGCGAGGACATCCTGCTGTTTGACACGGATACCGGCGAAGGCGAATGGCGCGAATCCCACGCTGACGAAACCGACGCCGCCTACGACGCCCTCGTCCTCGGCACCCGCGACTATCTCCTGAAATGCGGCTTCCGTTCCGCCCTGGTGGGGTTGAGCGGCGGCATCGATTCCACTCTGGTGGCTTGCATCGCCGTGGACGCCATCGGGCCGGAAAACGTTACGGGCGTCTCCATGCCCGGTCCCTTCTCGTCCGATCACAGTCTCGCCGACGCCCGCGCCCTGGCCGCCAATCTCGGCATCCGTTACGAGGTCATCCCGATCACGCCCGCTTATGAAACCATGCTGGCCACGCTCGCGCCGGTTTTCCGCGGCGCCGCGGCCGACGTGACGGAAGAGAACATCCAGTCGCGGCTGCGCGGGCTGGTCTTGATGGCGCTGTCGAACAAGTGGGGCGCGCTCGTGCTCACCACCGGCAACAAGAGCGAAATCGCCATGGGCTACTGCACCCTCTACGGCGACATGGCCGGCGGCCTTGCCGTCATCAGCGACGTGCCCAAGACGATGGTCTATGAGCTCTGCCGCCGCGTCAACCAGAGAAAGGCGGGCCTGATTCCGGAAAACGTCTTCGTCAAGCCGCCCTCGGCCGAACTCCGCCCCAACCAGAAAGACTCCGATTCGCTCCCCGAATACGGCGTGCTCGACCCCATCCTCAAGGCTTATATCGAAGAGATGAAATCCCCGGCGCAGATCGCCGCCGAACTGGGCCACCCGCCGGAATTCGTGCGCCGCATCATCAACACGGTGGACCGCAACGAATACAAGCGCCAGCAGGCGGCGCCCGGCATCAAGGTCACCACCAAAGCGTTCGGCATGGGACGCCGCTATCCAATCGCCCAGAGGTTTTCCGAATGAGATCCCTGCTCCGGTTCGCCCCGCCTTTTGTCCTGCTGCTTTCTGCGGGATGGCTCGCCTCGCAGCAGACGCAGCCTGAGCGCGTGGGTCCGATCCCCGGCGGCGGCTTCCTGCTGAATTCGGGCTGGCTGCTCCGCCCCGCCGGCGAGCAGGTTCCGCTGAGCACCATGCCCATGGCAAGCGTGCTCTCGCCGGACGGCAAGTTTCTCGCCATCCTCCAGGGCGGCTATCTGCCTCCGGTGGTGAGCATCCACGATCCGGCTTCGTTGAAAAAGATCTCCGAAATCACCTTGCCCGATGCCTGGCTCGGCATGGCGTTCGCCCCGCAGGGCGGATTGCTGTATGTGAGCGGCGGGTCGCGCGCCACAGTGTACGAGCTCGCTCTGCTGCCCGGCGGACAGGTCGAGAGACGGCGCGAATTTCCCGTGGTTGACGAGAAACAACGACTCCACACGGATTTTCTCGGCGATTTGGCGCTCTCGCCGGACGGGCGGCTCCTCTATATTGCCGCGCTGCACCGCGACATGATCTACGTCGTCAACCCGCAGTCGGGCATGGTGATCGAGCGTTGGAAAACCGCCCACCGCCCGTACCGCATCCTCTTCCACCCCGACGGCAAGAGCTTCTTCGTCACCGGATGGGGCGACGGCACGCTGCGCCAGCACTTCGCCGACTCGGGCGAGGAAGTGGCGCGCTATTCCACGGGTCCGCAGCCCATGGACATGGTCTGGCGTCTCAAGCCGGTCGCCGTCGAACCGGGCGAAGAACCGCTTCCTTACACGGCGCGCCTCTTCGTGACGGTCTCCGGATCGAATCTGGTTCAGGTGTTCGGGCTCGGGGCGGGCGGCTTGCTGCGCCGGGTCGAGTCGATCAGCGTGGCGCTGTACCGCGATTTTCCCGAGGTTGCCGGCATGACGCCCAGCGCCCTGGCGCTGTCGCCGGATGAAGACCGCCTGTATGTGGTCTGTGCGGATGCCAACGCCGTCGCGCGGGTCCGGATCGAGGAGCGCCGCAGCGTGGTGGAAGGCTTCATTCCCGTCGGCTGGTATCCTCTCGCCGGGCGCGTGCTGCCCTCGGGCAAACTCATCGTGCTGAACGGGCGCGGCGGGGGGTCTTTCCCCAACCGCCAGGGGCCCAACCCGCTGGTGCGCCGCGCCGTTCTGCATGAAGGCAATGTGGCGGTCGAATACGTCGCCGCGATCCAGCGCGGCAGCGCCACCGTGCTCGAGGAGCCCGCCCCGGATCAGATGGCGCAGTTCACCTCGCAGGTTCTGGACAACGCGCCGTGGCGGCGCACCCGCGCCATGCAGTCGCCGCCGCAAGGCCATCCTTTGGAGAAAAGCGGCGAGGAGAGCCCCATCCGCCACGTCATCTACGTGGTCAAGGAAAACCGCACTTACGACCAGGTCCTCGGCGACCTGGGCATCGGCAAGGGCGACCCTTCGCTCACGCTGTTCGGCGAGGACGTCACGCCCAACCACCACAAGCTCGCCCGCGAGTTTGTTCTGTTGGACAACTTCTACGTCAACGCAGACGTCAGCGCCGACGGCCACAACTGGTCGAGCGCCGCCATCGCGCCCGCTTACGTGCAGCGCATGTGGCCCAATTCCTACGCCGCGCGCCGCCGGCACTACGACTACGAGGGCGGCGAGCGCGCCGCGCTACCCCCCGCCGGATACATCTGGAGCAACGCCATGCTTGCCGGGCTTAGCTTCCGCAACTACGGCTGGTGGGTCGCCAACGTCACGCCCGCGCCTGCCTCGGGGCGCCAGATCGCCGAGGTGCGCGACCCCTCTCTCGCCGCGCACACCAACATGGATTTCCGAGGCTTCGACATGGATTATCCGGACGTCGAACGCGTCAAGGTGTTTCTGAAAGACCTGGCCGAATTCGAGCGCAAGGGCGAGATGCCGCGTTTCATGACCATCCGGCTGGGCAACGACCACACCTCCGGCGTTGCGCCTGGCAAGATCGCGCCGAAATCCGCCGTCGCCGACAACGATCTCGCTCTCGGCATGCTCGTCGAAGCCGTATCCCGGACGAAGTTCTGGCCCGCCACCGCCATCTTCGTCCTGGAAGACGACGCGCAGAACGGCTCCGATCACGTCGACTCGCACCGCGCGCCGGCGTTTGTGCTTTCGCCTTACACGCGCGGGCGCGGCATTGATTCGACCATGTACAACACCGTGAGCATGCTGCGCACCATGGAGCACATCCTCGGCTTGCGCCCCATGACCATTCACGACGCCGCCGCACGCCCCATGTGGGCCGCGTTTCTCCCCAAGCCCGATCCGCGCCCCTATTCGGCCGAAAAGCCCCGCGTCCCGCTCGACGAGCGCAACCCGCAGTCCTCGCCGCTCGCCGCGCGTTCGCAACAGCTCGACCTGAGCGAGGCCGACCGCATCGAGGACGACGAAATGAACGAAATCCTCTGGCGCGCGCTCCGCGGCACGGAGCCGCCGCCTCCCGTGCGCAGTTACTGGGGACGCTGATGGCCCACACCTACCTGGTTTTCGTCTGGCACATGCACCAGCCTTTTTACAAGGATCTGGCCACGGGAGAGTACCAGCTGCCGTGGACGCGCATGCACGCCCTCAAGGACTACTACGGCATGGCGGCCATTCTCGACGAGTTCCCGAAGATCCGCCAGACGTTCAATCTGGTCCCCTCGATGCTTGTGCAAATCGAGGAGTACGCCGAAGGGCGGGCTGCCGACCCGTTCCTGCGCCTGGCGATGAAGCCCGCCGAGGAGCTCACGGGGCCGGAAACGGAATTTATCCTCAAATACTTCTTCCAGGCCAATCCGGGCCGCGTCATTCAACGCTATCCGCGCTATCACGAGCTCTACGAGATGTGGCGCGCCGGACACTCGAACCCGGCGGAGCTGGCGCGGCGCATGGGCGCCGCCGGCCTGCGCGACCTTCAGGTGCTGTCCCAATTGGCCTGGTTCGACGAAATCTTCCTCGAACACGATGCCGAGGTCCGCGCGCTTGTGGCCAAAGGCCGCCATTACACGCGCGAGGACCAGCTTGTGGTCGGCCGCAAGGAGCAGGAGATCTGCGGCAAGGTGATCCCGGCCTACAAGCGACTGGCGGCGGAGGGGCGCATCGAACTCTCGGTCACGCCCTTTTATCACCCGATCCTGCCGCTGCTGTGCGACTCCAACATCGCCAGCGTGTCGCAGCCGGGCGCTCCGCTGCCGCGCCGCTTCCGCTATCCGCAGGATGCGCGCGTGCAGATTGTCAGCGCGCTCGAATACGCCCGCCAGAAGCTCGGCGTGCAGCCGGCCGGCATGTGGCCGAGCGAGGGCAGCGTCTCGGATGAAGTGCTCGCGCTGGCCGCCGGGGAAGGCGTCACGTGGATGGCCACCGACAACGGCGTTCTGGGCGCCACGCTGGGCCGGATCGCCGGCGTCTCGGAGACATGCCGCCCCTATGTCTGGCGCCAGGACGGCCGGCAGATGAAACTGATCTTCCGCGACCACTTCCTGAGCGATCTGATCGGCTTCGTCTACTCGCGCATGGATCCGGCAGCCGCGGCCCACCATTTCCTCGAGCGCATCCGGGAAAACGCCCGCGTGCTGCACCGCGAAGGCCGCGATGCCCTCATCCCCGTCATCCTCGACGGGGAAAACGCCTGGGAGTATTACGAACGCAGCGGGCGGCCTTTCCTCAAAACGCTCTATCAGCTCATCTCCCAGGAGCCCGGCATGTCGGCGGTGACGGTGAGCGAGGCGCTCGAGAAACTGCCCGCCGCCGAGATCCCGCGCATCCATCCCGGTTCCTGGATCAATGCCAATTTCGAGGTCTGGATCGGCCACGAAGAGGACAACACGGCCTGGGAGTATCTGCTCGAGGCCCGCGAAACCTACGACAGCGTCATGCAGGACCCCGAAGGCGCCGCGCTCACGGAAGAACAGAAGCGGCTCGCCTTCCAGGAGCTTCTCATCGCCGAGGGCAGCGATTGGTGCTGGTGGTACGGCCCGCATCACCACACCGAGAACCGCGCCGAATTCGATCAGCTCTTCCGCAGCCACCTGGCGCAGTGCTACCGCGCGCTCGGCAAAACGCCCCCGGCTGCGTTCAGCCGCCCCATCGCCCATGTCGCCGCGGAGGCCTTTTACCAGGCGCCCTGCGGCCTGATCGAGCCCGTGGTGGACGGCGAGGTCTCGTCGTACTTTGAGTGGCTCGGCGCAGGCGTCTACCGCCCGGATCACCGCCAAGGCGCCATGCACGGGCGCGTGGCATTGCTCCATGAGCTCCGTTTCGGCAGCGATGGCGCCCGCCTGTTCGTGCGCGCCGACATGGAACAGTCCAGCCCCGGGGCCATGGCCGGGCTCGAACTCCGCCTCACCATCCGCGCTTCCAACGCCGAGACCGAGTTCCGCTTCACCCTCGCGCGCGACGGCGCGCATCTGACCTCGATGTCCGGCCGAGGCACGCGCCAGGCGCTGCCCAACGTTGCCTGCGCCTATCTGCGGATCTTCGAGTGCTGCGTCGATCTCGCCGGCATCGACGCCTCTCCCGCCGCTCCAGTCGAAATCCAGATCTCGCTCTGGCGGGACGGGCTGCCGCTGGAGGCGGCGCCGCCTCACGGCTGGATCGAGTTCGTCCCCGGCGAGCCCGCCGAGTGGGAGTGAACCCTACTTGTTCGGGAAGCCTGCGTATTTGTTCAGCAGGCTGACCAGCTCCTGCGCCGCGGGCGGCACGTTCCGCTTGCCGCGCAGCACCTCTTTGCGATCCACGCCCGCCCCATAGAGCGCCTCGTCCACGCTCTTGTCATCCCGCATCGTCGTGCCCTGCAGCGTCAGCCCGCCAAAAATGCCGCGCGAACGCGACCACGACAGGATCTCCGCCCGCATGGTGGCGTCCGTCTGCGCGCTCGTCGAACGGCCCACAGGCCCCGCCGCCCCGGTGGCGTCCGCGCCGATGGTGAATTTGCTCGACAGCAACCGCTCCATCCCCGACTGGTTCATCACCAGCATCACGATGTCCACTTCCGCCCCGCCGATCTGCAAACCGAACGAGCCCCCCTCCAGCCGCACGCCCACCGGCGCCGTCCAGCCCTGCCCGCTCGGCATCCGGCACGACGCGAATCCCCGCCCGTACTTGCCTCCGAAAATGAATCCCGCTTTCTTCGCCCCGGGAATGATGATCGCGCATTGCGCCTTGGCAAACAGGTCCTGCGGGATGGCCTTGTCTTCAATGGACATGATCTCTTTGAGCACCGTCGATGCGGCTTGCAGCCGCTCGTTCTCCGCCTTGCCGCCCCAAGCGGCGGCGCTCAAACACACGAGAAGAACAGTCAGTTTTCGCATGAAATCTCCAGTCCTTCAATGATAACGCCCTGCCGCGTCCGAAAACGCGGCAGGGCGCAGGGATTCACACTCCGGTTGTGGCTAGAACGTATAGCGCAGGCCCATCACGATCCGGCGGTTGCCTCCGTCCGTGTTGCCTTCCAGCCCCCACGCCGTGCTGTTGACGCGGGACTCCGGAATGCCGTAGTTGCGCGTGTTCGAAGTGTTATAGAACTCGCAGCGGTATTGCAGCGTGTTCGACTCGCTGATGCGGATGTTCTTCACCACGGCGAGGTCCAGGTTGTTGATGCCGTCGGCGCGCAAGATGTTGCGCCCCGCGTTGCCGATCGGCGCCGCCGCCGTCACCTGCGAGAACAGCGTCCGGCCTCCCGCCTGGAGGATCTCCCGCAGCGTCATCCGCGACAGGTCCAGGCTGGTGGCCACGTTCGGCCGGATCGCGTTGCCCACCAGCGCATCGATGCCGGAGAGCCGGAAGCCCGGGTCCGCCCCGTTCAGCGGGCTGAAAGGCGCGCCCGACTGCAATGTGAGGAAGCCCGAAACCTGCCAGCCGCCCAGAATCCTGCCCAGGACGCCTTGCTGTTCGCGCAAGAACGGCAGCTCGTAGACGCCGTTCACCGAGAACCGGTGCGGCCGGTCATAGGTGGACCGGCCTCGGTCGCCGCGCCAGTTGTAGCTGTCCTGCGGCACCGCCACTTCGCCGGAGACCGACGGGTTGAAGATCTCGCTCGCCAGGTCGATGAACGAGCTCCACGTGTAGTGCGCCGCCATGGTGAAGTTGTTCGACAGGCGCTTTTCGAGGCTCGCCTGCATCGAGTGGTAGATCGAATTGGCGGCGTTGGCGCGCAGCCGGCGCACGCCCTGATCGGCAAACAGCCGCTGCCGCCCCTGCGAGCCCGGAACCGTCGGATTGCCGTCCAGCGTCTGGAACAGCGCCGTGCCCTTGGTGCTGATCAGGCCCACGGTGGCGATCCAGTCTTTCGCGACTTCGCGCTGCACCTGGAACGAGAACTGCTCCGCCAGCGGCGCACGGAAGTCGCTCGCCACCAGCGTCCGAGGCACTTGCAGCGGGTCCGGCGGCGGCGGGACGACGCCCTGGAAGCCCAGCGAGTAGACGTACTGGAAGCTGTTCGGCGACCTCGCCGGCAGGTTGTTGACCTGCGTGAACGGGAACGCGCTGAAGATGTTCAGGTAGATGTTGTTGAAGATCAGATCGTAGGTGCGCGAGTAGCCGCCGCGCAGCACCGTGCGGTCCGTCAGCCGGTAGTTGAAGCCAAACCGCGGCGCCCAGTTGTTCTTGTCTCGCGGCGGCACCGGCGTGAACAGGAATCGCGGGTCGTTGTTGTTGGCCGCCACCACGCGCTTGTTGATGCCGGCCAGCCATTGCGCCGGGTTGCCCGGCGTTTCATACCTCAGGCCGTAAGTCAGCGTCAGCCGCCGGTTCACGCGCCACTCGTCCTGAACATAGAAGAAATAGTCGTAGTAGCGGTAGGCTTGCCACCGCGGCACGCCCGGCAGGAACGTGTTGATCGAGGCGGTTTGCGCCACATCGTCCACCAGGTCCTGCAGCGTGTTGTAGGCCAGGCGCCCGCGGATGGTCGGGTTGAAATCCTGGATCTGGTCCTGCCGCCGGAAATCGAAACCCATTTTGATCGTGTGCGCGCCCTTCAGGATCGAGAAGTTGTCCGCGATCTGATAGTTGTTCAGGATCTGCGCTTGTGGCAGGTTCACGGCAAGGCCGAACGCCGTCCGCGAAGCCGCCGCATTGAAGCCCGTCATCCCCAGTTCCGAAATCTCGATGTTGGGAATCGACTCCGCCTTCTTGTCCTGCGCGTTGGTCGAGCTTGCCAGCCGCTGGTAGCTCAGCCGGAGCTCGTTGTAAATCGTCGGCGTAAACGTGGAGTTCACTCCCGCCGCCGCCGCCTGCCGGCGAGCCGGCGAACGGGACAACAGCCCCGGCGGCACCGCCTGGCCGCCCACGCTGACGCGGTCGTCGAACATGAACCGGCCCAGCAGCGTATGCTTGTCGTTCAGCTTGTGGTCGATGCGGCCCATCCACTGCCAGACATCGCCCAGATTGGCCGCCGCGCCGCTCAGCGTGCCCAGCGGCACGTTGTACGTCTGCCCGCCCAGCGTGAACGCGGCCGTCCGCCCCGTGGGCGTCTGCGCCGGCGGGACGTTGTCGAGCAACGCTTTCACCTGCGGCCGGCTGCCCGCCGCGTTGCGCAGGATCGTCTGCCCTTCGGCCGTGGGCGCCGCGCCGATGGCGGTGCCGCTGGCGAACCGCCGGTCCGTCCATCGCAGCACCGAGCCGAAGAAGAACGTGCGGTCTTTGCGGATCGGCCCGCCGAGCGTGCCGGCGAACTGGTTTTCCACGCGCCAGGGCGCGCGCGCGAACGTCCGCTTGTCCAGGTTGCTCCGCGCATTCAGCTTGTTGCCGTTGTAAAACCAGTAGGCCGACCCGTGAAACTCGTTCGTCCCGCTCTTGGTGACGATGTTGACCACCGAGCCCGCCGCGCGGCCGTATTCGGCGGCGAACTGGTTGGTCACGATCCGCATCTCGGCCACCGTGTCCGGGTTGTTGATCTCCTGCACCAGGCCGCCGATGCTGGCGTTGTTCGAGTCCTGCCCGTCGATCTGGAAATTGTTCGACCGCGTCC
>Ga0272446_1003039_pt1 | contig 21836 bp, 21 predicted proteins | sample YNPCB0061_FD_194587 | JGI IMG/M metagenome (GOLD analysis project Ga0272446, IMG submission 194587) | Hot spring microbial mat communities from Yellowstone National Park, WY, United States - YNP-CB-006-1 | ecosystem: Environmental > Aquatic > Thermal springs > Hot (42-90C) > Sediment | place... | reverse complement strand
GTTGCGGGCTTTTCGCTGCTATCCCTCACGCGAGTATGCGCGTACATATATGCACACACGTAAAAAAGAAGTGTTTTTTACCTCATTTTACCTCGGGGGTGGGCGGGTGGGTAAACCCGAAAACCCCAAAAAAACACTTCTTTCGCGTTAGGCATGCGAAGGGCATGCGTGCTTGCACGCATGGTGCAACGCACCGAAGCGATAGCGTAGCCCGTAGCACGCCGACTGCGCCGCGTAGCAAGCAGGAACGCCCAAAAAAGTAAAATTGTAATAAACAAAACATATAAAAAAGCAGACATGTTATTTACATATCTGCTTCATTTATTTTGTAGTAGTTTCTTTTAATGCGTTACTGCAAGCTTGTAAAACTCATTTTTGCTACCATGCTGACATTTGATAATATACTGTCCTGATGGCAAGTTTTTAACAGAGAAAACAGACTGATGATTTCCTGACGGTTTCATAACATCTTCTACACTTAACACATCTCTGCCGAGCAAATCAATCACACTAATTTTCAAATCTCCCGCTTTATGGATTGCATAAGAAATAGTAACATTATCATCAGCAGGGTTAGGATACAAGCCAAGTAATTCAAAAGAACTATACATGTCAGAGAGTTTAAGTTCTACGATGTTGGAGTAGGTAGCTTGTCCGTCCATACTTACAATACGCAAGCGATAGAAATATTTACCATCTGATAGATTTTTATCTGTAAAGGAATAGGTTTGCGGTGTAGCAGAGTTTCCTTTGGCATTTACAAATCCTATTTTAGAGAAGTTAACCCCATCAAGAGAACGTTCCACGTCAAAACCTTTGGCATTAGCTTCGGTTTGGGTATACCAATTCAATACACCATCTCTGCCTGCCAGATGACCTCTGAAATCGGTAAGTTCTATGGGCAAAGGACAACCTACGGTAACCGTTACACTGCCTGTTGCTGTACATGGAGGTCCTGAAGTAGGTTGTACTACTGCGGTATAAGTAGTTGTTGCCATAGTAGTAGTATTAAAGGGATTTCCTGTACCGATAGGAGTTGCACCGATAAACCAATTTACAGTGTATGGCGTAAGGGTAGGTTGGAAGCGGTTTCCATCATTAGTAGCTCCCCAAGAAGTAGCATTTCTACCTGGTGAAGGCACAGCAGCAGTACCTCCTGCACGTTCTACACCTTGTGTCTTAACACTTCCATAATTATCTATTTGGGTACTCATAATATCTATATAGTTCGTAGTTTCGTGTAGAATAATATACCCTGTTACGGTTTGAGAACTACCATAGTAGGAAACATTATCATAAAAAACAATAAACTGTCTGTTAGGGGCTGTACCTATGGTTTTATAGTGGATATTGCCTGAGGAACCTGGGTTTAAGTCTGCCCAACAAAGAGCAATTAAGTTATTAGGAGTTGCTGTATTAGGTATGTTCTGCCCTGAGCAGCAACCTGAACCAGGTGCGGGGTCAAAACTGATAAATCCATTGGAACTGATATACACATTGGTATAGTTGGTACAATAATATGTAAAAGGAAACCCAATTGGGATAGCCCCAGAAACACAGTCATCACAACCACTGGTAGTAGCCTCTGTGGTATATCCGCCTGCGGGAGGTGCGGCATAAGTAACGGCTGTTCTTTGATATACGTTACAATCCCCGGCAACGATATTAGCAGTTAAGGTATTTGCACCACCTACACATGGAAAACTGGCAGGAGTGGAAGTTACACTGGTAACGTTAATATCCGAAGCGGCGACAGTTACAGTAACAGTACCTGTTCTCTGACAACCTGTAATCACATCCGTTACGGTGCAGGTATACGTAGTAGTAACTGTGGGGCTTGCCGTAGGATTAGCTACCGTAGCACTGGATAAACCCGTTATAGGATTCCATGAATACGTATAAGTAGAAGGCACATCTGGAGTTGCTGTAATGACCGTAGATGAGGTTCGGCATATGGTTATATCAGGACTCATGGTGAGGTTAAAACCTGGGGCAACTATTACTGTGATAGTATCTCTGTCAGGACAGGGAGGAGGAACATTACTTTGTACTACATACGTAGTAGTAACCGTAGGAGAAGCAACAGGATTAGGGCAAGTAGCACAACTTAATCCTACTGGAGGTCCTCCGCCTAATACTGTCCATGTAAAGGTAGTACCACCTGTGGCATTGAGTTGTACGGGAACACCACAATACGTTACTTGATTAGGACCTGCATCAGTTCCTTGCAATACCTGAACCGTTACAGTAAACGTAGACTGTCCAACAACGGGACAATTATTGTCTTCCGCGGTTACAGTAAAGGTATGAGTACCTACGTCACCTGCACCGGGCGTCCATGTAAAGGTAGAAGTTACAGGATTTGTACCTGTACTGGTGAATGTACCACCAGGTATTCCATTGTTCCAGGTAACGGTTAATATCTGTCCCGTATTAGGGTCCGTGATGTTAAATGTAAGCGTTAAATTAGCACCAGGACAGGTTTGCACTGTAAGCGGTCCTGAAACGTTTCCTCCCGAAACACTTCCAAAACCTGTAGGAACGGTAGGAATGGTATTTGTACAGTTTTGAACAGAAATTTGCAAATCCCGCATTACATGTCCTACTTTGTTTGCAGGGGTTACAGAACCTCTGTACTCCTCTACTAATACCCCAAATACAGTAACCTGACCTATCACACTGGGTACATTTACCGTTATTTGACCTGTGGTAGTATTGATAGAGGTATTATTTGCAGGTATAGTAGTAAAAGGTTGAGGACCAGAAAAACCAGTAAGATAAGGCACATTAGCTGCAAAAGAAGTAGTTTTTGCAGGAATTAAACTATATACCAGGATATCACCGTCTGGTTCTACGGCACCATTGTTAAAGTTCCATATTTGGTTCACGCAAATAGCCCCAACAGGCTGATTGGTAAAATATGGTGAGGTGTTTCCCGGTGCAATGGTATTGTTTAGCAATGCTTCTACATAATAGTCCTGCGTGTCAGGAGAGGTAATAGTGGTAATACTACTATTTCTGCAACACGAACTAAAACTAAACCGCCAGTCTGCACAGGTACCGGGTAAAGTTACGACCCCCTCATACAAATATAATTGTACCGCAGGATTAGCTGTTCCTCCTGCACATACACTCACCGCTGTACCACATAAAGGAGATACATCTTGCGGGTAGCCTGCCAATAAGTTTACTGTTAAGGAAGGATTGGTGAACCCACAACCATTGGTAATGGTGATAAATTGACTGGAACTCTCGGTAATACCATTACAATCTCTGTAAAAAGATAATCGTACGCGGTACTGATTTCCCCCCAAATGAGTATAGGTAATATCCCAACCCATACCATGTGATGCCAAAGTTTCTTGGCTTAACAATAAAAAGAGCAATAAAGTAAATCTGACAAAAAGTTGTATTACATTTTTCATAAACTTATAAAGTAAAGATTGTAAATGCAAAGATAAGAAAAGTTTTTTATTCTTCGTTTAGTTTTTTAATAAATTTTACGCAAAACGAGGAATAAATAAAGGCGTGTCCTTCACTGCGTTCAGGTCGGGCTATACGCTGATAGAGACGTGGCATGCCACGTTGTACTTCACAGGCTACGCCTGTTGCGGGCTTTTCGCTGCTATCCCTCACGCGAGTATGCGCGTACATATATGCACACACGTAAAAAAGAAGTGTTTTTTACCTCATTTTACCTCGGGGGTGGGCGGGTGGGTAAACCCGAAAACCCCAAAAAAACACTTCTTTCGCGTTAGGCATGCGAAGGGCATGCGTGCTTGCACGCATGGTGCAACGCACCGAAGCGATAGCGTAGCCCGTAGCACGCCGACTGCGCCGCGCAGCAAGCAGGAACGCCCATATAATAATCAATCCAAAATGATATAAATTATTGAATACCTTTCATGTTCAGAGCTTGCTGATATAATTTTGCATTTTTTTTATGCGTTTCATAATCCTGGGCAAAAGCATGATAGCCCGAAAAGTCCGCTTTGGCACAAAAAAATAAATAGTTGTGTTTTTCGTAGTTCAAAACAGCATCAATAGAGGTTTTTGATGGATTATTGATGGGACCTGGGGGCAGACCTTCATGTAAATAGGTATTGTAAGGACTGTTTGTTTTAAGGATATCTCCTGTTACACGCTTAATCGTAAAATCTTGAGCGGCAAATACTGCTGTCGGGTCTGCCTGAAGTTTCATTTTTTTAAAGTAACGGTTCAGATACACCCCTGCAATAATAGGTTTCTCATCATTTTTTTGAGTTTCTGCTTCTACAATAGAAGCTAATACAGTAACTTGCAACGGAGTTAAACCTATGTCATTGGCTTTTTGAATACGCTCTACATTCCAGAATTTTTGATACCCTTGATGTAGCTTTTGTATAATTTCCCTTGGCTTAGCTGTCCAATACATCTGATAGGTATCAGGCAGGAGTATGCTCATAATCGTAGTGTCTTTTACTCCGAACTCTTTAAGAAGTTCATTGTTTTTAAGTGCCTGCAACATAGTGTCCTGATGGATATAAAATTTCTCGGCTACAAACTCTGCAAAATCTTCGGGGGTACGAACCGTCCTAAAAACCACATTGATAGGCATTTGCCTGCCCTTAATAAGGATACTGGCTACTTTTGCATTGGAAAGCCCCTTTGAAACCTTATAAGCACCTGTTTTCAGAGTTTTACTATTCAACCCCATGAGTTTTGCAGTTACAGCAAAATTACTTTTACTCACCAAAGCGTCATTTTCAGACAATTGATTGATAACTTCTTGTAACGTTGTGCCATTTTTTACATATAAAACAAAGTCTTTTTTAATCGCTTTTGCAAAAAACGCATATCCAAAATAAGCAAAAAGAATTGTTATTACACCAATACTACTGATAATGATGTATTTTTTCTTGTTTTTTTTTATGGGTTTTTCAGGGTTGTCCATGGCAAATTCAGGAGTTTTGAGTAATATGACTCATGATGGTTTTTTCAATAATTTTCCCATACCATTCATGTTCTAACAGCAGAATTTCCCTGCCGATAATTTCCGCACTCCAAGTTTGGTCAAGACGTTTTACTTTTTGAAAAATAACCTCACCCTCATCATAGTTTTCACTGACATAATGTATGGTTATACCACTTTCTTTTTCTTTGTTAGCTTTAACGGCTTGATGAATATAATGTCCATACATACCTTTACCCCCATATTTGGGTAACAAGGAAGGGTGGATATTGAAAATACGTTTTGGAAATTTTTCTATCAGGGAGGTGGGTATGAGTTTGAGATAACCCGCAAGAACCAAATAATCGGGTTCAAAATGTTTTATCTGTTCGTAGATAGCTTCCCCGTCTTTAACTTGTTCAGGCGTTAAAACAACAGTAGATTTTCCAAATCCTTTGGCTTTGCGTATAACGCCTGCTTCGGGATTATTGGTTACAATGCCTGAAACCTGAATAAGTTTGTGGCGTTTAAACCGTTCCATAATAGCCTCCGCATTAGTGCCATTACCCGAGGCAAATATTACAAGATTGATTTTTTTTGTAGTATTTTCTGAATTATTGTTGCTCATGTTGTTTTCTTGCTTTTCTGATTTTATTAAGTTTTGCCATTACTTTATATCCTGTTGCATCACGATAGCTTTTTTTAGGCACGTAGGTATACATTTCTGCCTGTTCTATAGGTTGTTTATATATTTTATCTTGTGGGATTACCCAAACCATAAAAGTATCCTTTCCAAAATGATGTAAAGCAGATTGTATGGCTGTATCAGGGTGGTTGGCTATTACTGTGCCTGAATATTTTGGATGCTCCCCTCTATGATACTGATAAAAAACATCATAAGCCTTTTCTGCGTGGGGTGCTATATCCTGGGAAACAAAATTATCATTTTGGTTTTTTTCCATGTTAAACGCATAAATATCTGCAGTTTTTGCCACCCATAAATTATAACATTGCAAACGGCGAGCATATTGTTCTTTGGCAAACAAAAAAGCAACTTCTGCACCACTGGCATGTACAGCGCCTACGTGTATATGAGTTTCTTCTGCTTTTTTCTGATGGAATACTTCATAAGTTTGCCACTGTTCCAATTCATTTTCTGAAAGGGTATCAGCATGAACTTTTTCTATCTCAAAACGATTTACCCTCGGGTCAAGCGATTTCATGGTACGCAAAAATAGAAAAAATACAAATACAACTGAAAAATAATTACAGTTTTGTGTGTTTATGTGTTTTATGCAACACTGCTTTTTGATACCCATTACAAGGATAAGATACCACAAATGGAATTTCCTTATCCCCTTTGCCTGTGGTGTACTTTTGCTTTTCGTCAGCTGAAATTACTTCAAAAATAATAGTTTTGTCATCTTTCAAAAAATACGTAGTACATAGTATAGCCCCTTCTACACTAAAAATAGAACTAAAATGCCTGTAATGCAATTGCATATCCATAGAAATACTGTTTTTTTCATCTACTACGTAATGCCCTTTCTCTACATTTTTGAGCAATAATTCATAGTCCCTAATGTCTTTTTTATCTCCTTCTCCGTATACCATTTTCCACTGCCAACGGGTAGAGTCTATTCTGTTTATTTCCAATTCCATGTTCACCATCTGACGCACACCCTTGGCATCAAATATTTCCAATTTTCCTTTCCAATACCCTAGCCATGCTTCATTCAACTGGGCATACACAGTACTTGTTGTGGTACCAAACACCAAAAAGATAATCCATGTTTTTAAGGTAGTTTTCATAAGTATTTAGCAATCTGAAGTAGTTTTGTTTCTTGAAAAGTATCTGTGATAATTTGTATTCCGAAAGGCATTTTTGTCTGAGGGTTATTTCCTAATGGAATAGAAATCGCAGGATTACTCCCTAGATTGGCTAAAACCGTATAAATATCCGATAAATACATACTGACAGGGTCTTTGGTTTTCTCTCCAAACTTAAACGCAGAAGTAGGGGTAGAAGGCAATAATATTGCGTCATATTTAGAAAAAGTATTTTTGAGAAAATCATATACTAATCTGCGGACTTTTTGGGCTTTGGTGTAATAGGCATCATAATATCCCGCACTTAATACAAATGTACCGAGCATAATTCTGCGTTTTACTTCTTTACCAAATCCTTCGCTACGGCTTTTGATGTAGGTTTGTTCCAATGCCAGTTCTCCCTCACTGATGTTTTTGCTTCTGTATCCATATCTGATACCATCATACCTCGCTAAATTAGAAGAGGCTTCTGCTGTGGTAAGTACATAATATGCGGGAATAAGATAGTCTAAATAAGGAAAATCTATGTATTCAACGGTATGACCTTGTTTTTCTAATTCTTTTACTTTGTTTTCAAATGCAGTTTTTACATACTCGGCAAGACCTTCATTTTGCAAAGTTGGTTTCAGCACGACAAATCGCAATTTTTCAGGTTTGGTTTGAATAGCTTGTATGTAATCATCTACGGGTTTTTCAGAAACGGTAGCATCATACTCATCACTGCCTGCCATAATGGAGAGTAACAATGCGGCATCTTCTATATTTTTGGTAAATGTTCCTGCTTGGTCAAAGGAAGAAGCATAAGCGACCATACCATAGCGTGAAATACGCCCATACGAAGGTTTGAACCCAACAATCCCGCAAAAAGATGCAGGCTGACGAATAGACCCCCCTGTATCTGTACCCAGACTTGCCCAACATAAATCTGCCGTAACCGCTACCGCAGACCCACCCGAAGAACCCCCAGGTACATATTCCGTATGGATTGGATTAAGCACATTTCCGAAAGCAGAATTTTCATTAGAGGAACCCATGGCAAATTCATCACAGTTTAATCTACCTATTATAATCGCATCTTCGTTGATTAAACGTTGTACACAGGTAGCCGTATAAACGCTCTTAAAATCCCCAAGAATTTTGGAGGACGCATTTAATCCATGTCCCTTATAGGCGAATACGTCTTTGATACCTATCACCATACCTGCTAATTTTCCTACATTTTGCCCTGATTTTATTTTTTCGTCTATACGTTGCGCAGTATGTACCGCACTTTGTTCAAATACTTCGGTAAAAGCGTTAAGGTGTTTGTTTGCTTCAATTTTTTTCAAATAGTGGTGTATAATATCCTGACAGGATATTTTTTGTGATTTCAAATCCTGTTGAAGGGTAGCAAAATCCGTATAGTTCATGGTGCAAAAATAGATGTTTTTTGTATTAGTGGTGTTGTATAAAATAATTTTTGGGCGTTCCCTGCTTACGCAGGTCGGCGTGCTACGGGCTACGCTATTGCTTCGGTGCGTTGCACCATGCGTGCTTGCACGCATGCCCTCCGCATGCCTAACGCAAATACACGCGCATATATGCACTACGCGCAAGGTAAATCGTGATTTTTTTGTACTTTCGTACCATGAAGCCAACCAAATACATTAACCTCTTAACGGATTTTGGTTTCAAACGCATCTTTGCTGATGAAAGCAACAAAGATTTACTTATTCATTTCCTTAACTCTATCATGCGATTTCAAGGCATTAAAATCAAAGATATTACCTACAAAAACACAGAGTTTGTCGGCGAATATGAACAAGATAAAAAAATCATTTTGGATTTATATTGCATCAGTGAAAAAGGCGAACATTTTATCATAGAAGTACAGCGGGGCGAACAAGAATTTTTCAAAAAAAGACTGTTGTTTTATGCTTCAAGGTTAATACAGGAACAAGGAGTTAAAGGCGAAAAATGGAATTACAATTTCAAAGGCGTATATTCCATTGCCCTTTTAGATTTTGATATGACCGAAGAAAACGAGGAAATTCTGAACACTTACCGCATTTTGAATGAAAAAACGCATAAACCTTTTTTACATGATTTCGGGATTATTATCATTAACCTCACCCGATTTAACAAACAGGAAAATGAATTAAAGTCAAATTTTGAGAAGTGGTTATACGTGTTAAAGAACTTGGACAAGTTAAAGGAAATTCCTTTGAAACTACGACAGCGTTTATTCGTAAGAATCTTTGATTTGGCGGAATACAGGGCATTAAACAAAGAAGAACAAAAAGCATATATGGAAAGCCTTAAAAAATACAACGATTGGCAAAACGTATTGGATTATGCCCACAAAAAAGGGTATAAGCAAGCATCATTGGAATATGAACGGTTACTTTCAGACATACAAGCGATTTTAACACAAGAGAAAAAACGCGCAGAAGAGAAGGAAAAACTACTAAATGAGGAGAAAAAACGTGCAGAAGAAGAGAAAAAACGTGCAGAAGAAGAAAAAAAGCGTGCAGAAGAAGAAAAAAAGCGTGCAGAAGAAGAGCATAAAAAACTTCTTGAAACGGCACAATTCTTAAAATCTCTTAATGTGGCTATTGAGTTGATTATGAAAAAAACAGGATTAACCCGAGAAGAAATAGAAAAATTACCATAAGCAACTTGAATGAATATGTAGGATAAGTCGCTTTTTTGCGTGAGGGATAGCAGCGAAAAGCCCGCAATGAGCGTAGCGAATGAGGTCTTGTAGCGGATATCCCGACCCCGAAGCGCGGGGGACACGCCCAAAAGCAGAATAATCAGATGTTTTTAATATCTTCCCATAGTTTTTGTACGTCTTTCTCTGACAGTTCAGACAGTTTTTGGTCATTGGTAATATGGACATCATTTTTAACCTTAGCACCTAATTTCTCCACAGAATGCACTCTTAAAAGATGTAAAATGGGATAAGGTGCTTGTATCACCAATTGATGTGCAGATTCTTTTGGATATTCACGTATCTGTGCAAAAGGGTGGAAAAAAGTAATCTGATAGTCATTATACCACTTTTTTACAATCAACATTTCTTCACATTTCTGATAAAACTTGTCAAATGCGACTATATCTGACAATTCAGGAAATACTATCAAAGTAGTTTCAGTTTTTGGGTGTTTGGCTAAATAACGAATTTCTCTCTCAAAAAAAGTAAGACAACTTTGTAAAGATTTATCATTGTTCAGTATTATACGAACAGCGTCATTCTCATAGGGGTCTTTGGCAAACGGGCATAAATTCATTCCAATAATGAGTTTTTCAACCCAGTTTTGTACCACTTTGATAATTTCATCTTTGCTCTCAGCCATAATAATCCTGCATTGATTGAACATTCAAAAATAGGATTTTAATTACAGGCACAAAAAATTTATTTGCTACTTTCAAATTCATATTTTAATTTTGCACCCTAATTTGAAGCAACGTTATGGCAAAGAAGAGTAAAGAAGCTCGTATACAAGTTATTTTGGAATGCACAGAGCATAAAAACAGTGGTATGCCCGGTACTTCACGGTATATTACTACAAAAAACCGTAAGAACACCCCTGAACGGTTGGAACTTAAAAAATATAACCCTATTCTTAAACGTGTAACTATTCATAAGGAGATTAAATAATGGCAAAGAAAGCAGTAGCAACCTTTAAATCAGGTGAAAAACAAAGTTGGGCAAAAGTAGTAAAAGCAGTTAAAAACAAAGACGGCAACTACTCTTTTCAGGAAGTAATGGTACTTGTAGACAAAGTACAGGAAACTTTAAAGGAAAACAAAAACACTAAATAACGGACATGAGCAAAAAACGTGTTCTTATCACAGGAGGTGCGGGCTTTCTCGGTTCGCACCTTTCTGACCGTATGCTTGCCGAAGGTTTCCATGTTATTGCCATGGATAACCTCATTACAGGTAATATGGACAACATTACTCATTTACTCGGCAACCCTGATTTTTCTTTTGTACAGTATGATGTAACCAACTACGTACATATACAGGGTGATTTGGATTATATTCTGCATTTTGCTTCTCCTGCAAGCCCCATTGATTATCTGAAACTACCTATTCAGACCTTGAAAGTAGGTGCATTGGGAACACATAAAATTCTGGGATTAGCCAAAGCAAAAAAAGCAAGAATGCTTTTAGCGTCTACTTCTGAGGTGTACGGCGACCCACTCATTCACCCTCAAAAAGAGGAATACTGGGGGAATGTAAACCCCATAGGTACACGCGGCGTATATGATGAAGCCAAACGTTTTGCAGAAGCCATGACCATGGCATATCACCGTTATCACGGCGTAGAAACCCGTATTATCCGTATTTTTAATACCTACGGACCGCGCATGCGATTAGATGATGGCAGGGCTATTCCTGCTTTTATGGGTCAGGCGTTGCGCGGTGAGGATATTACTGTTTTTGGTGACGGTAGCCAAACCCGCAGTTTCTGTTATGTATCTGACCTTGTAGAAGGCATTTTCAGATTGTTGATGAGCAACGAGGTAGAACCTGTAAATATCGGCAACCCTGATGAGATTTCTTTGTTGGATTTTGCCAAAGAAATACAAACCCTCACAAATACTCAAAGTAAGATTGTATTCAAACCCCTCCCCCAAGACGACCCCAAAGTCCGCAAACCTGATATTACCAAAGCACAGACAATATTAGGTTGGACACCCAAAGTATCCCGTCAGGAAGGTTTGAAACTCACTTATGAATACTTCAAAAACAAAGTAAAATAACTAAGGCAAATCTGTTTGCTTCTCATAACCTTAAATAAATCAGTTTCCTAAAAATATCTTATTTTCTATCGCAGAATCTTTTTGTGAGTAAATAGTATAGTTTACTGATAAAGTTGTATTTTTGTTTTGTTTTAGCATGAAAAAGAAAAATACTTTACAGCAGGAAGAGGACGAATACATCATCATACCCAATCCTATTTATGATGTAGTATTCCGCTATCTCATGGAAGATACTGAAAGTGCTAAAATTGTCATTTCAACCATTATCAACCAAAAGATAAAAACCCTCATTCCTGAACCTTTAACCCATACTGAAAAAGATGACGAACTTAAAGACCCCCAAACCAATGAAGTCATACGCTTGTTTCATTTGGATTTTACGGCAATTATAGAACTGTCTGACGGTACAGAAGAAATGGTCATGATAGAACTGCAAAAAGCCTCTGAACCTGATGACATATTCCGTTTCAAGCGCTACATCATGAAAAACTTTCAGAAAAAACGCCCTCGCACTCTCACAGACCCCCGTACAGGTGAAGCCAAAGAAATAGACGTTCCCATACGTTTAATTCCCATTTTTATCTTAAATTTCAGAATAGAAAACGAAGCCAATGATTTAGTTATCGCCACAAACAGGGTAAAAACAGGAGTATTCAAAAATCATATCTTTACACAGCATAATGAGTTTATAGACCATTTGAGCTATGATATGTATGTAGTTCAACTGCCCAACCTGTACAATATCAAAGAAGAAGAGTACCTGCATGATGAATACAAGCGGAATTTATACAGTTTATTGAAGTTATTTGACCAAAAATCCATAGTTAGAGATAATCAGCACAGATTGCGGTTAATCCGCAGGTTTTTACCTGGTTTTTTAGAGAGGGTTGTTAAGCGGTTGCAGATAGTATCTTCACAAAAAGCCGATTTAGAGGAAAAAATGCACATAGAAGATGAATATCTGAAAGTATTAGAAGAAAGGGACAATGTTATTTCTTATTTACAGGCAGCTGTAGAAGAAAAACAACAAGCCTTAGAAGAGAAGGACAAAGCCTTAGAAGAGAAGGACAAAGCCTTAGAAGAGAAGGACAAAGCCTTAGAAGAGAAGGACAAAGCTTTAGAAGAGAAAGATAAAGCCTTAGAAGAGAAAGATAAAGCATTAGAACAAGAAAAACAACGTGCAGAACAATTAGAGAAACAAACTATAAATGCCATTAAACAAATGATAAGCAATGGGATAAGCATAGAACAAATCAAACAGATTTTTGAGGTGGATAATGAGTTTTTACATAAACATACAATTATATCATAACACGTAACTGCGAATATATCATTCTTTGGGCGTTCCTGCTTGCTGCGCAGTGCAGTCAGCATGCTGCGGGCTGCGCTATCGCTTCGGTGCGTTGCACCATGCGTGCAAGCACGCATGCCCTTCGCATGCCCAACCCATGTGCGTAGTGTGTATGTACGCGCATCCGCGTGAGGGATAGCAGCGAAAAGCCCGCAATGAGCGTAGCGAATGAGGACTTGTAGCGTATAGCCCGACCCCGAAGCGATAGCGAAGGGGACACGCCCAAAAAATAACTTAAATCATAACTTTGTTTTATCTCAAATTTGTTACTTTTGTTTTTATATGACTTTCACCCATAGAACGTTCTTAATCTTACTCATTGTGGTTGCCTGCATGGGGTTAAGTTTTTTTTGGAGTTTTTTATTAGCGGCGGCATTTATTGTTTTCTTCACATGGCTTGTTTTTATGCTCATAGACTACCGTATGATACCCCCAAAAGAAAAATTTGAAATTAGCAGGGAACTGTCGGAAAAACTTTCTCTGGGGGACGAAAATGAAATTTCTTTATACCTGCACAATAAAACAAAACGGTATTGGAAAGGCTATCTTGGAGATGATGTGCCACAGTTTTTTCAAATCCGTGATGCTATATTTCCCTTCGGTATTCAAGGTAATGAGGTAAAACAATTTAATTACAACATCACACCAAGAGAACGCGGAAAATATGAGTATGAAACCGTTCATCTTCGCATTACGGGAATATTGGGTTTGGTACAAAAAGATTATGAGTATGAATTAAAAAATAGCTTCTCTGTTTATCCAGGGTATTTGAAAATCAAAAAATATCAACTTTTGGCGCGTAAAAATCAATTGGAACAAATCGGCAGAAGAAATATACGCAAATATGGTGAAGGACGCGAGTTTGAGAGTTTGAGAGAATATACCAAAGATGATGAATACCGTAAAATCAATTGGAAAGCAACCGCAAGAAAAGGTAAGCCCATAGTAGCACAATATCAGATAGAACGAAATCAGAATGTAGTGATTGTTTTAGACGCAGGACGCATGATGCGCAATTCTGATGGCTTTATGAAACGCTTGGATTATGCTATCAATGCGACTCTCATGTTAAGTTATATTTGTGCTAATAAAGAAGATAATGTGGGACTTTTGGTATTTGGAGCAAATGTACAAACCTATTTACCTCCTAAAAGAGGTATCAATCAGGTGCATGCTATATCCGAACTGTTGCATAATGTTCAGTACGAAATGACTGAACCTAACTATTCCCTCGCTTTTCAATACATCAAGAAAAAAGTAAATAAAAGAGCGTTGATTGTACTTATTACTGATATTATTGATAACCGTGCTTCTGATATACTTATACGTGAATTTACCCGACTATCTCCCAAACACCTGCCTTTGTGCGTTACACTGCGGGATAAAGAATTGCATAAAGTAACGTTAGATGTTCCAAAAAACAAAGAACAAGCCTTGCAATTAGGGGTAGCTGAACAAATTTTAGAACAACGCTTACTTGCTTTCAAGTATCTGCAACTGAATAATGTGCTTACTTTGGATACCCTTCCCGAAGACTTGACCGCTAAAGCTATCAACCAATATTTAACCATTAAAGCAAAATCTTTGTTGTAAAGCCATGTTACAAACGTATTCCTTCAAAGGTAATATATGGAAAGTCCGTATAGATACCCATAATCATTCAGCAGTGATAGAAATTCGTAATGGTGCGGAATATACCACCTCTTTTCAAGTCATTGACCTTACTACCCGCAAACAAATTATTTCAGACTGGATATTGCATGAACCCTGGTTGATTGGTATTGAGGACATTGACAACGGTATTTTGTATACCCACCAGTACCGCAGTCCTGAAATTCCTGAACATTATGGCATATATGCTTACGATACCCGCACAAAACTGATGCTTTGGGAACAACCCGAACTGTCATGGTTTAAAAAGACAAATTTGAGCATTTTGGCACATTATCTTACACCAGAAGGAATTCGGCAGTTTGTAGAGTTAGACCTTTCAGGTAAAATTATCCAGCGTTTTGGAGAGCAAATCCCGATACATACTTTGCAGGAGGCTGAAAATGTAGAACTTGAAGCCTTTGAACGTATGCGGTTTCCGCAAGCCATTTTATTGGATAAACCTGAAAACAAAGAACACCTTGCATTTTTCAGAACCTTCGCCCCAGCACTTAAATTTCATTACTCTGAATACTTGAACTATCAGGAAAATCACATTTTGAGTTATTACAGCATGAACAAAGATGCTACCCAAACGAGTATGAACAACAATTTTGTGATATACAACACAAACGAGAATAAAAAACTATGTGAAGTTTATTTAGCCCAGAATGTGCATAAATTTGCCGTAGATACGTTTTATATGTATGAAAATCACTTGTTTTTTATACAATACCCAAATGTGCTACATGTGTACTCTTTTGAAGTATAATGGTAATTATTTACATGATTGTTCTTTACTTGGGCGTGTCCCCTTCGCTAACGCTTCGGGGTCGGGCTATACGCTGGTAGAGACGTGGCATGCCACGCCTGTACTTCATTCGCTACGCCTGCTGCGGGCTTTCCACTGCTATCCCTCACGCGGATAGGTGCGCATACATATACGCACACGCATACGCGTTAGGCATGCGGAGGGCATGCGTGCTTGCACGCATGGTGCGTTGCGCCGAAGCGATAGCGTAGCCCGTAGCACGCCGACTGCGCAGCAGGAACGCCCAAATAAAACATTCATAAATAACGTCTTGATGCATCACCCTAAAAGTGGAATAGAGCGTTTTTTTTAATATGAAACTCATAGGTATTTCATTCGTATAATGTTTATCTATGAAAAAATCATTTGTTATTGCATTTTTAACAGCTTGCCTGTATGCTATTTCTTATACTCAACCTGTTTATAAGGTATCCAGCAAATATGACGCTGATGTAAAAGTTTTTGCCGCCAACTCTAAATATGATGCAGATTTAGTGGTGTTTGAAGTAAAAAGCAAATATGATGCAAATAAAGACGGACTTTGGTTTTTTACTAATTCCAAATATGATGCTAAAAAGAAGATATTCTTTGTCGATTCCAAATATGATGCAGACATCATCATTTATTTTGCCAAGTCCAAATATGATGCAGGTTGGCGCAATACAGCTAAAATAGGGAAATGGAAGTAGGTTAATTTTGTTATTTTCGCATCCAAGCAATGGGAGTTAGGTAGCTTTCTATGTAATAACGATTATTTTCTTTTTTGAGCTTACATTTTTCTTTTGACCAGCCCCATACATTCTGTTGGTACAAAATAACAATATCATTGTCATATACTTCGGCTATAATGGCACAATGTCCGTATTTTTTGTTTTTGAATACTATAATATCATCTTTTTGTGGTTTTATTGTGCCGCCGTTGTAGTATTGTCGCAATCCTATGGGATTTTTTTCTCCTGCTTTTACATTATAGCCCACCCAAGTTATGGCATAATGGTATTTGGCAGGGATATAATACTTTAATTTTTCGTAATAATATCTGCGGGCAAATTCTGTACTTTCCCACTTTATACCGTAGTAAATGCCTTTTTCGCTTCTGTGCGGTTTTTTGCTCGCCTGAAATATCAATCCGTTGTAATAAATGGGTACGCCGTTGTATTCATTGATAGGTTTGCCTATACGTATGTAATCTATCAAAAGAAGCACGCTGACTATAAAAAGCAGAATTAAAGCCCATTTTATCAAACGTTTTTTCCACCTTTTCATACAAGGTTTATGCAATTTTTATTTTTTTCTGTATCGCACCTGCAATAAGATGGCTAATATCATAGACCTTCAAAAAGTCTGATGCATATTTTTGACTGTTCGGATGTGTATTGGTGCCTGCTACTTTTTTTATGCATTGGCTGTTTTGTATTTTTTCTATACTTCCTTCGGGTAAAACCAAATGTGTAGCTACGGCATAAATTTCCTTGGCACCATGTTCCAAATAGGCTTTTGCGGCATTGATAAGCGACCCTCCTGTACGTATCATGTCATCATAAATGACTACGGTTTTACCTTGTACAGAAGCGTTTATCCCTGTAATTTTAGTTTCTGAACCGCTTAATCTTGTTTTATATACAAAAGCACTTGGTACTTGCATTTCGGAAGCTAATGACTCCACCCATTTGGCACGCCCCGCATCTGTGGAAGCCAGTATAAAATCCTGACCGCCAAAATTTTTAATGGCTTCTATAATCACAGTTTTTGCGTACAGATGCGTGCATACTACATTATTTTCAAAATAATGCGGTATACCTTCTGCGTGTAAATCCATCAGGATAATATGATTGCCTTTTGGGGCTTGCGGAATGTTAGAAAATAATCTTGCACGCGTTTTTGCCTTTACGACTTCACCTTGTTTAACGGCGCGTTCCATTGTGCTGTATGCAAAATAAGGAATAACCAAAGTAAGACTATTTGCCCCGTATTTGACTATGGCACAAGCCACATCATACACATTAAGGGTAGCTTGTTCGGTGCTGGTATTGGCTATAAAAATGACGTCTTTGTCTTGTACATCTGATAGTATTCGGTGATATACCTCCCCATCAGGGAAAGTTTTTTTTTCTACTTGACCGTGTTCTGCATGTATAAGCAAAGAAACAAGTTGTTGTTCCAAATACAAATATTCTTCACTCGCAAAAACTATATAATCCGCCATATTAACCTATAAAAGCCACAGAATAAATATACAACTTATTGACAAGGTTTAACACAGGACTGGGATAACACCCGAACAGCACCATAGCAAAAATAAGCACGCCTAATGCGGTATAGCTTAATCCGTCAGGAGCAAAAGGAGTGTGCGGATATTTTTCATCAGGTTTGATAAAGCAAATCCTGCGGATAACGCTCAAATAATAAAATGCAGATACCACAGAAGTAATGATACCTATAATAGAAGGAAATATGATATTTGCCTTAATAGCCGCCGCAAATACTTGATACTTTCCTATAAATCCAATAAATGGCGGAATACCTGATAAAGCTAACATAGATACAGAAAGTATTATCGCATAAGCAGGTTTTTGATAATATAAACCTTGTAACTCTTTGGCGCTTGTACTGAATTTTTCTCCTTCTATCAAAGAGATGATACCGAATGCGGCAAGATTCATAATTGTGTAAGCTATCATGTAAAATACTACCGCCTGAAATCCTGCGTTGGAATGCGAAGCCATAGCGAGAAGCACATATCCCGCATGGGCTATACTGGAATACGCCAGTACCCGTTTGAGGTTTGTCTGCCTGATAGCCATAAAATTTCCCCAAACCATAGTAAGTACGGCGATAATCTGCAAAAGAAAATTTACTTTGGGAACAGTAGTCATAGCCACAATAAACAACATTAAACCCCAAAATGATGCACTTTTTGATGCCGTAGACATAAAACCTACCATAGGTGTTGGCGCGCCTTGATATACGTCAGGTGTCCAGAAATGAAATGGAAATGCGGATACTTTGAATAAAAAGCCTACTAATATCAACCCTACGCCTGCGTAAAACAAAGGAGAACTTTGCAACATAGCCATATTCATTTTGTTGTAGTTGGTACTGCCTGACGCACCATAAATAAGCGCAATACCATACAATAAAAATGCAGATGCGAAAGCACCTAACAAAAAGTATTTAATTCCTGATTCGTTGCTTTCTTTACGTGTTTTGATAGAACCTGCCATGATATACAAACAAACAGACATGGTTTCCAATCCGATAAAAGTGATAATAAGGTCATTGGCATTAGCTAACAGTATCATTCCTATTACGGCAAAAATGGTTAGCACTGTTATTTCACCCGTGATGTCGTCTTTGTATTGTTTGAGTTTGCGTAAATAAGGTACAGCAAAAGATAAAGCAAAAACTCCTGTTACACATAAAACTACATGAAAAAGAGAGGCTATACCTCTTACTTTGAGCATACCTCCATAGATGGTAACACTGCGGTACATATCGCCGTTTTTATCATTAAAAGGAAATTCCAATACGGCAGATACAAGCAAAGCCACTATTCCAATATAAGGCACGACTACACTTTTACGGTCAATGGCTTCGGCAATCATTAAAAAAAGTGCCATAACCAATAATAAAGCTAAGGGTAAGCTCTGTAAAATATCTAATGTGAGGTTCTCCATATCTGCATGCAATTTACAAGATTTCTTTTTATCCAAACAAATTTTTCTTATAGAGGTTGATTTTAGTTTTTTATGGGCGTGTCCCCTGCGCTGCGCTTCGGGGTCGGGCTATTCGCTGCAAGTCCTCATTCGCTTCGCTCATTGCGGGCTTTCCGCTGCTATCCCTCACGCAAATGCGCGTATATACACGTATCACACAAGGTAAAACTATAATTTTTCAATTTCTTCTTGGGTTAATCCTGTTTTTTCTTTAATAATTTCAATGCTCACACCCAAAGATAAGAGTAATTTTGCTGTTTCAAGTAGTTTTTTATGTTCTTGTTCTGCGCGTTGTTTTTCTTGTTCTGCGCGTTGTTTTTCTTGTTCTGCGCGTTGTTTTTCTTGTTCTGTACGTTGTTTTTCTTGTTCTGCACGTTGTTTTTCTTGTTCTGCACGTTGTTTTTCTTGTTCTGCACGTTGTTTTTCTTGTTCTGCACGTTGTTTTTCTTGTTCTAATGCTTTATCTTTCTCTTCTAAGGCTTGTTGTTTTTCCTCTACCTGCGCCTGTAAATAAGAAATAACATTATCTCGCTCCTCTAATACTTTCAGGTATTCATCTTCTATGTACATTTTTTCTTCTAAATCTGCTTTTTGTGAAGATACTATCTGCAACCGCTTAACAACCCTCTCTAAAAAACCAGGTAAAAACCTGCGGATTAACCGCAATCTGTGCTGATTATCTCTAACTACAGATTTTTGGTCAAATAGTTTTAATAAACTGTATAAATTACGCTTGTATTCATCATGCAGGTACTCTTCTTCTTTGATATTGTATAGGTTGGGCAGTTGAACTACATACATATCATAGCTCAAATGGTCTATAAACTCATTATGCTGTGTAAAGATATGATTTTTGAATATCCCTGTTTTTACCCTATTCGTAGCGATAACCAAATCATTGACTTGGTTTTCTATTCTGAAATTTAAGATAAAAATGGGAATTAAACGTATGGGAACATCTATCTCTTTGGCTTCACCTGTGCGCGGGTCTGTGAGGGTGCGAGGGCGTTTTTTCTGAAAGTTTTTCATGATGTACCGCTTGAAACGGAATATGTCATCAGGTTCAGAGGCTTTTTGCAGTTCTATCATGACCATTTCTTCTGTGCCGTCAGACAGTTCTATAATTGCCGTAAAATCCAAATGAAATAAACGTATGACCTCATTGGTTTGGGGGTCTGTGAGTGCTTCATCTTTTTCAGTATGGGTTAAAGGTTCAGGAATGAGGGTTTTTATCTTTTGGTTGATAATGGTTGAAATGACAATTTTAGCACTTTCAGTGTCTTCCATCAAATAACGAAATACGACATCATAAATAGGATTAGGTATGATGATGTATTCGTCTTCTTCCTGTTGAGGGATATTTTTTTTCGGACTTTTCTTTTTCATGCTGAAAGTACAGCAAAAATACAGAATTTTGAGTAAATTATTGCTATTCCTCACGCGGATGCGCGCGTACATACACGCTACGCACACGTGTTAGGCATGCGGAGGGCATGCGTGCTTGCACGCATGGTGCGAATCGCACCGAAGCGATAGCGTAGCCCGTAGCACACCGACCTGCGTAAGCAGGGAACGCCCAAAAAAATAAACCAGCATCAACATAAAGTTACCGTATTTTTACATAAGTGAGTTAGTGTTAAAATGCTGTTCTTTAAGGGCTTTGTGGCGTTTAATAGCTTTCAAACTTAATATAATGCCTACAATTAAAGTAACAAACGCACCCAAAAACATGCCTATCTGTTCTTGGGACATCAAAAAGAAATCATAAAATCCATGAAAAATAACCGCTAATGACACACCTATAATTTGATACATTTTACTTTTTTCAGGGTTAAATTTAGCTAATCCTACATAGTAGCCCATAGCCACAGCAAAAGTAGCATGCGCAGGTACAGCAGTAAAAGCGCGCAGTATGGCGGTACTTAATCCTTGCATGGAATAAAGGATATTTTCAAACCCTGCAAATCCCATAGATACCATAACAGAATATACAATGCCATCAAAAGGTTCGTTAAAGGCTTCCCGTCTGTATGCGTATCCGCGGAGCATGATGTATTTACCAAGTTCTTCCACTAATGCTACTTCTATAAAAGCATGTAAAAAAATATCTGTGATATTTTTAGAATTGTTCCATGTCCCTATAAGGTTGGCTTCCTGTAAAATAAGTTGGATACCTACAAACAACACACTTAACCCACCCAAAATAAAGGAGATAGCAAGATTTTTAATGGGTTCTTTATCTTTTTTGTCTTTTACGTAAACAAAGGTGTTAATCAGTACGACAGGTAAAAGGGCAATAACAACGATAAGCATACACAAATATAGTCAATTTTACATACAGTATCAAAATTATCATAATAATGTATTCATTTTTTTGAAGTTATAGTATTTTTGTCTAACTTTGTACTATAAAAGCTAAAAAATAAAGCAAATTACATACATAAAATCTTATACCAAATTATCAGGATAGAATATTTTTACAACTGTTGGATAATAGAGAATAGTATCCCATTTGGAGGTATCTCTGATAAAGCACACTATATTAGAAACTTGACTTTTCTCAAAACCATTTTTTCAAAATTACGATAATGCAACCAAAACTCATTCATGATACAGTAATGCAGGTAGAATTACAAGATAAAGATGCTAAACAACTTTTTATACCTCAATTATACTCAATAAAAAGTGGTTTGCGTCTTGGGAATATGAAAATTCCAAGAAATTAGCGTTTCTAATTCTTGCTTGTATTGCTCGATATGTTCAAAAAATGCCAATATTTTCTGCCTAAACTCCT
>Ga0272446_1003038_pt1 | contig 21843 bp, 20 predicted proteins | sample YNPCB0061_FD_194587 | JGI IMG/M metagenome (GOLD analysis project Ga0272446, IMG submission 194587) | Hot spring microbial mat communities from Yellowstone National Park, WY, United States - YNP-CB-006-1 | ecosystem: Environmental > Aquatic > Thermal springs > Hot (42-90C) > Sediment | place... | reverse complement strand
CGTTCGCGATCGCTGTAGCAGTAGTAGTGATTGCGGCCCCGCTCCACCTTATAGAGCGGTGGGCAGGCAATGTAGACATAGCCCTGATCCACCATATCCCGCTGGTAGCGATAGAAAAAGGTGAGTAGTAGTGTGCGGATATGTGCCCCATCGACATCGGCATCGGTCATGATGATAATGCGGTGATAGCGCAGGTTTGACGCATCAAACTCTTCACCCTTAATACCTAACCCCAGCGCCGTGATCAGAGCTTGAATTTCTGTATTTTTGTAGATCTTAAAGTCGTCAGTTTTCTCAATATTGAGGATCTTGCCCCGTAACGGCAGAATTGCCTGAAAGCGGCGATCGCGCCCCTGCTTGGCCGAACCACCTGCAGAATCCCCTTCTACAATAAAGATCTCCGACTCACTGGGATCTCGGGAGCTACAATCGGCCAACTTACCAGGTAACGTGGAAGATTCTAAAACTGATTTACGCCGCACCTGCTCCCGTGCCAGACGAGCGGCCTCCGCTGCCTTAAAGGCTTGAATTGCTTTTTCGAGGATAGCGTCAGCAATGTTGGGGTGAAACTCCAGGTACTCGTTGAGCACCTCCCCTACCAGAGAGTCAACAATGCCGCGCACTTCGGTATTGCCCAACTTAGTCTTGGTTTGTCCCTCAAATTCTGGGTCAGGCACCTTAACAGAAACGACCGCTGTCAATCCCTCACGGATATTTTCCCCCGCCAGGTTTGGCTCATTTTCCTTAAGCTTGTTGCGCTTGCGAGCCGTGGCATTCATGGTGCGGGTCAGCACGGTCTTGAGACCTTCCAGATGAGTGCCGCCATCAATGGTACGGATGTTGTTAGCAAAGCCAAACAGGTTATCGGTATAGGCATCAACACACCACTGCAGAGCGACCTCCACCTGAACATTGTTGCGCTCCCCCTGGATATAAATCACCTCTTCATGCAAGGCTTGCTTGTCGGAGTTAATGTACCCGACATATTCACGGATGCCACCTTCGTAGTAATAGGTTTCAACCCTGGGTTCTTCAGACTTAAGCAGTTCTAGACGCTCATCCGTGAAGGTAATTTTGACTCCGCCGTTGAGAAATGCCAGTTCCCGCAAACGGCCAGCTAGAATGTTGTAGTCAAACTCGATTCCTGTGGTAAAGATACTGGCATCTGGCATGAATGTAATCGCGGTGCCGGTGCGATCGCCCGCCCCTGGCTCAACAACCATAGGACCAACGGGGACTCCCCGCTCAAATCGCTGGGTATGAATTTGGCCTTCGCGCCACACCGTTGCTTCCAACCACTGGGAAAGGGCATTCACCACCGAAACCCCCACCCCATGCAAACCACCCGTTACCTTGTACCCTCCCCCGCCAAATTTGCCCCCGGCTCCCAATACAGTCAGCACAGTTTCCAGAGCTGACTTACCTGTACGAGGATGAACACCCGTGGGAATGCCTCGGCCATCATCAACAACAGAGACAGAGCCGTCGGGGTTGAGCGTGATTTGAATATTTTTACAGTACCCTGCCAGCGCCTCATCGACGGAATTGTCAACGACCTCGTAAACTAGGTGATGCAGTCCTCGTGGCCCCGTACTGCCGATGTACATTCCTGGGCGTTTACGAACATGTTCAATCCCTTCCAGGACTTGAATCTGCTCAGCACCGTAATCATTCGCCATGGGATAGCTCCATCAAATTGGCAGTTTAAGCCGTTATAACCGGAAAACATCAAATCCACCCAAAATTTTAGCACAAAAGGCTCTCAAGCGGTTTTGGATGCCTCTCCTAAAATATTCGGCAAGGGGATCAATCTACTTTCTAGTCTTTCCACTCTAAGACCGTTTTATTCTAGCAACTTTGAATACGTCTGTACCATTGTTGATTGTGATTTGTGGGGCCACGGCAACGGGTAAGTCGGGGTTGGCGATCGCCCTAGCCCAACGGCTCCATAGTGTCATTCTCAGTGCCGATTCGCGGCAGGTATATCGCGGCTTTGATATTGGCACAGCCAAGCCGACGCGACAAGAGCAGCAGCAGGTGCCCCATTATCTCATCGACCTGTGTGAACCAACGGAAACCTTGACAGTAGCAGAATATCAGGCCCAGGCCCAGACTTTGATTCAGACCCTGGGTGGGGCAGCGACAGGATCGGGCTTTGAAGCGGTGACAACCACTGGAATGCCGGGAGTTGCACTGGTGCCGATGCTGTTGGTGGGTGGCACTGGTTTATATATTCGCGCCGTGACCCGGGGATTGAAAATTCCCCCCGTTGCTCCCCAACCTCAGTTGCGATCGCAACTGGCAGCTTTGGGGCAACCGCATTGCTACGAGCTATTGCGCCAGGTCGATCCCGTTGCGGCCCAGCGGATTCATGCCAATGATGCCACCCGCACCCTGCGATCGCTGGAGGTGTTTTACGTCACGGGACGACCGACCTCAGAGCAGCAGGGGGAGCAGCCACCAACCTATCCAATTCTGCAAATTGGCCTGGATTGTCAAAGCTCCGAGGCTCTGGGCGATCGCATCCAACAGCGCACCAAGGAGATGGTCGAGCGCGGGCTGCTGGCAGAAGTCAAACATCTAGGAAAAACCTACGGCTTTGATTTGCCGTTGCTCAATACGTTAGGGTATGCCGAATTTAAGCAACACCTGCAGGGAGAATGCTCTCTAGCTCAGGCGCAGGCTCTTACCGTGCTGCACACGCGCCAATTTGCCAAACGCCAGCGCACCTGGTTTCGTGCCGACCCAACCATTGTTTGGTTTGATGCCGATGCCCCCGATTTGCTGGAGCAGGTGTGGCAATATTTACAAGAAATGGGGCAACCAGTCGCAACAGCGATCGCGCTTAAAACAAGCGACGGCGATCAGTCAGGAGCTTAAAACCTACAGCCAGTGTCGTCAGCCCAATGAAAAAGTTCCACAGGCTGGTGGGTCGCAGCATCACGCCACCGTTAAGAAACACAACGACTACGCCGCCGATCAACAAAATCCAACCCCAGGAACCCGTTTGCCGCGGGTAAAAGATGAGGCAGACGACTCCTGCCACGATCGCCAGAGCGGAACCTAAAGCAGGGAGATTGCGCCAAAAGAAGGGGGAGTAGGCGGTCGAGAAAATAATGTTCTGACCCAAAAAGTAAAGACCCACTAGCAACAGTAAAATGCCAATCAACCGGGACATGATGGTTTGATCACTCCAATATCTTGCTTCTTTTTTAGACTGCACCAGTTGTGGCTCGGATTCCGCAGTTTCTGTATAAATTTTGTGCAGTAAAATAAAGTCCCGCTCGATGGAAAATCCACTAGGGATCGGTTGCATCCTTAGAGCATGTTTTACAAAGCTTATCCCCCTGTCGCCTTGGCAACTAAAGTCGTGGCTATAGGGACAAAACCTACCGATGCAGGTGATCGAAATCCCTCATTGGCTTGAGTCTGCGGCGGCGGCCTTTGTTGGCGTCGTTGCGGTTTTAACCGCCGAACCCTTTTCAAACGTCCTCTTAACCTCTTGCTTCCTTGATCTAGCCCGATTTGGCAGACGGCTCATTTGGGGTAGCCGGAAAACACAACAAGCCTTTAAATCTAGATTGATTCTAAAAAAGTTGGATTAGAATCAATCTAGGAACGCTAAGCTCAGCCAAAGTCTTATTCGAGAGTCGTGTCTTTATAGAAACAATCGGCTTTAGTCTGGATTGAGTTGATTGCAGACAACCATCAATCCAGGGTGCAGGAGTTGAACCTGCCTGACGCGAATTATGAGTTCGCTGCCTCAACCGCTCGGCCAACCCTGGTCACGCTACATTCTAGCTTGATTCTACTCAATTCCCCTTGTTTGCCTTCTACAACCCCTATGAAAATTAATTCGACAGTCGCTCTTACCCTCAGTTTGCTGGCACTCATGTTTGGAGCAGGGGTCGTTAGTGCTGCCTGGGGGCTGGTCATTGGGCGAGAGGCGCTCAAGGGAATTACCCAGCCCGATACTCGCCCCACTAATCCAACCGCTCAGAACGCCCCTCGCAAGGAAGAGGTTGTCATTTTGCAGGAAGAGGCTCTGATTGCAGCCGCAAAAGCTCGGATGAGTGGAGCGGCGGCAGGTGCTGCACCAACGGCAGTTGCAGCGCCATCCCCTGCAACGACCAAAGTCGTTAACAAGGTTGCGGCGGTTAACTTACCGATTTCTGTACAGACCTTTGGAGTGTTTTTAGAGGTCGAGTCGGTGAACCAGCAGGGCGAAATGGTGGTGATGAAGGTCAACCTCAAGAATACGGGAGAGACCTCCGTTCGCTTTGTCTATGATGGCTTTTTGAGCGTTAAAAGTGACAAGGGCGAGGTGATTCCAGCAACGGCTCAGGGTTTACCAGCCGAATTGCCTCCCACTGGGGAGTTATTTTCTGGTACAGTAGCAGTCCCGGCAGCATTAGTCGAACAAGCTGGGCGGTTAACACTAGGCTTAGCGGATTACCCTAACCAGCGAGTGCAGTTACAGCTTCCGAACATTCCAGTCGGGCACCAATAAGAATGCAATGGAGTTTTTTGGATCGGTTGGTCACTGTACAAGAAGTTAACCTTGTTCAAGTCTAAGCCGTGAGGTTTCTCTATAGAGAAGCTACAGGTTTTAAGCTTGACACGGTTAGCCTTTGCGTGATTACCCTACTTTCCCCCTATGGAATTTGCTTGGCAGGAGACCATCGCTCGTTTATTGGCCGTTTTTGCACTAATTGCTATCAACGGTTTTTTTGTGACAGCAGAGTTTTCAATGGTTGCTGTGCGGCGATCGCGCATTAACCAGTTGGTGGATGCAGGGGATATCCAGGCAAAGACAGTGCAGGATTTGCAGCGCAGTATTGATCGCCTGCTTTCAACCACCCAAATGGGGATTACTCTGGCTAGCTTGGCCCTGGGTTGGATTGGTGAAAGTGCCTTGGTCGATGTTATGCGCTATTGGCTGGGGTTGCTTCCCCTGCCTTTGGCAAATGCCGAGTGGATACACCACTCTCTAGCGATTCCGGCAACCTTCTTTCTGCTGGCTTATTTGCAAATTGTGTTAGGTGAACTTTGCCCTAAGGCAGTGGCTCTCATCTATGCAGAGGAACTGGCTCGCTTTCTAGGGGCACCTAGTCTGGCGATCGCCCGTTTATTTAGTCCATTTATCTGCATCCTGAATCAGTCAACTCGGTTGTTATTGCGTAGCTTTGGGGTTCGCTACGCCCCTGAAGGCTGGTATGACCAGTTGACCCCAGAGGAGTTACAACGAATCATCGCCGCATCAACCGAATCGACTGGTTTAGAGGCGGAAGAGCGGGAGCTTTTGCGCAACGTGTTTGAGTTTGGGGAAGTGACGGCTGCCGAGGTGATGATCCCCCGACCCAGCATTGTGGCGATTTCCTGTGAGGCAACGTGGCGTGATGTACTCGCTGAAGTCGCTGCTTCGGGACACAGCCGCTACCCGGTCATTGGCGAATCCCTGGATGACGTGCGGGGGGTGCTTCATTTTAAGGAACTAGCAGAGCCGCTAGCCGCTGGCAGCCTAGAGTTAGATAGCCCGATTCAGCCCTGGATTCGCCCAGTCCGATTTGTTCTAGAAAATACTCTGCTGGGTGAACTTTTGCCACAGATGCAGCGATCGCGGCAGGCCATGACTATGGTTGTAGATGAGTACGGCGGCACCGCTGGTCTGATCACGATCGAAGACTTAATCGCCGAAATCTTAGGAGATGCAGCAGAACCCATCAGCCCCGAAGACCCAACAGTGCAAATTCTCGATGATCAAACCTTTATGGTACAGGCCCAAATCGATCTTGAAGAACTCAATGAGCAGTTGAACCTCGATTTACCCTTGACTGACGATTACTTAACCCTGGCAGGTTTTTTGATTTATCAATTGCAGAAAATTCCCCAACCAGGTGAACAGTTGCGTTATGCCGACTATGATTTCACGATTATTTCAATGGAAGGTCCACGGCTCCATCAGGTGCAAATTCGCCGCATTGACTCCGAGACTGAATCGGATATGAGCGATCTGGATGTGGAACCCACAGAAGCTCCGCCCCCCAGTAGCAATGAAGCCGATGATTTATTGGAGTAAATTTGCCTTTTTTAGTGGAGTTAAACTCCTCGTTTGACCGGGTCCCCGTTCCGATTTACACCGGGTGTCCAAGGCAAACAAATGACTATCTGTTTCACCAAATTTTCAAGATCTATTAGATTTATCCAACTGTTAGAGGAGAAGGTTTATTTTCTCCTGACTGCTGATTTTATGCATGTAGGGATAGGCAGTTTATTTGAACAAAGGCCTAAACCAATCAAGATCTAAGTTTTATGAGAGTTTCTCAAGTTTCATCGGTCGCCGTGACCACCCTTGCAGTTGTCGCTGCCCAAAATCTAGCGAATTCAGGAGACACTGAAGCTTCTCTAGGGTTTGAGCCGATAACACCATTGCAGACCGATTTGCCTCAGCCTCTGATGATGTCACTGATGTCACTGCACTGGCTCAAGACCACTGCAGATTTAGAGGCCATCATAACCTATCAATTTAGCCACACGGTGAGCCAGGCTCTGGTGCTGCCAGCAAATGCTGCTGAACTCAAGCTTGCCTCTGCCCCCCCAACAGAGATCACGTTGCCGTTGTCAGTTGAGCATGCGGTTGCCCTACTCCAGCCATGGTCTGGAATAGCTGCGCCAGAATCCATTCAACTTGTGTCAACTTGGCCCAGTGATAAGGGTTCTAGCCGGCCCATCTCATTCCAGGCTCAAAACCAGCCCTTTTCGGATGTGGTTGGGCACTGGGCTGAGGGAGAAATTCTTGCCCTCAATGCCCGAGGAATTGTCGCAGGTATGGGGGATGGTCAGTTTCACCCGGATGCCAGGATTACCGCTGCTCAATTTAACCAGATGCTGAAAAAGGCTAATCTGGAAGCGGCGATCGCTTACCAGGATTTGCTTGAGCATTTTTCGATGCCGACACGGGCTGATGCAGCTAGCCTGATTTATCGCCTCCTACAGGCACGGCATCCCTTTGGGAAAACCAAGCTTGGCAGGCTGTCAACCCTGCAGGAGAGCAGTCAAACAGCTTTGTCTGTGAGCTTTACCCCAGCGGAAGTCACCAGCGCTGCAGTGAAGTCCGATCTGCTCTCATCTCCAGGCACAGCAATGCCATTGGCAGCTAATCATTCTCGCCATTCCAAAAGTCAGGCTCGTTTAGCCGCTGGCGATCGCCTGCGATTTGAGTTAGCCAATTTTCCTGAATATAGTGGAGACCATACAGTGCTGACGAATGGAGATATTAGCCTACCCTTAATTGGTCGCCTCTACTTAGAGGGAAAGACATTACGCCAGGCTACAGCAGAAATTTCCCGACGGTATGAACCGCTGATCAGCCAACCCCAGGTCAGACTGACTCTTCTGGTAGCAAGTGGAGACAATTCATAAAGTTTCACGACTGAAATGTCTCACGCAAACGCTCACAGGTTATGTAACGCCGCCAAAGGACTGCATCCACCCGTCGCACACCAAAATGTTGAGTGCAGTCGAAATCTGGTTTACAAAAAATTGTGCCCACTGAACTGATGCAGTGCAGCTATTTAAAGTACTTTACTGGCTGAACGTCTAGACAGAATTCTATAGTACTACAAAAGTATGTTAGGACGTTTAGATCAAGGGGAGATATGGATAACCCACTCCAGTCAGGGTTCCCCCCTTACCTTTCCTCCTAACCCTAGCTCGTACTGCTATCATACTCTTCCTACTAATTTCGCCCAAAAGGCTTAAAACAACTGCTATTTCTAGCTTTTAACAGCACCGGTCTAGCTAGCACTATGGGATACTCGGCCATTATCAAAATGGCATCAAATCTCAAGAATCAAAAGCTATCCCCTCGTTAATTATTTCCGCTGCCACAGCCACTATTGTTGTCAAAAAATATTGAGAATCTACATCTTCGGTGTTTTTTTTGTTACCTATCAAAACAAAGGTTAAATGATTCAGGAGTAAATGCTGGATCGGCCATAACATTCTTTAGAATACAAACAGGCAAAATAATCAAAATTTGGGTCAATGACTGCGATGGATAGTCTACAAGAGCAAATTGGTATTCTCACTTGCAAAGTTGAAGAATTGACCCACCGGATTGAACAACTGAGTGGACAAATGACGGATGTTGTGTCTGAATGTCGTTTTGGCACCGAGCAAGTCAGGCGGTCCGATCAGCGATCCATGGGTTATCGTTCAACGTTTAATCACAGTGGTTTAGAGGGTGTTTCAGAGCATAAAGATATCCTGCTCGATGATGACGATTTAGATAGTCATCGCAGCGATCGCCCCCTTGCCCCCGAAATTCAAATTCAACGGTTGACAGCCCAGTTAACCGCTGCCTATAACCGTATTGCCGCCCTTGAGGATCAGTTGTTGTCAAAGAAGCGGGTACAGCACTAGGGTTCTGTGGGAAAGTTGCTGTTTCCCTGAACATCTTTGAAGCTGAGAAAAGAAGCTGAGAAAAGTTCAGATAGCTATCGCTGAATAGCTGCCCGCTGAGGCTTTTAAGATCCCAGCTTGAAAGCTTCTACAATCATGCTGTAGATCACCCCAATTTTGATAGCATTCAGGCTATCGATGATAAATGATCGCTTTCCAGTGAGACGGCGATACGCAAGAATACTCACCAATTCAGTAAAACCGACCAGCACTGCTGCCCCTGCCACATCGAGAACGGCCCGTTGTCCGGCAGTTGTGGAAATTGCAGTACCCAGATAAAAGCCAAACAAAAGGCTAATGATAATGACTGACCAGCGTCGCCAAGGGTTCTGCAACCACTCGTTAAGGCGATCGCCAGTGCGGCTAATGAGTGTATTGAAGCGAGTATCCTGCATGGGATCAAAGTTTTTATTAAATCTGGGCAAAAAATGTCTAGGAACGACACTGTACCGATCTAAAAGCCTGGTATGACTATATTAGAAGTGGGGGCTTTAGGGTCGGTATGACTGCGAAATTTTTCAAATCCAAAACATCCTGGTTAGTCGGTAGTGTTGTTCTTCTACTTGTCGCAACAGCAGGAGCCAGTGGTTTTATTCTAAGCCAGTGGTTTTGGCTAACCCACCCCCAGTCAGAAAAAGTCACCCCCTTTCCAGAAGCAGAGCTTCCACCTTCACCTTCTGCTCTTCCGGTGAAACCGGCCATTGCTCCCGCTACCAAGGTCACTCCTGTTGTTCCCCCAGCGGCTCAGAATACCTTAAGCGCTGCTGCGATCGCCGCTCGGCAAGGAGCTTTGCGCATTAGCAACCCCACTGACTTTCCAGTAAGGGTGGCTGTTTTGAGACGCCAAGCTAGAGCCGAGGCAAAATCTACCGGCAGTTCCTTTGACCTGCCAGCCCATTGGGATTTTGCGCCCCAGGAGGGCGGCCTGCGCGGGTTGATTGTTTCCTTACCAGGCAAAGCAGTAAAGGTCAAGCCCGGTGATATTATTACGGCCTTTGCCCAGGATGGTTCCCGGCGTTATTGGGGCCCCTATGTGATTGGTGAAACTCCCGCCCCTGAATGGAACCCTGAAGCTGGGGAATGGAAGTTAACCCTACAACCCTAAGCTACAATCCAGCGTACCACTCGTAACCTAAGTCCTCCCAATAGCCCTTCATGGGCTGGTTGTTTTGGGCACGCAAAAACCCCTCAGTGATCACAATGCGGGTTACCCATTTGCTCTGCTTGTACCCTAGTTTCAAAGGAGAAGCCAGTCGCAACGGTGCCCCGTTTTCAGAGGGGAGGGGTGCTCCATTCTTCTCATAGGCCAACAGAGTTTGGGGATGAGTGGCTGAAGCCAGATCCCAGCTACCAAAATAACCATCTGCCGACTCAAAGTAGACATAACGCGCAGTTGGTTTGAGTTGAGCGAATTGCAACAGATCCGCCAGACGCACTCCACCCCATTGCACAATCGCTGCCCAGCCTTCAACACAGACATGCCGAATGACCATCGAAACCTTAGGAAACTGCTGCACTTCTTGCAGGCTAAGGCTGACAGGATTTGCCACTGCCCCGGCAATTTCTAACCGAAAGGTGATCGGGTCAAGAATTGGCGTAAACCGAAAGGAGTTGACGATGAGTTTATCCGGTTCGATGGCGGCTGGCGAAAATTCGGGGATCAACTTTTGTGGGTTAAAAATCATTTCTTCTGCACGCTGGTTGATCGGCTCGAACAGTCTGTTAATTGGATTTTCTAACAGGGTTAGTCCGGTGGCACTGGCAATCCAACCAAAGGCGGTGTAGCCTGTAAACCGCAAAAAACTGCGGCGTGGCAGACCTTCATCATTAGGCCGGTTGGTGTCAGGTGGAGGTGAATCAGAGGACATAGAAGTAGAAGTAGAGGAGTAGGGGAGTGAAGCAGTGGAGAAGTGAAAAAATAAGTCAAGAAGGATAAAGCCAAAAAATCAGAAGGCACTGGTATGAACCCAGGGAGCAAGCCCTGGCAGGTATTTCGCGCCGTGGGGCAGGGAATAAACCCTAAAAGATTCAAAACGGATGCTCCTACACTCACTGCCCTCTAGTAGAAGCAAGTGCTAAGACTTGGACAAGGGCCAGGGCACCATGGAATGGATCAGGCGATCGCCCCCTGCTTTCAGGGCCAGGAAAGAATGCACCAGGGTAAAAATCAAAACCATTGGAACGGTCAAAAAATGCACAACTCGCAGGGCAAACCAGCCCCCAAAGGAATCCACAATCCAATAGAACTGGGCCGGTTTATACATGCCGATGCCGCTCAATAGAGCCAGCAAGAGAACTGGAATAATAGCGGTATAAACAATCCGATGCCAGGCATAAACCCGGCGTTTAGGGTTTTTACTCAATTGCAGGGCTTTGAGATCGTTCGCTCCTACATAGCGGTGCCGCCAGCGGCGAGTGACCAGAATGTAAACACCGTACCAGAGCAGATTGAGCGAAAATAGCCACATCCCGGCAAAGTGCCAGTGCCGACCGCCTGCCAACCAGCCACCTAGCAAACCTACAAAGGGAAAATGCCAGCCCGCTTGCCCACCAAAAACTGGGTTTGCGTTATAGATCTGCAAGCCGCTGGCAATCATAATGAATAGGCTGCCCACGTTGACCCAGTGAAACACTTTTGCTGCCAGGGTCAGGGGCGATCGCCCCTGGGTTGATTTCACTTCGGCTATGACCGTCATGGACTTAACATTCCTTAGTCATTCAATCTCTATCTACTTTAGCGGAACTTGCCAATCTTGCTAGACATCCCTTGGCTAGTTGGAGCACGAATGTTAAAATAAAAGACCGTGACTTTTTGCACTGAATTCAACCGGTTTCACTGAAAGGGGAGATACAACCATGACCCAACGCACACTTGGCGGTACCCGCCGTAAACGCCGTCGGACATCGGGCTTTCGTGCCCGGATGCGCACCTATACTGGGCGGCGTGTCATTAAAGCCCGTCGTCGTAAAGGGCGGCATCGGCTAGCCGTCGCATAATGGGGCTAGAGGCCAGCGGTCGTGGCATTGCCCAAACAGCATCGACTGAGAAGCCGCAAAGACTTTAGTTTGGTCTATCAAAGCGGCGATCGCTACAAGTCTAATGTGATGACTCTGCGAATTTTGCGGCGTCAGGCTGCGGTCGTCAACTCTGCCGAAGCCTCCCCTTCCCCCTCTAGAGATGTCCCCACGAGTCGGTTTGGTATTGCAGTGGGGTTAAAAGTGAGTAAGCGAGCAGTTGTGCGTAACAAGATTAAGCGGCAACTTCGGGCTGCTTTGCAACAGCTTCTGCCACGAGTTTTTCCGGGTTGGGATCTGGTGGTGATCGTACACCCCTCGGCGATTCAGTGCGATTACAAGCAATTTCTGCGAGAATTAGAGCAGTTATTGATCAAGGCTGAGGTGCTTGATGGGCATTCGTGAAGATGTTTTTTATGAGGGCGGTCCCCACATTGGTGACCTGATTTTCAACCTATTGTTAGGGTTTACAGTCATTTGTCTGCCCCTGACAGTTGGTAGCATTGTGCGGGCGTTGTGGTTGCGCTACCGCATTACCAGTCGGCGAATTTCTGTGACAGGTGGCTGGATGGGGCGTGATCGCTCAGACATTGTTTATGGTGAAATTTCCAAAATCGTCACCATTCCCAGGGGGTTAGGTCTGTGGGGCGATATGGTGATTACTCTCAAAGACGGTAGTCGCTTGGAAATGCGCTCTGTGCCAAAGTTCCGAGATGTCTTCAACTACATCAACGAGCGCATTTCTCCTCAAGCGCGATCGGTCAGTGGTGGAATTGGGCAGTAACTTTGTCAATAAAACCGTTAGACTGGGCATGGTGTGTTTGCTGCTTGCAGCTTCTCTACCCCAGAGCAACGGAGCAGGCTTAATCTGAGGTGTACTCCTCCAGATTTAATTGACTCTCGTTGAAGGTGGTCTTTTGCCAGGCGAGAGGTTCTTTTCTCTGATGAGAAGTGCTCTCTCAAGGTTAGGGTACTGATGGCTCGAAAGTAGCGTTTAATTGTGAGTACTTGAGGCGGATTCAGCGCATGGATTTTGGTGTTGGGTTTCTTTCAAATAATGTCATGTTGCCAATCCTGGATTTCTTTTACGGGATTGTTCCTAGCTATGGCCTGGCAATTGTGGCATTGACCTTGGTGATTCGCTTTGCGTTGTATCCCCTGAGTGCAGGTTCGATCCGCAATATGCGCCGAATGAAGGTTGTCCAGCCGATGATGCAGAAGCGTCAGCAGGAGATCCGAGAGCGCTATAAGAATGACCCTGCCAAGCAGCAGGAAGAAATGGCCAAAATTATGCAAGAGTTTGGCAATCCTCTTGCAGGTTGTTTTCCCCTCTTGCTACAGATGCCGATTTTGTTTGCCCTGTTTGCCACCCTGCGAGGCTCCCCCTTCTCTGATGTGCCCTACACAATTAACTTTCAGATTTTGCCCAGAGAGCAGATTGAGCAGGTGCAGCCCCAGGCCTATGTTACTAAGGCCCAAAATATCTATCTAGCCGATGGTGTACATTCGTCGGTGGTGGCGATCGCGCCCGCTGGAACAAAGCTTGGTGTGGGTGATAAAACGCATTTAGAATTTCAGTCCCAGGATGGTAAACCCTTTAACGAGTTGACCAGTCAATACCCAGATTCTGACCTGACCCCTCGCTACGAGGTGGTGAATGGGGCTGAGCGTGTTAGAGTCAGCGAAGATGGCACAATTGAAGCGCTTCAGCCCGGTGATGTTTCTCTGAAGGTTCTGATTCCTGGATTGGCCGCCAACAAAGGATTTTTGTTTATCGATAAGTTGGGACGAGTCGGAGCGGTTGACCCTGATGGCTCAATCCACTGGGATATTGTGGGGATGATCCTATTCTTTGGGATCAGTATCTATGTCAACCAATTGTTATCTGGCCAGGGAGGGAGTTCCGATAATCCTAATCAGAATACGGTGAATAAGATTACGCCCATTCTGTTTTCCGGCATGTTCTTTTTCTTCCCACTGCCAGCCGGGGTGCTGATGTATATGGTCATCGCCAACATTTTTCAGACCCTTCAGACTTTCATTCTTTCGCGAGAACCGCTGCCTGAGGAAATTCAGAAGATCGTTGAGGCGGAGGCTAAGGCAAGCGAAGCGAAAGCTGGAAAGGATGCCCTGCCTTTTGAACCAACTCGTTCTAAAAAGAAAGCGCAGAGTTAGATCTATGGATGAGACCCATGCACAGCGGGGACGGCAATGGCTGATTGAGCTTCTGCGCCTAATGGGCCTGGATGCTGTGGTAGAGCTAAACCCAGCCCCACCATTTGGGGAAGATAGCGATTGGCTAACGATTTCTGATACTTATTTGACCTCAGAGCAAATTCAGTTACTGCTCGGTACCGGAGGGGAAGTTCTGGATTCGATTCAGTATCTGGCCAACGCTACTTTGAATCTAGGTTTGCAGCCAGATCGGCAGGGAGCCTATACGATTGAATTGGCGGGCTATCGGGTGCAACGCTATGAAGAGTTGAAAGCGTTGGCAGAGCAGGCTGCTGAGCAGGTTCGTCAAACTGGTGCAGAGTATGAGTTGAAGTCTCTCTCTTCAGCAGAGCGTCGCCAGGTGCATACCCTACTAAAAGCCTATGAAGATTTGGAAACTAGCAGTCGTGGGCAGGAGCCAAACCGCCGTCTGGTAATTCGCCGGGTGTCAGAGGAAGAAGCTTAGCTCGCCGCGATCGCGCTCTACTCAGAGAGCATTTGCTGTAGTTTTTGAGGGCCACTGGCGATTGAGGATTGTGGACTCAACCATCTGAATGGCTTAGAAGGTTAGCACCCGTGTACGGGGATACAAAGATATTCCTTTGTTACCTCTGTAGAAACGTTTCGTATTATAGAATCCTTATTCCTTAGACGAGCACCATAAAGGCAAAGGGTAGGCAATGATATGAAAAAAATTTATATTCCCCAGCTAGCCAGGGCTCCTCAACAAACAGAAACGCTGACCTTTGATCAGGCGATTCCTGGTCTGGAAACGCTCACACCCGTTCGGGGGCACCTTCAGGTCAGACATTGTAAAAGCTATCTGGAAGTGAGTGCGATTGCTGAAACCATTTTGACTCTTACCTGCCATCGTTGCTTGCAGCAGTATAACTATCGGCTAGCGATTCAACCAACGGAGTTGATCTGGTTAGAAGAACACAAAGATGCTGACATTTTTCCCTTTGACCAGGATATTTCTAGTGGCGATGAGCTAGTCGAGACGCTGCCACCGGATGGACACTTCGATCCCACCACTTGGCTGTATGAACAGCTATGCCTGGAGATCCCCCAACGCCAGCTCTGTGAGCAAAACTGCCCTGGGATTCAAGTGACCCAAACGAGTCAATCCTCGATTGAAGTTGATCAACGCTGGGCTTCTCTGGAAGTGTTACGTCAGCAGTTAAACGATAAAAACTAAAACTGCCGGAGTCCTTGGTTTTTATGAGACAACCCACAAAAATCAGACTTTGACACTGAAGCAAGCGGCACTCTTCTGTAAGAGAATATTTGAAATAGTGTCAGCTTTGATCTGGCAGTACAAACTTAAGGTTAAGTCTTCAGGTTAAGCCGAGATGCAGGGGTGAAATCTTTGGCTGGCGGCAAACCCCCCCTATCCCTCCTTTGATGCAAACGTTCCACAGCTTTGGTCAGCCAGCCGTGGACAAAATCAAGTGCTCAACCGCCAATGTTAGGTAGGCTGTCTAACTCGCCATCACCATGCTTTGGATGGCGACAACTATAATACGCTTGTGTAGTGCTAGACACCTCTTGATGAATCGGGGGATTGATGCCGAAGCTCCTTTATCTTCCCTTAGCCCTGATTTAATTGGTCAAAAGGTGGAGGAGATTCTTCCGAAACAGCGGGTACGGTTTGCTGGGGTGCAGTCGCTACAGTATCCGTTGATTCTCGTGGTAAAAAGCGCCCCAAAAGGCCATAACTGGCTAATCCCAGATATTCTCGAAAGACCAGAAAAGCCTTACGCTTGCCCACGAGATAGGGAGGCATAGGGCTGGCATGGGGAGTTACTTCAAAGCCCAAGCTCTGAAATGTTAGAGAAGAACGGAGTAGATGGGGAGGATCGGTCACTAACACGATATTTTTCACGCCACGGGGCTGTAGGAGTGCCGCTGTGAACTGGGCATTTTCTTCTGTTGTACGGGAGCAAGGTTCTCCATCGATCGCGGTTCCGGGCACGCCAGCGGCCTGCAACATTTCTCCCAGCTCAATCGCATCCCCCCGGCCACTGGCAAAAATCAGGGGCGATCGCCCTTCCGCCCATAGCTTTGCAGCGACCTGCACCCGCTGGGGTCGAAACGCTGGCCCGCGCCCTAGAATCACAATGGCATCGACCTTTTCACCCTGATCACTGGGTAGGGGAACCGTTAGTAACCGGCTGCCCACAGCTAAAGCCACAGGGGAAATGATTACCAGATAGAGGGCCAGTAGACCAACTCCAACGCCACTCATCAACCGCTTGCGCCGAATCGATTTGATAAACCAGGGAAGCGCCACCCAGATAGTTAGTAGGGGAATCACGCGATCAGCCCGTGTTAAAGCGTTAAAAAACCGCCAGGCAAGTCGGCCCATTTCTCCGCTTAAGTTTTCTTGCAGGCACATTCCCGGATCCAGCATAGTGAGGTCTCCTAGTTGCAACGCTGATTCAGGTTTTTAAGGGTAGCGGGGCGTCAACTGCGGGTTTGGCTCAAAGTCAGGGAGCGCATTTGCAATGGAAACATTGCCGCCGCCTGAACCCGTGCCATCCGTCAACGGCTGAGCCAGCTCGGGTATCTTTGGTATCTTTTTAACTAAGTATTATGGTTCGTGTTTAGCTGAATGGCATCGCACGGATGGATGGTTTTGGCTTGCTAGCTGATCAAACGCTGGGAAATACCTTACACTGCTTGAGCAGGATTATTGAGCTAATCAACTATGTCTGCTGAAGCGATAACTTCTCTGGCGCAAACAACCCTCCAGTTTCCCGGTGATCGGTTTACGATTCAATTTGCTCCGCTTTCCCTTGATGAAGTGTACGCTCAGGCTGATGATGCCGCCAATGGGGCGATTGTGGTGATGAGTGGGATGGTGCGCAACCAGACCGATGGTAAACCGGTAGTGGCGTTGGAGTATCAGGCCTACGAGCCGATGGCCATCCATGTATTTCAACAAATCGCTGCAGATATTCGGCAAACCTGGGGGGATGTTACCCATGTTGTGATTCAGCATCGGGTGGGTCGCCTGGCGGTGGGTGAGATTAGTGTGTTGGTCGCAGTGGGTTGCCCCCACCGAACTGAGGCTTTTGCTGCCTGTAAATATGCGATCGATACTCTTAAACACAATGCCCCCATTTGGAAGAAAGAATGGTATGACCAGCAGGATGGCACCCTGTCCAGTCGTTGGGTTAGCATTGGTGCCTGTGAGCAGACAGAACAAGCCTGTTAAAAAACGGTTTCATAGAAGCTATCGCTTTGGGCAGAAAGCTTAGGACCAAACTAAGCGCCCCAGCATCGATACTGGCTAGGCGTCCTGACTCGCGATCGCTATATCTGAGCAAGGCGATCGCTATATTTGAGCAAACAAAAGGGTTCGCGCTGCTAACAGCACTTGTGTTAGTAGCTAGCACCAGAGCCAGATTGCAATTCATTGTTTCCTGGCGATAACACTCAAGTTCTGGACTTAGATAAGCTTTGATGCTTGAGAAAATTGTTGCGGAAATCGAAACCTGCCCGTGTAGATTGATGGCAAAGGTTAGTTTTGAACAACAATTTGCTGGCCGTTGGTGAGTGGTGTCACCAATGTGCTGTTACGGAGAATTTAAGCCATGCGAACCTTGCTGCTCACTTTGTTAACCCTTTTACCCGTGCCCCTGTTTGCCCAAGCAGTTCCTGCCCCTCGTTCTACAACAACGCCGATGAGTGCAAACCAACGCCCCGATCCCCGTGAATTGGTTAGTTACTACAACTACAACGAAGTGATTCGCAAGACTGTTCGCATGGTGCAAAACCCCCAAGCGCAGCAGATGGCACGGCGGCATGACCTCAATATTCTCAATGTTACATGGGAAGATACTGGGCGCTATAAGGGGTCTGCTGTGGGGCCAAACATTAGTGATATGACGATTCAGGTGCAGCAGAAAAACCCTAAAACCGGTCAGTACGAGTTGAGCTTGATGCCGGTGATTCGTCATCCCAACTTTGCGGATAAAACAGCGGATATCCCCCTCGATCGCTTTTATTTATTAGTCGGCAACGAAAAAGCCAAGGATTTACAACGGGTATCCCTGAAAGAATTTTTAGGCGACATCCGTAAGTATCTGCACAATCCCCAATCCTGGAAAGGTAAACAGAGTTCTTTGCTGGCAGAGCGAGATAGCCATGCTCTGGTCAGTGCCCAGGCCTGCTTTTTGCCAATTCCCAAGGGAAGCAAAGCAGAATTTAACCCCGTGCTGTTTAACTACCAGTCTGTTAAGGGCGACCCGGCGGTGCTGACGATTTTGGCAACGCGGGAAGGGACGAGTGTGACCGTGATTGATAATGTGCGGGATGGTTTTGAGGCCGGGCGCACCTGGGGTCAACGGTTGTTTTTTAATAAAAATGGCGATCGCGCCAGCTTGACCGGGCAACGCCGTAGCGACTTTGAGCCAGGGGCGGGGCGTACACCGGGCCAGCCGATTGAACCCAGTGCTGAAGCCGCTGGCGAAAGTGGCCTGAATATGGTGCTGTTGATTCAGGTACCACTGAAGCAAAAAGAGCGCCCCCGCGCGATGCCTGGGATGCCTGCTCCGGCTGCGGGCATTACTCTACTGGAATCCCAACGCAGCACGGTAGAGGATGCAGTGATTGGGCATGGGCGAGTTGAAGGGCCTTTTACAGAAATTGACAACCTGGCGATTGAGCGAGACCCCCGCTTTCCAGTGCGGGTGACGGTGCAATTCTACAAGGCTACCAGCGACGGGGAATTAACCGAATCGGATATGCGTGAGATTCGTAAGCAAATTGCCCGTGTCTATGACGATGCTGATTATGTTGGTAGTTTGGTAGTCAGTGGTGAAACTGGCCGACCCACTGAATATGATGGGGATAAGCAAGAACCCCCCGGCTGGTGGGATGATTTTTGGCGACGCTATGAGGCCAATACGGGCCAGAGTCGGGCGGAGGCGATCGCGATGTTGCGCCGACTGCGGGGCGATCGCTGGATGCCCCGCACTCCCCAGGAACTGGAGCAAGAGCTAAAGCAACTCCCAACTCAGCCCTAACGAAGTCAACAAAGGGATAGACCAGTGAGTGGCCAGATTGACTGGGAAGTTTTGCCCTTGTTGTGGTGATGCTCCCAGTCAACAAGCCGCTGCTCCTACTGGCGGGCTGGGTTACTGCAATACTCCAAAATTGGGAGGGCGGTGGGGTAGCTTTGCTGCAACCAGCGATCGCGCACCTGTCTGGCCTGGGTACTGGTAATAAAAGCATTGACCATACTCTGCCAGCGGTTATCTCCCTGGGGTAAGACCAGGCTATAAAATCGACAATCAAGGGGATTAGGCGGCACCACAGCAAAGGAGTCGGAGGCTAGCCCCCTTTGAGCTAATCGGCCCAGTAATAAAATGCCATCATCCGCGATCGCTCCCAACGCGCCCCGTTGCAAAGCCTGAAGCGCCGCATTGGCCTCAGCAGCAGTCAAGTAAGCTGTACGCTGGGTTTTGGGGTAGGCCGCAGCTACCGCAGTGGCTGCCGCTTCACTCAGGGTGCCAATGCTCATTGCACTAGTGGGAGACAAGTTTGTTTCCTGACCTGCGGGAACTAACAGTTGGGTGCCAGACACAAAAAATGGCTGGGAAAAGGCAACGGGTTGGTCACGCTGGGCGGCTTCGGGGCCACACTCTAAATGTGCAGTGCCCTCTTGCACAAGCGTCAACCGATTACTCTGACTCGTCGGTAAGCGCACAACATCTAGAGATTCTGCTGGAAGATTGAGGCTGCGCTCTAGGTGCGATCGCAGGGCATTGATGGCATCAATGCAATAGCCAACCCATTGCCCCTGGGCATCGATATAACCTAAGGGCGCAGCATCGGTACGCAGAGCCACCCGTAATACTCGCGATCGACGGATTTCATCCAACACGGTTTCGCGACGGCGACTGGTCGTCGCAACTGGCGGCGGTACGATGGGCTTTGGAGGTGTTTGGCCGTAGGCTTGTTCCAGTTGCTGGGAAGTCAGCGATCGCACAATATTCAGCGTCAGTTGGGGCTGGCTGATGGTTTTAGCGTAGGTTTCACTAAGGTAAGGCAAGTAGCGGGTATCTCCCACTAGATGGGCCTGAAAGAAGGCCACACTTAAAGCCGCCTGATAACTGCGCCCCACCTCCAGAGCTGGCCCCCGCATAAATTCTGGAATCGCCTCCGCTGCTTCGGCACTGCTGGAAAAATGGGTACCCGGTACCATCAGCGCCAAATATTTTTGGGGTGTTTGCAGCCAAACAAAGGGATGGATCTGGTCATCCACAGCCGGGCTCATGACCACATCATGGCTGCCCGTCAGGATCAGGGTCGGAATCTCAACTTTGCCAAAACCTTCAGGCCCGTAGAGAATCCCGCTAGGAGGATAAGCCGCAAAGGCCGCTTTAATTCGGGGATCGCGCACACTGTAGTTAGCGGGTGGCAGGTATTGGGCGTAGCATTGCAGCAGCGGAGACAGGCTAAAGATGGGAATTGTTTCCTGACACTCTGCTTGCAGGCGATCGCTCTGAATTTCTGCCCCAGCTAACCCTAGGGCCGTCGTGCCCCCAAAGGAGGCCCCCATGGTGCCTACCTGGCTTAGATTCAGTTTGCCCCGCCACTCAGGATCGGTTTTGTCGCGCTGCTCCAGTTCATCCAACAGATAGGTGGTATCCAGGGCGCGACTGATAAACTCAATCGGGCTGATAATGTCGCTCACCTTACCTTGCAAAAAATTTGCTCGATACTCCAGGTTGCTCCCAATATGTTCCGGAGTGGCAACCGCAAACCCATGGGAAGCCAGATGTTCAGCCACATAGGCGTTATTAAATCGGTTGGCTCCAAAGCCATGGGTGTAGACAATCAGGGGCAAAGGGGTAGGGGCATTATCAGGCAGGTAAAAATCCACCAGCAGGGGATAGGTCGGGGCAAACCCAACCCCCGTAGGACGAATCGCATTAATCTCAAAGGTAACGGTTTTTTGGGTGACGGAGTAGCGCCCTCGCTGGCGCAGGTCAGGAAACTGGCTCAAACTGGCAGAGGGCAAGGTGGCGGCTTCCTGGGCTGCTTGCTGGGCGATCGCCTGAATCGCTGCATCCCGATAGGCGTTTTGAGTTTGAAACTCGCGCAGAATGTACAGCACATCGCGAATGTCAATGCGAATATCCTGCCCAGGAAACTGGCGCAAAAAGTTGAGAACCGTCAGCCCCTCTGTTTCATCGGCTGCCGATAGAATCGCGGCTGCTCGCAGGGCATAAAAGCCATTGGCTCGCGCATCCTGCTGAATTAAGAAACCCACCCGCCGTAAAAAAGACTCCGCCATTGGAGAATAGGTGGCCCGGGCAATGGTCGTTGGCCCCACATCAAAGCGTTTTTGCAGCAGCGATCGCACCTGCACGCGTTGCTCCGGGCTGAGGCGACGCACAAAGGGAGCAAGATCCCGTCTTACCCGCCCTTCCTTTGCAAAAATCTCCAAAGATTCGATGGAAACAGTGATCTCCAAGGGAGACAGAGTGAGGCGAATGCGTTCCGCCGTTTGCCCCAAGGCAGCCGGCAAGAAAGCCGCCAATCCACTACAGGCTAAAATCAGCGCAACTTTTCGCCCCCAAGTCAATGCCCGATCACCGTTCCATTTCATTTTGACGTTCCTCTAATGCACCACTGGCGAGAACCCGTTTGTGTTCCTCCCCTGCCAGTTATACCTGCTGCTGCCGCAAATGAATCGATTGCTTGGGCCAGATAGGTAAGGCCAAAAATAACCCAACACCACATCTAGCGATCCCAGGCCAAGAGATTTAAGCGACACTTCTACTATGCGCATCGATTCAGCCCCCATTCACAATCAGTGTTTGTAGAGTAAATACAGCAAATCAGGCAAAATCAAATCGCAGGGGGCATGGCCGCAGGCCAGTGAAAGCAACATTTGTCAACAACCCCACCCACAAGGGATGGGGCTTGTGATTCAAGTTCCCATTTCTGGGCAGACCACAATAGGCTGATTGACCGCAGCCCTGAGCTTTAGAAAGTCCTCACGAATATTGATCGCAGCGTTGTCATCCGCATGGCACTCATACCCACACTTCTTACACCGAAATTCAGCCTGAGAGGGGCGATTGCCCCGCTCACTATGTCCACATTGGCTGCATTTTTGAGAGGTGTAGCGGG
>Ga0272446_1003037_pt1 | contig 21846 bp, 16 predicted proteins | sample YNPCB0061_FD_194587 | JGI IMG/M metagenome (GOLD analysis project Ga0272446, IMG submission 194587) | Hot spring microbial mat communities from Yellowstone National Park, WY, United States - YNP-CB-006-1 | ecosystem: Environmental > Aquatic > Thermal springs > Hot (42-90C) > Sediment | place... | reverse complement strand
GCCAATGTGCACAGTTGTGCATCGGCCACAGTCTGCGCCACCTCCGCAAAAAAGTGCGCTGCTTCCTGATGCAGCCCGGCCAGCTCGTAGAAACGCGCCATGGCCTCCAATGCTGGCGCGGTGACAGCAGCGGCGTCGTGCGTGCACACCCAGCGCCACGCTGCGCGGATATTGTCCAGATCAGCCTGAATGGCGGCGACGCTGCGCGCTGGCTCCTTCCCACGCAGGTGCGGAGCGTGCGTCGTGAGCAGCGCAAGGTAAAAGTCAGCATGGCGTCGCCGCGCAGCCCCGAGCGATTGACCAGACGCAGCGAGAAAGTGCGTCGCCTGCTCTTCGGCAAATTGACGCAACAGCTCATGGAGCACAAAGCGCCCGGGCCGCACCACCCGCAACAACGACTGCCGCACCAGAGCGGTGATCACTTCCAGCGGCGCCTGCGCAACCGCCAGTGCGGCGTCGCGCCCAAATTCGCCGCGAAAAACCGACAGTTGCGCAAGCAACCGCTGTTCCGCCGCGCCCAGCAGACGCCACGAATAATCAAAGACGGCGCGCAGGCTGCGCTGTCGCGGCGGTGCATCGCGCCGATTGGTGGTCAGAAAGTCGAGGTTGGCTTGAATGGCGTCGGCGATCTCTTCGCAGGTGTAGCTCTCCACCCAGCTTGCCGCCAGCTCGATGCCCAGCGGCAGGCCCTCGACCAGCCGACAGATGGCGATAATCGCATCCACATGTTGGGCGTCGAAGACGATCTCCGGGGCGACGCTGCGCGCACGCTCAAGAAAAAGCTGTGTGCCGCCTGCCTGTTGCAGCGCCGTCAACGAGAGTCCAGGTGCATCCGCTGGCAGCGGCATCCCTCCCAGCGCCAACAGGTGTTCAGCCTGTAGATCGAGCCGCGCCCGCGACGTAATCATCACTCTCAGACGCGGCGCCTGCATCAGCAAAGCATGGAGATTGTCGGCGGCAGGGAGCAGATGTTCGAAGTTGTCGAGAATCAACAAGGCCTCGCGCGCGGCCAGAAAATCGACCACCTGCTGCCAGGGATCGGGCGTAGCCTGAATGCTGAGCCCCAGAACATTGCTGATTGTGGTTGCCAACGCAGCGACATCATCCAGCCCCACCAACGGCAGAAACCAAACGCCATCGGCAAAGGCGCCGGTGATGTCGGCTGCCGCGGCCAGCGCCAGACGCGTCTTGCCGACGCCGCCCGGCCCGACGATGGTGATCAGGCGGCGCGCCGGGTCGAGCAACCACTGGCGCAATTGCGCCAGCTCTGCGCTGCGACCGACGAAGGTGGTGGATGGCGGCGGCAGATTGTGCCTGGGCGACGCGACGGCGCGTTCCAGTGGCAGCGCTCCCCCGGCGCTCACGTCGGAGATCATCTCCGCCGTCACGGCGCCATTGCGAATCTGCGCCGCCAACGCCTCGGTCTCTGGCGACGGCGGCACGCCCAGCTCCTTTTCCAGCACGCGCCAACAGGCCTCGTAGGCAGCCAGTGCGGCGCTCCGTTGACCGGCCAACGCCAGCGCGCGTATCACGCGGCGGTGCGCCTCCTCGCGCAGCGGGTCGAGTTGAAGTTGACGCTGGGCGCAGCGATGGGCGGCGGCGAAATCGCCCTGTGTCTCATGCCAGAGGCACAACGTGTCGAGCATCGCCATCACCCGCGTATGAAACCATTCGCGTTGCAGCAAAATCCACTCTTCGAGAGGCGGGCTGTCGTCGATGAAGAGGCCGTGCAAGAAGTCTCCCTGGTACAGCGCCACGGCGTCGGCGTAGCGCGTCATGCAGGTGGAGCAGGAAGACAGGCTGGCGTGTTGATGCCGATCACAGGCGCGCAGGATGGCCGTGAATGCCGTCGCGTCGCTCCAGACCGCTGTCGCGTCGAAACGCACGCTGGTTTGCTCGGCCACCAGCGCTGATGCGGCTGCGCCGAGCACGCCGCGCAGTTGAAAGAGCGCCTGACGCAGGTTGCGACGGGCGGCGTCCTCGGCGGCCTCGGGCCAAAGCAAGCCAGCCAACGCCGCGCGGGTATGCGCGCGATCGGCGCTCAGCGCCAGATAGGCCAGCAGCGCCTCGTTCTTCACCGAGCGGAAGCCGTGCAGCGGCTGATCGGCGAGCCGCGCATCGAAACCACCCAAAAAGCGCAAAACCAGATTTGTCATGGAAGGGCCACACTCCATTTCTAGCACAGGTGGGCGTAAATGAGCCGCTAGTTACGTGTTGCGTGTTGCGTGTTGCGCAACGAGACGGAGCACGCAGCACGCAACATGGGCGCCATTGGCCTGCTTAACTATGTGTACTGGTGCGATGCTAACGCGTTGCTAACGGCTGCCTGCAATCATAACGCCCGTATACATCGCCTGAGCGATTGTACATCGGCATAACCTAGCGAACGATCATCGCAATCATGCGGTTTCAATGGGAGGAAATGATGAGCAAAGTGACAGGGAAATCGGCAGAACTGTTCAAGGCGCCTGTATATCTCGCAGCCAGTCACGCCGAACGCGTCTATCGGCGCAATTACCGCACGGTGATGGTGCGCTTCTGGCGGGAGAGCGAGGTCGCGCCGTGGCGCGCCACGGCGCTCAATCCAGGCAGCGGGAACCCACAGCACTACGCCAGCGTCGCCGAACTCTTTGCTGACTTGTGGACGATGTTGAACGGCGAAGAATGGTAAAACAGAAAGGAGAACGATGATGACAAGCCTTCGTCAACCAACTGCTGTGAGAACAGGCGCACAGGGCGCAGGCCGCGCGGCGCATCGCCCCGCCCCGTTTGTCATGTCCATTGCGATCGGGCGGGGCGTGGACGCACACCGGAAACTGATCTGCATCTTGCTGCTCGCCATCCTCCTGTGCAGCCTGGCGTTTTCGCCCGCATCCGCCCAGGATGAATCGGGCGTCGTGGTTGCTGATCCTGAAGTGAGCACTGCAACGCCGCACGCCGCGACGACTGGGGTGCAAGCTGCGGCGTTGCCGAACTGCGACAACTCCCCCTTTGGCAAACTTTTGACCATCGGCGGCGAACGCGAGATCTTCCTTGGCTATCGCGGTGCGACGGCGCCTTACCAGGGATGGCTGGCGTTTACGCGTCTTGACCTGGGCGCAGGTGGTGCGCTCCAGGCGCAGGAAACGTGGCTGGGCGGCGCCGACGACGCAACACTCACCAACGTCAGCGCCGTAGCAGGCGCAGCGGGCGACCTCAACGCCGATGGCAAGGTGGAGTTCTTGCAGGCGTTTCGCGACAGCGCGGGCAAGTTAGGCGCAGCCAGCCACAGCATGAGCGCCGGACACGATCGCTGGAGTTCCACCTCTGGAACGGAGTTTTTGGTGGCGGCGGCAGCCGGCAACCTGTCTGGCGATGAAAGCGGTGATGACGAACTGGCGATCGCCAACGTCAGCGGCGCCACCAATCTCAACGTGCGCATCGTCAACGGCTCTGGCGCAACGCCCGGAACATTGGACATCGACGACAGAGTGCTGGGGCGCTTTTTGAGCCGCGACAACAATCGGGGCTCGGCGCGCCTGCTCGATGTCGCCGCCGGCGATCTCAACGGCGACGGCAAAAATGACGAAATTGTAGTCGCCATCTCGGAAAGCACGAACAGCCACATTCAGCTCATCATCTTTCGCTACAACTATGGCTACTCCGTCTCAATCGGGACAACCTTCGCCAGCAACCTGCAAGATATCGCCACCCTGCGTTTTGAGGCAAGCCGCGTGTTGAACTTGAGTGTGGCAACCGGCGACATCGATGGCGACCATCGCGATGAAATTGTGCTTGGCTTCGATCATGAACGCCCCGACAACGATGGCTACAGCGACGTAATCACCGTGCGCACCTATGCAGTTGACCTGGACAATGCGGCAGCTCCTATCGTCCAGCGCAACCAGTGGATCAACTCGCAGGGGCAGACCCCCAACCTGAAAGTCGCCGCCGCAGACACCGACGCGGATGGACTGGACGAAGTGGTCGTCGCCTACGAGCGCACCCCTTACGGGCTGGCGCTGCACACACTGGACGCGGAAGCCGCCGTGGTTCTGGAGCATAATTTCGTACAGAACGGCGACAATTTCCGCACGGCGGCGCGTGCGCTGGCGCTCGATGCCGCAGACCTGGATCGCGACGGGCGCGCCGACATCGTCGCCGCCTTCCGCGACGCCGGAAACTGGCTGCAAGCCATTCGAGTGACCGATGCGATCACCGCCGGGGTGGGGCTGCAAGTGACAGGCGCCTGGCGCGACGGCGCCGAAGGGCGCGCCAACGCCACCAACATCAGCGTCGCGCTGGGTGATTGGGACAACGACTCGCTCAAGGCGGCCTATGCACCGGCGGCGGGCGGCAGCCTGAAATGCAAAGAAGTAGTCGAGCCGCAACTGGCGTCGGCGGTCTTCCTGCCGCCCTACTGGCAGAACATCCAGGGCGCACAATACATGTTCGGCTCCATCGGGCGGTCGCGTTCCCAGGAAACCACCAACGAAAGCTCGCTCACGACCTCCCACTCCCACAGTGCATCGGGCTACTTTGGCGTAGGCGTAGGCGTGGAGGGGCAGGTCTATTCCTTCGAAGCCAGCCTCAAATTGACGGCAGGCTACGAATACGCCGCCGAGGAGAAGCGCACCAACAGCACTAACACGGGACAGTCGCTTTCAGTTGGCTGGTCGAACTTTCAGGATTTCATCGTCGCCGACACCACGCGCTATCACTGTTTCCAATACCAACTGGTCAAGAATGGGGCGACATTGGACGGCGCTGCGCGCTTCTGCCAGAACCAGGGGCTGGAAAACGAATCGATGAGCCTGGCCGCCTGGGACACCAAACCGGGCATCGAGCTACAGTGGACGCCTATCGTGCGTGATTGGGCGAATCTGGCGCTCTTCCGCGGCGGCAGCGCAGTGCAATCCAGCGTCGTTGCCACCGCCACGGCGGCCCTGGCGCTCGACAACAACATGCAAGGCGCTGCAAACGCCCATTCCCTCGCGCTGACGCAACGCGAGCAGGCGCCGTGGTGGCAGGTCGATCTGGGCAGCGTGCAGGAGATCGGCAAGGTGCGGCTCTGGAACCGCACCAACCAGGGATGCGCAAATCCAAACTGCGCCAACGAGCTGGCAAATTTCTACGTCTTCATCTCCGAAGCAGACCCGCGCACCATCTCCAACGACCCGGCGGTGCTGAAGAACGCTGCGGGCGTCCACACCATTGAGTGGCCGCGCATCGCCGGACGGGTGGTCAACCTCAAAGTCACGGATAACGCCAATGCGCCGATCCGCGGGCGCTATGTGCGCGTGCAACTGGCTGGCATGGGGGAACTGGGGCTGGCTGAAGTGCAAATTCTGGGCGCCAACCATGTCGAGCCGGATCGCTATCCTGTTGCAGTTTGGGACCCCGACGCCAGCACAACGCAGGACGGCAAGTATCAGCCTGGTGTAGATGGCTGGTTCAACGTAAGCGTCTTCGACCCGATCAGCAGACAATATGCGACGGTGCGCCAGCGTGGCAATCTGCTCTGGAATGGCGCGCAATACAACGTGCTGCAGAACGAGCGCATCGACAGCGGCGACAGTGTGCTCTCCTGGGCGCTGTCGCAAACCAACGGCGCCAGCCGCACAACGGCGACTTCCGTCTCACACACGGCGAAGATTGGCGCTGAATTCGACGTGGAAGCCGGCATCATCCCCACCAAAATCCAGACAGGCGGCAGCTACGAGTACGCCACCGGTTTTGGGCGCGAAGAAGCGCGCACGCTGAGCTGGCAACAGGGCTTTGAGATCGACGGCGGCGTGCAAGGTTTCCCGGCGTCACGCAACGGGCAGACAATCTACTGGCCCGCGCAGTGTCGCTACGGCTTCCAGCCCTACTACTACGAAGTGGTGGAAGAATCGAGCTACGGCTACCAGCATCGGTTGTTGGTGGTGGACTACATTGTGCCAGCGGCGTCGCTCGACCGCACACGCGACCTGACGCCCTGCCTCAACGGCCAGTACTCGGGCGGTCAGGAAAGCGCGCCCCGAGCCAACAACGATGTCTTCACCGTTGCGCCCAATGGCGCCAGCTACATCCTCGACGTGCTCGGCAACGACCAGGACCCGAACGGCGACGCCCTGACCCTGACCGCCGTGACTCAGCCTGCGCATGGGCAGGCGACCATCGCCAACAACAAGATCGTCTACACGCCGAACGCCGGTTTCGAGGGCGACGACGCGTTTGGCTACACCGTCAGCGACGGCGTCGCTTCAACCAGCGCCAGCGTCACCGTGCACGTCACGGCGAACAGCGCGCCCCAAGCCAGCGCGCTCTACCTGCCAGTTGTAACGCGATGAAAGGATGGCGCTGACCCTCGCATCCATCGTAGGTCAATGCCTCCGGCGTGACAGGGCGCAATGTCACGCCGGGGGCGTTGATTTTCGGCAACGACTTGCCCCCAGCACGAAGTAGACCCGCGACCCTTCCCAACTTCGCACATCGACATGGTGACGCTTATACTGAATTCGAGCTGTTGTCTCGCCACATCATCATCAACACATCAGGGGAGGATCGATATGTTCAAGAATCTCAACGCTGGCGCGATCGGCATCCGCAACCTGCCCCTCGCGGAAACAATTGCGTTGGCGCAGGCGACTGGTTTCACAGGGATCGACTTCGACATCCGGGAAGCCGCGGCGCTGGCGGACGCGCACGGCGTTGACTACGTGCGCGATCTCTTTACGCAGGCAGGTGTGCGCGCCGGGCAGTGGGGGCTGCCGGTCGCCTGGAACCAGGATCGCTGGCAGGAAGACCTGGCGGAATTGCCGAAACTGGCTGCGCTGGGCGCGGCGTTGGGCTGCCCACGCACGGCAACGTGGTGTCCGTCCTGGTCCGACAGCCGCGCCTACGACGAGAATCTCCAATGGCACATCGACCGCTACCGCCCTATCGCCGAAATCCTGCGCGATCACGGCTGTCGTCTCGGCATCGAATTTCTCGGCCCACAGCATTTGTGGGCGTCGCATCCGCACCGCTTCATCAGTTCGCTGGGCGAGATGATGGCGTTGGTGAGCGACATCGGCACAGGCAACGTCGGCTTGCTGCTCGACGCCTACCACCTGTACACCTCCGGCGACACGATCGATGCACTCGACGCCTTGACGGCAAACGATGTGGTCGTCGTTCACATCAACGACGCGCCGGCAGGCATCCCACGCGAGGAGCAGGCTGACCTGGTGCGTTGTCTGCCACTGGAGACTGGCGTCATCGATCTGGTGAGTTTCATGCGCAAACTTGCTGCCCTGGGCTACGATGGCCCTGTGACGACCGAACCTTTCAGCCAGCGCCTCAACGCCATCGCCGCCGAAGACCCGCAGGCAGCCGCATGCGAGGTCTCGCAGGCGATGGATCGATTGTGGCAGCTCAGCGGACTGTGAGTTTCCGGATAGTGAGACTGTCGAGTGCAATTCAAGTTGGGGGCGCGCGTCGTAGGTCATCGCCTCCGGCGTGACGGACGTCATGTCACGCCGGAGGCGATGACCTACTGTGAAGTACACCCAAGCCTGTCGTGAGATTTTTTGTTACGCTTGCGAGGCGTGATAAGATTCACAATCAAACAAAATCATTCTCCGAGCCTGTGCGCCTACTGACAGCATCGTCTACGGCTCACAGGCCGCACCGTGGATAGACCACGGGACGATGGAATCATCGTCGTGGGCCGGGAGGGAAACGTCTCGACCTCCACATTCTCGGAAAGGGGAACCCAAATGTTCGTTGTTCAGTCGTCCTTTATTCATCGCGCTGTTTTGTTGGGGCTGGTGCTCCTGTTGAGCGCCTGCACCGCCATCCAACCACCTGCATCTCCGCCACAAACACAATCTGCTGACACTGCTAATGAAATTGTCGTGACCGACGCCCTGGGACGCACGGTGACGTTGCCGCAATCGCCGGAGCGTATCGTCCTGACCGGACGCGGCCTCTTCATGATCGCCAACGCCATCTACGCCTTTCCGGGGGCCAGTGACAAAATTAGTGGCATGGGGCAAACCGGTCAGGGAAGCGCCAACTTTATCCAGTTGATCGATCCAGACTACGCACAGAAAGCCATCCTTGAACGTGATGCAGGCGCCGAACAGATCGCGGCGCTGCAACCAGACCTGGTAATTATGAAAAGCACGATGGCGGAGTCACTGGGTGCGCCGATCGAAGCCCTGGAGATTCCGGTCGTCTATGTCGATTTAGAGACGCCCGAACAATATTGGCAGGATTTGGCAGTGCTGGGGAAACTCTTCCAGAGTGAAGCGCGCGCGGCTGAAATCGTAGCCTACTATCAATCCAAGATTGAGCAAATCAAGACAGCAGTTGAAGACGCAGTGCCCCCGCGCACGTTGGTACTCTATTACAATGACCGCGATGGCGCGGTTGCCTTCAATGTGCCGCCCATGAATTGGATGCAGACAACGATGGTGGAGCTTGCTGGCGGCGAGCCAGTGTGGGCGGACGCCAATCCTGGCGGCGGCTGGACGCAGGTAACGCTGGAGCAGATCGCTGCATGGGACGCCGACCAGATTCACATCATCTCCTACTTCCGCAACCCGTCAGAAGTTGTGGCGGAGTTGAAAGCCGATCCCAACTGGCAGGCATTGCGCGCCGTCCAGGAGGACGCTCTGTACGCCTTCCCTGGCGATCTATACATTTGGGCGCAGCCCGACGTGCGCTGGCTGCTTGGGCTGACCTGGCTTGCTGGCAAGCTGCACCCCGACCGCTTCCTCGATCTCGACATGTTGGCTGAAGTGGAGACCTTCTATAGCACGCTCTACGGCCTGGATGCTGCGTTTGTCGAGACAAACATCGTCCCGACCTTCCAGGGAGACATCCCTTGACCGCAGCAGCGTTGCAGAGCGTTGTCCACCGCAATCATCGCCGTCAGCAGTTGTTGTGGCTGCTGGCGGCGATGACGCTGGTAGTCTTTGCACTCTCCCTGCTTTTGGGGCGCTATCCTGCGCCGGGGCTGCTCGACTGGTCGCGGCTGGGGGAAGACGATCTGGCGCTGCGGCTGGTGCTCAACCTGCGCCTGCCACGGCTGATTGCAGCCCTGCTGCTCGGCATGACGCTCTCAGCGGCGGGCATGGTCTTTCAACTGCTCTTCAGCAACCCGCTGGTGGAGCCGGGTTTTCTGGGCGTCTCGCAAGGGGCGGCATTTGGCGCAGCCATGGCGATCGTTTTTCTGGGTGGTGCAGCCATTCTCACACAGATTGCCGCCGTTGGCTTTGCGCTGGCCGGGCTGGGCTTCTCCTATCTGCTGGCGCGGCGGCTGCGCTATGGCGGCTGGGTGCTACGGCTATTGCTGGCGGGCATTGCAGTGTCGGCGCTTTTTTCGGCGGGCGTCGGGCTGCTGAAATATCTCGCCGACCCGCTGACGCAGTTGCCGGAGATCACCTTCTGGTTGCTGGGCAGCCTAGCGAGCATCACCTGGGGCAAGCTGCTCGGCGTGGCGGCGCCGGTCAGCATTAGTCTGCTGGCGTTGTGGTTCTTTCGCTGGCGACTCAATGTGCTGGCGCTCAATGAGGAAACAGCTTTTTCGCTGGGTGCGGCGCCGGGGCGTGAACGGTTGTTCCTGATCGTGGCGGCGGTGCTGCCGACTGCGCTGCTGATCTCGATCAGCGGGATGGTCGGCTGGGTGGGTCTGATCGTGCCCAACTTCACGCGGCGCATCTTCGCCGCCGACACGCGCTTTGGCTTGCCCGCCACGATGTTGATCGGCGGCATCTTTGTGATGCTCTGTGACGATCTGGCGCGCACGCTGCTGCCGGGCGAGATTCCGCTGGGCATCCTCACCTCCTTCTTTGGCGCGCTGGCTTTCCTCGGCCTGATGATGCTGCAACCATCCCGTCCCAAATCATGAGCGCTACATTGCTGGCGTTGCGCCAGATCACCTTTGGCTATCGCCGCGAGCGGGCGCCGGTACTCAACGAAGTCACCTTTGCGCTGAGATCGGGGCGCATCCTTGCCATTGTCGGTCCCAACGGCGCCGGGAAGACGACGCTGCTGTCGGTGCTGTTGGGCTGGCAGCAGCCCTGGTCAGGCGCCATCGAGCTGGCAGGACGACCGCTTGCTAGCTACACACGCAGCGAACGCGGACGCTGGCTGGCGCTGACGCCCCAGAGCGAGCATACGCCCTTCGATTACTCGGTCCTCGATTATGTGTTGATGGGGCGGGCGCCGCATTTGCCGCCGCTCGCCATGCCGACCGCCGCTGACTATGCGATTGCTCTGGGCGCGCTGGAACAGGTGGGCATAGCAGCCCTGGCTGACCAGCCGGTGCCGCAGCTCAGCGGTGGCGAGCGGCAGTTGATGCTGGTTGCGCGCGCGATGGCGCAGCAGCCGAAGCTGCTGATGTTGGACGAACCGACCGCACACCTTGACCTGCACAACAAGGCGCGGCTGATCCAGATCATGCACCGCCTGCGCAGCCAGGGCGTCACGCTGCTGATGACCAATCACGAGCCAGAGGTGGTGCTGGCGGTCGCCGACGACGTGCTGCTGATGGAGGCAGGGCGGCCGCCGGTCTTCGGACCGCTCGACCAGGTCTTCACCGAAGCTGCGCTCAGCCGCATCTACCAATTGCCGATCCGCCTGGTCGAGGTGGAGGGGCGAAAACAGGTGTTGTGGACATGATGCGGCGCGGGCGTATCATCCTGGTCACCGGCGCGATTGGCTGCGGCAAGACGACCTATTGCCGCACGGAGATCGACGCTGCCCGGCGCGCAGGTCTGGATGTCGCCGGCGTGCTGTCGCCAGCGCGGTTCGAGCAAGGCGTCAAAGTAGGCATCGATGTCCTTGATCTGCGCAGCGGCGAACTACGACCGCTGGCGCATCTGCGCAGGGCGGAGGCGGCGTCGGATGTGACTGGCATCGTCACGCAGCGTTGGCGCTTCGACGCCGAGGCGCTGGCTTGGGCGAATCAGACGCTGGCGACAGCAACGCCCTGCGATCTGCTGGTCGTCGATGAACTAGGGCCGCTGGAGTTGGAGCAGGGGCGCGGCTGGACGGCAGGTCTGGCAGCCATCGATACGCGCGCCTTCGACGCTGCACTGATGGTCGTCCGCCATAGCCTGATAGCCCAGGCGCTGGTGCGTTGGCCCGATGCAAGCGTAACCCCAATCGAGCAATGGGCGACATTCGCTTGAATCGCGTAAAAGTCACGAATGATCGAACGTAGCAGTGAAATACACCCATTTGGAAGCGTCGTCAATCTACGCCACCAGTTGCGCCGAATCCACATCCAGATACAACCGCGCATGATCCACCGTACGCAGCACCGACCCAGGCCGATCCGGGCTGATCGGCTCCAGCAGACAGATGCGCACCGCCTCAGCCTTGCGCGCTTCCGGCACGATGGCAAGGATGGCGCGCGGGGCAAGCAGCGCCGGTACGGTCAGGGTGATGGCGTGCGTCGGCACGTCGGCGAGCGTGGCGAAGTGACCCTCGCCCACCTGCTGGCGGCGGCTGGCGTCGGCAAGCTCGACCACCTTCACCCACACCGAATCATGGAAGTCGGCGAAGGGCGGGTCGTTGAAGGCGATGTGCCCGTTCTCGCCCCAACCCAGCGCCACCAGATCGAGCGGGCCGGCGCGCAGCAGCGCCTCATACTCCCGGCACGCCTGCGCCACATCCACCGGTCGCCCCGGCACTGGATAGAACTTGCCCGGCCGCACGTGGTCGATGATGTGTTCGTGCAGAAAGCGCGGGAAGCTGGCCGGGTGCGTCGGGTCGATGCCCACGTACTCGTCCATGTGAAAGACCGTGACCTTGCGCCACTCGATGCCGTCGAGGTCGCGCAGCGCGTGCAGAAAGCTCAACTGCGAGTTGCCGGTGGCGATGATAATGCGCGCCTCGCCGTGTTCCGCAATCGCCGCCTGGATCAGGCGGCGGGCATCCCCGGCGGCAGCTGCGCCAAGATCGGCATTGCTGGCATAGACGGCGACCGGCAGCCGGTCGACCTGGAAGGTGCGCAGCGGTTCTGTTCCCATTTTGATTTCCTCCTGATTTGATCTGATGGAACGCGGATGACGCGGATCGGGCGGATTTGCGCGGATCAATGAAAATCCGCGTTGATCCGCCCAATCCGCCTCATCCGCGTGCTATTCTTTCACTGTTCAATCGACCCATTTTCCGCCGATCAGCGTGCGCCACGCGCGGAAGCCCGGATCAAAGATGGCAATATCAGCGTCCTTGCCTGTTTCCAGGCTGCCCTTGCGATCAGCCACGCCCGCCACGCGCGCCGGCGTCAGCGTCGCCATGCGCACCGCCTCCACGATGGGCAGACCAACCTCTTCGACCACCACAGCCAGCATCCGGTCGAGCAGCGTCGTGCTGCCTGCAAAGCTGGCGCGGTCGAGCGTCATACCCACGCCGTCGACAACTTCATACTCGGCGCCGGCCATGAAAAAACGACTGCCTTCCGGCAACCCGGCGCCGCTGGTTGCGTCCGACACAATGCAGAGGCGATCCGGCCCCAGGCAACGGTAAGCGAGTTTCATCAGCGTTGGCGGCAGGTGCTTGCCGTCGGCGATGATCTCGCCGGTCAGTCGCTCGTCCGTCAACGAGACTTCGAGCAGCCCTGGTCGCCGCCACGGCCCTTCGCGCACGGTGGTCGATTGCGCGCTCCACAGGTGGATGCAGTGGCTGAGGCCAGCGTCGATGGCGGGCAATATGTGCTTTTCCTGCGCGGTGCTGTGACCCGCCGCCGCCACGACAGCGCGCTGACAAAGGGCGTGCGTCAATTCCAGCGCGCCCGGCAGCTCCGGCGCAAAGGTGAGGATGCAGATCACGTCGGCGTACTCCAGCAACTGCGCTGCGCTGCCATCGGCGGGCGTGCGCAGATAGGCGGGATTCTGCGCGCCTGCCTGCGCTGGATGAAAGTAGGGACCTTCGACATGAACGCCCAGGAGCTGCGCGTGCTGGCCGTCGGCGGGCGTCTGCATCCACGCGCGCGCAAGCGCCAGCACTGCTGTCAGGTTCTCCAGCGCGTCGGTGGCGGTGGTCGCCAGGAGGCTGGTCACGCCGTGCCGCGCCAGCAAGTGCGTGATCGTGGCGAAAGCGGCCGGCGTCGGCTCGTTGAAGGTGTGGCCCAGCGCGCCGTGGATGTGGATGTCGATCAGCCCCGGCGTGACCAGGCGACCGCCCACGTCGACGCGATCCAGCGCCGGATCGAGAGCCGCCGGCGCCGCAAGCGCAGCGATCCGCCCAGCCTTGACGACCAGCGCCCGATCCTCGACGATCCGCTCCGGCAGCACCAGCCGCCCATTGACGATGGCAAAGCAATCTCTGTAGGTGCGGTCTCTGACCGCACGTGATGGCTGTTTCGTGAAATCATCCATTTTTACAGCCTCCTCTTGCTGGCGGGAATGTGCGGCAGCGTGCCGCACCTACGCACCCAACTCTTGCTGGCGGGAATGTGCGGCAGCGTGCCGCACCTACGCACCCAACTCTTGCTGGCGGGAATGTGCGGCAGCGTGCCGCACCTACAAATCCTCCTCTTGCTGGCGGGAATGTGCGGCAGCGTGCCGCACCTACAAATCCGACTCGATCGCCACCGACTGGCCGCGGCGGATCGACTGGTTCGCCGCCGCGCCGATCAGCACCGAGCGTGCGCCGGCGCGTGCGTCCGCCATCTGCTGCAGCGGATCGTCGCGGCGACGCCCGCCAAAGAGTTCGGCCTGGAGCCGGGCGTCGCTGCCGCCGTGCCCGCCCGCGACTTTGGGCACGGTGTAGACGACCTGTTCCCCGCGCAAGTTGAACACGCTGATCGTCTGGTGCGGCGTCTGCGCGGGCAGCCCGCTCAACGCCTCGCCGACCTCCAGCCGCCCCGCCGTGCCGGTGAGCGTGGCGCGCCAGCCTTCGTAGGGGCTGTAGGCGTTGAGAGAATAGGTGAGCAGCGCATCGCTGCGGTAGCGCACGTCGACGCTCATCGTGTCCCAGATGTCGATCTCTTCGGCAAAGACGCAACCATCGCGCCAGTAGCCGTCTTCTGCTTCAGCCTCAACGTAGAGCGCGCGCAGCAACGGATCGGCGGTCAGGTCGATGGCGAACTCACAGGTCTCGAAATGCGGGCAGCCGGTGCAGCGTGCGCCGCGTTCGGCGCGCGTAGGGCCATAGACCAGGCGCTGCCCGTGGGCAAAGACGGTCGCCGGTGCGTCGTCCACCCACCAGTTGACGAGATCGAAGTGGTGCGTCGCCTTGTGGACGAGTAGCCCGCCGGAGTTTTCCAGGCGGCGATGCCAGCGGCGGAAGTAGTCGGCGCCGTGCTGCCGATCCAGCCACCACGCCAGCTCGACGGCAAGCACGCGCCCGATGGCGCCCTGTTGCACCAGATCCTTGACGCGCGCCATCAGCGGGGCGAAGCGCAGGTTGAAGGTGACGGTGACCGTGCGCCCGCTGCGCGCCTCGGCGGCAAGGATGGCGCGCACCTGGTCGGCGTCGATGGCGAGCGGCTTCTCGCAGAGCACGTCGCAGCCCGCGTCCAGGCTGCGCAGGATGTAGTCATGATGCCAGCGGTCGATGGTCGCCACGATCACCGTGTCGGGGCGCGTGGCGCGCAGCATGGCGTCAAAGTCGTCGAAGACCGGGACGCCGCCGCAACGGTCGCTGACATAGCGAGCGCGCACCGGGTTGGGATCATAGACGCCCGCCAGCCGTGCGCGGTGGCTGAAGCGTTCGACGATCGGGCGAGCGAACATCTCCAGCCCACGCACGCCCGCGCCGACCAGAACATAACTTTGTCGTGTCTCCATGTAACGAACCCAATCTCTGTGCATCTAACCAGACAACGAGTTTCACGCAATAAGACTTCTTCTCTGCACAATCTGCGTAATCTGCGGAAAAATGAATTGATCCGCAGATTGCGCAGAGGGAAATCGAAAAGGACGGTTGTCATGATCCAATCTCAATCCAGGCCCAACAACGCCGCGCCGGCGCGCCATCCTGTCACCTTTCGCCAGATCAGCGAGCACTTTGCGCCAGGCTGGTTTGCCGCGGTGATGGGCACGGCGGTGACGGCGGTTGCCATTTTTGTGCTGCGCAGTGTTGTGCCCTTCGCCGGTGCGTTGCAACTCTTCTTCCTGGCGCTGGCGATCCTGCTGTTCGTCGTCCTGCTCGCACCGTGGAGCATCCGCTGGCTCCGACACGCCGATGCTGCCCGCCGCGACCTGGAGCATCCGGTCTCGGCGGCTTTCTTCCCGACCATGCCGATCTCGCTGCTGGTGATCGGCATCGCGCTCGAAAAGACGCCGCTGCCCTTCCTGCCAGAGGCCGCGCTTTGGCCTCTACTCCTGACGCTGTGGGTGATCGGCGCCGCCGCCATCCTGTTCTTTGCGCTGGTGATTCTGACCACCTTCTTTCACCACACCGAAATCAAGTGGGAAGCCTCCACGCTGGGCTGGCTGATCCCGCCGGTTTCGGCGCTGCTGATCCCGGTGCTGGGGCTGAGCCTCTCCGTGCATTACGCCGGTGCACTGTGGGGCGACCTCACCTTTTACGCCAGCCTGCTCTTTCTGGGCATGGGCGGCTTGCTCTTCCTGCTGATGATGGGCGTCGCCTTCACCCGCTACATCTTCTACGCGCTGCCGCCCGCTCACCTGGCGCCGACGCTGTGGGTGGGCATCGCGCCGACCTCGATCCTGACGATCATTGCGCTGCGGCTCACGACGCCCGTGCAGCTTTACTTCGCCGCCAGCGCGCAGGCAGTCGAAGTGCTCACCCTGCTGGCGAAGGTTGGCGGCGTAGCGCTGTGGGGCTTTGCCCTCTTCTGGGTGCTGCTGGCGCTGCTGGTGACGCTGGAAACGCACCGCAAGACGCCGCTGCCTTTTGCGCTCAGTTGGTGGGCTTTCATCTTCCCGCTGGGCGCCTTCACCATCGCCAGCGGCGTGCTCTATCAGGCTGTGCCTGTCGCCTTCTTCCTGTGGATCGGCGTGGCGGCGCTGATCGGGCTGCTCATCCTCTGGCTGGTGACGCTCACCCGCACCGCCCAAGGCGCCTGGCGCGGCACGATCTTTTTGCCACACAACGCGGCAGGGAAGTAGAGAGATTGGAGATTGGGAGATTGGAGATTCGCCTGCGAAGGCGTCTCTACTCTCCAATCTCCTAATCTTCAATCTTCTAATCTCCAATCTCCTAATCTCCAATCTCCCCCACCCTCGCCCCCAACGGCAGCGCGGCCGGGCGTGCGCAACTTGACGCCAGCGCGACCACGCCGCCGCCTTCCGCCGCCTCGCCGATCGACTGCATTACGTCAAGCACATGGTAGGTTAGTTCCCCACTAGCGCGGTGAGGACGCCCCGACCGCAACGCCGCAGCCATATCGGCCACACCGACGCCGCGCTGCACGTGTGGCGTGTGCGTCAGCGGCAGATCGCGCCAATCCTCGTTTTCCGGGCGGAAGATGCGCACGGGGCCGCCGAAGCCGTTGGGGTCGGGTGCGCTGAGCGAGCCTTCCGCGCCGTAAATCTCGATGGCGGGCAGGTGATTCGCCCACACGTCGAAGCTGCTGATAAAGGTGACGACCGCGCCGCCAGTGAATTCGAGCAACGCAGTGACGTGCGTCGGAATCTCGACCGGAATGCGGCGACCGCGCTGCTCCAGGCTGCCGGCGATGCGCTCCGGGAAGGAGGCTTTCGCCACGCCGCGTACTGCGCGCACGGGCCCCAACAAATTGACCAGCGCCGTGATGTAGTAGACGCCCATGTCGAAGAGCGGCCCGCCGCCGCGCTTGTAGAAGAAGTCGGGGTTGGGATGCCACGCTTCTGGGCCACGTCCGGCGACGAAAGCGACGCCTGCCACCGGCTTCCCGATCCAGCCGTCGTCGATTAACTTGCGGCAGGTCTGGTGCCCGCCGCCCAGGAAGGTGTCCGGCGCACCGCCGATGCGCAGCCCGCGCGCCGCCGCAAATTCCAGCAGCCGCTGTCCCTCGTCGCGATCCACGGCGAGCGGTTTTTCGGAGTAGGCGTGCTTGCCCGCAGCCAGGATTGCCTGGCTCACCTCGGCGTGGACGGCGGGTACGGTCAGGTTGACGACGATCTCGATCTCCGGGTCAGCCAGCACCTCGGCGACGCTGCACGCGCGCGGCACGTTGAACTCCTGCGCCTTCGCCCTGGCGCGCTCCTCATCGAGGTCTGAAACGGCGACCAGCTCCAGGTTGTCGAAGCCCCGGCAGCCTTCGGCGTAAGCCCAGAAGATGCCGCCAGCGCCAATGACGCCGATTTTGGTCTTATCCGCCATACTTCACCTGCCTCTCCAGCGCAACGTAACTGGCTGTCACCGCCTCGATCATGTCGGTTTCGCACCAATCCAGCTCGACGATCAGCCAGCGCGCATGCTGACGCGCCGCGGCCACAACATCCGCCAGCGGCAGCACGCCGCTACCCAGCGCCAACATTGCGCCCTCGATCGTGCCGGGGCCATCCTTGATGTGGAGCAGCGGCGCACGGTCGCCGTAGGCGCGCACGATCGCCACCGGGTCGAGACCAGCGACACATATCCAGTAGGTGTCCAGCTCGAAGGTGATGCCTGGATCGAGGCGCTCCAGCATGATCTCGTAGACGTAGCGGTCACCCAGGCGCTCGAACTCCATCCAGTGGTTGTGCAGCGATAACGACAGCCCATGCGCTTTGGCGACTACGTACGCTTCGTTGTAGCGGTCGCAGACACGCAGCAGGTTGTCGAGCGTGTCGGCGTCGTGCAGGGAGTTGCCTGCCACCAACATGTTGCACGCGTAGGCGGCCATGAAATCGAGCACGGCGTTGCGCTGGTCGCCCAACGGCAGCGGTGCGTGCGCGGCGACGGCGGGCAGTCCCAACTCCTGCAGCCGGCGCACAACGGTCGCCTGCGGCGCGCCGGGCACGGGGTAGATCAGCTCCACGCCCTGATAGCCGGCGGCTGCGACCTGGCGGACCGTCGTCTCGAAGTCCTGCGCCAACTGGTCGCGAACGCTGTAAAGCTGTAATGCAATCGGTATAGACATACGGTCTCCGTTCATCAAAGATGATTGCTAAAATCGAACTGAAGAATAGACTGCGGATGCCGCGGATTGGGCGGATTTCATCAGCGTTGATCCGCAGAATCCGCATCATCCGCGTTCTATCTCGCGTGCTACTGAAACTGCGGCAGGTAAGCGCGTTGGGCGGCGAGCAACTCGTCCAGGATCGCCTGCGCCTGGCGCGCCGACGAAATGTGCGGGTCAAGCAGCAGCGCATGGAGAGCAGCCGCACGGTCGCCATGGACGCCAGCTTCGACCACTCGATCGATGATTGTAATCTGCGTGCGGCACATTGCGGCAATCGGTTCGGGCAGCGCGCCGATGGGGATCGGGTGAATGCCGGTCGCGTCCACCATCGCCGGCGCCTCAACAATAGCGTCGTCGGGCAGGTTGGCGATGTAGCCGCGATTGGGCATGTTGACCGACAGTTCATACTGATGCGCGTTGGTGAGCATCGCCGTGATGATCGGGATGGCGCGCTCCAATGACTCGTCGGTCAACAGCGGCGTCACCGGCTCCACGCCCTGCGCCCAGCGTTCGACCTGTTGGCGAAACTCGGCGGACTCGCGGTCGACGCGGTCGAAGGGATAGCCCTCCAGCCCACAGAATTCCCAGGCGTAGGGCAGGTATTCGCCTACGTGGTCGTCGGAGGGCAGCGGCCAGTAGCCGAAGGTCTCCATCAGGTAGCGGCTCAGGCTCAGAGTGTGGCCCGATTCAGCCGCCACTGCATCGCTACGCTTGCGCACCGCCTGGCGAAAAGCGGGATAGAGGTCCGCGCCTGTCTCAGCATGGCGCAGCGACAGCACCCACGAAAAATGGTTCAGCCCACCGGCAGTCGGGTCGATCTGCTGCGGCGGCAGGTCGAGCAGACGCCCGGCGACGCGGCGCATCATCTCGATGCCGTGACACAGCCCCACGAACTTGAGATTGGTGTAACGGTGCAGCGCCTGGCAGATACGCCCCTCCGGGTTGGTGAAGTTAATCACGAAGGCAGCCGGCGCCAGTTCCTCGATGTCACGCGCAATGTCGAGGATGATCGGAATGTTGCGCATGGCGTGGAAGAGACCGCCTGGCCCGCCATTTTCGCCGAGGACGTGTTTGACGCCATGTTTAAGCGGAATCTGGAAATCGAGCCGCCATAACTCGTTGCGCTTGACCGCAATGGAGATAATCACAAAGTCGGCGCCGGGCAGCGCGGCGCGGCGGTCAGTCGTCGCCTCGAAGATGAAGGGACAGCCCGCCGCCTCGTTGAGCCGCAGCGCGAAGCGCAGCATCAGATTCAGCGCCTGTGGGTTGATATCGACGAGTACGACCGTGCTGCCCGCCAACGTTGCGCGTGCGGCAAAGAGGTCGCGAAAGGTGGCGTAGCCAAAGGCATAGCTGCCAGCGCCGATCAGGACAAGTTTGGTCACAAGAGACTCCTTCTACAGTGCGTGAAAATAGGGGCGAGGGGCGACGCCGGCAGCCGCTATCTTCGTTTGTATCGATGTCATCCGCCGTCACACCTTCCCGGAAGCTCAGAGCTTCCGGGAAGGTTCTCACCAGCCTGCTACTTCATGAAAGACGGGCCAGGCCAGGTCGGCAAAGAAGCGATGGCCGCCGTCGCCGACGACCAGGCGCGCACGGTCGGGTGCGTTCGCGGCGGCGTAGATGCGTTGGATCGTAGCGAAGGCATCCTCAGCGCCGGCCAGCGGAAAGCTGGGATCGTCGCGCCCGGTGACGACGACCAGCCCACGCGGGGCGATCAGCCCGGCGATGTCGCCAATATCGAAATAGTTGAGAAAACCGGGCAGATAGTGATCCTCGCAGTGATCGACCGCACCGAGCGAGAAGCGCACCGAGCAGACATAGGCGGCAGGCATCGTCACGGCGATGCGTGCGTCGAGTGCGGCGGCAAAATAGGCGATCGCACCGCCGGTGGAATCGCCGACGCAGCCGATGCGTTGCAGATCGAGGTCAGGGAAAGCCGCCAGCGCGTCGATGGCGCGCGACACATCGAAGACGCGTTCGCCGAGCAGCGTGCGCCCCAGCAGCAGTGCGGTGAGTGTAGCAAAGTGGCATGGGCGATCGACGACGTGGCGCACGCTGTCAGGGCGCTGGTCGCGACGTTCGCCAAAGGCGCGCTGCTCGATGACCAGCGCAGCGTAGCCTTGCTGGATCGCCTGTAGTGCGTAGGCGCGGTCTTCGGCGATGGTGGCTGCGTCGCCGGGAAAGCGCGCCTCGCCCAGCGAAATGTGCATCCCGCTGGTGTGGCCCTGCAAACAGATCATCACCGGGTAGGGGGGCTGGCCGTACGCCGGGACAAGCAGATGTGCGGGCACGTCAGCGCCCGGTTCGGCGGTGAAAACGAAGCGCGTCGCGTGATAGGCGGCGGTCGTCGTCGTGGACTCGACGCGCAGGTCGAGCGGACCGCGGTCGGGCCAGACGCCAATCATGGCGCGCAATTGCGTGGCGACAAGCCGTTGCCAGGTGGCGAAATCGTACTTCTCCAAAAAAGCCAGCGTGCGCGGCGCCTGCTCGATCTGCTGGGCGCGCTGAACTTCCGGTGCAAAAGCAAACACGGCCAACTCCTGCGCTATCCCTTGATGGCGCCGATCGTGATGCCCTCGGTCAGGCGGTTTTGAAAGATGGCATAGATGATGAAGGTTGGGATGAGCATGATCACAAAGCCGGCGAACATGGCGCCCCAATCGGTGGCGTACTTGGCGTTCTGCTGCAAGTTCGCCATCCCCAGCGGCAGCGTCTTGATCTCGTCGCGGGAGATGGTGATCAGCGCCCACATGAACTCGTTCCAGACGCTCAGGAAGTTGAAGACGGCGATCGTCAGCAACCCGCTCTTGGAAAGGGGCAGCATGATGCGCCAGAAGACGGTGTAGAGCGACGCGCCGTCGACGATGGCGGCTTCCTCCAACTCGCGCGGCAGGGTGCGGAAGAACGAGTGCAAGAAAAAGACGGTGAAGGGCAGGAAAAAGGCGGTGTACTGGATCACCAGCCCGGTGCGCGTGTCGAGCAGCCCCAGCGACTGATGCAGGAACCATGCCGGGATGTAGGCGAGAAAGCCGGGGATCATCATGCCGGCGATGAAGTAGAAATAGATGATGCGGTTGCCGGGGAAGGGGTAGCGCGCCAGCACGTAGGCGACGAGTGCACCGGTCATCATCACGCTGGTGAGGGCGAAAGCGCTGACGAGGACACTGTTGAAGAGAAAGGTTCCGGCGTTCATTTTCGTCCACGCATTGACGTAGTTCTGCCACTGCGGCGACGCCGGCAATCCCCACGGCGCATTGAACAGCTCCGGGCTGGTCTTGAGCGAGCTGAAAACCGTCCACACCATCGGAAAGACGACGGTGATCATGAATAGCCACAACAACGCCTGCGCCAGCCACCAACCCAGCTGCGCCGGCAGCGACGACCACGTGAACCCAGCTTTGCGCCCGGCTGGTCGGTTGGCGGAAACGGCGGCGGTGTCTGCAGATACAGTTGTGCTGTTCATCATAACGTCTTGCCTCAATCGATTGGCGATGAAGCATCGCCAGAAACTTGCGGTGACTACAATTGATCCAATGCTCGCCGTAGGTGCGGTTTGCAACCGCACGCTCTGGATGAGTGGGAACGTGCGGTTGCGAACCGCACCTACAAACAAACCTCGCAACTCGCAACGCCTCAACCCTGCACCGAATCCCGATCCAGCCGTAGGTGCGGTTTGCAACCGTACGCTCTGGATGGGTGGGAACGTGCGGTTGCGAACCGCACCTACAAACTCGCAACCCACCCCTCCTCAATACTGCACCGAATCCCGATCCAGGAAGCGATAGGCCAGCGCTGAGGCGACGAAGGTGACAAGGAAGATGCCA
>Ga0272446_1003035_pt1 | contig 21855 bp, 14 predicted proteins | sample YNPCB0061_FD_194587 | JGI IMG/M metagenome (GOLD analysis project Ga0272446, IMG submission 194587) | Hot spring microbial mat communities from Yellowstone National Park, WY, United States - YNP-CB-006-1 | ecosystem: Environmental > Aquatic > Thermal springs > Hot (42-90C) > Sediment | place... | reverse complement strand
GGATACTCGGCATGCCTTTTGCTAAGTTATTAAGCTGTTGGTCTGAGGGGTGAGGAGGATGAACGCGGCAACCTCTCGTCGCGATTACTCGATCCTGATCGCGGACGATGACCGCGAGAGTCGCGACCTTCTGCGCGACATCATTCAGCCCGAGGGGTTCCGTCTGTTCCTCGCTGCCTCGGGAGAAGAAGCGATCGACCTCCTCATGCAATTGCAAACGGTTCATTTGGCTGTCTTTGATATGCACATGCCCACACTGACAGGAGTCGATACGCTGCGGCTGGCGCGGCAATTCCATGCCAGCTTGCCGGCCATTTTGGTGACCGCTGATCCGAATGAAACGGTCGTGCGTCAAGCCATCGCTGCCCAATTCTTTAGTGTGGTGCCCAAGCCCATCAACAAGAATGTGCTGCTATACACTGTAACACGCGCTCTGACGCGTTTTTATGGATCGCCGACTTCACCCCCCCGACCACCAACCTCGATTGATTTTGTTAACTCTTCAAGGAGCGAACTTCTCATGAAAGTTGTGCCGCTGAACGACAAGGTGCTGATCAAACGTCTCGAGGCCACCGACAAGACCGCCGGTGGCATCATTCTGCCCGATTCGGCCAAGGAAAAGCCCAAGCAGGGCAAGATTCTCGCTATCGGCGAAGGTCGACGACTAGAGAATGGTCAGCGTGCTCCGTTTCAAGTGAAAGTCGGTGACACCGTGCTGTTCACTTCCTATGCCGGTACCGAAGTCAAGATCGACGGCGAAGAATTGCTTCTGATGACCGAGGAAGACATCTTGGCCGTGGTGGACTAACTCACTCAGAGCGTGGCGGTTGCTCCTCCGCGATCTCTCTCTCTCCCAAGCAAGACAAACGCTGATGCATCTAAACCACACCGGGCCAGACCTTGAAGGCCTGACCCGGTGCTACTGCTGAAAGTTGGGAGACTTCACGCCAGCAGTTTCTTCACCACTTTGCCTTCGCGGAACAGTTGGATCGGCCGCAACGACGGCGTCATCAACTCGCTGTGCGGGTCGATGCCCAACTGATGGAAGATCGTGGCCGCAATGTCATCGGGTGTGCAAGGATCGGTGACCGGTGCCATGCCGTTGCTATCGGTCGTGCCGTGGGCGTAACCACGGGGGAAGGCCCCGCCCGCCAACACCACCGCCATCGAGCGGGCCCAGTGATCGCGACCGCTATTTTTGTTGATTTTGGGGGTACGGCCAAACTCGCCGGCGCAGTAGACAATGGTTTCTTGGAGCAGGCCCCGCTCGTCCAGATCGCGAATCAGTGCCGATAGCGTGGTATCCAAGGAGGGCAGCAGCCGAGTCTTGAGGTTTTGGAAGTTTTGGCTGTGGGTGTCCCAGCCGCCTAGGGTAATGGTCACGAAGCGAACACCCGCTTCGATCAAACGCCGAGCGGCCAAGGCTCCCTGGCCGAAGGCCGTGGCACCATAGGCCTGGCGGACGCTCTCTTTCTCGCTGTCTAAGTCAAATGCCTTTTTGGTCTTGTCGCCGCGCAGAATCTCCAACGCTTGCTTGTGGAAGGCATCGAAGCCATCGATGGTGTCTGCCGATTTGTCCAGAGAGCGGAAACTGCTTTCAAAGCCCGAACGCAGCTTCTCGCGGTCTTCGAGTTCTTGCAGAGTAAAGCCCGTGGGTAATTGGATGCCACGCACACGCAGCGTCGGGGCCGACCCTTTGCGACCCGTCCCCGCGTTGCCCTCAACAATGAACGGGTTGTAAGCCGTGCCCAGATAGCCCGCCGAGCTACCCGTGCCACCGCGGATTTCACCAAAACTGACAAACGGGGGCACCCCCGCCGCACTGGGCAACAGCTTGGTCACCAGCGACCCCATCGACGGATAATTCAAAGCCGGCGTCGGCTTGTTGCCAGTGGTCATAAAGACCGTGGCCGGTCCGTGCGAAGGAATGGTGTGCGCCAGCGAACGGACAATCGTAGCACGGTCCATCACCTGGGCCATCTTGGGCAAGTGTTCGCTGATCTGAACTCCCGACGCAGCCGTGGCGATCGGTTTAAATTCGCCTCCGGTCGGTGCACCGGGCTTGAGATCCCACATGTCGATGGTGGCCGGTCCACCCCCCAGCCAAACCATGATCACCGACTTGGCCCGGGCTTTGCTGCCGGGGTTGGTTGTCTTGGCTCGGGCTTCGAGGCGCAGCAAATCCGCCAGCCCCAAGCCCAGCAGCCCCGCCGAGCCAATCTTCAGGAAATCCCGGCGGTAGAAGCCTTCGCAATCCGTCTTCATCATTCGATCGTCCCCTTTATCGTTCCGAGTGAGAGTCATCAAAATATCATCGATCTGTTAGGATTGCTCGCTCAGATTACCTCGTTCACCTTTTGTGCCAAGCCGTCAATGATTGAAAATAAATTCCGAGGTGTTGATCAAAGCCCACAACGTATCGGTGAACAACTCCGTTCGTGTGGCCTTGGGCTTGCTCGCCTTGTACTTCTCAAACGTGTCGTAATCCTGCGGCGTGGGATAACGCGACAGCGTCGCCAAGAACAATTCTTCAAGAGCGGCCTTGTCCTCTTGGTGGGCTTTCAACACCTGCGTAATGCGGTTGTTGTTCGTTCGTAGCTTCTGCACCAGGTTGCTGTCAGCCAACAGGAAGAGCTTTTGCGGCAAGGCGGGATCAGCAGCCCGTTCGCAGTCACAAGCGGTGGTACGCGGCGGTCGGCCGAAAACCCGGAAGATGTAATTGACGTTTTGGTTGTTGACCCGGCTCGCGCCAACCTCGATGGCACGAGCGTTGTCGTGTCCCTCACCGGTTGCCCAACGCTCCTTGGTTCCCAGGGCGTCGTTCAGTACGTCCACCACCACTTCGGCCATCATGGGCCGGATGTAGCCCCGGGCGAAATTATTTTTGTCGTGCTTGTTGGTTTCATTGGGGAGGCTTGAAAGCTGATAAGTGCGAGAGAGCAAGATGGTGCGTTCCAGCTCGCGAATGTTATAACCGGACTCAACAAAGTGCTTGGCCAGGGCATCGAGCAACTTCGGGTTGGAAGGCGGATTGGCCAGCGAGAAATCATCCACCGGATGAACTAAGCCGACGCCGAAGTAATGGGCCCAGACGCGGTTGACAAAGCTACGCGCGAAGAACGGGTTGTCTTTGTCACGCATCCATTGCCAGAGCTTGTCGCGTGGGTCCGTGGTGCCGGTCGGCGAAATCTCCGGGCCTCCCAACGTCCGCATCGGCAGCGGTTTATTGGTGTCGGGGTCTGGTAGCATCTTCCCCGGCTTAGTCACGAACACCTCGCGCAGCGGCCCAATCGGCAGGCCGGTAAACTTCTCTCCTTTGCGTTTGGCCTCGGCCGCGGCCTGCTGACTGCGTTTGCTCCGCTGGGCGTTGACCTCCTTGAACAATTTAGCAGCGTCGGGGGCGACGTTGACGGCACTCACGGCCGTGAAGATATTGGCGTAGCTGCGGTAGTCCGCCTGAGTCCAGCGGTCAAACGGATGCTTGTGGCATTGGGCACACTCCAAACGCACCCCCAGAAAGGCGGCTGCTGTCTTCTCGCCCCATTCTTCGATGCTCACGCGTTGTTGCCTTCGCCAGAACAAATCCAGCGTGGCACGCTCGGCGTAGGCGGTCTTTTCGCCCTTGTCTTGGGCGGCCTCATAGGCTTCTACTTCCTTGATGTACTCCTCGGGCGTGCGGCCTTCGCGACTGGTGGCGGTCAATACCCCTTTGACGATCTGGTCATAAGGCATGTTGTCGGCGATCCGTTTGCGAAACCAGTCGTGCCACATCTGGCTGAGAAACGCTCTGCGTTGCGGCGGATTTTCCAGGGCGTCGGTGTTGTTGCCGGTGATGTCACAGAACTTGGTCGCCCACAAGGCCGCATGCAACGGATGACGCAGCAGCTCGTCGATTTTTTTCTCTCGTTTTCTGGGGTCTTTGTCGGCCAAGAACGAGCGAACCTCGTCAGCACGGGGCAACGCGCCGATGGTATCAATGGTCACCCGACGTAGAAATTCGGCGTCGTCGGAGAGTTCCGAGGGCACGATGTTCAGACGTTTGAGTTTGGCGAACACTTCTTGATCGACAAAGTTGACCGTAGGCACCTGCGGATAGACAAAGCCCGGCGGCAATACTCCGGGTACCATCACCCGCACCGGCAACACTGTACCCCGATACGACACCACGATGGCCGTATCGCCGGCTCGCAACCCTCTGACGTGGCCCAGGGAATCGACCTCGGCGATGGCGTCGTCGTTGGAGCGGAAATCACACAAGGCCGTCACGTCCTCTTCGGAGCCATCGGCAAAGGTGGCCCAGACCCGTAACTGACCCATGGTGCCGGGGCGGGGCAGAGCGAGTTCTCCCGGCCGAATGCGAACCGACACCACTTTGCCGCTGCCGGGCTGGATGCTAGCTCCTTGCTCAATCCAAGCGCGAAGTAACCGATATTGCCAGGAACTTTTATTGAAACGCACCAAACCACCATGTTCAATTTGGCCGGTGGCTTTGAGCAATAACAAACTTTTGTCGGGGTCGCTCACCTGGACTCGCCGACCATGTCCATCCCGCAACAGGGCATAATGATCCTTGACCGGGTCATAACCAAACAGCGTCAGTTGCAAGCCGCCTTTGCCTTGAAACGAGCCGTGGCACGACCCCGAAGCACAGCCCATTCGCCCCAGCAACGCCACGACGTGACGCTCAAAATTGACGCGTTCGATCCTGCGTCCACCGGGCAATTCAACCGCTACTTGAGCCGCCGACGCTGCCGGCACCAGGGCGAAAACGACCATCCAAGCAAAGTTTCGAATCGGCATAGCAGGAGAAACCTCTCGGATTTCTAACCGAGGCGGGACGACACATGAGACTTTAAGTGATGTCCGCTGCCGCCCCTTTTCTTAGCAAAAAAACCACGGCTTGTTTTCCCTGCTCGTGTTTTTTGTACTCTGCAAGCGGGCTTGAAGTTAAGAGGCATCTCTGGAACGGTTCGGCTCCCGAGCCTTGGCAGGGACTTCCCCGCGGTTCGGCTAGCGTCGTAAAATACCATGACCATTTGAGCAGCCCAGACGGAGCTTAATCCATGAATCGCAACTTGTTGATGGCTCTGTGTCTGACCCTGGCCGTCGTAAGTGGCTATTGTGGCCACGCCTGGATTCAGGGCCAAGGACCTGGCCAGGCTCTGCCGCGCGAATTGACCTCCTATCGTGACGTAGTCAAACGGGTTCTGCCCGCCGTGGTCAGCATCGAGGCCGTCACCGAGCGTGGCAGCGGCACGGGCGTGCGGAAACGTCCCGAGGACATGCAATTGCCTGCCCCGCCACGTTTTGACTTCCCCGGTCCCGGCGAGGGCGACCCTCCCAACCGCGTTGGCTTTGGCTCGGGCTTTTTCATCGATCCCAAAGGTGTACTCGTCACCAACAATCACGTTGTTGAAGGGGCTGACTCCGTCCTCGTTCGCCTCAAAGATGGCCGCACCTTCCGTTCCAACAACATTTTTCGCGACCCCAAGACCGACCTCGCCGTGGTACGGCTAGAAGCAAAAGACGCGGTCTTTCCCGCTCTGACTTTTGGTGACAGCGAAAGCATGGAGATCGGCGACCGGGTGCTGGCCGTCGGCGCGCCATTTGGCCTGACCGGCACGGTCACGCATGGGATCATTAGCAGTGTCGGTCGTTCAATGCGCTTGAACATGTATGAAGACTTTTTGCAGACGGATGCGGCGATCAACCCTGGCAACTCGGGCGGACCGCTCGTCAACCTCGAAGGCAAAGTCATTGGTGTCAACTCCGCCATCAAGAGCCGTTCCGGTGGCTTTCAAGGCATCGGCCTGGCGATCTCCAGCAACTTGGCCAAAAGTATTGTCGAGGCCTTGCTCAAAGACGGTGTCGTGCGGCGTGGCTATCTGGGAATCGGCATTCGTGATCTCGATGCCGAGCGGGCTACTGCCCTGGGACGCAAAGAATCCGGCGGCGTCGAGATCACTTGGCTGTATGCCGACGCACCCGGGGAAAAAGCCGGATTAAAGGTCGGCGACCTCATCCTTGGCCTCGGCGGCAAGCCGGTGCGTGATGGCCGCGACCTGCAACGGGTGACCACGTCGTTACCCTTGGGCAAACCGGTCGAGGTAGAGATTCTTCGTGAGGGCAAACGGCTACGCCTACCGGTGACCATCGAGGAGCAGCCGCAGAACTTCGGAGTAACCCGGCCGGGCACCATTGATCTGGAGCGCGGAGCCATCCTCATTGAAAGCTGTGGACTGGCTCTGAACGAACTAACGCCCGAAATAATCGCCGCCTTGAACTTCCCCGAGACAGCACGCGGCGGCTTGATTGTCCGCATGAAACGTTTGGGACTGGCGGCCAACGCCGGCCTCCAGCCGGGCATGCTGATTGTTTCAGTGGATGGCAAACGAGTGAACAGCGCTCGGGCCGCCGCCGCCGCCCTCAAGGCAGGTTCAGTCGAGCGGGGCATCGTCGTAGAGGCCCAAGCTGCCCAAGGGTTGGTCCGCTCTTTTACCCTCCGCTTGCCACGCTGAACGGGCATGTGGCGGGGCTTGGCGGAACTGATCTTTCCGCCGTCGTGCCTGTTGTGTGGCGCGGCAGCTCATCCGCTGTGTGCGGGCTGTCGAGCGGCTCTGATGCACGCGCCGTTGCTTCCCTGTCCGCGCTGTGCGGCCAGCCTCGGACCTTTCGCCCAGTGTCTGGTTTGTGCGCGGGAGGCTTTCGCCTTCGATGCTGCCATCCGCCTTGGGGTTTACGAAGGGTTGGCGCGTGAGGCCGTTCTGCGGATCAAGGCCGGCTGGAACGAACCGTTGGCTGAGACTTTGGGGCAATGCTGGGCACAAGCCCAGCCGTGTCCCGAGCCGATCGATGCCCTAGTGCCCATTCCTCTGCATTGGACGCGGCGACTGCGGCGAGGCTATAACCAAGCCGAGGCACTGGCTCGAGGTTTGGCCTCGGGTTGGCGACTTCCGATGCAGTCACGCTGGTTGTGGCGCATTCGTGCCACGCCCGAGCAGAAAGCATTTCGTCGCAACGCTCGCCGCGACAATCTCAAAGATTCCTTTGTCGTCACTCGTCCACGAGACTTGCAAGGTCAACGTATTCTTCTGGTGGATGATGTCATGACCAGCGGTGCCACCTGTCACGAAGCCAGCCGAGTTCTCAAGGCCGCCGGTGCCAGCCGGGTCATCGCTGCCGTATTGGTAAGAGCCAACGACTAAGCCACGCACACGCTTCAGAGCGAAAAGGCTCGTAGGGCCGATGATCGCCCCAGCCCTTACGCCCTCTCGGGCATTGACAGCAGCTTGACCATCGGCAAAGGTAGAAATATCTCTCGACAAACCATTCCGATCCCCGCCGTGCGGCGTGGGACGAGAGATCTTACAGGAATTCACCGATGTTTTGCTCCCGTCTAATTCTGGTGGCGGCTTTCTGGGCCGTCGCTCCGCTGTGGGCAGCCAACTGGGCGGAGGAACTGTTCGATAGCCTCAAAAAAGATTTCGGCCCCGTGCCACGCGGCCCGCTATTGCAGCACAGCTTCCAAATCACCAATCGCACCAAAAACGTCGTGACCATCTCCAGCGTGCGTGTCTCGTGCGGCTGTGTGAGTGCTGTCGTCGTGAAAGGTTCCTTACAACCCGGAGAATCGACCCAACTCATCGCCAACATGGATACCACTCGCTTTACCGGTGTGCGCGCCGTGACCATTTTTGTGCAATTCTCGCAGCCGGCCTTTGAGGAGGTTCGTCTCGTTGTCCAGTCCGACATGCGTGCGGACTTTTCGATCACCCCCGGCGCGTTATCCTTTGGCCAAGCGAAAAAGGGCAGCACCCCCAGCGCATCGGTCACCGTGACCTTCCACGGCCGACCCGACGCCCGCATCACCAAGGTCAAGGCCGATAGCAACTACGTTCAACCCCAGCTAACCGAAGTGCGTCGAAATGAGCTTGAGGTTGTCTACACGTTGTCGGCTAAGATGCGGGCCGACACTCCCGTGGGACGCTGGTTTACCGACGTGTGGCTGGAATCATCGCTGCCGGGTCTGCAAGCGATCCGCGTGCCAGTCAACGTGGAGATTCAACCTGCCCTGACGGTGTCGCCGGCCCTGCTGCCGTTGGGTAGCGTTTCCGTTAATCAAGAGGCCAAAGGTCGAGTGATCGTTCGCGGCACACAGCCGTTCAAAATCTTGAGTGTGAAGGGTCAAGGAGAGGACCTCAGCATCACCTACGATGCCGTGGCCAAAGAGTTGCACATCTTAACCATCAAGGCCATGCCTGCCAAAGCTGGTAAATGGAGCCGCAAGCTCACCGTCGTCACCGACTTGAAAGAAGACGCTGAAGTCGATCTGATGCTCGAGGCCGACGTGCAACCGTAAGGCTGGAACGTCGCCAGGTCTGCGTAGCGGAGCCAAGGTTCCCAGGTAACCTAAAGGTCTTATTGACCGATCGATTCCAGCGTACCGCTGAGCGATCCTGTCCATCCCTAGGCGGCCGAGAACAGGGGAAATGGCGACGTGTGATCGTATGGCTGGTACAGTTCCAGCCCCAATCCTCTCCCCCCTGGACGCGACCCGGCTTGGGCCATCCAATACTCTTTGGCAAGAGTAAGGCCGCGCCGCGATCGCATCCTTGGGGAATGAAGCATGTCCACGGATATTACACAGCTGAGTATCAACACCATCCGCACCCTGTCCATGGATGCCGTCCAGGCGGCCAACTCCGGGCACCCCGGCACGCCCATGGCCTTGGCTCCGGTGGCCTATACCGTCTGGCAGCGTTTCTTACGCTACGATCCAGCTCAGCCACTCTGGCCCGATCGCGATCGCTTCGTCCTCTCCTGCGGCCATGCCTCTATGCTGCTCTACTCCGTGCTGCACCTGGCCGGCGTCCGCGAGGTCGATCGCCACGGCCGGCTCACGGGCAACGAGGCCGTCTCGTTGGACGACATCAAGAAATTCCGCCAACTAGATAGCAAGACGCCCGGGCACCCGGAGTTTGGCCACACCACCGGTGTGGAGACGACGACCGGCCCGCTGGGGCAGGGTGTCGGCAACTCGGTCGGCATGGCCATGGCCCAGAAATGGCTGGCGGCCCATTTCAACAAGCCGGGCTTCGACCTTTTCACCTACAAGGTGTATGTCTTGTGCAGCGATGGCGACTTGATGGAAGGCCTCAGCAGCGAAGCAGCCAGCATGGCCGGGCATCTGAAGCTGAACAATCTGGTGTGGATTTACGACAACAACAGCATCACCATCGAGGGCAAAACGGACCTGGCGTTTAGCGAGGATGTGGCGACGCGCTTTCAGGGCCTGGGCTGGAACACGAGCCATGTGAAGGACGCCAACGATCTCGACGCCCTTACCCAGGCGCTGACTGCCTTCCAAAGCAGTGACAAACCGCTCCTGGTTATCGTCGATAGCATCATCGGCTACGGTGCCCCCAAGAAGGCCAACACCCACAGCGCGCACGGCGAGCCGCTCGGCGAGGAGGAAATTCGGGCCACGAAGAAGGTGTACGGCTGGCCGGAAGAGGCGAAGTTTCTGGTGCCCGAGGGGGTGCGTGAGGATTTCGCGGCGGGTGTCGGCCAGCGCGGGGCGAAGCTGCGGGCAGCCTGGGACGAGATGTTCGCGCACTACCAGGCGGCCTATCCCGATCTGGCGCGGCAGTGGCAGCAGATGCAAAGCCGGCAACTGCCTGAGGGCTGGGACAAGGACATTCCGACCTTCCCGGCCGATGCCAAGGGCAAAGCGACCCGCGATACCGGGGGGCAAGTGCTCAACGCCCTCGCCAAGAACGTGCCCTGGCTGATCGGAGGCTCGGCCGACTTGGCCCCCTCGACCAAGACGTTGCTGACCTTCGAGGGGGCGGGGCGATTTGGACCGGCGGGGCCGGGACGCAACCTCCACTTTGGCATCCGCGAACATGCGATGGGAGCGATTCTCAACGGCCTGTCGCTTTCGGGTCTACGAGCTTATGGGGCTGGCTTTCTCATCTTCTACGATTATGCCCGCGCTCCGTTTCGTTTAGCTGCCCTCATGCAGCAACCCGTGATCATGGTCTTCACGCACGATTCCATCGGGGTCGGTGAGGACGGCCCGACCCATCAGCCCATCGAGCAACTGGTCGGCCTGCGCTCCGTGCCGGGGGCCATCGAGTTGCGACCCTGCGACGCCAACGAGGTGGCCGAGGCCTGGAAGCTGGCCATGCGGCAAACGACACACCCAGTCGCTCTGGTACTGACCCGCCAGGCCGTGCCCACGCTCGACCGCAGCCAATATGCCCCAGCGAGCGGCTTGGAGCGTGGCGCGTACATCCTGGCTGACAGCGGCGGTGAGCCGCAACTGATCCTGATCGGCACTGGCAGCGAGGTTTCCCTGTGCGTGTCGGCGTATGAACAACTGCATGCCGAGGGGATCAAGGTGCGAGTGGTGAGCATGCCGTCGATGACCTTGTTTGAATCGTACTGTGCGGCGAATCCGGGCTATCGCGAGGAGGTGCTGCCTAGCAGCGTGAGGGCGCGAGTGGCGGTAGAAGCTGGCAGTCCCCTAGGTTGGCACCGCTACGTTGGCTCCCACGGCCGGGTCGTGGCCATGAACAGCTACGGCACCAGTGCGCCGGCCGCTCAGGCGATGAAGAAGTTCGGTTTCACGGTCGAGGCGGTCGTCGCTGCCGCCCGCAGCGTGATGGGGAGATGAGGCAGGGCTAAAGAGGTTGAGCCTTTCGGACGAGCTGTTTTTCTGCTACAATCCGGATGTTTTGCTCCGTGCGACGCTTTCTTGGTAGAAAGGTAGTCGAGATGCAACGCCGCACTTTTCTCATGGCAGGGGCGATCCCTCTATTCGGTCTAAACCTGCCACGACTTTTGGCCAAGCCGGCCCCACGACGGAAGGCCAAGGCGTGCATTCTGCTTTTCATGTGGGGCGGTCCCGCCCATCAGGACACCTGGGATCTCAAACCCGACGCCCCGGCCGAGTATCGCGGCGAGTTTAAGCCTATAGCTACCAAAGTGCCCGGCATCCACATTTGCGAACATTTGCCGCTGCTGGCGTCGCGGATGGACAGGTTAGCCTTGATCCGCTCGATGACCCATGACGATGTCAACCACACCTCGGCGACGCACTATCTTCTCACCGGACGTGGACCAGTGAACGTCAATGCCCCGCTACGTGACGACTTCCCCAGTTTTGGCAGCGTGTTGGCCAAACTAGGTCGGTCCAAAGGGCCGCTGCCGCCCTTTGTGAGCATGATGCCCAAGGTGGTCCAGGATGGCGCGCCGCGCTTCGTGGAGCAATCGCACGGTCAGGGCGCAGGCTGGCTCGGGCCGCTGTTTGATCCCTTCCGCATCGACGACGACGCCAGCAGCCCCGACTACAAGGTCGGCGAGTTCGCCCTCACCGCCGACGTGCCCCTCAGCCGCACCCAATCCCGCAAACACTTGCTCGCTCAGCTCGATCGTCAACGCCGTTCGCTCGAAATGCAGGCCAACGGCCAATTGCGTGAGCGGGCCTTTTCGCTATTGGCCGACCGCAAGGCCGTGGAGGCATTTGACCTCAGCCGCGAGCCGATCCGTGTGCGTGAGCGTTACGGCATGAATCTGCACGGGCAAAGCGTGCTGCAGGCGCGGCGACTGATCGAGGCCGGCGTGCCGTTGGTCAGCGTGTTTTGGCCCAACGATGGCATCACCAACGTCAGCGTCTACTGGGACACGCACAATCGCAATTTCATTGATCTTAAGACGCGCCTCTGTCCGGTGACCGATCGTGCCTTTTCCGCTCTGCTCGATGATCTGCAAGAGCGCGGCCTGCTCGACGAGACGCTCGTGATTTGGACCGGCGAAATGGGCCGCACCCCGCGCGTCGGTCAAAGCGTACCCGGAGGCGCGGGCGCGGGCCGCGATGGCCGCGACCACTGGGCCAAGTGCTTCAGCAGCGTGCTGGCCGGAGGCGGCATCCGCGGTGGCGTCGTCCACGGCAGCAGCGACAAATACGCCGCCTATCCGGCTACCCACCCGACGACGCCGGCCGATTTGGCTGCTACCGTGTATCACTGCCTGGGCGTCGATCCGCAGATGCAATTGTACGATCGCCTGGAACGGCCGCACACCTTGTGCGACGGCAAAGTGATCGACGCGATCTTACGATGAACAAGCCGTTGATGAACAAGCCCATTCCACATCATCGCGCGGTAGAACCGTTCGCCAGACCCCTCTGGGGCGTGTGAGAAAGGGGAAAAACCGACCAACGGCAAGGCCAGCAGCAGTAGGCTCATCACCTGCTTGGCCGGTCGCCGCACCCAGAACGATCCGCTAGCCGTCGCAGCCTCGGCTCGGTGATTTGCGCTACCAACCTTGAGGTCAGAGGGATTTCGCGTATACTCTCGTTCAGACACACACAGACTTACCCTGCCCATTGAGGACATCATGGCCGAGAGCAAAGATCGCGACCGGGACATTAAAAATGTCATCGCCCAAATAGAGAAAGACATCGCCAAAGGCGCGATCATGCGTATGGGCGAAATGACTGGCGAAGAGGTCAAGGGCATTTCGACCGGCTCGTTGGGGCTGGACCTCGCTCTGGGCGGCAAAGGTTTACCCCGTGGCCGGATCATCGAAATCTTCGGGGCGGAATCGAGCGGCAAAACCACCATCGCGCTACATGCCGTGGCCAATGCCCAAAAAGCCGGTGGAGTGGCGGCATACATCGATGCCGAACACGCGCTGGACCCCAGTTGGGCCAAACGGGTCGGCGTCGATCTGGAGAACCTGTTGGTCAGTCAGCCCAGCTGTGCCGAAGAGGCCCTCCGCATCGCTGAGATGCTCGTCAAATCCAATGCCGTCGATATCATCGTTATCGACTCGGTGGCGGCTCTTGTGCCCAAGGCCGAGGTCGAAGGCGAGATCGGCGATGCTCACGTCGGCCTACAAGCCCGCCTCATGAGCCAGGCCTTGCGTATTCTCAACCCGACGATCGGCCGAACCAATACCTGTTTGATCTTCATCAATCAAGTGCGGCAAAAGGTCGGCGTGTTTTTCGGCAGCCCGGAGACGACTTCCGGTGGCTTAGCGTTGAAGTTTTACGCCTCGGTTCGCATGCAGGTCACTCGCGTCGGTCAAATCAAGAAAGGCGACGAGACCATCGGCTCTGAAGTGCAGGTGAAGGTTGTCAAGAACAAGGTGGCTCCGCCGTTCCGGCAATGCCGCTTTGAGTTGATGTACGACTCAGGCATCAGCGCTCAGGGCGATGCCCTGCAGCTGGCTCTGGAGGACAAGATCGTCGAGAAGAAGGGCAATTGGCTGTATTACGGCGATCTGGGCCTAGGCAACGGCACCGAGAAGGCCAAGGAATATCTGCGTGACAATCCGGCCTTGTACGACGAGATCGTGGCTAAAGTTTTAGCTAAACGAGGGGTCGGCAACAAATGGATTGCCGCTCCGGTGGAAGAGGAAGAGGAACCCGAAGAACTCAAAGAGTTACTCAAGACGCCGCCAGCCAAGAAAGGCCGACCGGCCAAAGCGACAGAGGAGTAAGCCAAACCAACGAGGCCCGTCGGGGGAGACATCCTTCGGGCCTCGTGGTTGACGGGAGAAACCTTACACCGGGAAGCGGATCAAGCGCAGCGTTTCCAGCAAGGTGGCACCACTCTGTAGGAAGGTGTTCGCACCGCCCGAACCGGTCACCACACCGGTCAATGTCGTCAGGTTTGACGACAGATCCAGCTTGTTGGTTCCCGTGCCAAACAGCATATCGACGTTGAAAGTCGTGGCCGTCGGCGGGTTGAGCGTAACGTTGTTCGTGCCGTTGCCGCCGCGGTAGGTCAGCTTGCCCTGGATGGCATCGCTGTTGACATCGACGGTATTGACGCCGTTGCCCAAGCTGATGAACACGTTGCCCGACAGCGAGCTACCGCTGCCGACTTGGCCGTTCAGCTTAATGTCGCTGCTGCCTGCTCCTTGCGAACGAATGGTCAGATTGCCGCCAACGTAGCCTGCCTTGGCAAACAATACTTCGTTATCGCCGCTACCCATGTTCAGCGTTAGATTGCCGTCAATCTGACCTTGTACATCGTACAGATCGGTCAGCGGAGCAACGGCGCGGTTCGACGATGTGAAGTTGACGCTACCATTGACCACTGCGGTCTCGCCGCTAGCGGCCCGCAGGATTTCGTAGATGTTACCTCCCAGAGCTGTGCCAAAGCTGACGCTCAGGTTGCCGCCGATCGTGGTATCGATGCCCGCAGCCACCCCATTGGTCGAGAAGGAATTGAAGCCCGAGGTGGTGCTGGCCGCCGCATTCACGGTGACCGATTTGCCAAATGCCCCGTACATCGTGACGAGGGTGCCTGGTGTAGCCCCGGTGGTGGTGATCGACACCGCACCGCCCACCGTGGTCAAGGCCCCGTTTTGCTCGCCGATCGACACCTGGTCCACTTGGCTGGTGGTCAGGCTACCTTGAATTTTGGTGCCGGCCCCTACTTGCAACTGATCGCCATTTGCTAGAGCGCCCGTTTTGGCCGCGATCGTCACGTTGCCGGCAAACTGCACCGGTAGGGGAGTCAGGGGGTTGGCTCCGACTTTTTGACCCCCTAGGCCAAAGAATTCTTTGCCGTTGCCACCCAGGATGGTGACGTGGCCGGCGATGGTGCCCGGAGTACCCGTGCTGAAAATATCAATGGTGGTGTTGGCCTTGGTGCTACCGTTGCCCAGGTTGATCACCACATTACCGCCGATGGTCTTACCGGCCAGGTCGATCTCCAACTCGCCGGGCAACGACCGCAGGTTCAACTGCAAATTGCGATTCAGGTCGAATTGGCCAATAACGGCCGCACCATTTTTAATCTCAAACTTGCCGCTAGCTTGCCCGACGATGGTCAGGTCGCCGTTGGGAGTGCCGGTGATGATCAAAGCGGTGGGGAGCAAACTGACGGTCAGAGCGGGGCAGTCGCGAACTTCGAGCCGCTCGACCAACAGTCGCTTCGGACGCAGGATCGGCATGTGAAGATTCTCCAAAGAGAGACTGGGCGGAATTTGTACAACATGCGTACCTTGGCGAGAATAAAGGGAGTGCCATCTGTTCGGCAAGACAATCTTGTAAGTTTTTCAAAACAGAGCATTCCGATTGTACTGATTTCAATTTTTTTATAAGTTGTCTGGATTGAAAGGGTTATTTGCTTAATCTGTATTGTGAGTGTTTTAACGATTTTAAGGGTTAAGTGTATAATAGGGACTGTTGCCCCGGGAAAAGCGGACCCTTGGGACGCCGCGTGGCCTTCCGTGCAACCCTACGTGTTCGAGCGGCTGAGCAAACAAGCGAAAGCTCTTGCCCCGAATCGGCCCCAGGTGGTACGATCAAGTCCTTCTTTCTATAAATCAGGGATGATGCACGAATCGTTTGCAAGCTATCTGGCACGACGGCGGGCAGAGATCGACAGCCGCCTTCAAGACGCTCTGGCTCCCCGGGCCGGTTTCCCTGAACGTCTGCGCGAGGCGATGCGTTACAGCCTGTTGGCCCCGGGCAAACGCTTGCGTCCGTTATTGGTGTTGCTTGCTGCCGAATCCTGCGGTTCTCGATATAGCGGCGATCCCTGGCCGGCGGCCTTGGCAGTCGAAATGGTTCATGTCTACTCCTTGATCCATGACGACTTACCCGCCATGGACGACGATGACCTTCGCCGCGGGCTTCCCACTTGCCATGTTCGCTTTGGCGAGGGCTTGGCCATCCTGGCTGGGGATGCTCTACTGACCGAGGCCTTTGCTCTGTTGGCTAGTGCCTATCCTGATCCGGTTCTCTGTCTGGAGTTGGCTCAGGGGGCCGGTGCCAGTGGTATGGTGGGCGGACAAGTCGATGATCTGGCACTCGAAGCAGGGCAAGCCCAACGCGACCTGGCCACGCTCGAATCGGTCCATCTTCGCAAAACGGGAGCGTTGATTCGTGCCTGTTTACGCCTGGGAGTGCGAGCGTCTTGTTGTCCCGAGCCGCCGCCGTTTGACCTGCTGGAGCGTCTGGATACTTATGGGCGTTGCCTGGGGTTGGTGTTTCAGATCACCGACGACCTGCTGGATGTGACGGGGCAGTCCAGCCAGACGGGCAAACGGGTCAACAAGGATGCCAACCGCAACAAACTGACCTACCCCGGCTTGCTGGGCATCGACGAAAGCCGTCGCCGTGCCGCTCAACTAGCTGAAGAGGCCCGTCGAGTGGTGCAGCCGTTGTCGGCCAAGCACTTGGACGAACTACTGATGTATGTATTGCAGCGGGATCGTTGATCGTGGCCAACGGAAGGCCAGATTCTTGTTCCTCCAACAGTGAGAGGTCTAACCATGTCCGAGCTACTGTCGCGCCTCGCGTCGCCGAAGGATCTGCACGCGTTGAATCCTGCCCAGTTGGAGCAGTTGGCCCAAGAGATCCGTGACGAGTTGGTTCGCGCCCTGACGGTGCGGCCGGCCCACTTCGCTAGCAATCTCGGCGTGGTCGAGTTAGCCATCGCGCTGCATCTGGAGTTTGATTTTTCCCAGGATCGTCTCATCTGGGATACTGGCCATCAAATATACCCGCACAAGCTGCTCACGGGGCGGTATCAGCGCTTCTCCTCGCTACGGACGCGGGGCGGCATCATGGGCTATCCTAACCCGGCCGAGAGCGATTATGACCTCTTCATGACCGGTCACGCCGGCTGCTCTGTCTCCACAGCTTTGGGACTGAAGGCCGGCGACGACCTAGTCGGCCATCCCGAGCGGCACGCGGTGGCGGTGATCGGCGACGGGGCCTTGCCCTCGGGCATTGTCTTCGAGGCCCTGAACAATGCGGGCGGCCTAAAGAAAAAGTTTCTCGTCATCCTCAACGACAACGAGATGTCGATCTGCCCACGCACGGGAGCGTTGGCTCAGATGCTCGATCGCGCTCGCCTGTCGGACTTCTACCGCAATTCCAAACGCAGCGTTCGCGAGTTTCTCGCTCGCATCCCTTATGTCGGCGAGATGGCCACCACAGCCCTGGAGCAAATTAAAGACGGCGTCAAGGCGTTCTTCTCCGGGGGCATGCTTTTTGAGGAACTCGGCTTTCGCTATATCGGCCCGGTCGATGGCCATGATCTGCCCACGCTGCGGCGGTGGCTGCGTGATGTGAAGGATCAGCCCGGCCCGGTGTTGCTGCATGTTTTGACCCAGAAGGGCAAAGGCGTCCCCGAAGCCTGTGCTGATCCGGTCACCTTCCACACGCCGCCGGTCATTGAAAAGGTTGGCCCCGACCGCTCGGTAGTCTCGCTCCGCAAAGCCAATGCCAAAGCCTACACCGATGCCGTCTCCGCTGCCATCTACTCCGCCATGAGCCGCGACCCCAAGGTGTGCGTGATCACGGCGGCGATGTGCCAGGGGAACAAACTCGAACGCATCCGGGCTGAGTTTCCCGAGCGATTCTTTGACGTGGGCATCTGCGAATCGCACGCCGTGGCCTTTGCCGCGGGCATGCGCAAGGCCGGGGCCAAGCCGATTGTTGACATTTACTCGACCTTTTTGCAGCGGAGCTTCGACCAGATCTTCCAAGAAGTTGCGTTGCAAAATCTGCCGGTCGTCTTCACCCTCGACCGGGCCGGACTCACCGGTCCCGATGGCCCCACGCACCACGGCACTTACGACATTCCGTACATGCGGCTATTCCCCAACATGGTAGTGATGGCTCCGGGCGACGAGGCCGACGTGGCCCCGATGTTACAGTTTGCTCTGAATCACAATGCCCCTACCTCGATCCGCTATCCCAAAGCCAATCTGGAGCGGCACGAACGCAACCTCGCTCCCATCGAGTTGGGCAAAGCCGAAGTCTTCGACTGGGGCAAGGATGTGATCTTCCTTGCCTTCGGTACATTGCTGGGCCATTGCCTCAAGGCGGCTGACGAGCTACGCAATGACGGGCTGTCGGTGGGCGTCGTCAATGCTCGCTTCTGCAAGCCGTTGGATCGCGAGGTGATCTTGCGTGCCTTGAACGATGCCTCCCTGGTGGTCACGGTCGAAGAGGGCACCCTAGAGGGAGGCTTCGGCTCCGCTGTGCTGGAATGTGCCAACGCCGCAGGTGTCAATACCACTCACGTCGTGCGGCTCGGCCTACCCGATCGCTTCGTCGAACATGGCGAACGTGCGGAACTCTTTGCCGAACTGGGCTTGGATGTGCCGGGATTGGTCCGCACCGTCCGCACGAAGCTCGCCGTACACAACAGCCCCGCCCACAAGGTAGCTTAAGGGGGCGGCCCCAGCGGGATTGGTACATCCGCGTTCTGTTTTCCTCCAAATCGCAGCGGACACCGAATCCGCCTCCCGGTGTTTCGGTGTCACGACAACGTTTTGCCCCAATCGGCTCCAGTTCGCATCGACAAACCGTTGCGCTGCTTCTAAAGTGGGGCTAAACGCTATGACTCTCAAGGATTCTCGTTGCTATGGCTAGCTTTGCCGATTTCGACTCCCCCAAGAATTTCATCGAAGAGATCATCGAGGCCGACCTGCGTTCGGGGAAGCACTCGACGATTCAAACCCGCTTTCCCCCCGAGCCAAACGGCTACTTGCACCTAGGCCATGCCAAGAGCATCTGCCTGAACTTCGGCTTGGCTCAGAAGTACGGAGGCAAGTGCAACCTGCGCTTTGACGACACCAACCCCGAGAAAGAAGAGCAAGAGTATGTCGATGCGATCATGAACGATGTCCGCTGGTTGGGCTTTCAGTGGGATGGCCTGTTTTACGCCAGTGATTATTTCGAACAACTCTATCAGTGGGCCGAGCAGCTCATTCGCCAGGGCAAAGCGTATGTGTGCGATCTGACACCCGAACAAGTGGCGGAATATCGCGGCGATCTCAAGGGGGGCAAGGAATCGCCTTATCGTTCTCGCAGCGTCGAGGAAAACCTCGACCTGTTTCGTCGCATGCGGGCCGGCGAGTTTCCCGATGGCTCACGTACCCTGCGGGCCAAGATTGACATGAACTCGCCCAACTTCAACCTACGCGATCCCGTCCTGTACCGCATCCTCCATGCCCCCCATCACCGCACCGGCACGGCCTGGTGTATCTACCCCATGTACGACTGGGCGCACGGCCAAAGCGATAGCATCGAGCGTGTTACCCACTCCATCTGTACCTTGGAGTTTGAGAATCATCGCCCGCTCTATGATTGGTTCATTCAAACCTTGGGCATCTTCGCTCCGCGTCAGATTGAGTTCAGCCGCCTCAATCTCACCTACACGGTCATGAGCAAACGCAAGCTGCTTCGCCTGGTCAAGGACGGGCACGTTCGTGGCTGGGACGATCCCCGGATGCCGACTCTCTCCGGCGTGCGGCGTCGCGGCTTCACTCCTGAGGCCATCCGCGCCTTCTGCGCTCGCGTCGGCGTAAGCAAATACGAAGGCCTCATCGACATGGCTTGGCTTGAAGACGCTGTGCGCGAAGACCTCAACCGCCGCGCCAACCGCGCCCTGGCCGTGCTGCGGCCACTCAAACTCGTGCTTACCAATTACCCCGAGGGACACGTCGAATACCTCGAAGCCATTAACAACCCTGAAGACGAATCGGCCGGGAAACGCCAGCTTCCGTTCAGCCGCGAACTGTACATCGAACGCGACGACTTCATGGAAAACCCACTCAAAGACTTCCATCGCCTGGCCGTCGGCAAGGAAGTCCGCCTCCGCTTTGCCTATATCATCACATGCACTGGCTTCGTGAAAAATCAGGCCGGCGAGATTGTCGAGGTCCACGCCACCTACGACCCAGAAACTCGCAGCGGTTCCACAGCCAGCAAGAAGGTCAAAGGCACGATTCACTGGGTCTCCGCCCCGCACGCCCTCGAGGCCGAGGTCCGGCTCTACGATCATCTCTTTGGGGTGCCTGAGCCTCGCGAGGACGACTGGGTCGCCGACCTCAACCCCAACTCCCTCGTGGTTTTGCACGGCTGCAAGCTCGAACCTAGCCTCGCACAGCCCCAAGGCCGCTACCAGTTCGAGCGACTGGGTTACTTTTGGCCCGATCCGTTCGACAGCCAACCGGGCCAGTTGGTCTTCAACCGCATCGTCGCCCTGCGCGATACGTGGGCTAAACAGCAAGCCAAAAAGTGAAGCTCCGGCTGTTCTTATCTTCCCCGCAGGGCTGGCCTGGCTCTCGCACAGGAGGGCGAGCAGCGAGGTCGTCTCACTTCTGGCAGCTGAGAAACGAGCGTATCTCTGCTGCCAGTCGTTCCGGGTGCGTCACACACGCCAGATGTCCCGCACCACCCAGCCGCACCGCCCTGACGTCTCGCAGATGCCGGGCCATCTCCTGCTGACTCTGTCGCGATACCAGAAGGTCGCGTTCACCGGCCAGCAACAGCGTAGGCACCCGGATCGTTCCTAGCCGTTCGGTGAACACGGCCTGTTCCATCAGTCGAAAGCGATGTGCCATCACCCCCTGGTCGGTTTTCCAACAGGTCCGAATCACAAAATCAAACAAGGGGCCCGGCGGTTGCTTCATCCCAAAGAACAGCTTGAAAAACTGATTGAAAAACGGGCTGTCACTGGGCAAGGGATACCGCGACAACACCAGCCCCGCCAAACGCTGTAGGAAGCCCGGCTCAAAGCGTGGCCCGATTCCCTGCAATAGCAAAGCACGCAGGCGGGCCGGCCGACGCATCGCCAGCTCCAACCCCACCGCTCCACCAAACGAGATCCCCAGCACCGCCGGGGCTTCTAGCCCGAACGCTTCCAGCATTTCCTCCAGATCACCCGCTAAATCCTTCAGATCAAACGGCCGCCGTAACGCGAACACCTCCTCCTCGCCCCGCAACTCGTAGGCATACACCCGGTGCGTCCGCGACAACACTTGGAACAATGGCTGTAACAGATCCATGCCACCGGCTAGTCCGGGCACCACCACAAGAGGCGGCCCCTCGCCCCAGATGCCGTAGCGGGCCGTGTATCCGCTTAAGTGCATCCAGCCGATCTCTTCTGGCCGATACACGGGAGAATCATAGGTCAACCAGTCGCTTACTGCCTTCACAAGACACCTCGTCTCCTCGGCTTCCTGAAGAAAAGATCTCTTGGCATATCCTGTGCCGTACCAGAGAATAGCTGCTTGACGAGAGTTCGCTAGCTGATTCGCCTAGTTTTTGCGGAAAAAATCAAGGGCAAAACCGCCTGTCGAAGCCTGACGATTTTTCGACACCCCTAGCGTTCGCTACATTTTGCTAGTCATTCGTCAGTCGTTGACGCCGTTCGTTTGCCTCAACACGCCCCACTCGCTAAAATAACCTGCACGCCTGGGGCCGTGTTGCTCAGGCCACCTGCTCCCCGTGGCATAGCTGCGGATTGCTGCGTGGCTTTCCTCAGAGGATGGACCGGCCCAATATCTCCAAACAACCCAAACCTGATGAATGGCCCAGCGGATCGGCTTATGAAACTCTGGCTTCTGCTTCGCTCTGGCTTGGCTGATCCTCTCTCCTTCCGCCGCGCCCTGATCCTGCTGGCCTGTTCCCTGATGCTCGCCTACACGGCGGCGTTGCTCGGCTTTGTCATTGCTGTCCCGGAGCTGGGCATTCGCTGCGCCTTTACCCCAGTGGTCAACTATGCTTTTCCGGGCTTTGTGGTCGGCGATCATTCGGCTCTGCTCGAAGGCGACCACATCACCGCCGTGGCCGGTCGGCCCTTGCACTCTTGGTCAGAGTTGCTCCGTCAGATCGAAGCCGCACGCACGCGTCCTGCCGATGATTGTTTCCTCCGCGAAATTGATGGCCAGCGCCAAGTACGCGTGGACTTTCGACGCGACGGCTTTGCCCACCACACCTGGCTTCAGTTTGGACCGACGCCTTTAGACGCCCTTTTACCTTCGTTCTGCTGGTTGGTGCTACGCTTGGGCTTGCTCGTCGTCGCGGCC